>Ga0209536_100000784_pt1 | contig 52520 bp, 56 predicted proteins | sample DeeMarSeWOR28_12_FD_187461 | JGI IMG/M metagenome (GOLD analysis project Ga0209536, IMG submission 187461) | Marine sediment microbial communities from White Oak River estuary, North Carolina - WOR-2-8_12 (SPAdes) (version 2) | ecosystem: Environmental > Aquatic > Marine > Intertidal zone >... | reverse complement strand
GGCAACGGGGCGTTTTTTTTGCCCGCAGGGATGCGGGTACATCGCGGAGCGCAGGGAAGCGCGTGAGCGATGCGCCAAAGGGATGCGGGTACATCGCGAAGCACAGGGATGTGCGTGAGCGATGCACCTAGGGGATGCTGGCACATCCAGTCTATCGCCCGGCAACTCATTCGCGACGTCACCGTCAACATCTGGCAAACTACCCTACCCATGACGAGACAGCACCCCGTACGACCTGCCATCTACCTCGTGCTTGCCTGCCTGCTTGCAGTCGCCGTCTATTTCCCGGGACTGTCAGGTGACTATGTCTTCGATGACATGCAGAACCTGCTAACAAACCCCCGCCTGCCCATGAAGGAACTGAACCTGGAGACCTTGCAGGCCGCCAGCTTCTCCTCGAGTTCCGGCCGGCTGAAACGCCCGGTCAGCATGTTCACGTTTGCGCTTAACCGTTACTTCTTCGGCGTCAGCCCCTGGTCGTACAAGATCATCAATCTGCTGATACACCTGATGACCGGGGTGGCTCTGTACTGGCTTGGCACGCTGATCATGAAAAGTTACCGGCGCCTGAGCGACCCGTCACTGTCGCCTGCAACGGAAACCTGGCTGCCACTTGCCATCTGCACTATCTGGCTTGTGCATCCACTCAATCTCACCGGCGTGCTCTACATCGTGCAACGCATGACCAGCCTCACGGCGCTGTTTACCGTGCTTGGCCTGTGCTGTTACATGGTGGGCCGAAGCCGGCTGCTGGACCGTCAGTCCGGCTGGCCATGGATATTCGCCGGCCTGTTCGGCTTTGGCGGACTTGCCCTTCTCAGCAAGGAAAACGGCGTATTGCTGCCCTGCTACATGTTCGTCCTGGAACTTGCACTGTTCCGGTTTCGCGGCCCGGACGACCGCGCGCCCGACCGTGCGGTCGCCGCCTACTTCGGTGTATTCCTGCTGTTGCCGGCCCTGCTGTTCCTGCTGCTGCTGGTCGTGCAGCCCCTCAGCCTGCTTGGCGGCTACAGCGGCCGCGACTTCACGCTCGTGGAGCGTGTCATGACGCAAGCCCGCGTGCTGATGTTCTACCTGAAGCAGATTGTCGCCCCGTCCATCTCTGAACTCGGCCTGTACCATGACGACATCGCCATTTCACGCGGCCTGCTTGACCCGCCGGCCACACTCTACGCAAGCCTTGCGATCAGCCTGCTGCTGGTAACGGGGCTGGGCCTGCTGAAGAGGCTGCCCCTGGTCGGCCTGGGCATACTGTGGTTTTTCTGCGGCCATGTTCTGGAATCCACTATCCTGCCACTGGAGATCGCCCATGAACACAGAAACTACCTGGCGGACTTCGGCATCATCCTGGCGCTCGGCGGACTGGTGGCGAAGCTGCCGGGCAAGCGACTGGCACCGCATATACGGTACGCCGCCCCGGCCATCTTTATCGCCCTGCTCTCCTATACCACCTGGGTGCGGGCGGGCCAGTGGTCTGACAACGTGACCCATGCTGTGTACGAGGCAATGCACCATCCGCAATCCCCGCGAGCCGTGCATGGCGCCGGTCGCATCCATGCACGGCTCGCGATCTATGGCCGGGAGGGGAGCACCGAGAAGGCCTACTACTATCTGGAACGTGCCAGTGAAATCAACGAGTCCGGCATCCTGCCGGATATTGTCATGGTGAAACTGGCCTTCCTGCTGGACATACCCGTAAAGCAGGAATGGTACGACCGCATACTCACCAAGCTGCGTCTGCATTCCATCAATTCAGCCGATCTTAACGGCCTGCATGAACTGTCCAGCTGCCAGCAGGGTATCTGCAAGACGCCGCGCGAGATAATGGAGGCGATTTACGCTACAGTCCTGAATCACGAAAGCCTGCGGAATGCCGGCGGCCGCGAGGCCCATGCCTATACCAGCTACGGGTTTTACCTGATCAACGTGCACGGCGAGTTCCGGAACGGACTCGATTACCTTTACAAGGCGGTGGAGGCACAACCCGATGCCGCACAAAACCGCATCAACCTGATCAAGGCGCTTGTTGCGATGCGACAGTATGGCGAGGCGGAGCAGCAACTCGAGCTGTTCCGGGCAGCGGCCATTCCCGGCACCAGTGCGCGCGATTTCAATCGACTGTCCGGCATGATCGACGATGCCCGCCGGCAACAGGCAGAGCAGGCAAACAGCAACACCGTAGCGGAGAAACATGAATGACCCAGGAACTCAGCATCATTTTACCGGCCAAGAACGAGGCAAATAGCCTGCAGAAGCTGCTGCCGGAACTGCGGGATAAATTCCCCGATGCAGAAGTCCTGGTCGTCAACGATGGCTCGACTGACAACACCGAAGGGGTCTGCGAGGCCAATGGCGTAAAAGTCGTTTCCCACAGGCAGTCCAAAGGCAATGGCGGCGCAGTCAAGGCAGGCGCACGGGCCGCGACGGGCAGGGTGTTCATCTTCATGGACGCCGACGGCCAGCACAGGCCGGATGACATACCCCGGCTGCTGGAACTGCTGGAAAGCGGGCATGACATGGCAATCGGCGCACGCACCCGGGGTTCGCAGGCCAGTATCGGCCGCGGCGTCGCCAACGCATTTTACAACTGGTTCGCGACCCGGATGACAGGCCAGGTCATACCTGACCTCACCTCCGGATTTCGCGCCGTTATCGGGAGCAAATTCAGGGAATTCCTCTACCTGCTGCCAAACGGTTTCTCCTACCCGACCACCATTACCATGGCATTTTTTCGTGCCGGTTACTCGGTTGAATACCTGCCGATCGTGGCGGAAGCCCGCGAGGGCAAGAGCCACATACGGCCGATCAAGGACGGCATTCGCTTTCTGATCATCATTTTCAAGGTTGCAACGCTCTACTCGCCCCTGAAGATCTTTGTTCCCATCAGCGGACTGCTGTTTCTGAGCGGCGCCTCCTATTATCTGTATACCTACATCACGGCAGAGCGCTTCACGAATATGGGAGCACTGTTGCTGATTTCCTCGATACTGGTATTTCTGATCGGCCTGGTCTCCGAGCAGATCACGACACTGATGTACCGGGACATCTGAGTCCCGCACGGTAGCCCGGAACCATCCCGCTGCAAGGCGACATCACGACCGCTCAACAGTACCCTCGCATATCAACAGCATGACAGACCGGCGACTGTTAACGCGCATCACATGAAAATCTGCATCTTTGGCACCGCCTGGTTTGACGACTATTACAGCCGCAACAGCGGCATACATGAAGCCCTGACACAAACCGGGCACGAGGTCAGCATGTGCGCCTTTGCCGGCATCTATCGTGGACGCCGGCTGCGCAAGCTCTTCTGGGTGCTGGAAACGCCGATTCGATGGATCCTTCTGCTAACCGGGTTCAACCGGATCAGGCGGGCCGACATCCTCTACCTTCCCTACCCGGCATTTATCGACGTATTGCCCGCCCTGCTGCTGAAACGCATTCTTGGCGTGAAGATCTATTATGACGTTTTCATCGGTCTCTATGACTCCATCGTCAGGGACAGGCAACTGACGACCAGCCCCGCTCCCGGAAAACTCATTTACGCCTACGAAAGATTTATCCTGAAAAGTGTGGATCGCTGTTTTATCGACACGGTCTTCCACAAGGACATGCTGGTCAGCGACTACCGGCTTGCCGAAGACAGGGTCATGGTGATCGCGAACCCGATTGCCGAGGACATCTGGTCGTCACCGGCCAGAAGCGCCGATAAAAGCGGGGTCATTTTCTGGGGCACCTATATACCCCTGCACGGCATCGACACCATCATTGCCGCCGCCAGGATCCTGCAGGACAGGAACTCCCCGATACGCCTGCGCCTCGTCGGCAACGGCCAGGAACTGGCAAAAATGCAGGAACTTGCCGGCAGCCTGGAGCTGGGCAACATCGACTTTATAACCCGTTTTATCCCCATGCCGGAACTCAAGGCCCTGGCCGATGAGTCGCTGTGTGTACTCGGCATCTTCTCGACAGGCAGGAAGGCGGACCGGGTGATCCCGTACAAGGTTGCACAGGCATTGTGTGCCGCCATGCCCGTGATCACCGCTTCCACTACGGCTTCGCGCGACCTGGCGGGCGATACGGGCGCGCTTTATCTCGTGCCCCCCGGTGACCCGGAGGCCCTGGCCGGGGCGATACTGGACGTTTGCGCAAATGAGGCGACCAGAAACACGCTCTCCCTGGCCGGGCGCAGCATTTACGAGTCGCGCCTGTCAAGGAAGGCCATCGCATCGCAGGTAATCAGGGCGTTTGCATGACCGGCATCCATCCCGGCGGCCGGATATCACCTCAGGTACAATACCGGGAATGATTAAAGTTCGTATATTCGGGGCCGAAACAGTCTGAGATGGCATATATCTATGGCGACAAATATAGTCGACCCAAGGGCTTGTCAAACAAGCAGTTACTTGTAATATATAACCGATCTGAGAGGATCCCCGGGCAATGACCAGACATCTGCCACATCGCGTGTCTAAAGTACGTCCATACAGAGGTTGAAAGCGGATATGGCATCGACCAACCCCACAATACACCTGGGCGGCCTGGCCCGCCGGCTCGTCATGGATGGCCTGCTCGATGAGGCAACGGCACTGGATGCCCACGAGAAGTCCATCAAGAAACGCCAGCACTTCGTCAGTTACCTGGTCAGCAACAAGATACTGAAAAGCAGCGAAATCGCCCTGTCCGGTTCACAGGAATTCGGCGTCCCCCTGTTTGACCTCAGCGTCATGGACCTCGATAGCGCACCAGTCAACCTGGTCAGCGACAAACTCATCCACCAGCACCATGCACTGCCGCTGTTCAAGCGCGGCAACCGGCTTTACATCGCTGTTTCCGATCCGACCAATCTCGCCGCGATCGACGAATTCAAGTTTCACACCGGCATCAACACGGAAGCGGTACTGGTCGAGGAAAAGAAACTCGAGAAGGTCATCGAGGAAGCCCTCGAGAAAATGGACACCACCATGTCCGACCTCATGGATGCGGACCTGGACAACCTCGATGTCAGCTCTGGCGAAACGGACAATGCCGACGGCGATGTCACCGAGTCGGACATCGATGACACGCCGGTCGTGCGCTTCGTCAACAAGGTGCTGCTGGATGCCATCAACAAGGGCGCCTCGGACATCCACCTGGAACCCTACGAGAAGGATTTCCGCGTCCGCTTCCGCCATGACGGCGTACTGCACGAGATAACAAACCCGCCACGTTCGCTTGCGATGCGCATCGTGGCACGCCTCAAGGTCATGAGCCGCATGAACATTGCAGAGCGGCGTGTCCCGCAGGACGGCCGCATCAAGATGCAGTTATCCAAGAACAGGGCCATCGACTTTCGTGTCAATACCCTGCCGACACTCTATGGCGAGAAGGTCGTACTGCGTATCCTGGATTCCTCAACCGCGCAACTCGGCGTCGATGTACTCGGCTTCGAGGAAGACCAGAAAAAACTCTACCTGGATGCCATCAAGAAACCCTATGGTATGGTGCTGGTCACCGGCCCGACCGGCAGCGGCAAGACCGTCTCCCTGTACACCGGACTCAACATCCTCAACACGTCGGACGTGAATATCTCCACCTGTGAGGACCCGGTGGAAATCAACATGATGGGCATCAACCAGGTCAACGTGAATCCCAAGGCCGGCCTGGACTTCGCCACGGCACTGCGCGCTTTTCTGCGCCAGGACCCCGATATCGTGATGGTCGGCGAGATCCGCGACCTGGAAACCGCGGAGATCGCGGTGAAGGCGGCACAGACCGGCCACCTTGTGCTCTCGACCCTGCACACCAACGATGCGCCACAGACCCTGACACGCCTGGCGAACATGGGTGTGCCGCCCTACAATATCGCATCGGCCGTGCACCTTATCATGGCGCAGCGCCTGGCACGCCGCCTCTGCGAGAAATGCAAAAAGGAACGCGATATCCCGGATGAAGCGCTGCTCAAGGCAGGGTTCAGGGAAGACCAGCTCAGGGAACTCAAGATCTATGCCCCCGTGGGCTGCGATGCCTGCACCGGCGGCTACAAGGGGCGTGTCGGCATCTACCAGGTGATGCCCGTATCCGAGGAAATGGGGCGCCTTATTATGGAGGGGGGTAATTCCATGCAACTGGAGGCCCAGGCCGAGAAGGAGGGCGTCGACAACCTCCGGGCATCGGGACTGCGCAAGGTCGCTGCAGGAATTACCAGTCTGGAAGAAGTCGATCGGGTCACAAAGGAATAGCACATGGCGGAAAAAGCAATCAAGCAGCCGGACGTCTTCATCTGGACCGGCACCGACAAGCGCGGCGTCAAGGTCAAGGGACAGACCCGGGGTTCCAATCCCAACCTGATCCGGGCCGATCTGCGCAAGCAGGGCATAACGCCGATCAAGGTCAAGAAACAGACCCAGCTGTTTTCCAGCCAGAAAAAGAAAATCACTGCAAAGGACATCGCGATATTTTTCCGCCAGCTTGCCACCATGATGGCTGCCGGCGTACCGCTGGTGCAGTCATTCGAAATTATCGGGCGTGGCCACGAAAACGCGGGCATGCGACAGCTTGTACTGAAGATCAAGAACGAGGTGGAGTCCGGCACCAGCCTTTCGGAGACACTGGCCAAACATCCGATCCATTTCGATGAACTTGTAGTCAACCTGGTCAACGCGGGCGAGCAGGCAGGTGTACTTGAAACCCTGCTGGACAAGATCGCCACCTACAAGGAAAAAACAGAATATCTCAAGGCCAAGATCAAGAAGGCGCTGTTCTACCCGACCGCCGTTATCGTCGTTGCGTTCATCGTCACGGCGGTACTCCTGATCTTCGTCATACCCCAGTTCGAGCAGCTGTTCTCCAGCTTCGGCGCCGACCTGCCGGCCTTTACCCGCTTCGTGGTCAGTCTTTCGGAATTCATGCAGGAGTGGTGGTGGATGGTGTTCGGTATCGCCATCGGTGCCGTCGTCGGCATGGTGCAGGCCAAGAAGCGTTCGCGTAACTTCAGCCGCACCCTTGACCGCGTCATCCTGAAGATGCCGATCATCGGCCCGATCATGCACAAGGCATCGGTCGCCCGCTATGCCCGCACCCTGGCCACCATGTTTGCCGCCGGCGTACCGCTGGTCGAGGCGCTGGAATCGGTCGCAGGCGCGACCGGCAACACGGTATATTCTGACGCGGTGCTGATGATCCGCGACAGCGTGGCCACCGGCCAGCAGCTGCAGTTCGCCATGTCGCAGACCGGCCTGTTCCCGAACATGGTCGAGCAGATGGTCGCCATTGGCGAGGAATCGGGCGCGCTGGATACCATGCTTTCCAAGGTCGCCGACTTCTACGAACAGGAGGTCGATGACGCCGTGGATGCACTTAGCAGCCTGCTGGAACCGATCATCATGTCGATTCTCGGCATACTGATTGGCGGCCTGGTTGTCGCCATGTACCTGCCGATCTTCAAGATGGGCGCCGCGATCTGATCGACAGCCTGCAACCGATCCTGCTCATCGGGCTGCTCTGAACAGCTGCGACACCGCGCATGGACCTGCTCCTGTTGCTTGAGTCGTCCCCCCTGCTGTACGTCGCGACAGTGGCGCTGCTCGGGCTGATGGTCGGCAGTTTTCTCAATGTCGTGATCCACCGGGTGCCTCTCATGCTGGAGCGGACCTGGTCGCAGCAATGTCGTGAACATCTGGAACTCGTCGCGGATGATGAGTCCGGGGCCGGACCGTTCAACCTGCTGACGCCGGCATCCCGCTGCCCGCATTGCGGACACCGCATCACCGCCATCGAAAACATCCCTGTCATCAGTTACCTGGCGCTCAGGGGACGCTGCCGCGGCTGCAGCTCCCGCATCTCGCCACGCTACCCTGTTATCGAAATGGTCACCGCCACCCTGTCGGTCGTCACGGTAATCCACTTCGGCTTCACCCTGCAGGCCGCTGCCGCCCTGGCCTTCACGTGGATGATGATTCCGCTTTGCATGATCGACTACGACACGCAGCTGCTGCCGGACCCGATGACCCTGTCACTGCTGTGGGGCGGCCTTGCGCTGAGCCTGGGGGAGGTCTTTGTCGACAGCCAGACGAGCATTATCGGCGCCATGGCCGGCTATCTGTCCCTGTGGAGCATTTACCATATCTTCAGGCTGCTTACCGGCAAGGAAGGCATGGGTTACGGTGATTTCAAGCTGCTCGGCGCCATCGGCGCCTGGGTCGGCTGGCAGGCATTGCCGGTGGTGATTCTGTTCTCGTCCGTGGTAGGCGCCCTGACCGGGATCGCCCTCATCGTGTTCCGCTCACGCGAGCGCGGGCAGCCCATCCCGTTCGGGCCGTTCCTTGCCAGCGCGGGCTGGATCACCCTCCTCTGGGGACAGGACATCCTCGAGTTCTACCTTAACTGACCCGGCATTGAATCCAGACGACACCCCCGTTTCGAGAGCCAACCGACCGCTGGTGATCGGTCTCACGGGCGGTATCGGCAGCGGCAAATCGGCGGCCAGTGCCATATTCAGCCGGCTGGGCATTCCGGTCATCGATGCCGACGAAATCGCCCGCGCCCTGGTCGCGCCCGGGGAACCCGCACTGGCGGAAATCGCCGGGGCCTTCGGCGAGGACATTCTCAACAGGGCTGGCGAACTTGACCGGGACGCTCTCAGGCGACGGGTATTTGCAGACAGCACCGAGCGTCAGCGGCTCGAGGCCATTCTGCATCCGCGGATACGTCAGCAGATACATTCATATATCAACAAGTTACATGCCCCCTACTGTGTTGTCGTCATTCCCCTGCTGGTGGAAACGCGACAGTCGGACCTGGTGGACCGGGTTCTGGTCATCGACATACCGGAAGCGACCCAGGTCAGCCGCGTTGCCGCCCGGGACAGTCTCGCCCGGGAGGAGATACTGGCCATCATCGATGCCCAGACGTCGCGCCACACCCGGCTGGCGGCAGCCGATGATGTCATCGAGAATAGCGGCGGACTGGACGTACTGGAATCACGGGTGCACAGGCTGCACGAAAAGTACCTGGGAATTGCCGCTGATCGATCAGACGATTGAGAGGATTTGCGCACAGGCCGCACGTGAGGGAGAATAGGATCCCGTGGAAGCCGCCCTGGACAATCAACTGCAACCCGTACCGGGGAGCATACTCTACGAACACCCGCTGAATGAAAGAATCCGGACGTTCCTGCGGCTGGAATACCTCTTCAAGCAGGCGGCCCACCACGTCAAGCGGAATTCACACTGGGATAGTCGGGCAACCCTGAACTGCATCCTCGAGATACTCGCGGTGTTCGGCAACACCAACCTCAAGTCAGAGGTAATGAAGGAACTGGAGCGGCATGCTGCCAGCCTGAAGCCGCTGGTTCATAACCCGGATATTGACCACAAGCAGCTGACAAGCCTGCTCGATGACATCGGTTCCCGGCTGGATGACCTGCATGGCATCAACGGCCAGATTGCCAGCGACCTCAAGAGCAGTGAATTCCTCAGCGGCATCCGCCAGCGCAGCGCAATTCCCGGCGGCACCTGCGACTTTGACCTGCCGGCCCTGCATTACTGGCTGCAGCAACCAGCCAGGAACCGCACAGACGATCTCTACCATTGGCTGGGCAACTTTGATGCCATCGGCCAGGCCATTCAGCTGATACTGAAACTGACGCGCGAAAGCACCGTCATGAAGCCGGCGTCGGCGGGAGCCGGCGTTTACCAGAAGACCATGGACCCCAACCTGCCCTGCCAGCTGGTGCGCATTGCCCTGCCCGCAGGCTCACCCTACTTCGCAGAGCTGAGCGGCGGGAGACACCGGTTCACTGCACGCTTCCTGCAGTTTTCAACCGCGGACCAGCGTGCCGGCCAGACCGACAAGGACGTTGAGTTCCAGCTTGCCTGCTGCGTGATCTGAAGGTCAGCGTGAAGGAACCGGCAGGACAGCGCCAGGTCAAGTGCCCAACCTGCGGCAATCTGGCGCCGCTCACCAAAGACAATCGCTGGCGTCCGTTCTGCAGCGAACGCTGCAAACTGATCGATCTTGGTGCCTGGTTTGACGAATCCAACCGCATCCCCGGAAGACAGACTCCGGATGATGACCACTATCAGGACTGAACACCGACAGGCCTGACAGCCCTGCTGTAAATTAAAGCGGCATGCCGGTCAGGTCCGGTACTCGGCATTGATCCGTACGTAGTCATAGGACAGGTCACAGGTCCAGACCCGCTCGCTGGCCTCGCCGCGCCCGAGCAGGACACGGATGGTGATTTCCTCGCCGGACATGACCGCCTGACCCGCTGCCTCGGTATACTCCGTTGCCGGTTCGCCGCCGCGAATAATACAGACCCCGCCGAGGTAGATATCAATACCCGCCACATCGAGTCCAGGCAAGCCACTGCGTCCTACCGCAGCCAGGATGCGGCCCCAGTTCGGGTCGCTGGCAAACAGTGCGGTCTTCACCAGGGGAGAATGCGCAATGGTGTACGCCACCTGCAGGCATTCCTCCGCCGTACCCCCCTGCTCCACGACGACGGTCACGAACTTGGACGCCCCCTCGCCGTCACGCACGATGGCCCGGGCAAGCTGTTCGCAGACATCCGCGATTACCGTCGATAGCTGATCGTAACGGCTGTCCACACGGGTGACTGCCGGCAAACCGCTGCAGCCAGTGGCAACGAGGACGCAGGCATCATTGGTCGAGGTATCGCCGTCCACTGAGATCCGGTTAAATGAGCGGGCCACGGCCGTCTCCAGGCAGCCCTGCAGCAATCCGGGCTCCATGGCGGCGTCAGTTGCGATAAAGGCCAGCATCGTCGCCATGTCGGGACGGATCATGCCGGAACCCTTGGCCATGCCGGTTACCGTGACGGTACGCCCGTCCAGCTGCAGCTGCGTGGACGCAAGCTTGGGCACCGTGTCGGTCGTCAGTATGCCGTGCGCGGCGTCGCCCCAGCCGTCCTCCGAGAGTCCCGCCACCGCCCCGGGCATGGCAGCCGCCATTTTCACCATCGGCAGTGGCGCACCGATCACCCCGGTCGAAAACGGCAGCACCGATTCCGGCGGCGACCCGACCAGTTCGCCCAGCAGCGCGCAGCTCTGTAGTGCATCCTGCATACCCCGGTCACCGGTCCCCGCATTGGCGTTGCCGGAATTAACCAGCAGGTAACGGGTTTGCATGGCAGCAAGGTGCTGGCGGGACAGCGTTACAGGGGCCGCGCAGAATGCATTTCGGGTAAACACGGCGGCACAGCTGGAGCCCGGCGCCATTTCCATGACAACCAGGTCGCGACGCCCGGGATGCTTGATACCCGCGCAGGCAGTGCCCAGCCGGAAGCCGGCTACCGGGTGGACTTTCGTGAGGGTGTCAGTTTTTCCAGTCATGGTCTGAAGATATTTCACCGCAAAGGCGCAAAGGACGCAAAGAAATTCATGCTTGAAAGCCTACTACCCCCCACCCTACAGACAGGCTGCACCGGGTCGCACGACATCTGCAGGCCCCGGGCATGAAGCGGGGCGCCAGGTGCATGGCATGATAATTACGCGCAGAGTCCCGCCTCGCGACTGTGCGGGACAGGTCGCAGGGAAATGAAGCGGTTGTTACTGATTCCTGTCTTCGCGCCCTTTGCGGCGAGCCCTGCGTGTCTGCGGTTATCTTTTTACCTGGGGCAAAAGATACAAGGGCTCAGGTCAGCTTGCCATGGCAGTGCTTGTACTTCTTGCCGGAACCGCAGGGACAGGGTTCGTTGCGGCCGACCTTGCGTCCCTGGCGTGTCACCGGAGCCTGGCGCCGGGCCTCGCCCCCGGGAGCATCGGCCTGCTCGCCGCCCCCCATGGCAGTGGCCTCGGCATGCCGGTATTGCCGCGGCGCGGTACTGCGTCGCTGCTCCTCCAGTGCCTCGACATCGGACTGGGCACGCACCTGCACCTTGGATACCACGCCGATCACATCGTGCTTGATGCGGTCCAGCATGGCGGTGAACATCTCGAAGGCCTCGCGCTTGTATTCCTGCTTCGGGTTCTTCTGCGCATAGCCGCGCAAACCGATACCCTGGCGCAGGTAGTCCATGGCGGCAAGATGCTCCTTCCAGGCCACATCGAGCACCTGCAGCATGACAGCCTTCTCGAAGTGCCGGACGACATCGACACCGGCCTGTTCCTCTTTTTCGCCATAGGAGGCCTCCATGGTCTCGATAATGCGATCACGCAGGGTCTCCTCGTGCAGGCTGTGGTCTTCTTCCAGCCACTTGCGTATCGGCATTTCCTCGCCGAACTCGTTCAGCAGCGCTTCTTCCAGCCCGGCAACATCCCATTGCTCATCCATGCTGCCCGGAGGTATGAAGCTGTCGACCAGTGCATTGACCACGTCACGCCGGATAGTCTTGATGGTGTCAGAGACATCATCGGCTTCCATCAGTTCGTTGCGCTCCTCGTAGACCACCTTGCGCTGGTCATTGGCCACATCGTCGTATTCCAGCAGGGTCTTGCGAATATTGAAGTTGTGCTGCTCGACCTTGCGCTGCGCATTCTCGATCGCCTTGGTCACCCAGGGATGCTCGATTGCCTCGCCTTCCTGCATGCCCAGCTTCTGCATCAGCCCCGAGACGCGGTCCGAGGCAAAGATACGCATCAGGTTGTCCTTCAGAGACAGGTAGAACCGGCTGGAGCCGGGGTCTCCCTGGCGGCCCGAGCGGCCACGCAACTGGTTGTCGACACGCCGCGACTCGTGACGCTCCGTACCGATGATATGCAGGCCGCCTGCCTCCAGCACCTGTGCGTGGCGCTTTTGCCAGTCCCCGGTGACCTTCCTGACGGTCGCGTCATCCGGGTTGCCCAGGGCGGCGATCTCGGCCTTGAGGTTGCCGCCCAGCACGATATCGGTACCGCGGCCGGCCATGTTGGTCGCGATGGTGACGGCACCGGCGAGGCCCGCGTTCTCGATGATGTGCGCTTCTTTCTCGTGCTGCTTGGCATTCAGAACGGAGTGCCTGATGTCGTCCTTGCGCAACAGGCCGGACAGGTACTCTGAGGTCTCGACCGAGGCGGTGCCGACCAGCACAGGCTGGCCGCGCTGCTGGCAGTCTTTGATGTCCTCCATGATGGCCTGGAACTTCTCCTCCATGGTCAGGTAGACGAGATCGCCCATGTCATTGCGGATCATGTCCTTATGGGTCGGTATCACCACCACTTCCAGCCCGTAGATCTGCTGCAGCTCGAAGGCCTCGGTATCCGCCGTGCCCGTCATGCCGGACAGCTTTTCATACAGGCGGAAGAAATTCTGGAAGGTAATGGAAGCCAGCGTCTGGTTCTCGTTCTGGATCGGCACGCCTTCCTTGGCCTCCACGGCCTGGTGCAGGCCCTCCGACCAGCGACGCCCTGGCATGGTGCGGCCGGTGAACTCGTCGACAATGACGATCTGGCCGTCCTGCACGATGTAATCCACATCCTTATGGAACAGCAGGTGTGCACGCAACGCCGCCATGAGATGGTGCATGAGGTTGAGGTTGGCGGCGTCGTAGAGGCTCTCGCCTTCCTGCAGCAGCTTGTTCCTGATCAGCATCCTCTCGACGTGCTCGTGGCCGGCATCGGTCAGGAAAACCTGCTTGTTCTTCTCGTCCAGCGTGAAGTCACCCGGGCCCTCCTCTTCCTCCTGCTGACTCAGTTCCGGGATCAGGGCATTCATCTTCGTGTAGAGATCGGAACGCTCGTCCACCGGTCCGGAGATGATGAGCGGGGTGCGTGCCTCGTCGATCAGGATCGAGTCGACCTCGTCGACGATGGCAAACGCGCGGCTGCCCTGCACCCGCTCCTGTGCGGTGAAGGCCATGTTGTCGCGCAGGTAGTCAAAACCGTACTCGTTGTTGGTACCGTAGGTGATGTCCGCCTCGTAGGCGGCCTTCTTCTCATCGTAGCCCTGGCCCGACACCACAACACCTGTCGTCATGCCGAGAAATGTATAGACCTGTCCCATCCATTCCGCGTCGCGTCTGGCCAGGTAATCGTTTACGGTGACGATATGCACGCCCTTGCCGGTAAGTGCATTCAGGTAGGCAGGCAGTGTCGCAACCAGCGTCTTGCCCTCACCGGTACGCATCTCGGCAATCCTGCCATCGTGCAGCACCATGCCGCCAATCAGCTGCACATCGAAGTGGCGCATTTCCAGCACGCGGCGTGACGCCTCGCGCACCGTGGCGAAGGCCTCGACCATGAGATCGTCCAGCGTGGCGCCCTCGTTCAGGCGCTGGCGGAATTCGGCCGTTTTCGCCTGCAACTGGGCATCCGAAAGGGCCTCAAACTCCGGCTCGAGGGCGTTGATCCGGGTCACGACCCGGAACATGCGTTTCAGCAGCCTCTCATTGCGGCTGCCAAATATTTTTTTGAAGACTTTCAGTGCCATTAGCGGTTAAACACACATATTCCGGATCGTCAGGAGCCGGCCATAATACAGCATAAACCGGCAAAATAGCAGGCTGATAGCGGGGCTGGAGACAGTCTGCCGGCAGGGTCTGCGGCCGGCGTTTCAGTTGCTGGTGAATTTTGCCGGGTTTACCTGCTTGCCGTTGCGCAGGACCTCAAAATGGACGTGCGGTCCGGTTGAACGCCCGGTCGAACCGATCAGGGCAATCTGCTGCCCCTTTTTCACGGTCTCACCAACCTTGACGGTATTCGACCTGTTGTGCCCGTAGCGGGTGACATAGCCATTGCCGTGGTTGATCTCGACCAGGTTGCCATAGCCGGAGCGCTTGCTGGACCAGGTCACCACGCCGTCGCCAACCGCCAGCACGTCGGCGCCCTCCTTGCCGGCAAAATCCACACCCTTGTGGTATTCCTGCTTGCCGGTAAAGGGATCCGCGCGTTTGCCGAATTTCGATGACAGCCAGCCCTTGCCGATCGGGCGCCCGGATGGCATGAGGCGCTCGCGCAGACTCCGGTCCATCAGCAGTGTCTCGAGCACGCTCAGCTTCTGGGCCCTGTCTGCCAGACTGGCATCAAGCGTGTCGAGCGTGGCAATAAAGTCGTCCAGCCCGGTCGATGACAGCTCGCCCGTTTCCTGCGGACCACCCGCGGCGGGGACACTGTCGAAATCGAACTCCTCCCCGTCCAGGTCGGCCTTGCTGACCAGCCGCTCACCCAGAGCGTTCAGCCGCAGCATCCGGGCCTGTATCTGGCCGACCCGCAAGGCCAGTGCATCGAGGTTGGCCCTGGCGGTTTCCCGCGCCGCCTCGAGTTCCGCCTGCTGCTTGCGCATTTCTCCCTGCCACTCGGCCACGTAGCTGAGGTCGTCGTCGCCTCCCAGCCGGAAGCCCGTATAGGCCGAAACCGCACAAAAGAGCGCCAGCCCCGCCAGGAGAATGAAGCCGGCAAGCAGTGGGCTGATCTCTGAATTCCAGACCTGTCCGCGCCTGCTGGTAAAAAGTATGATATTCATGATTGTAAATCTGTCGGCAGAAAACAACTCAACTCAAGCCCTTGTGAAACAACACAGACCCGTGACGATTGGCAGGATCCTGGGAAAAAGCCAGGTGTCGCGCCTGCTTGCCGGTGCCAGCGTCCTGGAGAAACTTGCTGCAATTGTTCATGAACTGCTTCCGCCACCCCTCAGAGAGCACTGCCGTGTCCTGTCTGTCAGGGGAGAAACCCTGGTGATGGCCGCCGATTCACCTGTCTGGGCAGCCCGCCTGCGCTTCCACTCCCCTAAACTAGTAAAGCAACTGGATAACATTCAAACTGTGAAATTGCGCACAATTCACGTTCGCGTTCGCCCCGTCGACAAACCGCCGGCAGCGGTGAGGCGGCTGAACAAACCGAGCCTGTCGGCGGAGAATTCCCTTGCTTTGGAACAGACGGCGCGCGGCGTGACGGACCCCGGGCTGAAGGCGGCATTACTCAGGCTGGCCCGCCGGAAACGGACCGGCAACCTCTGATCCTGCAGGAAAGCGGCAAGGCAGTTACGGCGAGACGGTGACAATCAGCTCAGGTGGCACCCACCGGCTGCATGAACGTGACGGGAACCTGTGCAAGCTCATCGAACGACACATATTCCCAGGCGGACTCGTCGGCAATCAGCATGCGCAATAACCTGTTGTTGAGTTCGTGACCTGACTTGACGGCATGGAAGGCACCGATGATGCCGTGGCCGAGCAGGTACAGGTCGCCGATCGCATCGAGAATCTTGTGCTTCACGAATTCGTCACGATAGCGCAGACCGTCCTCGTTCAGCACCCGGTAGTCATCCATGACCACGGCATTGTCCAGACTGCCGCCGAGGATCAGGTCGAGTTCGCGCAGTTGCTCGACCTCAGACATGAACCCGAAGGTACGTGCCCTGCTGACTTCCTTGACGAACGAGGTTGTCGAGAAGTCGATCTCGGAATGCTGGATTTCCCGCTTGATGCAAGGGTGGTCGAACTCGATCGTGAAGCCAACCTTGAAGCCGTCAAATGGCTCGAAACGTGCCAGCTTGTCACCTTCCCTGATCTCGACCTTGCGTCGTATGCGGATAAATCGCTTGGCCGCGTTCTGCTCCTCGATCCCCGCTGACTGTATCAGGAAGACAAACGGACCGGCACTGCCGTCCATGATGGGTACTTCCGGTGCACTCACATCGACATAGGCATTATCGATTCCGAGACCGGCCAGGGCTGACAGGAGATGCTCGACCGTGGAAATGCGGACATCGCCACTGACAAGTGAAGTCGACAGGCGCGTCTCGCCAACGTTCTGCGGCCTTGCCTTGATCTGGACAGGTTCATCCAGGTCAACACGGCAAAACACGATGCCGGTGTGGACCGGCGCCGGTCGCAGGGTGAGAAAGATTTTCTCGCCCGTGTGCAGACCTACACCGGTTGCGCGTATGACGTTCTTGAGGGTACGTTGCCTGATCATGGCACCAATAATTTCCCGTAACGCCGCCAGGTGTGACCGGACGGCTGCCAGAAAAGCCGCGCAGATGTTACCACAGGCCGTACACATGACCCAGAAAAGGTCATTTTTCCGGCATATGGCGGCGTCAGCGACGACCGCCCATACGAATTACCTATACGCACATAGGCATTTTCTATCGACAATCCAGCCATCCCCTGCCGGTTCCGGCAGGGGACTGATGCCGGGTGAACCTGGCGGTCAGTCTGCCTGACGACGCAGGAATGCCGGGATGTCGAGGTAATCCAGGTCCTCGGCCTGGTTACCGGCTGCGGCGACCTTCTTGGTCTGCCTGATCACCGTGGGACGGTCGAGTTCGTGGTAATCCGGTGTCCCTGTCTTGGCATTCTTGACCAGCGATACCGGCTTGTCATTCGCCTTGACGACCTGCTCTCCCAGCCCGGTCGCCACCACGGTAACCCGCAGCTCGTCGCGCATATCCGGATCGATCACGGTGCCCACCACCACGGTGGCGTTCTCGGAAGCGAATTCCTTCACGGTGTTGCCGACCTCCTCGAATTCACCAATACCCATATCCATGCCGGCGGTGACATTGACCAGAATGCCATGCGCACCCATCAGGTTGATGTCTTCGAGCAGCGGACTGGCAATGGCCGCCTCGGCCGCCTCGCGTGCACGGTCCTCACCCTTGGCTGAACCGGAACCCATCATCGCCATCCCCATCTCCGACATCACAGTCCTGACATCGGCGAAGTCGACGTTGATCAGGCCCGGGCGGGTGATCAGCTCGGCAATGCCCTGCACCGCGCCCAGCAGTACATCGTTGGCCGAGCGGAAGGCGTCCAGCAGACTGATCTGCTTGCCCAGCACCGACAGCAGTTTCTCGTTCGGGATGGTGATCAGGGAATCGACATACTGGCTGAGTTCCTTGATGCCGTTGTGTGCCACATGCAGCCGCTTGCTGCCCTCGAAGGGGAACGGCTTGGTGACGACGGCAACGGTAAGAATGCCAAGCTCCTTGGCAACCTGGGCAACTACCGGTGCAGCACCGGTACCGGTTCCACCACCCATGCCGGCGGTGATGAACAGCATGTCGGAACCCTCGATCACCTCGTGGATACGGTCCCGGTCGTCCTGTGCAGCCTGGCGGCCGATATCGGGATTGGCGCCCGCACCCAGCCCCTTCGTGATCGTGCTGCCAATCTGCAGCGTGGTACGCGCTGCCATGTTCTTCAGTGCCTGTGCATCGGTGTTCGCACAGATGAAGTCCACGCCGTCGATGTTCTGTTCGCACATGTGCTGAACGGCATTGCCGCCACCACCGCCGACACCGATAACCTTGATGACCGCGCTTTGTCCGCATGAATCCAGTAACTCAAACATAATGACTCCTCCTTTTCGGAAAACGATAAAAAAATTCAGCCTGAACCCTGAATAAAACCCCTGTCTGTTCCATTACCCTTGCAAACACGTACTCAGAAATTTCCCTGAAACCAGCCCTTCATCCGTTCCCATACACTTTTCAAGCCCTTACCCAGCCCTGCTTCCAGCACCCGCTGTTCGCGGTTGTTATAGCCAAACAACAAGAGGCCAACACCCGTTGCATAGATCGGGTTTCGCACCACATCCACCAGGCCGGTGACATACTGGGGCACGCCCAGCCGCACCGGCATGTGAAACACTTCCTCGGCGAGTTCAACCAGTCCCTCTATCTTGGAACTGCCGCCAGTCAGCACAATGCCGGCGGCCACCAGGTCCTCGAAGCCGCTGCGCCGCAGTTCCGACTGCACCAGCGAGAGCAGCTCCTCGTAGCGCGGCTCCACCACCTCGGCCAGGGTGTGGCGCGCCAGGCGGCGCGGTGCCCGGTCGCCAACACTTGGCACCTCGATGTTTTCATCCGCGCTGGCCATCTGCGTCAGCGCGCAGGCGTACTTGATCTTGATCTCCTCCGCGAACTGGGTCGGCGTGCGCAGCGCCACGGCGATGTCATTGGTCACCTGGTCACCGGCAATCGGAATCACGGCTGTGTGCCGTATGGAGCCTTCGGTGAACACGGCAATGTCGGTGGTGCCGCCACCGATGTCCACCAGGCAGATGCCGAGTTCCTTCTCGTCCTCGGTCAGCACCGAATAACTCGATGCCAGCTGCTCCAGGATGATGTCGTCGACCTCCAGTCCGCAGCGGCGCACGCACTTGATGATGTTCTGCGCTGCACTCACGGCACCGGTCACCATATGCACCTTGGCCTCCAGGCGCACACCGCTCATGCCCACCGGTTCCTTGATGCCTTCCTGGTTATCGATCAGGAACTCCTGCGGAAGGATGTGCAGGATCTTCTGGTCGGCAGGAATCGCCACTGCGCGCGCAGCGTCGATGACACGTTCCACATCGCCCGGCAGCACCTCCTTGTCCTTGATGGCGACGATGCCGTGCGAGTTCAGGCTGCGGATATGGCTGCCGGCGATTCCGGCATACACCGAGTGGATCTGGCAGCCGGCCATCAGCTCTGCCTCTTCCACGGCACGCTGTATCGAGTGCACCGTGGACTCGATATTGACCACCACGCCCTTCTTCAGGCCCCGTGACGGGTGCGAGCCGATTCCGACCACCTCGATTGCACCGTCCGGCATCACCTCACCGACAATCGCGACCACCTTGGAGGTACCGATATCCAGCCCTACCAGCAGATTTTTTTCGGTCTTCTTTGGCATCCGTTAACCCTTGCTGTTATTTGTCTTCGCGTTTGCCTGCTGCCAGCGCACGGAAAAGCCGTTGCTGTATCTCAGGTCAACACGCTGCAGATCATCCACCCGGCCGACAAACACCGTCGGCCAGGCCTGCACGAAACGCTGCAACCGCCGCCGGGTATCTGCACGCCCGAGGTCAAGCGAGATACCGCTGCCGGTGCGCAGGCGCCAGGCACGACGGTCGTCGAGCGTGACACCGGCAACGCGCAGGCCGGTCGGTGCCAGTGCCCGGCTCATTGCCCGGTACTGCTCCAGCACCGTGGCTTCATGCCCGTCCGGACCGGCCAGTGCAGGCAGATCGCCGTCGACCTGCGTCGGCTCCGGCACAAAGGACTCGCCGCGCTCATTCAGGTAACCGCCCTCGCCCCAGTGCGCCACGGGCAGCTGTTCCGTGACCTGCACGGACAGCCGGTCAGGCCAGATGCGCTTGACGGTTGCTGATGCCACCCAGGGCATCGACTCGATGACCTCGCATACCTTGCCGACATCGACAGTGAAAAAACCGCCATCGAGGTGCGGCTCGACCGCGGCCTGCAGGCGCGCCTTGTCCAGGTAGCGGAAGTCGCCATGGATCTTTACCACCTCGAGCGGGAAGCGCCAGGGATCCTGCAGCCACTGCAGCCCCATCTGCACGGACAGGCTCATCAGCACCAGCAGCAGGCCGCCGCTGATGGAGCGAAAGTGGTCCAGCAGGAACGTGACCATGACCTCACGGACGGCGCGGCGTTCAGGCTTCGGCATACGCACCTCCCGCCTCGGCACCGGCCAGCGTCGTTTCCAGGATCCGGCAGACCAGGGCGGTGAAACCGGTTCCGTTCGCCTGTGCCGCCATGGGCACCAGGCTGTGGTCCGTCAGTCCGGGCACGGTGTTGACCTCGATGAACCAGGGCTGTCCCTGATCATCAAGCATGAAATCCACCCGGCCCCAGCCGCTGCCACCGACACTGAGGAATGCCTCAAGCGAGCCGGACTGCAGCAGCTGTTCCGTTGCCGGGTCCAGGCCGCAGGGCACCAGGTAACGCGTGGCATCGGATTCGTACTTGGCCTGGTAGTCGTAAAAGGTGTTCGGTGTCTCGAGGCGAATCAGCGGCAGGGCCTCGCCATCCAGAATCCCGCAGGTGTACTCGCCACCGCTCACCCACTGCTCGGCAAACACCTCGGCATCGTACTGGCGGGCCAGCTGCCAGGCCTCATGCAGGCTGGCGTCGGAATCTGCCTTGCTGATACCGATACTCGAACCCTCGTGTGCAGGTTTGACGATGACCGGGTACCCGAGTGCCGGCTGCACGGCACCGAGATCCGCTTCACTGCGTAGCTGAACGAAGCCCGGCGTGGGCACTCCGGCGGCCTGCCAGACCTGCTTGGTGCGCAGCTTGTCCATCGCCAGTGCCGATCCCAGCACACCGCTGCCGGTATACGGCAGGCCAAGCACGTCCAGCAGCCCCTGCATCACACCATCCTCGCCGCCCCTGCCATGCAGGGCGATAAAGACCCGGTCGTAAGCGCCATCACCGAGTTCCCGAACAAATCCCGGGGCTGCCGCGTCAAGCGCATGGGCGTTCACGCCGGCCGACTGCAACGCCTCGAGCACGGCATTGCCGCTGCGCAGCGAGATCTCCCGCTCGGCGGACTCACCGCCCATGAGCACGGCCACCTTGCCAAAACGCCGCGGGTCGCCAGCCTGTCTGCTCATGACGACACCCTCTCGCCGACTATGCGAACCTCGGTCTGCAGGCATATGCCATGCTGCCGTTCGACCGTTTCCTGGACCAGCCCGATCAGCGACTCGAGGTCGGCCGCGGTCGCCGTGCCGGTGTTGATAATGAAGTTGGCGTGTTTCTCCGACACACAGGCACCGCCGATGGCGCGCCCCTTCAGGCCGGCAGTCTCGATCAGCCGCGCCGCATGGTCACCCGGGGGGTTGCGGAACACCGAACCGCAGCTTGGCTGCCCGGTCGGCTGCGTGGCATTGCGGCGAGCCAGCAGGTTGCGCATGCCGGCCTGTGCCGCCGCCGTATCGCCGGGCTGCAGCTGCAGTTCGGCGGCGATGAACCATTCATCGGCCGGCCCCTCGACCGTGCGATAGGCGATGTGAAAATCGGCCGGTGTCCGGCGCTGCAAATGGCCCTGGCGGTCGACTGTCTCGACTGCCCGCACCAGCGTCCAGGTCTCGCCGCCGAAGGCACCGGCATTCATGGCCAGTGCACCACCCATGGTGCCGGGTATACCGGCCAGGAACTCCGCACCCACCATGCCGGCCTTCGCCGCGGTGCGCGCAACCTTGCTGCAGGTGGCGCCGGCGCCGGCGCGCAGCACCGTATCATCCAGCCACTCGAGACCGGCAAGCACACTGAAGGTGGAAATCACCGTGCCGGGAAAGCCGCCGTCGCGCACCAGCAGGTTGCTGCCAAGCCCGAGCCAGAGCAGCGGCTCCTGCGGGTCCAGCCCGCGCAGGAAGGCACACAGGTCATCGATATCGGCCGGCTGGTAAAACCGCCGCGCCCGGCCTCCGGTCCGCCAGGTATTGTGCCGGCCCATGGGTTCGTCGTAACGCATCTCGCCCTGCCAGGCCGGTGTCTGTTCGGCTGCCATCATTCGGCACCCCCCGCAGACCGCAGTGTCACGGGTAACTGCGCCGCCACGGCGCCGATATCGCCGGCACCCAGCGTCAGCAGCACATCGCCGTCCTGCAGGATGTCCCGCAACACGCCGGGCAGCTCGTCGATTGACTCGACGAACACCGGGTCGATGTGCCCGCGCGCCCGGATGCCGCGGCACAGGGCACGGCCGTCGGCACCGCCGATCGGCGCCTCGCCGGCGGCATACACCTCGCCGATGACCAGCGCATCGACTTCGCACAGCACCTGGATGAAGTCGTCAAACAGGTCGCGGGTGCGCGTGTAGCGGTGTGGCTGGAAGGCCAGCACCAGACGGCGCCCGGGCCAGCCGGCACGCACCGCGGCCAGTGTCGGCGCGATCTCGCGCGGGTGGTGCGCGTAGTCATCGATCAGCAGCACGCTGCCGGCCGCCGCCTGCACCTCGCCGGCGACCTGGAAACGCCGGCCGATACCCTGGAAATGGGCCAGCCCTTTCTGGATGGCACTGTCGGAAACCCCGAGCTCGCTTGCCACGGCAATCGCCGCCAGCGCATTGAGGACATTGTGACGGCCGGGCAGGTTCAGCGTCACCGCCAGTTCGGCATCGCTGCCCGGGCGCCGCACCGTGAAGTGGGTCTGCATGCCTTCCTGCCGCAGCTTGCCGGCGCGCACGTCCGCCGCCGTGTCGATGCCGTAGGTAATCACCGGCCGGGTGACCGCCGGCAGCACGTGCTGCACCTCGGCATCATCCAGACACAACACGGCCAGACCGTAAAACGGCAGGTGGTGCAGGTACTCGATGAAGGTCTGGCGCAGGCGCTCGAAATCGCCCTCGTAGGTCGACAGGTGGTCGGCATCGATATTGGTGACCACCGCCATGGACGGCTGCAGGTAGAGGAACGAGGCATCGCTCTCGTCCGCCTCGGCAACCAGGTAGTGGCCGTCGCCCAGCCGGGCGTGACTGGCAGCGCTGTTCAGCCTGCCGCCAATGACGAATGTCGGATCCAGCCCGCCCTCGGCCAGCAGGCTCGCGATGAGGCTGGTCGTGGTGGTCTTGCCATGGGTACCGGCAACGCCGATGCCATAACGAAAGCGCATCAGCTCGGCCAGCATTTCGGCACGCGGCACCACCGGTATGCGCCGCTGCCTGGCAGCCGCCACTTCCGGGTTGTCCACCGACACGGCGGTGGAAACCACCACCGCATCGCAGCTGCCGAGATTGCCGGGATCATGGCCGATGTGAATACGCACGCCCATGCCGGCCAGCCGCCGGGTCACGGCGTTCTCGTTAAGATCCGAGCCGCTCACCTCGTAACCGAGGTTGTGCAGCACCTCGGCGATGCCGCCCATGCCGGCGCCGCCGGCGCCGACAAAATGAATGCGCCGCACCCGCCCCATGCCCTGCGGCCGGGAAACAGCGGTCGGTCGCTGTGGCAGGCTCATGCCGCCGCCTCCAGGCACAGCCGCGCGACCTGCTGCGCCGCGTCAGGCATGGCCAGCCGTCGCGCCCGGGACGCCATCTCGAGCAGGGTCTCGCGATCACCGCCGAGGCGTTGCAGCTCTGCCCCGAGCGTCATCGCATTCAGCCCGGACTGCGGCAACAGGATCGCCGCACCGGCACCGGCCAGGTAACCGGCATTGCCGGTCTGGTGGTCATCTGTCGCATGCGGATACGGCACGAGAATCGACGGCAGCCCGGCTGCCGCCAGCTCCGCGACCGTCAGGGCGCCTGCCCGGCAAACCACCAGGTCGGCCCAGGCATAGGCCGCAGCCATGTCATCGATAAAGGCCTCAACGCGAGCGGCGTCGCCGAGGGCTGCATAGTGTTCGCGAACAGCCGCCTCGTCGGCGCGCCCCGTCTGGTGATAGATGCGCAGCAAGAGACCTTTCGGCAGCCCGGCGACGGCCTCGGGCACGACCCGGTTCAGCACCTGTGCACCCAGACTGCCACCAACCACCAGCAGGCGCAGCTCGCCTTCGCGACCGCGGAACCGTTCGCTGGGCCCGGGCAGCGCTGCAATGTCCGCACGCACGGGATTGCCGGTATGTAGCGGCTGGTAACGGGCCGGCAGGCTGCCCGGGAAGCCCTCCAGCACCCGCTTTGCCAGCGGTGCCAGCAGGCGGTTCGTGGTACCGGGCACGGAATTCTGCTCGTGGATCAGCAACGGCCGGCGCAGCAGCCATGCCACCACGCCACCCGGGCCGGCGGTGAAGCCGCCCATGCCAAGCACCGCCGCAGGTCGGATGCGCAGGAACACCACCAGCGCCTGCAGCATGGCGAACAGCAGCATGAACGGCGCCAGCAGCAGGCGCAGCGCACCCTTGCCGCGCAGACCCGTCACCCGGATCAGGTTCAGCGGAAAACCGGCGGCCGGCACAACCCTGGCCTCCAGTCCACGGCGGGTACCCAGCCATGACACCGGCACACCAAGCGCGGACAGCTCCCTGGCAACGGCTAGCGCGGGAAACACATGGCCACCGGTACCGCCGGCCATGATAAGCACGGGACGCATGCGGCTGCCGGCGGCGCTCATGCCATACTCCTGCGACGGGTCGCCGCGACCGCACCGCTGGCGGACAGCCCGTCGAGCGTGCAGCGCGTCTCGCTGTCAATGCGCAGCAGCAGGGCGATCGCGACACACATGACCACCATACTGGAGCCGCCGTAGCTCATCAGTGGCAGGGTGAGGCCCTTGGTTGGCAGCAGCCCCATGTTGACGCCCATGTTGATAAAGCTTTGCAGACCGATCCAGATACCGAGGCCATAGGCGAGACCGGCCGCGAACACATTGCCGGATTTCTCCGCCTGCAGGGCAATGGCAAAGGCGCGCCAGACCACCACGGCATACAGGGCGATTACCACAAGCACGCCGAGCAGCCCCAGTTCCTCGGCGAGCACGGCAAAGACGAAATCGGTGTGCGCCTCCGGCAGGTAGAACAGCTTCTGGATACTGGAACCCAGGCCAACGCCCGACAGTTCGCCCCGGCCGATGGCAATCAGCGACTGCGTCAGCTGAAAACCGCTGTCGAAGGGGTCTGCCCACGGATTCAGGAAGGTCGTCAGGCGCTCCATGCGGTACGGCGATGACACGGCCAGACCGGCGAGCGACAGGCCGGCCATGCCCAGCATGCCGCTGAAGTGCAACAGACGCACCCCGGCGAGGTAGATCATGCCCATGGCCGTTGCCATGAGCACCACGGTGGCACCGAAGTCGGGCTCCATCAGCAGCAACAGCGCCGCCAGCACCAGGATTGCCAGCGGCTTGAGAAAACCGCTAAACCGCTCGCGCAACTCCTCGCCATGACGCGCCAGGTAACCCGCCAGGTAAATCAGGATCATCAGCTTGGCAGGCTCGGACACCTGCAGATTGAACAGGCCGGTGTTGATCCAGCGCATGCTGCCGTTGACCTCGCGCCCGATGCCGGGGACCAGCACGGCCAGCAGCAGCGCCAGCGCGGCGACCAGCAGCACCAGTCCGCTCTGCTCCAGCAACGCAAGGCGCACACGGTAGACCGGGAACGCCAGCATCACGCCGATGCCGATATAGACCGCCTGGCGCATGGCATAGTAGAACGGCTGCCCCAGGTCGCGGTCCGCAAAGGTAATGGAGGCCGACGCCACCATCACCAGACCCAGCGATGCCAGCGCAATGGCTGCCAGCAACAGGACATAATCAAGCCGCGGCACGCGATTGGCGGTTGCCCCGTGGCGCACTGCCTGCCGGCCCGTGCCCATCATGACAGCAGCTCCCTGACGGCCTGGCTGAATATCTCGCCGCGCTCCTCGAAATTACGGTACATGTCGGTGCTGGCACAGGCCGGCGACAGCAGCACGCTGTCCCCGCTGCGGGCCAGTTCGCCTGCCTGCCGGACGGCATCCGCCATGTCAGGGGACATCGCCAGCGGTACCACATCCTGTAACACCTGCTGCAACCTGGGCGCATCCTTGCCGATCAGCACGGCTGCGCGACCCTGCCGCTGCATGGCATCGCGCAGCGGCATGAGGTCGGCACCCTTGGCATCGCCGCCCGCGATCAGCACGACCTTGCCGGCCACGCTGTTGATGGCGGCCAGGGTGGCGCCGACATTTGTGCCCTTGGAGTCGTTGAACCAGTGCACGCCGTCGCGCTCCGCAACCGGCTGCATGCGATGCGGCAGCCCCCGGAACTCGGCCAGCGTGGCAACCATGGCCTGCTGGTCCAGGCCCGCCGCCGAACCCAGCGCCAGGGCCGCCAGCGCGTTGCTGACGTTGTGCCTGCCGGGCATGCGGATATCCGCCACCGGCATCACCGGCTGCGCCCCCTGCGCCAGCCAGGGCTCGCCGCGGTAATCGATAACGCCGAACCCGGTGGCTTCCACCGGCGCCTGTGTGGTGTAGGTGATGCCGGGATGACCGGGATCGGCCAGCGCGGACGCCTGCAGGTCATCGCGGTTGACCACCTGCACGCCGGCATTGCGGTAGATCGTCTGCTTGGCGCGACTGTAGGCATCGAGGTGCGGGTAGCGGTCCATGTGGTCGGCGCTGATATTCAGCACAACCGCCGCGGCCGCCCGCAGCGAGTGAGTGGTCTCCAGCTGAAAGCTGGACAGTTCGAGTACGTACAGGTCGGGCTCCACGTCCTGCAGCAGGTCGAGTGCCGGTGTGCCGATATTGCCGCCGGTGCGAACGTCCTTGCCGGCGCGCTGCGCCATGGCACTGACCAGCATCGTCACGGTGCTCTTGCCATTGGAACCGGTAATGGCAATCACGGGGGCTCTGGCCGCCCGCGCAAACAGCTCGATGTCACCGATGACCGGCACGCCGCGCGCGGCGGCGGCGGCAATCTGCGGCTCGTGCACGGAGACCCCCGGGCTGACCACTATCCGGTCGGCACGGGCAAACGCCACTTCGTCGAATCCGCCGAGAAACAGCGCCACATCGGCCGGCAGGGCCTGCCGCATGGCGACCAGCCCGGGGGGCTGCTCGCGGCTGTCGACCACGGCCACCTCGACACCCTGGCGCGACAGGTAGCGCGCCACCGAAAGACCCGTCTTGCCCAGCCCGACGACCAGCGTCCTGTGCGCGTTGTCAGTCATATGCGTCATTACCGAAGCCGGAACCGCCATTAGTCAGCCTGTACCTGCAGCCCGAATCGTCTGTCGGTCATTGTCATCCCGGTCCCCATCGACTCAGCGAATCTTCAGTGTCGCGAGGCCGATCAGCACGAGAATGACCGTGATGATCCAGAACCGGACAATGACCCGGGGTTCGGGCCAGCCCTTTAGCTCGAAGTGATGGTGCAGCGGCGCCATGCGGAAGATCCGCTTGCCGGTCAGCTTGTACGACGCCACCTGCAGCATTACCGACACCGTCTCCATCACGAACACGCCGGCCATGATCAGGAACACCAGTTCCTGGCGCACCAGCACCGCGACGATGCCAAGCGCAGCACCCAGTGCCAGCGCGCCCACATCGCCCATGAAGACCATGGCGGGATAGGCGTTGAACCAGAGGAACCCGAGGCCGGCGCCCACCAGGGCACCGCAGAACACCACCACCTCGGCGGCATCACGGATGTAGGGAATGCCGAGGTAGACGGCGAACTTGACGTTACCGGTCGCGTAGGCGAAGACCCCGAGTGCCGCAGCAATCAGTACGGTCGGCAGGATGGCGAGACCGTCAAGACCGTCGGTGAGATTGACGGCATTGCTCGAGCCGACGATGACGAAATAGACCAGTATCACGTAGACCCAGCCGAGACTGACGGCAACATCCTTGAAGAACGGCACGATGAGCGTGGTTTCGGCCGGCGTCACCGCGGTCAGGTACAGGAACAGGGCGACGCCCAGGCCAATAACGGACTGCCAGAACATCTTTGCCCGCGCCGGCAGGCCGTCGGAGTTCTTCAGCACCAGTTTGCGGTAGTCGTCGATCCAGCCGATGACACCGAACAGCAGCGTTACCAGCAGCACCACCCAGATATAGCGGTTGCCGAGGTCGGCCCACAGCAGCGTCGCGATGGCAACTGCCACCAGGATGAGCGCGCCACCCATGGTCGGCGTGCCCGCCTTTACCAGGTGCGTCTCCGGGCCGTCATCCCGGATCGGCTGGCCGATCTGGTAGCGACCGAGACGACGGATCATTTCCGGCCCGATAACAAAGGACAGCAGCAGCGCCGTCAGCACGCCGAAGATCGCGCGCAGCGTCAGGTACTGGAAGACATTGAAGCCGCTGTAGTACTGGCTCAGGTGATCAGCAAGATAGACCAGCATGCTAGTGTCTCGCCTCCGCATTGCTTGATGTGCCGTGCGCACTGGCGCCAAGCAGTTCGACGACCTGTTCCATGCGCATGCGTCGAGAACCCTTGACGAGAATGTGCACATCCGCGTGCAGGCCGGCCTGCAGCGCCTCGAGCAGGTCGGCCAGCGAGTCACAGGCCGTACCGCCGCCAAAGCCCGCGACGGCCCCCTGCGCCAGCTCACCCAGGGTGAACAACCGGTCGATGCCGGCATCCCTTGCGCGGCTGCCTGCCTCGCGATGCAGCGCCGCCGCGGCATCGCCGAGTTCACCCATGTCGCCCAGCACCAGCCATTTCTCGCCGTCAGCCATCGCCAGCACATCGATGGCAACCGCCAGCGATTCGGGATTGGCGTTGTAAGTGTCGTCGATCACGGTGACACCACCCGGCAACCGGTGGATGTTGAAACGCCCTGCAACCGGCGCCAGTGATTCGAGCGCGCGTCCGATGCAGTCAGCCCCGACACCGGCGGCCAGCCCGGCAGCAGTCGCCGCCAGCGCATTCATGACGTTATGGCGCCCGGGCAGCGGCAGGCGCACGGCAATATCGCCTGCTGGCGTATGCAGGGAAACATCGGAGCCGGCGGGATCGCCCTGCCAGTCGGCCGTCACGGCAGCGTCATGCGCGAGGCCGAAATCGATGACACGGCTGTCGCCGGCCAGCTCGCGCCACAACCCGGCATAGCGGTCATCGGCGTTGATCACGGCGATATCGCCGCTGCCAAGACGGGCAAACACCTCGCCCTTTGCACGCGCCACACCGTCGAGATCGACAAAACCCTCGAGGTGCGCCGGTCCGGCATTGGTCACCACGGCAATCGTGGGTTGCGCGATACGCGCCAGGTAGTCGATCTCACCGGGATGGTTGGCGCCCATTTCAACCACGGCAAAGCGGTCTTCCGCCGCCAGCCGGAACAGGGTCAGCGGCACACCGATGTCGTTGTTCAGGTTGCCCTGTGTTGACAGGGTCCGTCCGGCGCATTCCAGTATGGCCTGGGTCATCGAGCGCACGCTGGTCTTGCCATTACTGCCGGTGATGGCGATGACCGGCAGATCGAAGCATGAACGCCAGTGCCCTGCCAGCCGTCCCAGCGCCAGCCGGGTATCGTCGACCTCCAGCAACGGCAGGTCGCTGTTCACGGCCCGGCTGACGGCAGCCGCCGCCGCGCCCCGCTCGAGCGCCACCTCCAGATAGTCATGGCCGTCGAAGTTCGGCCCCTGCAGGGCGACAAACAGGTTGCCGGCCTGCAGCCGCCGGCTGTCGGTGCTGACGCCGCGGAACATGACGTCGCCGTCCCGGCAGCGCCCATCCAGCACCCTGGCGGCCTCCGAAAGCTGCATCGCCATCATTCCGACCATTCCCGCTGCAGCGCCATGACCCGCTCCCGGTCACTGAACGGCAGGGTCTTGTCGCCAACGATCTGCACCGTCTCGTGCCCCTTGCCGGCGATCAGGACGATGTCATTCGGTCCGGCCTGCCGCAGGGCGCCACTGATGGCGGCCGCCCGGTCGTGCAGCACGCGCACCGCGTCGGGATTTTCAAAACCGGTGCAGATGTCCTCGATAATGCGTTCGGGGTCCTCGCTGCGGGGATTGTCGTCCGTCAGTACAACGTGGTCGGCCAGTTTCTCGGCCGCCGCCGCCATCAATGGCCGCTTGCCGCGATCACGGTCACCGCCGGCGCCGAACACGCACCAGAGTTCGCCACGGCAGTGATAGCGCAGGGACTGCAGTACGCTTTCCAGCGCGCCGGCGGTATGCGCATAGTCGACGACCGCCATCGGCCTGCCCTCGCCCATGTCAAAGCGCTCCATGCGACCCGGCACCGTACGGATTGCCGACAGTCGCTGCAGCGCCACCTCGAACGGCAACCCGGAAACACACAGACATGCCAGCGCCGCAAGCAGGTTACTCGCATTGAAACGGCCCAGCAGCGAACACTTGAGCACACCGCTGCCCCACGGCGACATTACCTCGAAGCGCATGCCGCTGATATCCAGCTCCAGGTTCCGGCCGATGACCCACTGTGCCGGGTAGCGCGTCTTGCAGGGCTCACCCTCGAGGCGGTAGGCAACCGGCGCCACGCCCGGCGGGATGCTGTCCAGCAGCGAACGGCCGAAGGCATCGTCGGCATTGATTACCGCATAGCGCAGGCCATCGCTGTGGAACAGCTTGCGCTTGGCATGCGCGTAAGACTCGACATCGCCGTGATAATCCAGGTGGTCGCGTGACAGGTTGGTGAGCACGGCAACATCGAAATCCACGCCGCGCACACGGGCCTGGTCCATGGCATGCGATGACACCTCGGCGACCACGCAGCGCGCGCCCTTGCGGTGCATCGCGAACAGGGCCTGCTGCACGGTCAGGGCGTCTGGCGTGGTGTGTGTGCCGACACTCAGTTCGTTGTAGAGACCGTAACCGACAGTGCCGATGATGCCGCAGCGGCGGTCCTCGCTGTCCAGCGCCTGCGCGACGTAGTGGCTGCAGGACGTCTTGCCGTCGGTACCTGTCACTCCGATCATGAACAGACCATGCGAGGGATGTCCGTAGTAACGGTCAGCTATAAGTCCCACCAGCTGGCTCAGCCCGCGCACGGCAATTACCGGTACCGGCAGCAGCGCCGCAAGCTCGGCCAGACCGGGCTCGCCCGCGGCCGGCTCCCAGGCAACGGCCGCCGCACCCAGCGCCACGGCCTGGCGGGCATGGTGCAACCCGTGGGTCCGGCTGCCCGCGACAGCCAGAAACAGGTCGCCGGGCTGGACCTTGCGACTGTCCAGTGCCAGTCCCGACACGACCACTTCCTGAGTGACCGACGCCTCTGTCAGCCCCCTAAGCAGCCCGCCCAGGGAATGCTCGGTGACAAGTGCCCGCGCCGTCTTCATGCAGGATCTCCCGCAGCGACGCGCAGCGTCTCCGGCACAGGCAGGTCATCGGGTGGTATCGCCATCAGTCGCAGTGCGCCGGACATCACCCTGGAGAACACCGGCGCGGCGACCTGGCCGCCGTAGTATTTGCCGTTGTCCGGCTCGTTCACCATGACAACCATGGCCAGGCGCGGGGCACTGACCGGCGCCATGCCGGCAAACACCGCAAGATACTTGTCATCGGAGTAGCCACCGGCAATCGACTTGCGCACCGTGCCGGTCTTGCCACCCACCCGGTAGCCGGCAACGCGGGCAGTCAGCGCAGTCCCCTGCGGACCGGTCACCTCCTCCAGCATGCTGTTGACCTGTTGCGCGACCCATGCCGGCAGGATGCGCTCACCGGCCGGCACCGTCTCCTGGCGCAGGAAGGTCGCCGGCCGCCGGATACCACCCGAGGCCAGCACGGCATAGGCCTGCGCCAGCTGCAGTGGCGTGGCCGAGATACCGTAACCGAACGCCAGGGTCGCTGTTTCGATCTCGTTCCAGTTCCGGTAACCCACCAGCAGGCCCGCTGATTCACCCGGGAAGCCGCTGTCCGTCGGCACACCGAAGCCGAGCCCCGATAGCAGCGACCAGATGTCCTCGCCCGGCAGCGACAGGGCGATCTTGGTAATACCGACATTGCTGGACTTGCGGATCACGCCGGTCACGTCCAGCAGGCCGTAGTTGTGCACATCCTTGACGGTGTTGCGGCCAACCCGGAACCAGCCCGGCTCGGTATTGACCGGCGTCCCGGGCTTGTAGCGTCCGCTCTCCAGTGCCGCCGCAGCGATAAACGGCTTCATGGTCGAGCCGGGCTCAAACACATCAGTGACGGCGCGGTTGCGCATGGTCTGACGCCGCAGTCGATTGCGGTTGTTCGGGTTGTAGGACGGCTGGTTGACCATGGCCAGCACCTCACCGGTGGCCACATCCAGGACTACCGCCGAGGCCGACTTTGCCTTGTGCTCCTGCATGACGGCCTTCAGCTCGCGATAGGCAAGATACTGGATACGACGGTCGATACTCAGCACGAGGTCCTTGCCCGGGCGCGGGCGCCGGATGCTTTCGACGTCCTCGACGGTGTGGCGCTGACCATCCTTGATGACGCGCTTGGCGCCGGGTTCGCCGCGCAGCCATTCGTCGAACGCCAGTTCCAGGCCTTCCTGGCCGATGTCATCAATATTGGTAAAACCGACCACGTGCGCCGTGACTTCACCGCCAGGATAGAAACGCTTGTATTCCTTCTGCAGGTAGACACCCGGAATCGCCAGCTGCTTGACCTGCGCGGCCAGCGTCGGGTCGATGTGGCGGCGCAGGTAGACGAATTCGCGACCGGGATGGCGTGACACCAGCTGCTGCACATGGTCACGATCCAGCGACAGCAGCCGCGCCAGAGCGGAGATCCCTTCCTGAACCCCGACCAGCTCCTGCGGGTTGACCCAGACGGACTCGACCGGTGTGCTCACCGCCAGCGGTTCACCGTCGCGGTCACGAATCATGCCACGGTGCGCCGGCAGGTCGGCCACACGCATGTGACGCGCCTGCCCCTGACCCAGCAGGAAGTCCTTGTCCAGGACCTGCAGACTGATGGCGCGCCCGACCAGCACCAGCATAACCAGCACCAGGCCCGCAGCCAGAAACCGCCGCCGTGCCTGCTGACCTGTTGTGACGCCGTGGAGGTTCATGGCTTGATGATCTGCATCTGCTGTGGCGCCGGGTTGATCATGCCGAGACGCGTGCGCGCGGCATGCTCGACCTTGCCATGGGTTGTCAGTGTGCTCTGCTCCAGCTGCAGCTGACCGTACTCGACATCCATGGCGTCCTTTTGGTAACCAAGCGCCTGCAGCTCGATAAACAGGTTACGGTGCTGGTGACGGCTGTACACCACGGCCAGCGAGGTCACGATAATCGACACCAGCAGGGCCGCTGCGGTTACCGGCGAGGTCGTCATTGCAGGCGCTCCGCCAGCCGCAGCACGGCGCTGCGCGCACGCGGGTTGTGTTCGAGTTCGTCGCGCCCTGGACGAATCGCCTTGCCGAGCGGTTTCAGGCGCGGACGGTGCAGCGGCGCCGCGACCGGCAGATCCGGCGGCAGCTGCTCACCCTGGTATTCCCTGCGGATGAAGCGCTTCACGATACGATCTTCCAGCGAGTGAAAACTGATGACGGCCAGGCGCCCGCGCACAGCCAGCACGTCCGGCACCTGCGCCAGTACGGACTCGAGTTCCTCGAGCTCGCGGTTGATGTAAATCCGGATGGCCTGAAAAGTCCGGGTTGCCGGATGCTTGTTGCGTTCCCGCACCGGCACGGCATCTGCGACCAGCTCGGCCAGCTGCCGGGTAGTCTGTATGGTTTGCTCCTTGCGTGTTTCCACAATCTTCCCTGCAATACGTCGCGCGAAGCGCTCCTCACCATAGACCTTGAGCACATCAACGATCGCCTGCTCACCGGCCTCGGCAAGCCACTGTGCTGCGCTTTGTCCTGCGCCGGGATCCATTCGCATATCGAGCGGGCCGTCATCTGAAAAACTGAAGCCGCGGGCGGCATCGTCGAGCTGCGGCGATGAAACCCCCAGGTCAAGCAACAGACCATCGACCCGGCCCTGCAACTGGCGCTCGGCAACCACCTGACCCAGCATGGCGAAGGTGCCGTGCTCAATTTCGAAACGCGGATCAGCGCCGTACTGCAGCTCGGCTGACTGCACGGCGTCAGGGTCCCTGTCCATCGCCAGCAACCGCCCTTCCGGGCCAAGTTCCTGCAGGATTGCACCTGCATGCCCGCCGCGCCCGAAGGTCCCGTCGACGTACACGCCGCCCGGCTGTATACAGAGTCCCTTCAACACCTCCGCAAGCAGTACCGGCCGGTGTGTGTATTCCGTCCCCACGGATCAGAGCGTCAGTGATTCCAGCGAGTCCGGCATCTCGCCGGCATCGGAATCATCGGCAACCCACTCACCACAGTTCTGCTCCCACGCCTCCTCGTTCCAGATTTCAAACTTGTTGCCCAGACCGGCGAGCACCACGCGCTTGTCCAGGCTGGCAAATTCACGCAGGCGCGGCGGGATCAGGATACGGCCGCTCTTGTCGATCTCGAGCTCGGTGGCATGCCCCAGCAGCATGCGCTGCAGGGTACGGGTGCGTTTGTTCTGGTTCGGCAGACGTACGAGCTTGCGCTCGATCTCGTCCCAGTCGGGCTGCGGATAGAGCAAAAGACAGCGATCGTCGTGGACGGTCAATACGACCTGACCCTGGCAGCGATCATCGAGCGGACCGCGGTAGCGGGTGGGAAGGGCGAGCCGCCCTTTCGCATCCAGATTGACCGTGTTACCACCGCGAAACAAATTAGCCCCCTGATGCTCCCCAGATCCCCATTAATTACCACTGGATCCCACTTTGCGACACTATAGGGCGGAAGGGCCAAACCGTCAAGCAAAAAAACGCTGAATTTTCTTTTTGGGCAGTAACTTAGGACATTCTTCACACCTGGCGGCAGAGCCTGAAAAACATATAAATTACAAATCATGAACTTGGCGAAATAAGCTAGAGTAAATTCCACCTCCAGTCATATTTTCCATCACTACCAGCCGCGGCAAGGTGGGAAATCATGATTTTCGCGCGATTATACACAGCTGCGAATCCCAATATATTGGGTCATGCAACTCGCTGGAATGAAGATATTGGGGTATGGGTGGGGGCCGACCGGTCTTCAGGCAGCCCCCTGGTGGACGGGTGCAATACGCTGGACACAACCGACTCCCTTGACCCGGGATTTCAAGTCAGACCAGGGTTCCGGTCCGTGCGCGGATGGCTATGGGGAATCAAAAAAGGCCTGCTAGGCAGGCCTTCTTCAGTACCACCCATCCTGGCCGGGGTCAGAACGGAATATCGTCGTCGAAGTCGGGCACGCTGCTGCCGCCACCGCCGGCCACGGCGGCCTGTTGCGGGGCGGGCGCCTGGGTACGGTCCGCGGAAAAACCGGCACTGCCGCCTCGACTGCCCAGCATCTGCATATCGCTGGCAATGATCTCCGTCGTGTAGCGATCGTTACCGCTCTTGTCCTGCCACTTGCGGGTCTGCAGCCGGCCCTCCACGTAGACCTGTGATCCTTTCTTCAGGTACTCACCCACAATCTCGGCCAGGCGGCTGTAGAACACGACATTGTGCCATTCAGTGCGTTCCTGCTTTTCGCCCGACTGCTTGTCCTTCCAGGAATCCGTCGTTGCCAGCGTGACATTGGCAACCGCGTTGCCGCTCGGCATGTAGCGGACTTCCGGGTCCTTGCCCAGGTTGCCCACCAGTATCACCTTGTTTACTCCTCGTGCCATTGCGCTCTCCTAATATTATGTATTCCGCACTTTCCCTGTCCTCTCCCCCGGTTCTATGAGGTCGTTTCCAGGCACCCATTCTATGTGATGACCGCCGCACGTTCTACGGCTGGCCAGTGTTACCGGGCAAGGTCGTGGCGTCGAATATCTGCCGGTCCACCTTCAGGTAGGCAACACCCTCCTCCGGGACCACCACCACCTCCACCACACCGGCCTGCGCCGCCAGTTCCTGCCGGAGCCGCTCGGCCGCAGCCGGTTCAACCACGTCAATCCTGTGGATATAACTGCCAAGCTTGCGCGGCACCCGCATCGACACCGCCATGGCCAGCCAGACCAGCAGCGCCAGCGCGGCAAACAGGAACACCGCCTGTATACCGAAGCGCCCCTGCACCAGACCACCCAGCGCCCCCCCGAGGAAGGCGCCCAGGAACTGGGCACTGGAGTACACCCCCATCGCGGTACCGCGGCAATCCACCGGCGCCACCCGCGAGATCAGGGACGGCAGCATGGCTTCCAGCAGATTAAACGCCGCGAAGAAAACAAACAGCAGGAAAATGACGTGCGCCAGTGTCAGAGATACCAGGAACAGGCCGGCCTCGGCCACAACCAGTAGCGCGATGGCGCCAATGAATACCGGTTTTACCCGGCCCTTGCGCTCCGCCAGGATGATAAAGGGCAGCATAGCCAGCACCGAACCGACCAGCACCGGCAGATAGACCTGCCAGTGGTGATCCGCAGCGAGTGCAACCTGGTCACGCAACACCAGCGGCAGCACCACGAAACTGGCTGTCAGCACCATGTGCAGCAGCAGGATACCGAAATCCAGTCGCAGCAGTTCCGGGTTACGCAGCACGCGGCCGAACTGCGCCGGGATTGCCTCAGCCTCGCGGTGCATGCGGGCCTGTGGCGGATGCGGCACGACGAATGCCACCACCAGGATGCCGCCCAGGGCAAGCACCGCCGTGATCCAGAAGATACCGGGCACTCCCACCCAGCGATCCAGCACTGGCCCCAGCACCAGGGCAAGCGCAAATGACAGGCCGATACTCATGCCGATCAGGGCCATGGCCTTGATGCGGTGTTCCTCGCGGGTGAGGTCGGCAACCAGCGCCATGATCGCCGCGGCGATAGCACCGGCGCCCTGCAGGGCACGCCCGAGGATAACCAGGTGTATGGACTCCGCCTGTGCCGCAACCACGCTGCCAAATGCGAACACCAGCAGACCGCCGATAATGACCGGCTTGCGGCCGATGCGGTCAGACAACAGGCCGGCGGGAATCTGCAGCAGCGCCTGGGTGATGCCATAGGCGCCGATGGCAAGCCCGGTCAGGGCCGGCGTCATGCCTTTCAGCTCACCGGCATACAGGGCGAAGACCGGCAGGATCATGAACAGACCCAGCATCCTGAGGGCATAGACACCCGACAGGGAAAATGCCGCTCGCATTTCCGACCTGCTCATGGCGCTGCCCTGACGGGGTTCCGGAGTGTGATTCATGACTGCTTTGGCTGCCAACACGAAAACGCCGTATATTAGCAGGTTTCCATCAGCGACTGACGCACAGCCATGGATACCATCCGCATCCGCGGGGCACGCACCCATAACCTGAAAAACGTCGACCTCGACCTGCCCCGGGACAGGCTGATCATCATCACCGGGCTGTCCGGCTCCGGGAAGTCCTCGCTGGCCTTCGATACCATTTATGCCGAGGGACAGCGACGCTACGTCGAGTCGCTCTCCGCCTATGCCCGGCAATTCCTGTCCATGATGGAAAAACCGGATGTGGACCACATCGAGGGGCTGTCGCCGGCGATCTCCATCGAACAGAAATCCACCTCGCACAACCCGCGCTCCACGGTGGGCACCATCACCGAGATCTACGATTACCTGCGCCTGCTGTTCGCCCGGGTCGGCACACCGCACTGCCCCGAACACGGTACCGTACTGGAGGCACAGACCGTCAGCCAGATGGTTGACCATGTTCTCGCCATGCCGGAGGGCCGCCGCCTGATGCTGCTGGCGCCGGTGGTGCAGGCGCGCAAGGGCGAACACCAGCAGGTGTTCGATGAACTGCGCGCCCAGGGCTTCGTGCGCGCACGCATCGACGGCAAGGTGGTGGAACTGGACGAGTCACCGCAACTCGATCTTCGCCGCAAGCACATCATCGAGGCGGTTATCGACCGCTTCAAGGTCCGGCCCGGCATAGAGCAGCGGCTGGCCGAATCGTTCGAGACCGCCCTGGCGCTGTCCGACGGCCTCGCCCGCATCGCGGACATGGACAATGCGAGTGTCGCGGAAACCGTATTCTCGGCAAAGTTTGCCTGTCCGGAATGCGGCTACTCGCTGACGGAGCTGGAACCGCGCCTGTTCTCGTTCAACAACCCGGCGGGTGCCTGCCCGGAATGCGACGGCCTCGGTGTACGCCAGTTTTTCGATGCCGGGCGCATTGTCGCACACCCGGAGCTGAGCCTGGCCGGTGGCGCTGTACGCGGCTGGGACCGGCGCAATGCCTATTACTTCCAGCTGATCAGCTCGCTGGCTGGTCACTACGGCTTTGACGTCGAAACCCCTTTCGAGGAACTGCCGGAAAAAATCCGCGACATCATACTCTACGGCAGCCGCGGCGAGGTGATCCGCTTTCGCTACCTCAATGAACGCCGCGGCTCGGTGGAGCGCAGGCACCCGTTCGAGGGCATCATCTCGAACATGCAGCGGCGCTACCGCGAGACCGAGTCGAACGTGGTGCGCGAGGAACTGGCGCGCTACCTCAGCAACCAGCCCTGCCCCGACTGCGGCGGCGCGCGACTGAACGAGGCGGCACGCCATGTCATGGTGACTGGCAAGACCCTGCCGGAAATCACCGCCCTGCCGGTGGGCAGCAGCCGGGAATTCTTCGACACCCTCCATCTGAAGGGACGGCGCGGCGAAATCGCCGAGAAGATCATGAAGGAGATCAACGAGCGGCTGAGTTTCCTGGTAAACGTCGGGCTTGACTACCTGTCGCTCGACCGCAGCGCCGAGACCCTGTCCGGCGGCGAAGCCCAGCGCATCCGGCTGGCCAGCCAGATCGGCGCCGGGCTGGTCGGCGTTATGTACGTGCTCGACGAACCCTCCATCGGCCTGCACCAGCGCGACAACCAGCGCCTGCTGAACACACTCATCCACCTGCGCGACCTCGGCAACACGGTCATCGTTATCGAGCATGACGAAGAGGCGATCCGCACCGGCGACCACGTGGTCGACATCGGGCCGGGTGCCGGCGTGCACGGTGGCAGGATTGTCTCGCAGGGCACACCCGCGCAGATCATCGCCGACGGGCATTCACTTACCGGCCAGTATCTGTCAGGACGCAAGTCCATCAGCGCGCCCGCGCCCCCCCGCGCCCGTGACCCCGACCGTCTGCTGGTCATCGAGGAGGCGACCGGCAACAACCTCAGGCAGGTAACTGTGGAAATCCCGGTCGGGCTGATGACCTGCGTTACCGGCGTGTCCGGCTCCGGCAAATCGACCCTGATCAACGACACCCTCTACCGCCGCGCCGCCCATGTACTCAACAAGGCAGCGGAAAGCGGCGCGACATGCAAGGACATCCATGGCCTGGAACATTTCGACAAGATCGTGGATATCGACCAGAGCCCGATCGGCCGCACGCCGCGCTCCAACCCGGCCACCTACACCGGCCTGTTTACTCCCATACGCGAACTGTTTGCCGCGACGCAGGAAGCACGCTCGCGCGGTTACAAGCCCGGCCGCTTCAGCTTCAATGTCAAGGGAGGCCGCTGCGAGGCCTGCCAGGGCGACGGCGTGCTGAAGGTGGAGATGCACTTCCTGCCCGACATCTACGTGCCCTGCGATATCTGCAAGGGCAAGCGCTACAACCGTGAGACGCTCGACATTCGCTACAAGGGCAGGACAATCCACGAAGTACTGGAAATGACAGTCGAGGACGCCCTGCCGTTTTTCAGCGCCATCCCGGCACTGGCACGCAAGCTGCAAACGCTGATTGATGTCGGACTGACCTACATCAAGCTCGGCCAGAACGCGACCACGCTTTCCGGTGGCGAGGCACAGCGCGTCAAGCTGGCGCGCGAACTGTCCAAGCGCGATACCGGCAAGACGCTCTACATCCTCGACGAGCCGACCACGGGGCTGCACTTCCATGACATCGCCCAGCTGCTGACCGTGCTGCATCGCCTGCGCGATCACGGCAACACCATCATCGTCATCGAGCACAACCTGGATGTCATCAAGACGGCAGACTGGATCATCGACCTGGGGCCGGAAGGCGGTATCCGCGGCGGCACGGTAATCGCCACCGGACCGCCGTCAGCCATCGCCGGCAACGCCGACTCCTATACAGGACAGTTTCTCAAGACCGCACTGGAAAAAAAGCCGGGCACGGCAGGCAATCGCAAGAGTGTCTGATGCCGGGCCTGCAGCCGTAACATTACCTTCAACGGCGCGGAAAGGATCAGGCGCGCAGCACCGTAACCCGGCTATGGTCATGCCGCCGCCGTACGACCGCCCCCCCGGCCTGGCCCTGCCCGACCGAGCGAAAATCAGCCACGGAATCACGCGGAAGGCAGAAACCCTGCGAGTAAATATTCGGTGTTTTGCGTGTGCTTCCGTGGCCATTTACAAATCACAGGGTGCCCCCTGTGCCGGATCAGGACCTTCGGCCTGATCCGGACCACATAACCTGCAGCTCTACCGACGTACCGACCTCCACATCCAGCACCACGTCCGCCCTGCCCCGGTTCACCGCGATCTCCACCAGTCCGTTCGCGTTTTCATACCAGAAGGCCCGGCCGACATCGACAGCGGAGAAGGTCAGGGCCCGTGACAACTCATGACCGTTGACTCGCAGCACGGCCGATGCCGCGACTGAACCGGCCCGCAGCCCGGTCACGGCATTGCCGAAACGGTCGATATAGACGACCCGTGGCAGGTCGTCCGGCCAGTCATCACGCAGCGCGGGCTCCGCGGTTTCCCAGTCACCGGCAACCCGGTCGTTACAGGCCAGGCGGGCCGCCGCCGGCGCGAATACATCACGGCCATGGAAACTGGGCGCGGCCCCCTGCACCTCCGGCAGCCGGTAACAATTGCGGACCCCGGTTTGCCGTGCCAGCAGCGTGAACAGGCCCTCGTCAGGTCCGACATACCAGCGACCGCCGGCCGCCACCGCACAGGCCGGGCGAGCGCCGCCGACACCGGGATCGATCACGCACAGGCACACCGTGCCCGGCGGCAGGCGACTGGTGTAGGCCGGCAGCAGGTAGGCCGCGGCCTCGATATCGAAGGGTGGCAGGTCAGAGAAGAGGTTGACCACGGGCACGCCAGGTGCCTGCCGGTGCAGCACCGCGGCCACCTGGCCAATATAGGGGCCCTCAAGGCCAAAGTCGGTCAACAGGACAATCATGCGGGTGGCTGCTGCAACGCAGGTCCTGAACCTGCGGGTTCGGCTATAGTTGTAAGGCAATCATACCGCCAACACCGCCCGCGATCACGGCACACGACTGCACAGGCGGGCAGGCACCGCGTATCCCGTCCTGTGCGCCGGGATATCCTGGCTTATACTCGGGATTCAATCAGCTTCGAGTGCCTGGCAATACCTGCACATCCGTCATGTTGCGATACTACCTGATTCCGGTTGCCGTTCTGGGCATTGGCATCGTCCTTGGCTACACGCTTCTGCCAGACCATGCGCGGCATCGGGCGATGCCGGGGAGCGGCGACTCACCCCTGCTGCCGGCTGCCGCTTATGCGCCGCTCCAGCCTGGTGAACCGGAAACTCTTGCCGCACTGCAGGAGCAACTGCAGCAGGCAAGACAGGCACGCGAACAGCTGGCGGAACAACTCGAGGCGCTGCGGCTGCGGCTGGAGGAACTCGAAATCGTACGTGACAACGCAGCCGTGATCACAGTAGAGACGCACGACCGGGAAGCGGGCGCGAAAAGTGCCACGACGCCCGAGACCAGCGTCCGGTCCCTGATCGACGCCGGCATTCCCGCCGCGCAGGCGGCCTGGATACAGGGACAACTGGACGAGATCGACCTGCAGCAGCTCTATCTGCGTGACCGCGCCGCCCGGGAAGGCTGGCTCGATAAACCACGCTACCACAGGGAACGCCGCCAGTACCTGGATGCCGTGACAGGCCTGCGCGACGACATCGGCGATGATGCCTACGACCGGATGCTGTATACCCTCGGGCGCGCCAACCGGGTGGTCATCCGCGACACCATGGTGAACTCGCCGGCCGAGCAGTATGGCCTGCGGCCAGGCGACAGGATCATCGAATACGACGGACGGCGAATTTTCACCGGCAACGAACTCAACACGCTGGTCACACAGGGCGATGCCGGTACCATGACACTGGTGCGGGTACAGCGTGACGGTGAATTCAACGACCTGTACCTGCCGCGCGGCCCGCTGGGTATACGCATCAGCACCGCCCGGGTGTCACCCTGAATACATCGCCCAACGCCCCGGTTATTCCTGACATGCGATGATGGCCTGTACCGCCTGCCTGACAGTATTTTTGCAGCGAAACCGGCAATAAAAAACCGGGCAGGGCCCGGTTTTTTATGTTTATGCGGTGGATCCGGTTCAGTCCAGATCGCCGCCGAGTTCGGCGGTATCCGGTTCCGGGCGATCAACCAGCTCGATGTAGGCCATTGGAGCATTGTCACCGGCACGGTACCCGGACTTGAGAATGCGCGTGTAGCCACCGGGACGATCCTTGTAACGCGGACCGAGCTCGTTGAACAGCTTGGTGACCGTATCGCGATCACGCAGGCGACTGAAGGCGACACGACGCTTGTGCACCGAGTCGTTGCGCGCCATGGTGATCAGCGGCTCGGCAAAACGCCGCAGTTCCTTCGCCTTTGGCAGCGTGGTCTTGATGATTTCATGGTTCAGCAGCGACACGGTCATGTTCTGGAACATGGCCTTGCGATGGCTGCTGTTGCGGTTAAGTTGCCGTCCTGAATTGCGATGACGCATGGTTCTGACTACCTGTTAAATGAATGTTTACGCGCTGACCGCATCGTTCGCCTTCAAACCGGGTGGCGGCCAGTTTTCCAGACGCATACCCAGTGAAAGCCCGCGGGTGGCAAGCACGTCCTTGATCTCGGTCAGCGATTTCTTGCCGAGATTCGGTGTTTTAAGCAATTCCACCTCGGTACGCTGAATCAGGTCACCGATGTAGTAGATGCTCTCCGCCTTGAGGCAGTTGGCAGAGCGCACCGTGAGTTCCAGGTCATCGACCGGTCGCAGCAGGATCGGATCGACATCGCTCTCGGCGGTCTGCGGCTGCTCTTCGGAGCGCGCTTCCAGATCGACAAACGCGGACAGCTGGTCCTGCATGATGGTGGCCGCATGACGGATCGCCTCTTCCGGGTCGACCGTGCCATTGGTTTCGATGTCGATGATCAGCTTGTCGAGGTCGGTACGCTGTTCAACGCGGGCGCGGTCAACCGTGTAGGCAACCCGGTTCACCGGGCTGAACGATGCATCCAGCTGCAGTCGACCGATAGTGACGCCTTCCGATTCCTCGCTCTGGCGCGCCGTTGCCGGCTGATAGCCGCGGCCCTTGGCGACCTTCAGTGTCATGGACAGTTCACCGGCCTTGGTCAGGTTGGCGATGACATGGTCGGGATTGACGATCTCGATATCGTGGTCCACCGTGATGTCGCCGGCAGTGACCGGGCCGGGGCCCTTCTTGCTGAGCGTCAGGGTCGCCTCGTCGCGGCTGTGCATGCGCAGGGAAACCTTCTTGAGGTTCAGCAGGATGTCGATGACATCTTCCTGCACGCCTTCAACAGTCGAGTACTCATGCAGCACGCCCTCGATCTCGGCCTCGGTGATGGCCGCGCCGGGCATGGATGACAGCAGGATACGGCGCAGGGCATTACCCAGCGTATGCCCGAAACCGCGTTCCAGCGGCTCCAGCGTGACCTTGGCGTGCTTGCCGCTGACAACCTGCACATCAACGATGCGTGGCTTCAGAAATTCAGTGACTTTCCCGAGCATGAGAAACCTCTTGGTTACTTACTTGGAGTACAGTTCGACAACGAGGTGTTCGTTGATATCCGGCGGCAGTTCACCGCGCTCCGGGCGTGACTTGTAGACGCCTTGCATCTTCTTGATGTCGACATCTATCCAGTCGGCGAAGCCGCGTTGCTGCGCCAGATCAAGCGCTGACTGTATGCGGATCTGCTTGCGCGCCTTCTCGTTGACCATCACCACGTCTTCCGGCTGCACCTGGTATGAGGGGATATTGACCCGCTGGCCGTTCACACTGATGGCATTGTGACGGACCAGCTGGCGAGCCTCGGTGCGTGACGCGGCAAAGCCCATGCGGTAGACGACATTGTCGAGGCGACCCTCCAGCAACTGCAGCAGGTTTTCGCCGGTCGACCCCTTGATGCGGGCGGCCTCTTTATAATAGTTACGGAACTGGCGCTCCAGCACACCGTAGATCCGGCGCAGTTTCTGCTTCTCGCGCAGCTGTGTTGCATAGTCGGACAGGCGCGTGCGGCGCTGGCCGTGCTGGCCGGGCGGGAACGGACGGTTCTCGACCGGGCACTTTGCGGTAAAGCACTTCTCGCCCTTCAGGTAGAGCTTGCCACCCTCACGACGACACTGGCGACATTTGGATCCTATGTACTTGGCCATGATAATTTCCTGCGTCAGACGCGACGTTTCTTCGGCGGACGACAACCGTTGTGCGGTATCGGTGTCACGTCGGTAATATTGGTAATCTGAAAACCGGCATTGTTCAGTGCACGCACGGCGGACTCGCGACCCGGACCCGGACCCTTGACCTCGACCTCGAGGTTCTTCATGCCGTATTCCTTGACGATCTGGCCAGCACGCTCGGCGGCCACCTGGGCTGCGAACGGGGTGCTCTTGCGGGAACCGCGAAAGCCCGAACCACCGGCAGTCGTCCACGCCAGTGCATTACCCTGGCGATCTGTGATCGTGATGATGGTGTTGTTGAAAGAAGCATGAATGTGGGCAATCCCGTCAGAGACGTCCTTCTTCACCTTCTTGCGTGTACGTGTTGCTGCCGCCTTCGCCATACTCTGCTTACCTGGTTGAAATACTGGTTAAATACAATAAACGGGTTCTACTTGCGGATCGGACGACGCGGCCCCTTGCGGGTGCGTGCGTTGGTACGGGTACGCTGGCCACGCAGCGGCAGTCCGCGGCGATGCCGGATACCGCGATAACTGCCAAGATCCATCAAACGCTTGATGTTCATCGACACGGTACGGCGCAGATCACCTTCAATGGTTAACTTCGCAACCTGGTTGCGCACCGATTCGATCTCGGCCTCACTCAGGTCCTTGATCTTTATGCTCGGCTCGATGCCACTCTCAGCACAGATCTTGCGGGCAGTGGTCCTGCCGATACCATAGATCGCCGTCAGTGCAATCTCGGCGTGCTTGTGTGGCGGTATGTTTATTCCGGCTATACGGGCCATTTACTTCATCTCCAGCACACGGCCCCCAATGGCCGCGCGAAAAAGGCGTAAGGATAGCTTTAGCTCAGCAGGAAATCAATGACAAACAGCGTCCCGGGAGACCGTCGCGAGGATCGCAGCCGACCTGCCATGATGGCGCTATGTTACTGATTCTCAATGCCTTGCGTTCTGTAACGTAATGCTCAGCCCTGCCGCTGCTTGTGGCGGCCATCCTTGCAGATGACCCGCACCACGCCCTTGCGGCGAATGACCTTGCAGTTACGGCAAATGCGCTTGACTGAAGCTCGCACTTTCATGTCGTTACCTCTCGAAAAAATACTGTTTCACCGGCGGCTAGCGCAGCACACCGGTACGGCCATGACCTTTCAGGTTGGCCTTCTTCATCAGGCCGCCATACTGGTGAGACACCAGGTGCGACTGTACCTGCGCCATGAAATCCATCACCACGACGACGATAATCAGCAATGACGTGCCGCCGAAGTAGAACGGGACGTTCCAGTACAGGATCAGGAACTCCGGCAGCAGGCAGACCAGCGTGATGTATACCGCGCCGGCCGTGGTCAGCCGGGTCATGACGCCGTCGATGTAGCGGGCTGTCTGTTCGCCCGGGCGGATACCGGGAATAAACGCACCCGACTTCTTCAGGTTGTCCGCGGTTTCCTTGGCATTGAACACCAGCGCAGTATAGAAGAAGCAGAAAAACACGATCGCCAGGGCGTAGAAAATCACGTACAGCGGCTGCCCGGGGGACAGCGTTGCGGAGATATCCCGCAGCCACTCCATGCCCTCGTTGGCTCCGACCCAGCTGCCCATGGTGGCCGGGAACAGAATGATGCTGGAAGCGAAGATCGGCGGAATGACGCCTGCCATATTCAGCTTCAGCGGCAGGTGAGTACTCTGTGCCGCATACACCTTGCGCCCCTGCTGGCGCTTCGCGTAGTTCACCGTGATCCGCCGCTGGCCCCGCTCAACGAAGACGACGAAGGCCGTCACGGCGATGGCCAGACCGAACAGGGCGAGAATCATCAGCGCATTCATCTCGCCGGTTCGTGCCAGTTCCAGGGTGCCGCCGATTGCTGACGGCAGGCCGGCAACGATACCCGAGAAAATGATAATCGAGATGCCGTTGCCGATGCCGCGCTCGGTTACCTGCTCACCCAGCCACATCAGGAACACCGTGCCGGTCACCAGCGTCACGATCGCGGTCAGTATGAAGCCCGGGCCAGGATTGATGACCAGCTCACTGCCGGCAATCGACTGGCCCTGCAGCGCTGTTGAAATACCAAAGGCCTGCATGGTGGCCAGACCCACGGTGCCGTAACGGGTGTATTGCGTGATCTTGTGCCGCCCGGCCTCACCGCCTTCCTTCTTCAGCTGCTCCAGCGACGGCACCGTCACCGTCAGCAGGTTCATGATGATGGAAGCCGAGATGTACGGCATGATGCCGAGTGCAAAAATCGACAGGCGCTCCAGCGCACCACCGGAGAACATGTTGAACATCTCCAGGATGGTGCCGCGCTGCTGCTCGACCAGTGCCGCGAGCACGACCGGGTCGATCCCCGGCAGCGGGATGAACGAGCCGATACGGAAAACGATAATGGCGCCAATGACAAAAAAGAGCCGCTGACGCAGCTCTTTCATCTGCCCGATGTCGCCAGCAGCGTTTGCGATGGAGGATCCCAGCGCCATTTATTCCTCGATGCTGCCCCCGGCAGCCTCAATAGCGGCACGCGCACCCTTCGTCACGCCGATGCCCTTCAGCTTGACAGCCTTGTCGATGCTGCCCGAGTCGATCACCTTGACGCGCTTGACACTGCGCGACACCAGGTTGGCCTCCTTCAGGGCATCCAGGTCGATCACGTCAGCACTCACAATACCAAGTTCATGCAGACGCAGTTCATCAACAAAACGCGACTTGCGCGAGGAGAAGCCGACCTTGGGCAGACGGCGCTGCAGCGGCATCTGGCCGCCCTCGAAGCCGACCTTGTGGAAACCGCCGGAGCGGGACTTCTGGCCCTTGTGACCGCGACCGCAGGTCTTGCCGCTGCCGGAACCGATGCCGCGCCCGACGCGCTTGCCAGGTTTCCTGCTGCCGGCGGCCGGTTTCAGTGAATTCAGACGCATGGTTTACTCCTCGACCCTCAGCATGTACGAGATCTTGTTGATCATGCCGCGATTTTCAGGTGTATCGATTATTTCAACGCTGTGATGCATGCGCCGCAGTCCCAGGCCACGCACCGTGTCCTTGTGACTCTGCAGGCGACCATTCGTGCTCTTGACCAGCGTCAGCTTGATTGTCTTGTCCCCGGCCACGTCGCTTACTCCATAATCTCGCTGACCGACTTGCCCCGCTTGGCGGCAACATCTTCCGGCGAGTGTATCTTCACCAGGCCGTTCATGGTTGCACGCAGGACATTGATCGGATTGTTTGAACCGATGCACTTGGCAAGCACGTCGCGCACACCGACGACTTCCAGCACGGCGCGCATTGCACCGCCTGCAATAATGCCGGTACCTTCAGAGGCCGGCTGCATGTAGACCTTGGCAGCGCCATGGCGTGCGGTGACGGCGTAATGCAGCGTCCCGCCCTTCAGGCTGACGGTCTTCATGTCGCGACGGGCGGCTTCCATAGCCTTCTGGATGGCAACAGGAACCTCGCGCGCCTTGCCGTAGCCGAAACCCACCTTGCCTTCGCCGTCACCAACGACGGTGAGCGCGGTGAAGCCGAACTGGCGGCCACCCTTGACAACCTTGGCTACGCGGTTGACCGTAACCAGCTTTTCCAGCAGGCCGTCACCCTGTGCTTGTGTATCTACTCTTGCCATAACAGGACCCTTGTTCAGAATTCCAGACCGTTCTCGCGCGCGGCATCCGCCAGCGCCTTGATCCGGCCGTGGTATTTAAATCCGGAGCGATCAAAAGCAACCCGCGTCACGCCGGCGGCCTTTGCACGTTCGGCGACCATCTTGCCAACCGCTGCGGCTGCTTCGATGTTGCCTGTCTTGCCAACTTCCTTGCGCACTTCACCATCCAGCGTCGATGCGCTGGCAAGCACCTTGTCTCCTTCCGCCGCAATGACCTGGGCATAGATATGCCGGGGTGTACGGTGCACGCACAGGCGCGAGGCGCCCAGCTTGCGGATATGTGCCCTGCCGCGCCGTGCGCGACGTAAACGTGTCGTTTTCTTGTCCATATAGGTGCCTTATTTCTTCTTCGCTTCCTTCCGGATCACGATTTCATCAGAGTAGCGCACACCCTTGCCCTTGTAGGGCTCCGGCGGACGGAAGGCGCGAATCTCGGCAGCTACCTGCCCGACCCGCTGCTTGTCGTTGCCCTTGACCACGATTTCGGTCTGGCTCGGTGTGTCCGCGGTAATGCCTTCAGGAAGCTCGTAATCGATCGGGTGCGAGAAACCCAGGGTCAGGTTCAGAACCTTGCCCCTGGACTGCGCACGGTAACCAACACCGATCAGTTCCAGCTTCTTCTCGAAGCCTTCACTCACGCCGACCACCATGTTGTTGACAAGCGAGCGCGTCGTACCGGCAAGCGCGCTCGCCTCGGCTGAACCGTCGCGGGCACCGAAGTTCAGTTCGGCATCCTCGCGCTTGACCTCGACCAGGTCGTGAATCATGTGTTCAAGGGTGCCATTCGGACCCTTTACCGTCAGCATCTGGCCCTTCTCCGTGATCTCCACGGAGGCCGGGACAGGTACCGGCATTTTTGCAATTCGTGACATTTCAGTTCACCGATCAGCTAACAGTACAAAGTACCTCGCCACCTTCACCGGCGGCGCGCGCCTGGCGATCACTCATGACGCCGCGCGAGGTGGAAATAATGGCAACTCCGAGTCCGCCCTGCACACTTGGCAGGTCGTTCTTGCCACTGTAGAGCCGCAGACCGGGGCGACTGGCACGCTGCAGTTTTTCAATCACAGGCCTGCCCTGGTAGTATTTCAGCTCTACTGTCAGGACGGGTTTGCCACCGGCATCATCGACAGAAAAATCTGTTATGTAGCCTTCGTCCTTCAGGACCGCGGCAATCGCATTCTTCAGACTGGAAGACGGCATGGATACGGCCGCCTTGCTGACAGCCTGGCCATTGCGGATGCGGGTCAGCATATCGGCTATGGGATCAGTCATCATAATCGGTCACCAGCTCGCCTTGACCAGACCGGGGACATCACCGCGCATGGCAGCTTCGCGCAGCTTGTTCCTGGACAGTCCGAATTTACGGTAATAGCCGTGCGGCCTGCCCGTCAGTCGGCAGCGATTGCGCTGACGACAGGGGCTCGCATCACGCGGCAGGGCCTGCAGCTTCAGCTGCGCATTGTAGCGCTCCTCATCAGAGCTGTTCGGGCTCTTGATGACCGCTTTCAGCTCGGCACGCCTGGCTGCATACTTTTTCACTGCGCGCGCACGCCTGTCTTCGCGGGCAATCATGGAGTTTTTTGCCATGGGTATTCCTCAGTTCCTGAAGGGGAAGTTGAACGCTGCCAGCAGCGCCCTGCCTTCCTCATCACTCTTGGCAGTGGTTGTAAAGGTAATATCGAGACCCCGCAGGGCATCGATCTTGTCGTAATCGATTTCCGGGAAAATAATCTGTTCCCTGACGCCCATGCTGTAATTGCCGCGCCCGTCGAAAGACTTCGGGCTCATGCCACGGAAGTCACGGACACGCGGTATCGCGATGTTGATCAGCCGGTCGAGGAACTCGTACATCCTCTCGCGCCGCAGCGTCACCTTGCAGCCGATGGGCCAGTCCTCGCGAACCTTGAACCCGGCGACGGACTTGCGTGCCTTGTTCACGACGGGCTTCTGGCCGCCGATCCTGGTCATGTCAGCAACGGCATGCTCCATGACCTTGCGGTCAGCAACGGCCTCACCGACGCCCATATTGAGCGTGATCTTGGTGATCCGCGGTACTTCCATAATATTACCGTAGCCAAACTGCTCCCTGAGCTGGTTGATCACGGTGTCACGATAAAATTCCTGCAGCCTGGCCATAATCTTTACACCACCATCAGATGTCCACCACCTCATCGGTGGACTTGAAATAACGCACCTTGCGACCGTCTTCCAGAATCCTGAAGCCGACCCGGTCACCCTTGCTGGTCTGCGGATTGAACAGCATGATATTGGACGGGTGGATCGGCATTTCCTTCTCGATGATCCCGCCCGGCACGCCGCGATTCGGATTCGGCTTGGTATGACGCTTGACCATATTGACATCGGACACGACCAGACGGCCGTCCGGCATAACGCCCAGCACACTGCCGCGCTTGCCCTTGTCCTTGCCCGCGATCACGACGACATCATCACCTTTCTTGATTCTCTGCATGGTCTTGTCCCTACAAAACTTCAGGTGCCAGCGAGATGATCTTCATGAAGCGCTCACTGCGCAGCTCACGTGTCACCGGCCCGAAAATACGTGTCCCGATCGGCTGCAGCTGGTTGTTCAGCAGCACGGCGGCATTGCCGTCAAAGCGGATCAATGACCCGTCATTGCGTCGCACACCCTTGCGGGTACGTACGACGACGGCGTTGTACACCTCGCCCTTCTTTACCTTGCCGCGCGGGATGGCCTCCTTGACGCTGACCTTGATAATGTCACCGATACGCGCATAACGCCGGTGCGAACCACCCAGCACCTTGATGCACTGCAGGCGGCGCGCGCCGCTGTTATCAGCAACATCCAGCATTGTTTGCATCTGAATCATGCTTGCATCCCGTCTTTAATATGTTCTCGTCGGACGGCAGTCAGTCACTGCGTCCGACAACCTCAACCAGCCGCCACGACTTTGACTTCGACAGCGGACGGCACTCTTCAATCGTTACGGTATCGCCTTCCTGGCAGACATTCCCGGCATCATGGACGTGCAACTTGCTCGAACGGCGGATGTACTTGCCGTATACCGGGTGCTTGACCTTGCGCTCGATCAGCACGGTTGCCGTCTTGTCCATCTTGTTGCTTACCACCTTGCCGGTGACAGTACGCCTGACTTCGGTATTTTCACTCATGATGCGTCACCAGCCCTGTTCTTCTCGTTCATGACCGTGTAGACACGGGCAATATCCTTGCGCACCTTGCGCATCTGGTCCGGACGTGACAGCTGACCGACGCCCCGCTGCATGTTCAGATTGAATTTCTCACGCAACAGGTTCCGCAGCTCCAGGCGGAGCTCGTCAACCGACTTGCTTCTCAGTTCTGCAGTTTTCATCACATCACCGTCCGCGACACAAAGGCCGTTCTGAAAGGCAGCTTGGCGGCCGCCAGCTTGAACGCCTCGCGCGCAACATCCTCGGAGACGCCTTCAATTTCATACAGCACGCGACCCGGCTGGATCTGTGCAATCCAGTATTCGACGTTGCCCTTGCCCTTGCCCTGGCGGACCTCGATGGGCTTCTTGGTGACCGGCACATCGGGAAACACCCGGATCCAGAGCTTGCCGCCACGTTTCACATGACGGGTAATGGTACGACGCGCGGCCTCGATCTGGCGCGACGTCATGCGACCCCGATCAGTGGCCTTCAGCGCATACTCGCCGAAACTTACCTTGCTGCCGCGCAGCGCAAGACCACGGTTACGGCCTTTCTGCTGCTTGCGGAATTTGGTTCTTCTGGGCTGTAACATGACCGTTCTCCGTTATCAGGACGCTGCCTGGCGGGCCGGTTGTCCCGCCTCGACCTGCTCGTTCCTGCCAATCACCTCGCCCTTGAAGATCCACACCTTGACGCCAATTACGCCGTACGTGGTATTGGCCTCGGCAGTGCCGTAGTCAATATCGGCACGCAGCGTATGCAGCGGCACGCGTCCTTCACGGTACCACTCGGTACGGGCGATCTCGGCGCCGTTCAGCCGTCCACCGACACTGATCTTGATGCCTTCTGCGCCGATGCGCATGGTATTGCTGACCGCGCGCTTCATGGCGCGGCGGAACATAATACGCCGTTCCAGCTGCTGGGCAACACTTTCCGCCACCAGGTGCGCATCGAGTTCCGGCTTGCGGATCTCCTCGATATTGATATTCACCGGGATACCCATGCGCTCGGAGACTTCCTTGCGCAGGCGGTCGATATCCTCACCCTTCTTGCCGATCACGATACCCGGGCGTGCGGTATGCACGGTGATCACGGCATTGTGTGCCGGACGGGATATCTGCACGCGACTGACAGAGGCCTGCGACAACCGCTTCTTGATGTAATCGCGGATCTCGAGGTCCTTGTTCAGGTAGTCGGCATAATCAGCCGAACCGGCGTACCAGGTGGACGTCCAGTCCTTGACGATGCCAAGCCGGATACCTGTTGGATGTACTTTTTGACCCATGCTGCTTTTTCGCCTCTAGCGGTGAAT
>Ga0209536_100000783_pt1 | contig 52564 bp, 52 predicted proteins | sample DeeMarSeWOR28_12_FD_187461 | JGI IMG/M metagenome (GOLD analysis project Ga0209536, IMG submission 187461) | Marine sediment microbial communities from White Oak River estuary, North Carolina - WOR-2-8_12 (SPAdes) (version 2) | ecosystem: Environmental > Aquatic > Marine > Intertidal zone >... | reverse complement strand
ACGATCAGTGCGGTTGTGTCTCGCACACCGGGCTCAGCGAGACGTGCGGGACGGTTTCTGAACTGCAGGAATGCGGGTACATCCCCGGCGGCCATCCCCGCCGACACCGATCTGCTTTTCATTACGACCCCTCACAGTGCGGTCGAGGATGTTGCCCAGACACTGGCCGCTCAGCCGGCCCTCAGGTTCCCCCGGCTGGCGGCGTGCCACGCCTCGGGGATGTTGACTGCAGACGCACTCCGCTCGCTGGAGAACCGCGGAGCTACAGTGTTCTCCTTCCATCCGCTCCAGACGTTCCCCAGGGACTTTCCGCCCAGTAAGATCCTCAGTTCGGCCCGTGGTATTGCCTACGGGGTTGACGGATCCCCGGAGGGCCTCCGGTATGCAAAGCGCCTTGCGAGGATACTCCAGGGGAGAGTCCTGGAAGTCCCTCCGGAGCTGAGGCCTTTCTATCATGCGGCCTGTGTTGTTGCTTCGAACCATCTCACGACCCTTCTGTGGGTCCTGGAGAGAATGTTCTCTCGACTGGGAACCGGTGAACGGGATTTCCTCAGGGTATTCCGCCCCATCATTCAGGCCACACTGGAGAACGTCCAAAGGACGTCGCCCGCCTCCGCCCTGAGCGGTCCCGTCGCCCGGGGAGGGGTGGAGACGGTGGCTCAGCACCTCGATACGGTGCGGGAGGTGGCTCCAGAACTGCTCCCCATGTTTTCCGCTCTCACGCGTGAATCGGTGGGTCTGGCCCTTGCCAAGGGTTCGATTACCGAGGAGCGGGCAGGGGAGATCCTGGGCTGCACCCTGCCTTCCGGAAGCACACAAACGACAAATCTGGAGGGACGGTGAAAGCACTCATCGCCAGCGGAGGCCGGGGTACGCGCCTGCGACCGATTACTCACACGCGCAACAAGCATCTCATCCCGATTGCCAACAAGCCGATTCTGCACTATGCGATCGAAGCGGCCGTGGAGGCCGGGATCACGGATATCGTCATCGTCGTCAACGCCGACAGCGACGAGGTGCCCGCTGCAATCGGGGACGGCTCCCGCTGGGGTGCGCGTGTGAGCTATGTTCCGCAGCAGACGCCCGGCGGACTGGCTCAGGTTGTTGCGATCGCGGAGCCGGCAATCGGAAAAGACCGATTCATCTTCCACCTTGGTGACAACATGGTTGTCGGGGGTGTGGGACGATTCATCAGGGAGTTCCAGGAGAGCGGCTGCAACTGTTACCTTACCCTGGCGAAGGTCCGAGATCCGGAGAGGTTCGGGGTCCCCGAGATCAGCGGAGGAAAGATCCTCCGCATCGAGGAGAAGCCGAAGAAACCCAAGAGCGACTACGCGGTGGCGGGGATCTACCTCTACGACCACAACATTTTTGAAGCTGTCAAGGCGATAAAGCCGAGCGGGCGCGGTGAGCTGGAGATCTCCGATGCCCATCAGTACCTCATCGACAAGGGGTATTCCATCGGGTATGCGGAGATTACCGGGTGGTGGAAAGATACGGGAAAACCGACCGATCTCCTCGAGGCGAACAGACTCGTGCTGGAGAATATCCAGCCGGCGATGGAGGGAGAAGTCGACCGGCATTCTATGTTGACCGGGCGGCTGGTCGTCGGCCGGGGGAGCAGGATCATCAACAGCGTCATCCGGGGGCCTGCGATCGTGGGTGAGGGATGTACGGTCGAGGATTCCTATATCGGTCCCTTCTCGTCGATCGGCAACAACACGGTGGTTCAGAAGAGCGAGGTGGAGTACAGCATCATTCAGCGGAATTGCAGGATCCTCAACGTGGGGATCCGGATCGAGGGGAGCATCCTCGGCAACGACGTGGAAGTCGTTCGGGCAAAGGGGAAGCCCCTCGTGCACCGGTTCATGATCGGCGATCAGAGCCGCGTCGAGGTTGTCTGAACAAAGAGTGCGGGCACACTCAAGGAGATGACACATGGATCTTCACACCCTGCTGTATGAGGTCCGGGAGCGGATCGGGATCATTACGATAAACAGACCGGACAAGCTCAACGCTCTCAACGCGCTGGCGAAGCGGGAGCTGGGGGAGCTGTTGGGCGCGGTTCAGGAGGATCGGGAGGTGGATGTTCTCATCATCACCGGCTCGGGAGGAAAGGCGTTTGTGGCCGGCACGGATATCGCGGAGCTGGCGGAACTGGACCGTGAGTCCGGGGAGGAGTTCTCGGCGAGGGGCCAGCAGCTCTTTGACCGTATCGAGAACTCAGAGAAACCCGTCATTGCAGCGGTGAACGGCTATGCGCTGGGCGGTGGATGCGAGCTGGCCCTGGCGTGTCACGTGCGCATTGCCTCGGAGAATGCGCGTTTCGGACAGCCGGAGGTGCAGCTCGGGATCATTCCCGGATACGGCGGGACGCAACGCCTCGCACGACTCATCGGGCGCGGGAAAGCGATGGAGATGATTCTTGGCGGCGGGCAGATCGACGCCGCAGAAGCGCTCCGGATCGGGCTCGTGAACAGTCTGGTGGGGCGCGATGAACTGATGAAGGTCGCAGAGGAGATGGCGCGCCGCATTGCCTCCAACGGTCAGTTGGCTGTCCGGCTGGCCCTCAGGGCGGTCAATGCCACCCAGCAGACGACGCTCCCGGAAGGACAGACGACAGAGGCGGAGCTCTTCGGGGAGTGTTGCTCGACCGCGGATTTCAGAGAAGGAGTGGGCGCGTTCCTGGAGAAGCGGAAGCCCAACTTCCTGGGAAGATGAGATCCCCCCGGACGAACGGCGCACTGGAACGGAAGGCACTCGGGGCGGCTCTTCTCTCGTGCTGTGCGATTGCTCTGCTTGCGCTTGACGTGCTGGTACCGGTTCCGCCGCTCGGCGCGCCGGCCGTCCTGAAAACCGGGCTGGATTGGCGGGAAGGTATAGGCAGTTCCGTCGACTCGTTGTTCGTCCTCTACGGCATCGAGCGCGGGAACGTCAGGACCTGGCAGGTGCGGATCCCGGACCGACCAGCGGTGAGAACCGAACAGAGAATAGCCGTTCCACGGGGTTTTGTGAGTGTGCGATTCAACCATGAGCTCAACAGGGCCGTCCGTCCCTTTTGGGCCCGCGTTGTGGCGACAGAGCGTATCCGGGAAGATATTGTCACCATGCACATCGTGCGAGCGGGCCGAACAGTTCGGAGCATGGTGTTTGTGACCGATCCTCATCTCCGGCCCGCAGAGTGATTCACAGGAGGAGAAAGAAAGGAGTCTGGCCATAGGCAAGCAAGAGGTGTCAGTTATGGAGAAGCTCGTCTCGCTCTCGAAGAGACGAGGGTACGTGTTCCAGTCAAGTGAGATCTACGGGGGGCTGAACGGATGCTGGGACTTCGGGCCGCTCGGCGTAGAGCTGTTGCGGAACATCAAGGAACAGTGGTGGCGCTCCATGACCTACAGGGAGGACGTGGAAGGTCTGGATGCATCCATTCTCATGCACCCGCGGGTCTGGGAAGCCTCGGGACACGTGGCGAACTTCACGGACCCCATGGTCGACTGCAGGGAGTGCAAGGCGCGGTTCCGGGCCGATCAGGTGGAGGACGCACCCTGCGGGAATCCGGGGTTCAAGGGACGGAAAGCCGCGAAGTGCCAGTCGGAGGGGAAATTTACCGAGGCACGGCAGTTCAACCTCATGTTCAAGACATTTGTGGGTCCGGCGGAAGATTCGAGTGCCGTGGTCTACCTCAGGCCTGAAACCGCGCAGGGGATCTACGTGAACTTTCTGAACGTCCAGTCAGCCTCCCGGCAGAAGCTTCCCTTCGGTATTGCCCAGATCGGGAAGGCGTTCAGAAACGAGATCAACACCAAGAACTTCCTCTTTCGCACGCGCGAGTTCGAGCAGATGGAGATGCAGTACTTCGTCAAGCCAGGGACCGACGAGGAGCAGTTCGAATACTGGAAAGAGCAGCGCCTCCAGTGGTTCATCCGTCTCGGGATGCATCCGGACAGGCTGCGGTTTCAGGAACTCGAGCGGGACCAGCTTCCGCACTACGCCAAACGGGCCGTCGACATAGAGTATGAGTTTCCTTTCGGCTGGGGGGAAATCGAGGGTCTTCACAACCGGACTGACTACGATCTCTCCCGGCACGAGGAGTATTCCGGGAAGGCGATGCGGTTCTACGATGAACAGACAAAGGAACGGATCCTTCCCTACATTATCGAAACCTCGGCCGGTGCCACCAGACAGCTTATGGCATTCCTGGCGGATGCCTATCAGGAGGAAGACGCCCCGACCGCCTCGGGAAAGACGGAGACGCGTATTGTCCTGAAGCTCCATCCGTCCCTGGCACCCGTGAAGGCGGCGGTATTCCCGCTCGTCAATCGGGACGGAATGCCCGAAATCGCCAGAAAACTGGAGGCGGCGATCCGACCCCAGATGCGCGTCTTCTACGACGACAGCGGGGCCGTGGGACGGCGGTACCGCCGCCAGGATGAGGCAGGTACGCCCTACTGCTTCACGGTGGACTCCCAGACGCTTGAAGACAGTACGGTGACGGTTCGCGACCGCGATACCATGCAGCAGGAGCGCATTTCCATGGACTCTTCGGTACGGTATTTGCTGGATAAGACAGGGGGATCCCGACGCGGAGACCTCTGAATGCGCACAGTCTGACACCTCGAGGAGGCGATTTTCCATGAAGACGACGATCCTGGCAGTTGTCTGCGTTCCGGTCATCGCGGCCCTTGTCGGGTGCGGGGAGAATATCGCGCCCCCGCCGGTTGATCTCTCACCCTACTACCCCCGGCAGCTCTCGGCCCTCTCCGTTGACGCATCGACGGTCGCCTTGAGGTGGGTCCAGCCCGAGGCGGTGAACGACGCTATCCTCGCGGGCTACATCATCCGGTACGCCGGCAGGAGGGACACGGTGACGAAGACCACAACGGACTACCTGGCCTCATCGCTTCTTCCGGGGATAGTCTCGTTTGTCATCTCGCCGCTGGCAACGGACGGCAGAACTGCAGATGGTACCTCGTTGCTCTGGGCGCCTGCAGATCGCTTCGACGCGCCGGCGTATGTTCTCTACGAGTACAACGTGGCAGACCTGAGTCGCAATGCGGGGCTGAACGTGGGAACGAGGCTGACTGACCCCTCCACCATCCCGGTTGCCGCTGCGGCACAGGAATCAATGGATCTCATTCTCAACGGGGACGCGGGGCTCCCATTGAGGTTTCAGAGTGCCCATCTGGTGACAGCGGGGTGGAATGTCACGCTTCTCTCCACCATCAGCCACCCGTCCAACTCCCTGGAGCGCTACCTTGAATCCTATCCTCCGGATTCGTCCTTCACGCAGGCCGAGGTCGTGCTGCAGAACAACACGGTCTACTATGCGATTGCGGAAGGTGACCTCGCGGGCGAGCGAAACTACGTCCGGATCCATGTTCGCCTGCTTCCCGGTGCGTTTCCCAACCGATCGATCGAGGTCACCATATCGCTCCAACGGGAGGTGAGTGTTCCGTTCGCGTCGCTTCTGGAGGGTGAGTTCCCCCTGGGAGGGGGGGTGTCTGTTCGGGGGAGGTCATGACATCGTCGGAGCCGTGCGCCCTCGGTGCGGCTTGAGAGGCGTCATCAGAGAGAAGAGAAGCAGGACATTCCATGGGGGTGGGCCAGGGTCCACCCCTCTTTTATAGGAAGCCAGAGGATGGACCTTCTGCACGCGGTCTTTGTGAACAGGCACTCCGAGCTTCGATCCGGGTGGCGGGTCGCGCTGTTCCTCGCCATCATGATCGGCGTGATTGCCGCTCTCTTCGCCCTCATGTCGGCTGCGGGGATCCGGACACCGACCCTCGAGAGGCTGTGTGTTCTAGCGGGAATACTCCTCCCCACCTTCGTCATGACGAGGCTTGTCAACAGAAAACCGTTTGGGGCCGTGGGGCTCTTTCTCCATGACCGGACGCTGAAGGAGATCGGAATCGGTTTCCTTCTCGGGTTTCTCATGGTGGCGGGTATCTTTCTCATGGAGTATGCACTGGGGTACGTGGAGATCGCGCGCCGTGCACTCACCGTGGAGGACGCCGTCATCGTGACCGGGAGTTCGCTTGCGCTGTTTGCCGTGTCCGCCTTCACGGAAGAGGCTCTCTTCCGGGGATACATCTTCCAGACAACGATTCAGGCGATCACCTTCCTGCCCGCGATGGTACTCTTCTCGACGCTCTTTGCGCTCGCTCACTGGGGCAACCCGAACGTCTCCGCGGGTGGACTCGTCAATATCGTCCTGGCCGGAATGTGGCTCTCCTTTGCCTACATGAAGACGAGGAGCCTCTGGTTGCCCTTCGGACTCCACTGGGGCTGGAATTTCTCCCTGACGACTCTCTTCTCCTTCCCGACAAGCGGGCTGACCTACCCTGATCGGCAGTTGTTCCTCCTGGAGCAGCGGGGGCCCGAGTGGGTCACCGGAGGAGCGTTCGGACCGGAAGCGGGCATCCTTGCCACGCTCGCGCTTATCCTCTGCACCTGGCATATTCTCAAGTCACGACTCTACCCCGCGCCTGAAGGAATCATCACGCTCGATTCGCTGGAAGATCTCGTGGTAGAGGAACCCCGGCACCCGGAGGAGGGGAACTGATGCGCCTTGCAGCGCTTCTGGGCTTCGTTCTCGCCGGCCCGGCTCTCTTTGCCGGGCAGGGGGGTGTTGACGCGGAGTTCGACTCGATTGCCACGCGCGGGATTGACTATGTCTACAATCTGGAGTTCGAGCAGGCCGATGCAGAGTTTGCCAGACTCATTACCCTCAAACCCCGCGATCCCGCGGGCCACTTCCTCTCGGCAATGGTTCTCTGGTGGCGCATACTCATCGATATCGAGAACGAGCAGTACGACGAGCAGTTCATGGAGGCTCTGGACAGGGTGATCCTCATGTGCGATTCTCTCCTGGACATCGATGAGAACGACGTGACGGCGATATTCTTCAAGGGGGGATCTATAGGGTTTCAGGGGCGGCTGCAATTCCATCGGAACGACTACTTCTCGGCGGCAAACGCCGGACGGCGGGCCCTTCCGCTCGTGCAGATCGCATCCTCGCTGGATCCGGACAACCATGATATCCTCCTGGGAGCGGGGATCTACAACTACTATGCGGAAGTGGTGCCCGACCAGTATCCGTATCTGAAACCGCTCTTGTTGTTTGTGCCGCCGGGTGACCGGAAGAAGGGGCTGGAGCAGCTGACGCTGGCTGCCGAGAAGGGGAAGTACGCGTCGGTCGAGTCTTCATACTTCCTGATGCAGGCGTACTACTTCTACGAACACGATTACGCCAGGGCGCTGGCGATCGCGCTGCGGCTCACGGCCCGGTTCCCGAACAACATGCTCTTCCAGAGATACCTGGGCCGCTGCTACATTTCTCTGAACAACTGGGAGAAGGGCCGGGAGGTGTTTGCGGAAATTGCCGACCGGGCACGGAGGGGCGACCGCGGATATGCCGAGCCGTCGGAACGGGAGGCGACCTACTACCTCGGCATGTACGAGATGAACCGGAGAAGCTACCAGAAGGCGCTGGAGCATTTCTACCGCTGCGACGAGCTCTCCCGCGGGCTGGACGGGAGGCGAGCGTCGGGGTTCATGGTCATGGCGAATCTCAAGGTAGGGATGATCTACGACAAGCTCTCCAGGCGCAAGCTGGCGATAGAGCAGTATGAGAAAGTGCTGGAGATGGAGGAATTCAGGAATTCCCACGAGGAAGCTGAGCGATATCTGGAATCACCATTCGCGTACTGACAGGGTCCTATGCTGACAGTTTTCGTCTACGGGCTTATTGCTGCCTGCGCCGAGGTCCTTGGCGGAAGTCTTGTGGTCCTCAGGAAGGAGTGGCCGCGGCGTTCCCAGGAGTATCTCCTGGCGCTGGGTGCCGGATTCCTCCTCGCGCTGGTGTTTCTGGAGCTGGTTCCGGAGAGCTTTCGCACGCTGGGTCCCGAGGCACCGCTCTTCATGCTCGCCGGCTACGCGGTGCTTCACTTCTTCGAGCATACGATTGTGGGACACCTGCACTTCGGTGAGGAAACCCACCACGAGATCATGGTGCCGAAGCTCGCGAGCCTCACGACATTTGGGGGTCTCTTTGTTCATGCGTTCTTCGACGGTTTCGTGATCAGCGCGGGAATGCAGTTCGACTTCTCGGTCGGTTTTCTCGTCTTCGTTGCCGTCCTGCTGCACAAGATCCCGGAGGGGCTCACGATCGCGTCGGTGATGCTTGCTGCCGAGCACGGGCGCCGGACGGCTCTGCTTGCCACCGTCGCCATCGGTGTCGCGACGCTCCTGGGTATCGCCAGCGTCTTTCTCATCGCCTCTGTGGACGAGGGTGTCGTCGGGATGGCGTTTGCGTTCTCCGCCGGGATTGCAGCGTATGTCGGGGCGAGTGACCTCATCCCGGAGGTCAATGCCTCGAGAAGTCGCATCGTCCCGCTTGTCGTCTTTGGCGGGATACTGCTCTTCTACGCAGGGAGGATGGCTCTCCAGCTCACCATGCCGGGGGGACATTGAGGTCGGGACCGATGGGTGGTCCTGGGAGGAAGGCGGGCCTAGAAGCTCGTCGCGATGGAGATCTGGTGCAGCGCCCCGATCTCACCGAGCAGGTTGATGCCGTAGTCGATCCTGTAGTCGCTCACCGTGAAACCCACGCCCGCGGTGAATCCCGCGAGCCCCGCACTCGTCCCGATCTTGAGATCCTTTCGTTCGGCATTGTCATATCCGAATCGGAGCTGGAGGGCCGAGCTCAGCGTGAACTCGCCGCCGATGGTGAACCACCTGAACCGGTCACCGAAGTTGCTGGCTGACTCGTTGAGTCGGTGGAAGTTGAGGTTCAGGAGGAGCGGTATACCGCGGGGCACGATCGATCCGCCGATCGTGAGGTCCAGCGGGAGGTCTTCGTTCGTCTGCAGATAGGTGCTCATCTGCGCGCCGATGTTGCGGAGGCTTGCACCGACGCTTGCACGACTGTCGGGGATCAGGTAGAGGAGACCGACATCGGCGGCCAGGCCGGTGGAGGAGTAGCCGGCAATCGCCGAGTAGATGAATTTTGCCGTCGCCCCGTAGGTGAGACGATCGCTGAAGTCGCTGGAGTAGCTCACCAGGACGGCAACATCGGCGGCGCTGAAGGAACCCAGCTCCGCCCCCGCCTCGTCGGTCTCGGTGAAGGAACCATAGTGCGTGAAGAGGATCCCCCCGGCGACAGATCCGAACTCCTCGATCTCCTGTCCGTAGACAATATGCCCCGAGTTGATGTCCAGGATCTGTTTGAGAAAGCCGAGAGAACCCCTCGGTGCGCCGAGCGTCGCCCCCGAGGCGGGGTTGTAGAACACGGCCGTCGGATCGTCGCTCACGGTAACGAAGCTGCCTGCCAATGCGGCAGCGCGAGCCCCCACGTCATTGCGGAGGAAGTTGAATATGGTGTTCGGCCCCGCCTCACAGGTCCAGGAGAACGTGAAGCCTAAAAACAGCCCGAAGGAAACCCCCCTTGCGAAGCGCCCGATCATAATCTCCTCTGCAGCTATCCTCGTACCAGCTGAATCTACCAAAAGGGGGGTCGAATATCAAGGAAACCGGGTGCGTGCCGTTTTCGCAGGTTGATTCTCTCTCTGAAAAGAGCTATATTGGCAAAAGCTCAACCACTGCAACGACGTATCGAGGGAAAGGGAAGGGTTTTCATGAAAGCAGGGATTCATCCGGAATACAAGAAATCGACCGTGACCTGCATCTGTGGCAATTCATTCGAGACCCGGTCTACCGCAGGCAACCTCAAAATTGAAATCTGTTCGAGCTGCCACCCGTTCTTCACGGGCCGGCAGAAGCTGGTGGACTCCGCGGGCAGGGTGGAGCGCTACAACAGGAAATACGCAAAGAAAATGGTTGGTACGAAGACGACCTAGTGTCGCCGTCGGGGCCACCTTCTGTCTGAAACGTTCCGCCCATGAGGGGTGGAACGTTTTTCGTTTATCCAGTGCTCCATGGATCTGTTCTCCGCGAAGACCATCCTCCGGTTCCTTCCCGGGTTGTACCGGTCGGCGCGCGCGTCCGTGTGGCATCCGGTAGACTTCCCAGAGGAATGAACGAACCGAAATCTCGCTCGGACGAATCACGCCCGGCCACGCACCAGAATCTCTACAGCGGACCTCGCGGGACGGCTGTGAGAATCCTCAACCGGGTCGACAGGACCGATTCCTACCTCGACAAACTCCTGGATGCAGAGCTGCGTTCGCCCGATCTCAACGACCTGGACAAGGGCCTGCTCAACGAGATCGCACACGGTGTTCTGCGCTGGCAGAGCCGCCTGGATTGGGTGCTCAACGGTTTCTCGCACGGCAACTTCTCGAAGTCCGAAATCAACATCAAGAACGCCCTCCGCGTCGCACTCTACCAGATCCTCTTTCTGGGGCGGATCCCGCATGCCGCGGCCGTGAACGAGGCGGTGGAATTCGTGAAGCGGATACGGGGGGAGAAGCCGGCAGGGCTCGTCAACGCGGTTCTCCGCAACATCATCAGAAACATCAACGGCATCCGGTATCCCGACCGAAAAACCGACGAGATCCAGTACCTCTCTGTCTTCTATGCTCACCCGCAGTGGATGGTCAAGCGCTGGGTGTCGCGTTTCGGAGTGGAGGAGGCGGCGAGGCTCCTCCAGGCCAACAACGAGCGCCCGCCGCTCAGCCTGAGGATCAACACGCTGAAGATCGAGCCGGCGACCTTTCTGACGCAGCTCGAGCAGCAGCAGATCAGCTACACCGGTTCGAGTCACATCGACTACTTCGTCAAGGTGAAGGCTCTGACGAGGATCGGGCAGATGGAGCTCTTCCGGAACGGGATGTTTACGATCCAGGATGAGAGCGGGGCACTTCCCGGAATTCTGCTGGCGCCCCGGCCGGGCGAGCGTGTCGTTGATCTCTGTGCCGCGCCTGGCGGCAAGACCACCCATCTCTCCGAGCTGATGAAGAACGAGGGAGAGGTCGTGGCAATTGACAAATACGAGGCCAAGCTGAAACTCATTCGGGCTGCATGTGACCGACTGGGATGCAGCAACGTGGTCCTCCGCGTTGGCGACGCGTTGGAGTACGAGCAGGAGTCGGTGGACAAGGTGCTTCTGGACGTTCCGTGCTCCGGTTTGGGGGTGCTCGCGAAAAAACCGGACATCAAATGGAAGCGTGACGTTGTCGACATCCAGAAGCTCCACGGAGTTCAGCTACAGTTCATAGAGAGCGCCGCCCGCCTTCTGGCGGCCGGTGGGGTGCTCGTCTACAGTACCTGTACCACGGAGCCGGAAGAAAACCGGGAAGTCGTGGAGGAGTTTCTCCGGGCTCATCCCGACTTCCGCCTGGATCATGCCGGGCAGTACGTGAGCAAGGATCTGGTGACGACGGACGGGTACATCGAAACATTCCCCCACCGGCATGAGATGGACGGTTCGTTTGCGGCGCGTCTCGTCAAGCAGGGGAGCTAAAGACCCGAGGAGGACACCCATGGCGTCAATGATCGATCTCGTCAGCGCGGAGCTGGCAAGGCTTGAAGAGGAAAAGACATTCAAGTACGAGGATCCCCTGGAGAGTGCGCAGGACGGCGTCGTACGCGTCAGGGGAAAGAAGAAGGTCATGCTCGCGTCGAATAACTACCTCGGACTCTCTAACCACCCTGACGTCCGCAAGGCGGCCATCAGGGGAATCCGGGAGTATGGCTACGGCGTTGCCTCGGTCCGGTTCATCTGCGGAACGCAGGATATCCACCTGGATCTGGAGCGACGGATTTCGAAGTTCCTCGGAACCGAGGACACGATCCTCTTCTCTTCCTGCTGGTCCGCCAATGAAGCCTTCTTCGCTTCCCTGACCAACGAGAAGCTGGGGCGGGAGACCTACAAAGACGTGATCTACTCCGACCGGCTGAACCACGCCAGCATCATCGACGGACAGCGTCTCTGCAAGGCGGAGACGACCGACAGGCGGATCTACCGGCACGCTGACCCGGCGGATTTGGTGCGCCTCCTCGAGGAGGACAGAGGACGGGACTACAGGCTTCGGCTCATCGCGACGGACGGTGTGTTTAGCATGGAGGGTGACCTGGCCCCGCTGGAGGAGCTCGTGGAGATAGCGAAGCGATACGAGGCGATCCTCGTTGTGGACGACTCCCACGGTGTGGGTGTCTGCGGAAAGAGGGGTCGGGGTACACCGGAAGCGAAGGGGGTGCACGGGAAGGTGGACGTGTTGACCGGAACGCTGGGCAAAGCCATCGGGGGCGCCGCTGGCGGCTACATCAGCGGAAAGAATCAGCTCATCGAATACATGCGGCAGAAGGCCCGGACATACATCTTCTCCAACTCCCTCCCGCCGGCAATTGTTTTTGGGGCGAGGGAGGCGTTCGCAATGCTGACCAGGGATAGGTCTTTCGTGAAGCGGCTGCAGCGGAACACGGCCTACTTCAGGGGGGAGATCGTCAAGCTCGGCTTCAGGATCCTGGAGGGGGATCACCCCATCGTCCCCATTATGCTCGGCGAGGCTCCCATTGCACAGGAGATGAGCCGTCACCTCCTCAAGGAGGGGGTCTACATCAAGGGCCTCTGGTACCCGGTCGTCCCGAAGGGTGAGGCCAGGCTGAGGGCGCAGATTTCGGCGGCCCTGACGAAGAAGGATCTGAACAGGGCCCTCACGGCGTTCGAAAAAGCCGGAAAGAAGATGAACCTCATATGAGAGGGGAATGTTATAGAAGGGTGAAGGGAGCAGGAAGATCTCCCGGCCCCCAGAAGACCGACAACGCTGAGTTGAATCGAGGCCGTGATGAAGAAGCTCAATAGAGAGAATCTACTTGATGCGCTCAAGATCGTCAAAGATCCTGATCTCCACCGGGACATTGTGTCGCTGGATTTCGTGAAGGATCTCACGATCGAGGGAAGCGACGTCCGGTTCGCCATAGAGCTGACAACGCCGGCGTGCCCCGTCAGGGACGAACTCAAGGCTGCCGCGGTTAAGGCAATTCGAGACACCGTGGAGGGTGTCGGGAAGATCGATGTCGAGATGACCTCCAGTGTCACACGCCACGAGAACATCCAGAAGGCGGAGATCCTCCCCGGGGTGAAGAACACCATTGCTGTCGCTTCGGGCAAAGGGGGTGTCGGGAAGTCCACCGTTGCGGTGAACCTGGCCGTCTCGCTTGCCAGGGAGGGGGCGGCGGTAGGCATCGTGGACGCGGACGTCTATGGCCCCAGCCTCCCGATCATGATGGGGACAGGCGGTCGTCCTCGTGTTCAGGACAAGAAGCTGCAACCGATGGAGAGCTGGGGGGTGAAGGTGATGTCGATCGGTTTCCTCGTGGATCCCATGCAGGCGGTCATCTGGAGGGGGCCGATGGCAAGCGGAGCCGTGAAGCAGTTCATGACTGACGTGGACTGGGGAGAACTGGACTACCTGATATTCGATCTTCCGCCCGGGACGGGTGACATCCAGTTGACGCTGGTCCAGACAATCCCGCTGACCGGGGCGGTGGTGGTAACGACCCCGCAGGACATTTCGCTTGCAGATGCCCGGAAGGGGTACGCCATGTTCCGGCGTGTGAATGTTCCCGTGCTGGGCATCATCGAGAACATGAGTTCCTATGTCTGCTCCCACTGCGGTCACGAAGAGTACATTTTCGACAACGGGGGGGGGAGGAAGGCTGCTGAGGAGCTCGGTGTGCCGTTCCTGGGCGAGATTCCCCTCACCACGAGCATCAGGCTGAGCGGTGACATCGGGAGGCCCATCGTGGTGGAGGAGAACGCTGGCGCACCCGCACTCGCAATCGCACGTATCGCCCGTAACATGGCCGCTCAGATAAGCATTGCCAACGCATCCCGCACAGCTGCATCAACAGTGGATGTACAGCTCTGAAGACCGATGATCGAACAACGGATCGAGAAGTGTCTTGAGAGCATCCGCCCCTACCTGAGAGTCGACGGGGGGGATGTTCTCTTCAAGAGATTCCGGCAGGACGGTGTTCTGGAACTGCAGTGGGTGGGAACATGTCGAACGTGCCCGATGTCCCAGCTTACCCTCAGGGCCGGCGTTGAGCGGGCAATCCTCCATGAGATCCCCGAAGTGAAGCGGGTGGAAGCGGTTTCGTCTTAGCGGATCTCCACCTCCAGCACGTTGCCGTCCTTCATTTGGAGTATCCGCTCGTTGGTCCTCCTGACGAGGTCGTAATTGTGGGTGGCCATGACGATGGCGGTCCCCCGCGTGTTGATGGTCTTGAGCATCCCGAGGATCTCGCGGGAGGTGGTGGGGTCGAGGTTGCCGGTTGGTTCATCGGCGAGGAGGAAGTTGGGGTTGTTCACCAGAGCACGCGCGATGACGACCCGCTGCTGCTCCCCTCCCGAGAGTTCATACGCCATCTTGTTGCGGTGGTGACTCAACCCGACGTCGGCGAGGGCCCGGAGGACGCGTTTCTTGATCTCCCCGGCTTTCGTGCCGGTCACATGGAGTGTAAAGGCCACGTTGTCGAACACGCTCCGGTCCTCCAGGAGACGGAAATCCTGGAAGACAATCCCCAGCGTTCTCCTGAGATAGGGCTTCTCATTCTCCTGGATGTGTGAGGAGTGGAACTTGCCGACGACGACCGAGCCTTTCATCGGCATGAGATCCATGTAGATCAGTCGCAGGATCGTACTTTTTCCCGATCCCGTCTGCCCCACGAGAAACACGAACTCCCCCGGTTTGATCTCAAACGAAGCATCCTCCAGAACGGTGTGCCCGTTGAAGGCGAAGGAGACATTGGTGAACTTGATCATCGTGTCCTCCTGGCTGTTCCCGCCCGGCGATTCAGCGTGAGCCGCGCGGCGAGGGTGATGGCTTCGGTCATGCTGCGTGGATCGGCCTCGCCGCGGCCGGCGATGTCAAATGCCGTCCCGTGGGCCGGAGAGGTTCGGATGAAGGGGAGTCCGGCAGTGATGTTCACCCCTTTGCCCGAGGCGATCATCTTGAGCGGAATCAATCCCTGGTCGTGGTACATGGCGATGACCGCATCATAGGCACCTGGGGAGTAGCGGGAGAAGAAAGCGTCAGCGGGGAACGGGCCGTCGATCTGCATTGACCGGCGCTTCAACGCGCGGATGATTGGGCGGATGATGGTCTTCTCTTCCCCTCCGATGTCGCCATCCTCCCCCGCGTGGGGGTTCAGGCCGAGCACCGCGATGCGGGGTCGGGAAATCCGCCAGTCCTGCACGAGCGCATCGTGAACGAGCTCGATCTTCTGCCGGAGGAGGCCGGGTGAAAGGAGGTGAGCCACCTTACGCACCGGCACGTGGATGGTGACCAGGCCGACTCTCATGCGATGGGAGACCAGCATCATTGCCACCCCTCTGGAGGAAGAGAGCATCTGGAGAAGTTCGGTCTGTCCGGGCAACCGGATTCCGGTCCGGTGGATGGCCTTCTTTGAGACAGGGCCCGTGACAAGCGCGTCGGCCGCACCGGCGGAAATGAGGCCAACCGCGTGTTCAATGGTCCGGACGGCGGTCCGTCCAGCCAGCGAGGAGACGGTCCCGGGTCTCAGGCGCGACGGGCGCAGCCCGTCGGGGACCGAGAGAAACAGGGGCGATGGTTCCGTGGCTGAGCGTCTCGCTCCCCTCTCCGCAAAGGGAACCCAGCGCCTCCTCTCCCCCAGCTGTTCCGCATAGGAGGCAAAGGCATCCTCCGGTCCGACGAGCAGGGGGGTGCAGAGTCTTCTGAGAGCCCTGTGCCGCAGGCTCTTGAGGATGACCTCGGGACCAATGCCGTTGTAGTCACCCAGGGTGATCGCCACAACCGGTCTCATAGCTCTGAGGTGGATAGCAGCTCGTAATCCCCGGATTTCCCGGGGTCGGCAAAGGTGAACTTCTTTCCCAGTCGTTGGTAGACCCAGATCTCCTGGAACCCCTCTTCGGGATCGAGGCTCCGTCGTGTCGAGGTCGGGGGCCCGTAGAGTATGTATACCCGTCCCCGGTCCGACCGGAGCCCGTTGGGCTGCCGGATCGTGCCGAAGGAGCGGATCGCGTGGTCCACCCGCCGGTAGTACTGGGTCATCACCTCGTTGTATGCCGTTTCCGGCGTCTGATCCTTCCGCGCCCAGAAACGCTCCAGGTTGTTCCGCCGCGTCGTGAAGTCGCCGCTCATCAGTGAATCCAGCTCATCCCCCGTTGTTATGTACCGGAGGGCTTCCAGCGCGAAGTTCACATCCTTGAGAGACTGCGGCATCTCCGGCCAGACCGTGCGAAGGGGTTTGCGTACCCGGATCGGCTCATCGTTGAGTCGTATCTCCAGGGAGAGCGTGAACATACGGAGGGGGAGTCTGTGCGTGGGGAGGGGGACGACGAGCCACGCCGAGGTCCGGGTCCGGTCCTCTTTCATGTCGTAGCTCAGCGCCGCGGAATTCTCGCTGTGGCGGAGGGCGTATCCGGATCGGAGCGGGACATCGGCGAGCGTTCCCGTGAAGAGCGGATCGCCGTCACCTTCCTCCTCCTCCTGCGCCGGTCTGATGGCATACTCCACCTCGACTCTCTCGACGGGCGGGTCGGGTGCCGGGATCTCCAGCAGAACGGATCCCGGAGACCCAAAGCGGATGTCCCCGCCGAAATTCTGCAGAATCAGCCTCTGTTCCGAGACGGCGTGCAGCGTGTCGGTGAGGAACATCGGCGTTGAGCTCACCGGCTCTCCGCTCCCGAAGCGGGCTGCATGGACGCTTCTGCTCTTGTCCGTGAATTGGCGGTTCGATTCCTTGTCGTCGACATCGAAGAGAAGAGAGTAGTCTCCTGGTGGAACCTCGAAGGAGAACGCTCCCTGGTACCAGTGGCTCTCCTCCGGGGGGTGCTCCGATGCGTTGTCCCCCTGCTCCACCTGGTGGAGTTCCCGGGCCCTGGTCGTCCCGGTAGAGTCAAGAAGCTCGACGAGTATCTCTCCTGTCCGGCGATAGGCCGCGGCAGACTCCGCGTCCGGGTCCTTCACCGGGACAAAGAAACCGAGGTCAATGCGGTACTGGATGTCAATCCGTGAGAGCGACGAGTCAAACGGGATCAGATTCACAGCCTCGTAGAAGACCAGCGGGCGGACCTGCCCCCGGTCCGGCCGAAACCCCTGTCCCTCCGTCTCAGTACCCCATGCGCAGAGCAGGATGAGAAGAACAATCGATCGCTTCATGGCCCTCCTCTCAGGTCTTCTTCCAATGACGCAGAAACTCGATCAGCAGTCGCACGCCGACACCGGAACCTCCTTTCGGAATGTAGTCCGAGGGCTCTTCCGTCATTGCCGTCCCCGCAATGTCCAGGTGGATCCACCTGTAGTCACCGATGAACGTCTTGAGAAACATCGCGGCGGTTATCGCGCCGCCCCACCGCCCGCCGACGTTCTTCACGTCTGCGACACTGCTCTTGATCAGGCTGGCGTACTCCTCGTACAGGGGAAGCTGCCAGACGCGTTCATAGACCTGTTCGCCCGCTTCCTTGAGACGATTCATCATCTCCTGGTCGTTCCCCATCATCCCGGAGCTCACGTGCCCTAGCGCAACGACACAGGCCCCGGTGAGCGTGGCGAGGTCGATGACGAGGTCCGGTTTGTACCGGGTCGCGTAGGAGAGAGCGTCTGCGAGGATGAGCCGCCCTTCGGCGTCCGTATTGTCGACCTCCGACGTTTTGCCGTTTGCGTGTGTCAGGATGTCGCCGGGTTTGAGGGCGGTGCCGCTCGGGAGATTCTCTGTTGCCGGGATCAACCCGACGAGATGGACCGGAAGTCGCAAGCGTGCCGCTGCTTCCATCGTCCCGATGACGGCAGCAGCACCGGACATATCCATCTTCATCTCGGCCATTCCCGCGGACGGCTTTATGGAGATGCCTCCCGAGTCGAAGGTCACCCCCTTGCCGACGAGAACAACGGTGCCGTGTCTCCTCGTCCGGTTCATCTCCATGATGATGAATCGCGGACCGTTCTTGCTTCCCTGTGAAACGCCGAGGAGACCTCCCATCCTGAGGGCGCGGATCTTCTCTTCACGGAGCACGCTCACGCGGAGACCCGATCGGCGGGCCACCGAACGTGCTCTTCGACCGAGCGTGTCCGGATAGATCTCGTTTCCGGGGGCGTTGGCGAGGTCGCGGGCGAGAACTGTTCCCTGGCAGACTGCCCGGGCAAGGGTGATGCCGTTTCGCAGGCGGCGGAGCCTGGCGGGAGACTCGCTCAGGATGATGAACCGCCGCAGCGGTTTTCTCTCCGGTCGGCGGGTAGTCAGGTACCTGTCGAACCGATAGAGGCTCAGTGCGACCCCTTCTGCAAGGGCACACCCGACCCGCTCCCAGAGATCGGTCTCCGCTCCCAGCGGGCTGAGCGCGAGAGCGTCGCTGTCGGGTTCGGCAAACGCAAGCGACGTTGCCCGGAGCTTGAGAGCCGACTTCGCCGCACTTGCAGCCGCCTTCCGGAGCCTCTCCAGCGTCAGCTCGCCGGCTTTTCCTGCCCCGACGAGAAGGAGGAAGCGTGTCCGGGCTTTCCCGGGGTAGAGGAGGAACGTCTCCTGGAAGTCGGCCGCGAATGCCCCCGCCTCAAGCGGCGAGGCGGCGGCGCCCAGCATCTTCTTCAGCTGACGCTTCTGGCGGAGGAGGAGTCGGCGGTCCGCAAAGAGGAGAAGCGCGACGACATCCGCGCGGGTACGGTGGAGCGTGTCTGATCGAGCAGTGAGCGTAACCATAGTTTCCGGAGGGTTATCGTGTGACGTATTTGCTGGCCGCGTTGAGCACTCGCGTTTTCACCTCTTGCAGCGAGCCGCCCTCGATTCTCGCCCCCGCTGCGTTCTTGTGGCCGTTTCCGCCGAATTCCTTCGCCAGTTCGTTGATGGGAATCTCTCCGCGTGACCGAAAGCTGATCTTCAGACCGTCCTGCAGTTCGAGGAACAGAATGCCGGCGAGTACACCGTCCACGTTCATCGGGTAGTCGGTGAAGTTGTCCGTATCCTCCTCGGTGGTCCCTGTCCGGGTGAGCATATCCCGGGTGACGGTGACGTGGGCGAGCGCACCTCCGTCGGAGAGCTGCAGTCCGGCGAGCATTTCACCCAGGAGGTGGACCCGCCCGGTTGACCACTTCTGGTGGACCTCGGAGTAGATCGCAACGGGATCGGCTCCGCACTCGACGAGATGCGCCGCGATTCTGAAGGTTTCTGGGTTGACGCGGGGATAGCGGAAGGAGCCCGTGTCCGTCATAATGGCGCAGTAGAGGGCCTGGGCGATTCGGGGTCCTGGATCGCTCTTCCGATCGGCTGTGACGATGCGGTAGATGATCTCACCTGTCGAGGTGGCCTGATCGTCGAGCAGGCAGTACCGGGCAAACGGCGCCGGATCCAGATGGTGGTCAATGCAGATGGTGACCGCCGGACTCTCCACAACATCTGACCCCATGGAGCGGAGCCTCTCCGGCTGGTTCGTGTCCAGGACCACAATGACATCGGCCGAGGCGATGGTCTTTCGGTCCCTCCCCGGGTCGAACAGGAGGATCTTTGACTCAGGGTCCAGAAACCGGTAGACCTCGGGTGTGGGGCTGTGATTGATGATCCTCACCTCTTTCTCCCACGCTGCGAGCCACTCTGCCAGGGCGACCTCAGAGCCTATCCCGTCGCCGTCGGGATTGACGTGGGTGGTCAGAACGAAGCTCTTCCCGTCGCGCAGGATCGGGAGAACGGTATTGATCTGACTTCTCATCTGCCGGAGTGCGTTCCCCTATCTCCAAAAAACCTTCTAATATAGCTATTTCACAGGGAAGAAAAAAAGGGAGGGCTCGCCCTCCCTTTCCCACTCCACGCCATCTGGTAATGGCTACCGTATGACCCAGGTCTCTTCTCCGTCGAGGAGCGCCTGGAGATCGCCCTCACCTTTGCTCGCACGCGCACGCTGGATCTGTTCGGCAAGCTGATCTTCATAGGTGGGACGGTTGAGCGAGACGAAGACGCCCATGGGCCGTGGCAGCTCGGGGTTGTGGATCATGTTTGCCAGTATGAAGGCGAGCGTGAGGTCCCCCTCGTCATGGACCAGCAGGTCGTCGATGGAGTATTTCCCCCCGTCGATGTTGACGATCGTCGGCGTGAATCCATCCAGGCGGATTCCCTTTTCCTTCTTCTTCCCAAAGACGAGAGGTTCGCCGTGGTGGAGATAGACCACGTTGTCATCTCGAGTTTCCTTCTCCGTGAATCTGAGGAACGCTCCGTCGTTGAACACGTTGCAGTTCTGGTAGATCTCGACGAATGCTGTCCCGTGATGCTGTTCGGCCCGTCTGACCATCTCCTGCAGATGCTTCGGGTCGCGGTCCATCGTGCGCGCGACGAGCGTTGCCCCGGCACCCAGAGCAAGCGAGACCGGCACAAACGGGTAGTCGATGACGCCGAAGGGGGTGGACCGGGTGATCTGGCCGAGAACCGATGTGGGGGAGTACTGCCCCTTTGTCAAGCCGTAGATCTGGTTGTTGAAGAGAAGGATCTTGATGTTCACATTGCGTCGGGCGGTGTGAATCATATGGTTGCCCCCGATGCTGAGGCCATCCCCGTCCCCAGTTGCCACCCAGACGTCGAGTTCGGGATTTGCCGTCTTTATGCCCGAGGCGATGGCGGTCGCCCGGCCGTGGATTCCGTGCAGGCCGTAGATGTCCATGTAGTACGGAAAGCGGCTGGAACAGCCGATGCCCGATACGGCGACGTAGTTTTCCTTCTTGTGTGTGAACTCCGGGAAGACCCTCTGTACCTGAGCAAGGACAGAGTAATCCCCGCACCCGGGACACCAGCGGACATCCTGGTCAGACTGGAAATCCTTGATCGTCAGTTTCTCCGGGGCAGCGGCTTCTTTGGTCTCAGGCATTCTCACCTCCCAGCATGGATTCGATGGTCTCTTCGATCTCTTCGGAACCGAGCGGCAGGCCCTTGATCCTGTTGAAGCCGACCGCGGGGACGAGATACTTCTCCCGCAGGAGTCTGATCAGCTGGCCGTTGTTGATCTCCGGGACAAGTACTTTCTTGAACCCGTAGAGGAGTTCTCCGAGGTTCTTGGGGAACGGAAAGAGGTATTTGATGTGGATGTGGGAGACCGGGTGACCCTTCGCGCGGCAGTTCTCAACCGCGGTCCTGATGGCACCGTAGGAGCTTCCCCAACCCACCACGGCGAGCTCGCCCTCCTCGTCGCCGTCGACCTCCTGCAGCGGGATGTCATCGGCGATCCTCTCGATCTTCTCGGCCCGGATCTTGATCATGAAGTCATGGTTGTCCGGATCGTAGCTGATGTTGCCCGTGATGTGCTGTTTTTCCAGCCCGCCGATCCGGTGCTCCAGGCCCGGCGTTCCCGGGAGAGCCCAGGGCCGTGAGAGCGTCTTCTCGTCACGCGAGTAAGGGTGGAAGGTTGCCCGGTCCGTGGCAAAGGTGACCGGTATCTCGGGCAGCTCGTCGGCGTCGGGGATCTTCCACGGTTCCGCCCCGTTCCCGAGGTAGCCGTCCGTCAGACAGATGACTGGCGTCATGTACTTGATGGCAATGCGCGCCGATTCGTAGACCGCCGCAAAGCAGTCAGCCGGCGTTGCGGCCGCGACAACACAGAGAGGCGCTTCGCTGTTTCGCCCGTGCACCGCCTGGAGGAGGTCAGCCTGTTCGGTCTTCGTCGGAAGGCCCGTGCTCGGGCCGCCCCGTTGCACGTCGACGATGACGAGGGGGAGCTCCAGCATGACAGCCAGCCCGATGGCCTCTCCCTTGAGGGCCAGGCCTGGCCCGCTGGTCGAGGTTGCGCCGAGAGCGCCCGCATAGGAGGCTCCGATGGCGGCGCAGATTGCCGCGATCTCGTCCTCTGCCTGATAGGTCTTCACGCCGTAGTTCTTCAATCTGGAGAGCTCGTGCAGGATGTCGCTTGCCGGCGTGATCGGGTAACTCCCCAGGAAGAGGTCGAGTCCGGCCTTCTTCGCCGCAGCCGCGAGCCCGAGCGCAGCCGCAACGTTTCCCATAATGTTCCTGTACTTCCCGGGGGGCAGCTTGGCGGGTTTGACGTCGTACCGGGTGGTGAAGATCTCGGTCGTCTCCCCGAAATGATATCCCGCCTTCAGGACGCGGAGGTTCGCCTCGGCCAGGTCCTTGTCCTTGGATCCGAATTTCTCCTCGATGAACCGGATGGACTGATCGATCGGGCGGTTGTAGAGCCAGTACATCAGGCCGAGGGCGAAGAAGTTCTTGGTCTTGTCCACGAGTCTGGAGGAGAGGTTCATATCCGCAAGCGCGTTCGCCGTGAGCTGGCTGATCCCAATTCTGTGGAGGTGGTACCTGCTCATGCCGGGCGCCTCCAGCGGATTCGCATCCAGGTGTGCGAGCTTGATGTTCTTGTCGGTGAAGGCGTCTTCGTTGACGATGATCGTACCGCCGTCTCTGAGGAGACGCAGGTTGGTGGCAAGCGCCGCGGGGTTCATCGCGACGAGGACGTCGCAGGTGTCCCCCGGGGTGTGGATATCCGTGCTGCCGAAGTGGATCTGAAAACCGCTCACGCCGTAGGTCGTCCCGGCTGGCGCCCTGATCTCCGCCGGGTAATCCGGCAGGGTGCTCAGATCGGCGCCGAGGGCCGCAACGGTGTTGGTGAACTGTGTGCCCGTGAGTTGCATTCCGTCTCCGGAGTCGCCGGCGAAACGGATGGTTACTTCTTCGAGCGTTCTGAACTCTTTTTCCATGGAGTACTCAGGGATCCGTTCTGGTATATTCTATAACAGTGGAGAACTCGAGGGAGTTTCGCTCAGACCTGGAGGAAGGTTTTCCTCGTGCGGGTGTCACCTCCGGAGATAGCGATGGTCCGGACGACTGCGTGTGTCCTTCAGCGTTCCGAACTGTACTCACCTTTGAAAAGTAGGCCGAATGTGGCTCAAAATCAAGTTATTCGCGGACGACCCACACTTTGACTTTTCCCTCGACGCTCTGATGCAGCTTCACAGGCACGGTGTAGATACCCAGGGCCTTGATCGGCTCCTCGAGCTCGATGATCCGCTTGTCGAGTTCGTACCCTTTCTCATTGAGGGCCTCGGCGATCATCTGCGAGGTGACCGCGCCGAAGAGCTTTTCATCCTCGCCCACCTTCATTTTCAGCGTAATGGAGACCTTCTCCAGCTCCTCGGCGAGTTTCTGGCTTGCCCTGAGCTCCTTTTCCCTGCGCCGCTCCGTCTGCTTCTTCTCCTCTTCGAGGGTTCGCATGTGGCCCCCGTCGGCCGGGAAGGCGATCCCCCGGGGGATCAGGTAGTTCCGCGCGTACCCGTCCTTGACGTCAACGATGCTTCCCACCTGACCGAGTCGATCGTGGTCCTTGCGTAAGATGATTTTCATGGAAGAGCCTTTCACTATCGAATGGAATCGGAGACAAACGGCAGCAGCGCGAGGTGGCGCGCTCTCTTGATGGCTCTCACGAGTTCTCTCTGGTGTTTTGCGCAGGTGCCCGTGATCCGCTTGGGGATGATCTTCCCCTGTTCCGTCACAAACCGCTGCAGCCTCTTCTCCTCTTTGTAGTCGATGCTGGTCTCCTTTGCATCACAGAAACGGCAGGTCCGCTTCTTGCGTATCGACTGATTGCGATCTCGACGGGTCCGCCGACCTCGATATCCGGGTCTCATTGTGACGCCTCCTTCTTGTTCTCCTGGTCTTTCTCATTCTGATCGCCAAACAGCGGCTCTCTTGCCGGGACCGGTGCGGGCTCGGGTTGCGGCGCCGCTTCGGCTGATGCCTTGCGCGCCTTGAGAACTTTCGGTTCAACGATGATCGTCAGGTGGCGGAGGATCATCTCGTCGAGCTGAAAGGTCCGCTTGAGGCCCGCGATAGCTGTGCCCGGGGCGACAAATTCCATGTTGACGTAGAACCCCGTGGTCTTCTTGCTGATCGCATAGGCGAGCCGTTTCCGACCCCACTTGTTGAAGGCCGATATTGTCCCGCCCCCCTTCGTGATCGTGTCCTGGACGCGATTGATGACGCTCTCTATCTGCGCGTCGTCGAGCGAGGCGTTGACAATGAAGGTCGTCTCGTACGTGCGTTTGCCTGTTTGTGACATTGTACCTCCCTGTGGACGTCTAATGGTTCATTAGATGACTTCCCGGTCGACGCTGGGGAGCGACGCCGGGGAGTAGAGGGTAGCCTTTCGGTATGGACCTCTTGAAGAAAGGGTACCGCTTGCTCTTTCCCTATGCGTTGAACTTGTTCATTGCCGATGAAATCCCGCTGTTCACGAACTCGGTGACGGCATCACTTGCCGCGGAGATCATTGCGCCCAGCGCCCTCCGCTCGGACAGCTCGAACGGGGAGAGGACGAACCGATCCAGCGGTATTCCCGTTGGCATCTCCTCCCGGCCGATTCCACACCGCAGCCGGGGGAACTGATCGGTGCGGAGATGCTCGATGACCGATGCCAGTCCGTTGTGCCCACCGTCAGAACCTCCCGCTCTCAGGCGGAGCGTCCCGAGGGGAAGCGCGGCGTCGTCCACCACGACCAGGAGGTCCTCGTAGGGTAGAGGCCTGGCTTCCAGCAGATCCGCCACCGCACGGCCGCTGTTGTTCATGTATGTCAAAGGTCGGAGGAGAACCACCTTGCGCTCCCCGACGGTTCCTTCGCCCAGGAGGTAGTCACCCTTCCCGGGACCAAAAGCCGTGCCCAGCCTCTCGGCCAGGCGGTCCAGGACCATGAAGCCGACATTGTGTCTGGTCTCCCGGTAGAGCCTGCCGGGATTTCCGAGGCCTGCAACGAGAACGGTGTTCATCGGACCGGGTGCTCAGGGTGCGACAAGACCTCGCCTCGGGTCAGCTTTCAGCTTCCTCTGCGCGTGTTCCCGCACCTTCCTCCGGTTTCTTTCCCTTGCCCACGACCTCGGGCTCAGCAATCGCCTCTTCCTCAGCAACCTCCTCCACCGGAGCTTCCTTGGCGACCGTCGGGGGCATGACGACCACGACAGGGCTGTCCGGGCTTTCCAGGATGGTCGCGCTGGGCACCTCGAGGTCCCGGACGTGAATCGAATCCCCGATGCCAAGCTCCGTGATGTTCAGCTCGATTCTCTCGGGAATATCTCTCGGGAGGCAGGTGACCTTGAGCTTGTGGATGACGTGCTGAAGCATCCCGCCCTCCTTCACCCCCTTTGCCGTCCCTCCCGCGAGCACGATCGGCACATCGACGGTGAGCTTCTCGTCCTCATGCAGACCCTGGAGATCGAAATGGATCGGCTTGTCCGTGATCGGGTCGAACTGGACGTCCCGGATGATGCACTTCTGCGACACTCCGTCCTTCAGACGAAGATCTATGACGTGTGTCTGGGAGGTGAAGACCAGGGGATGCAGGTCCACTGCAGGCACTTCGATATGGAGATTCTGCTCACCCCGTGCGTAGAAGACGCCGGGGATCTTTCCTGACGCCCGTGTATGCTTTGCGTGTCCCCGAGTCTGCGTGCGCAACTCTGCCTTGAGCACTATTTCCGCCATGACCGCTTCGTTCCTTCTAATGGTACTGTGAGATCAACCCTTGTCAACATCAAACAGCGAACTGATAGACATGTGTTTGTACGTCCGCTTTATGGCTTCAGCAAAGATCTGCGAGACGCTCTCCACCTGGATCTTGCTCGACCGATTGCGAAGCGGAATCGAATCGGTGACCAGGACCTTTTCGAGGTCTGATGCATCGATCCGCTCCATCGCCCTGCCGGAGAGAACCGGATGCGTACAGGCGGCGTACACTTCGCGGGCACCCTCCTTCTTCAATGCCGTCACGGCGTTGCACAGCGTTCCGGCCGTGTCCACCAGGTCGTCGACGATGAGGATGGTCTTCCCCTCCACCTTGCCGATGATATTCATCACCTCCGCCTCGTTCTGCCGGGGACGCCTCTTGTCCAGGACGATGAGGTCGGCCCCGAGGCGCTTCGCATACGCCCGTGCAATCTTTATGCCCCCCACATCCGGCGAGGCCACGGCGATCTCCGGTATTTTCCGTCCGCGGAAACTCTTGATGAGGACCGCAGAGGAGTAGAGGTGGTCCACCGGAATGTCAAAGAACCCCTGGATCTGCGGCGCATGGAGATCCATGGTGATGACACGATCGGCGCCCGCCTGCGTGATGAGGTTGGCGATCAGCTTCGCCGTAATGGACACCCTCGGTTGATCTTTGCGGTCCTGCCGCGCATACCCGAAGTAGGGGATGACTGCCGCGACTTTTCTCGCTGACGCTCTCTTTGCCGCATCGATGAGGATGAGCAGCTCCAGGAGGTTCTCCGCCGGGGGATGCGTAGACTGAATGATGAAGACATCGCTTCCCCGGATGTTGTCGCTGTACTTTGCCCATATCTCACCATCACTGAAAGTCTTTATCTCGCAGCGGCCGAGGGGAGAGCCGATCTCTCCGGCGATCTTCTCGGCCAGGGGGCGATTGGAGCGACCGGAAAACACCTTGAGTGTGGCCATAGGTCCTGTCGGGATATTCAGCTGGTAAAGATACTCAATATGAGACACATCTGCAAGACGAGGGCCCGATGTTGACATTTCTGAGAATTTTGGATATACTCCCCTTCACGTTGCAGCCTCAGGTCCTTCCAGATCTCTCACACTCAGGAGCCCCCGATGAACCTCACTTCACCTCCGGTGCAGGCAAAGGGCCTCGTAGCCGGTCAGAGCTCGATCCTCAGCCAGATTCTCTGGATTGCCGGCTTTGCCCTGGCCACCGCCGCTGGCGCCAGGCTGGAGATTCCCCACGAACCCGTGCCGTTCACACTTCAGACCTTCTCTGTCCTCCTGGCCGGGGCGTTCCTCGGCCCCCGGAACGGCGCCGTGAGCCAGCTGGTCTACCTCGCCGCAGGTCTGTTGGGAGCTCCTGTGTTTGCTGCCGGAAGCTTCGGCTTGGCGGTTCTCCTCGGGCCCACGGGGGGATACCTTCTGGCCTTTCCGATGGGGGCGCTTGTCGTCGGACTGCTCACCGAGCGGCATCGATCGCTCCTCTGGGTGGTGGCTTCCATGGCGGCCGGGCTCCTACTGGTCTTTGCCTCGGGAGCGCTCCATCTCTATGCGTTCTACCTCCGCGACGCCGGTCTGGCGTTCTCTTCAGGGTTTCTCATCTTCTCGTGGTGGGATCTCATCAAGCTGGGAGCCGCCGCAACCATCTATCATCAGGTAGCGCGGCGCTGGCCCCGGCTTCCCTCAGGGGAGAGATGATGCTCCAGTTCGTGCGGAAGTGGAAACGCCGGGCATAGCCCGGCGTTCTGCTTTTCGGCGTGTCGAAGGAGCTCTGAGGGTGGAGCTTACTTCTCAAACGAGAGGAGAGTGTGCCACCTGTGGAAGAGCGTCGAGGTGGCCCTGACATCTCTCAGGCAGTACTCAGCGATCTCGCGGTACTGCCCCTCTCCGTAGAGCGATCCCATGTCGAGCCCCGTGATCCCCTCTTCCTTTGGGCTCTTGATACCGAACCCCTTGCAGTAGAAATCCAGGCTGAACCGCCTGAACGCACCGTAGTACGCCAGCTGGTCCATGAGGTCGCAGTGCTCGTGTGCGTTGTACCGGTAGGGCATGAGGTTTCGACTGGGCCGTATTCCGAGCACGGCTGACCGGAGCATGAGGAAGGGGCAGTCGAACCCCCTCCCGTTAAAGGTGATGAACTGCGTGTAGTGCGCGATCGTCTTCCAGAATTCCTCCAGGATCCCTTCTTCGGTGAGCGGGACGAACTCGACCAGCCCGTCCTCGATCAACTCCGTGCTTCTGCCGGGTGCCTGGTAGAAGACCTTCCCCTGGTTGGACTCCGGGTTGACCATGCCGATGGCGATGACCTGCGCCGTGAACGGATTGAGGCTGAGCTTCTGGAGGGCATCGACCCTCTCCTCTTCGGTGGTGGCAAACCGGAAGAGATACTCCTGCTGTTTCTCGTCCAGCTCCTCAACCGGGAAGGCAAGTGTCTCGATGTCAAAGACGACTCTATTCATGATCGTCCACCGACCCTTTGGCCAGCACCTCTTCAACGGTCGGGGTGATGTCGTCCCAGGAGAAGCCCCTCCGCTGAAGGAATGCGGTGAGTCGCTTTTTCAACTGCACGTTGCCGGGGGCTATCGGCTCGGAGCGGTGTCGTCGAAGGTATTGCCGGGCCGCCTTCATCGTCTCCTCGCGGAGGTCCGCTTCCCGGCCGTATTCCTCCAGTGCCTCTTCTACAGTCTTCCGGTCCACGCCGAGCTGGAGGAGCTTCTGTCGGAGGAGCCGTCCGCCGCTGGGCTTCAGGGTGAGCGCATTGCGGATGTAGAGCCGTGCAAACATCGCGTCGTCGAGGAGTCCCGCGGCCTTGAGATCCTCCGTAACGCGGATGATCAGATGGTCCGGCACGTTCTTCCTGCGGAGCCGGTCACGGAGTTCCTGCTCGGTGCGGGGGCGGGTGGCCAGGAGGCGGAGCGCTGCGTTCTTGGCCCCCAGGAGCTCCTCCGTTCGGCGGAGTGAGCTGAGTTGTTCCGCCGAGAGGGTGTCTCCGGTCCTGAGCGCCAGTCGGGTGACGGTCTCGGCTTCGACTCCAGCCAGGAATTTTCCGTCTGCGTAGATGTTCTTCCGCCCCGCGTGCCTCTTCTGGTCTTCAATCCTGGTGATCCGCAACCACTATTTCTTTCTCGCTTGATCGGTTCGTGTCGCTGCAGGGGCGCCTGTTCCCGCGCGTCCTGCGCTGCCGGAACCCCGGTCGGAGGACTTCTCCCCGGCGGGTGTCTCCTCCCGTTGCTCATCCCCGGAGGGAAGGAGCCCCAGTTTCTTCCGGGTTTCTCGTTCGATCGTCTCCGCCGCCTCCCTGTTCTCGAGCAGGTAGCGCTTCACCGCTTCCCGCCCCTGTCCGATGCGGTCGTTGCCGTAGGAGAACCACGATCCGGATTTGGCGATGATATCCTGATCCACGGCGGTGTCGATCAGGTCTCCGAGCTTCGAAATCCCCTCGTTGTAGAGGATGTCGAACAGCGCTTCCCGGAAGGGGGGCGCCACCTTGTTCTTCACCACTTTGGCACGGGTGCGGTTCCCGATGATGCTGGTCCCCTCCTTGATGGCCTCGATTCGTCGGACGTCGATCCGGACTGACGCGTAGAACTTCAGCGCGTGTCCTCCCGTGGTTGTCTCGGGGTTGCCGAACATCACCCCGATCTTCATCCGGAGCTGGTTGGTGAAGATTACCGATGTGTGCGACTTGCTGATCGCCGATGCCAGCTTCCGCAGCGCCTGGGACATGAGTCGGGCCTGAACCCCCATGCTGGGATCGCCCATCTCCCCTTCGATCTCAGCCCGCGGAGTGAGCGCCGCGACGGAGTCGATGACGACGACATCCAGTGCCCCGCTCCTGACGAGCGTTTCCACAATCTCCAGCGCCTGCTCGCCGAACTCCGGCTGAGAGAGGAGGAGGTTGTTTACGTCAACCCCCAGTCGGCGCGCGTAGTTGACGTCGAGTGCGTGCTCGGCGTCGATGAAGGCCGATGTGCCTCCGTTCCTCTGCGCCTCTGCGATGATGTGAAGGCAGAGGGTGGTTTTGCCGGAGGATTCGGGTCCAAAAACCTCAATGACCCGGCCGCGCGGAATTCCTCCGATCCCCAGTGCTGCATCGAGAGAGATCGATCCGGTTGAAATGACATCGACCTTCTGAATGGGTCCCTCTCCAAGACGCATGACGGAGCCCTTGCCATGCTGTTTCTCTATCTGGTCGATGGCGTTCTTCAGGGCCTGCGCCTTGGCGGTTCTCTCATCTGGCATGAGGTTCTCCTCTCTTGCTATCGTTACTCTGAACGGCGCGGAATTCCGACGAAGGGAAATGACTTCAGGATTGTGTATACTGAGCCGCTTGGTTTCAGCTCGCTTCGAACAAGCAGGACTTCGTGCACCGTCGTTGGGTGGCTCTCAAAGGTAACAGATTCCAGCCTCGTGCGCAAGCGGCGAAGGTGGCGTGTCCCTTTGACTCTCCCGAGCGTGACGTGTGGATGGAAGGTTCGCTCCTCGGGTCTGAAGCCGAGCCGGCTCATCTCCTGATCGATGGAGCTGTGGAGTCTCTCCAGTCCCCCCTCCGGGTCATCCAGTCCCACCCAGACCACGCGAGGGTTCCCCCGGGGGGGGAAGCTTCCCACTCTCCGCACGATGACAGGGAACGGAGATGTACCCTCGGAGATGCGCCTCAGGGCCGCGGCGATTGCCGGGAGGAGGGCCTCGTTTGTGCCGCCCAGGAACTTCAGCGTGGCGTGGAATTTCTCGCGGCCTTCCCAGCGGACCTCCGCGTCGCTCTCGCGGAGCCGTGAGGAGAGGTCTTCCAGGTCATCCTTGATCTCGGGCGGCGTGTCTATGGCGATGAAGAGTCTCGGGCCGTCCATATCTCTCGGGGTCTCCAATCGATGGGTTGATCGTTATGGCTCCGGTGGCCTCTCATGCGGATCCTCCGTCAATGTTCAAGAGCCTCCGCCGGACGATTTCCAGGGCCGCCTGTGACGCCCGCTCTTTCACCCGGTAGCGGACGTCACCGAAGTGGAATTTGAGCGCCAGCGTGCCGGAGCTGTCCGCGCAACTGATCCAGACGAGGCCGACAGGTTTTTCGGCCGATCCACCCGTGGGGCCGGCGATTCCGGTTGTGGAGAGTCCGATATCCGTCCCGGCTGCGCTGCGGATCCCCTCCGCCATTGCCTTGGCTACTTCGCTGCTGACTGCTCCGTGAGCTCTGATCAGCTCCTCGGGTACTGCAAGGAGATCGATTTTGGACGCGTTGCTGTAGGCGACCACCCCGCGCTCGAAGTAGGCGGAGCTCCCGCTGAGGTGGGTGATTCTGTCGGCGATCATTCCTCCCGTGCAGGACTCGGCCGTCGCGATCGTGAGACCACGCTCGCCGAGCAGACGGCCCACCACCTCCTCGAGCTCTTCTTCCTCCGTGCCGTAGATGTACCTGCCGATGCGGGACCGCAGGTAGGCCTCTATGCTGCGTGCCTGTTCTTCCGCCTCGGCGGGGTCCGCCTTCTCGACGGAAATGCGGAGACGGACTCCCCGGGGGGAGGGGAGGAAGGCGAGCCCTGCGCCCTGCAGGTGTTCCTCGAGCGGCCCCAGTTTGCGGGCAAGCAAGCTTTCCGGAATGCCGGTGGTGCGAAGCGTACGATGGATGATCCTGCTCCCCGGCGCGCGATCTGCGAGGAACGGCAAGACCGATTGTGCCATGATCTCTCTCATCTCATACGGCACGCCGGGCAGGACGATGGCGAGCCTGCTGTCTCTCTCCAGGGCAAAGCCCGGGGCCGTCCCGACCGGATTCAGGAAGAGCATCGCGGTGCGCGGCACCATTGTCTGTTCTTCCGCGGAGGGGCTCCACTCCATCTGTCGCGTCTTCAGCAGGGAGGCAACCTGTTGCCGCACGCGAGCGTCACTCACCATGTCGGTCTTGAAGAAGGCGGCGACCGCGCGCTTCGTCACGTCGTCGTGTGTCGGCCCCAGCCCGCCGGTTGTTACGACGAGATGAGACCGTTGCCATGACTCCTGGAGGGCGCGGAGGATTTCGTCGTGATCGTCCCGCACCGTCATCATCCTGTCGGTCCTGATGCCGATCGTGCTCAGTTCCCCGGCAATGAAGGCCTGGTTGGTGTTGATGACCTGGCCTATCAGGAGTTCGTCACCGATGGTGATGATTTCCGCTCTCATGCTATGGGAGCTCTCCGATAAATGAGGTCATCTCCGGGAACAGGAATCCGGCAAGGAGCAGGAGGAGGTGATATGTGAGGTTGCTGTAGAGGCCTGCCACCACATCATCCAGCATTATCCCCCAGCCCCCGGGGAGCCTCTCGAGCCTCCGGGCCGGCTCGGGTTTGAGGATGTCGAGGAGGCGAAAGAGAAGAAAGCAGAAGCCCACGGCGGCGACGCTCTTCGGAACCCAGAGCAGAGCGATCCACATACCAACCATCTCGTCGATCACCACGATCGAGGGATCGGATCCGTGTTCAGAGCCGGGTTGAAACTTCTGCTTCAATCGGGCTGCGCTTGCGGTGAGGGCTCCTCCCCCCGCGCTGGCGACCCGGCGCGAGGTGATGACCCCCGCAGAGAACCCGATCACAGTCAGTGCGAGCAGAACGGGGGGAGAGCTCACGCCCGGGATGAGGTAGACCAGCACCGCCAGCAGCGTCCCGACCGTGCCGGGCGCCACGGGTGCGTACCCTGTGAAGAAGCCGGTCGCAATGAGGCGCGTCACCAGCGTCAGCCGGGCGGGCTGTGTCTCAGTCGGGGGAGCGGGTACCGGCATACAAATCGCGAAGGATTGTTCTGTTTGCAAAGAGGTACGCTATCCCGGTGCCGAGTGTGGAGATGGTCACCAGCAGCATCATCCCAAAAAGGACCTGCGGATGCATCAGGTCATCGATTGTCGGAGCGAAACGATCGTAGAGGACAGGAACGCTCCTGGCAACGTAGAGGATGAGAATGTAGTAGATGACGACAAACTGGCCGAAGGTCTTTGCCTGCGCCCCCTTTGTCGTTACGACAGGCTGATCACGGTATTCGGCGTAGACGCGCAGTCCGGTAATGAGGAAGTCACGCGCGACGATGATCCAGACCATCCAGCCATCCACGAGGCCGAGGCTGGCGAATGCAAGCAGGGCGGCGGAGGAGAGAATCTTGTCGGCGAGGGGGTCCAGGAATTTTCCCCAGCGTGAGATGTACCCCAGCTTGCGGGCGATCCAGCCGTCATACCAATCGGTGAGCGCTGCGATGACGAAGACGACAAGGGAGAGCTGCTTGTGAAGGGAGGAGTCAGAGAGCAGGAGCGCAACGAATACCGGCGTGAGGATGACCCGGAGGAGGGTCAGCTGGTTCGGCAGGTTCAGTTCCAGATGGAGCTTTGGCATCCTTCGGTTGTCTGCTCGACTCCAACGAAAAAAGCCATCAGCACTGGCATGGTGATGGCTTCCCGGAGCACACTCTCTTCCCGGAGGAGTCCTCCGGGGCTAGGCAGCTTTTGCGACCTTGTTAGACTTCAGGCAGTTCGTACATACCGTGATGCGGACTATCCGTCCATCCACACGGGCTCTCACCCTCTGGAGGTTGGGAAGCCACCGGCGGCGTGTCACGTTGTGCGCGTGACTCACGGAGTTGCCGCTGACCGGTTTCTTGCCGCAGATCTCACAAACCTTTGCCATCTTCCATCTCTCAGTGCAGTTCCGAAAAGCAAAACAATATACCCAAAAAAGATCAACTCCGCAACTGGCGGTTGAAAATCACCCCTTCTTTCAGTAAAATGAAATATTGTGACGATTCTGGGAATCGAAACATCCTGTGACGAGACCTCGGCGGCGATCCTGCGGGACGGCGAGGTGCTCTCCAACGTGATCTCCTCGCAGCTCGTGCATCAGCGATACGGCGGTGTGGTGCCGGAGCTCGCCTCGCGGGCGCATCAGGGCCGGATCGTGGAGGTCGTGCAGCGGGCGCTCGAAGACGCGGGGACCGGAAAGAGGGATCTCCACGGGATAGCGGCGACGCGGGGGCCGGGTCTCATGGGGGCGCTCCTGGTCGGTCTGAACTTCGGAAAGGCGGCGGCCTACGGGCTGGGTGTTCCCTTTGTGGGGGTCAACCACCTCGAGGGACACCTCTATTCCAATTTCCTTGCCGCGGAGAAGCCGTCGTTCCCCTACCTGTCGCTGATCGTCTCCGGGGGCCACACCATGCTCGTGAAGGTGGAGAGGCCGTTTCGCTGCCGGGTGCTGGGGCAGACCCGGGACGACGCAGCTGGAGAGGCATTTGACAAGGTGGCCAAAATGCTCGGGATCGGATATCCCGGCGGACCCGCGATCGACCGGCTGGCAAAGGAGGGGAACCCGCGTGCCGTGCGGTTCCCCCGGGCGTACCTTCGCGGAGGGGGGTACGACTTCAGTTTCAGCGGGATCAAGACCGCGGTACTCTACTATCTGCGGAAGGAAGGCCTCCTGCAAACGGGGGAGAAGGTGGCGTCTCCCGAACCGGGTCGGCTCGCCGACATCTGCGCCAGCTTTCAGGCTGCCGTTGTCGATGTCCTCGTCTCGAAGACCGCAGAGGCCTCCCGGGAATTCGGTCTGCGCGACGTGGCCGTTGCCGGCGGCGTTTCGGCAAACTCCGCCCTCCGCAGAGAACTCGCCGACCGGTGCAGGGCGGATGGTTGTCGCGTCTTTTTCCCGCCGCAGGAATACTGCATGGACAACGGCGCGATGATTGCCTACGTCGGGTGGATGAGCGTACGACGGGGCGACTCCTCGCCCCTGGACGTCCCCGCGGTGGCACATCTGGAACTTCACTGAGTGCGGAAACAGACCAGGAGGAGCGGTTCCACGTGAGCTCAGGCAGGGGTGTGGAGCGTGAAAGGATGATGCGCAGATGAAATGGTTTTCCCTGAGATCCCCTCTCGTGCTCATCGGCGTTGGCCTCCTGGGACTGTTCATTGGCGTTTCCTACGGCATTGTCTACGGCGCGAATACCTTTGATGACGCCGAGAGGAAAGTCTTCTTTGTCTCCAACGGGGAGCGCTTTGACGAGATCGTGGATTCCCTGGAGGCTCAGGGCATCATCCGGAACAGGGCCATGTTCGAGTTTGTCGCGATGCTCTTCGGGGGGACCTCGTCGCTCAAGGTAGGGAAGTATATCTTCGAGAGTGGCGCATCGAACGCACACATCTTTCAGACACTCCGGTCAGGCGAGGGGAATCAGCTCATTCACGTGACGGTGCTCGAAGGAACCTTTGCCCGAACACAGGCCAGGATCTTTGCGAGGGCGGTCGGCGTTGATTCCTCCCGCTTCATCGAGCAGGTCTACGACTCCTCCTTCGCCCGCTCGCTGGGAGTTGAAGCGTCCTCGCTGGAAGGATACCTCCTCCCCGAGACCTATGCGTTCACCTGGCAGCAGGACGAGCGGCAGATCATTCGTGCCCTCTTCGGGGAGTTCGAAGACTTCTTCGCGGATTCGTTGCACCAGCGAGCCGACGAGATGGGGATGACGGTTCACGAGGTGGTGACGCTCGCCTCCATTGTCGAAGGCGAGGCGATTCTCAACGAAGAGCGCCCCATCATCTCGGGGGTCTACCACAACCGGCTGAGGCGCGGCATGAGGCTGGAGGCGGATCCGACGATTCAATTCATTCTTCCGGACGGGCCGCGCAGACTTCTCTACGCGGACCTGGAGGTGGATAATCCCTACAACACCTACAGGTACCGCGGGCTCCCCCCCGGACCTGTCAACAACCCGGGGAAGGCATCGATCATTGCCGCACTCTATCCGGCCCAGCACGACTACCTGTACTTCGTCGCGAATGGAAAGGGTGGTCACTGGTTCTCGAGGTCGTATGCAGAACACAGCAAGTACGTGCAGATGTACAGGAGGGATCGGGCAAGGTCACGGTCGGCGCAGAAGTAGGTCGTCCCGATGAGCAGGAAAAAACCAGGGGTCAGACGAGCGGCATCTTCACCACTACCCACCGTAGCTGCCCCTCTACCAACAGCACACCGTCGCTGACCCCCAGTTGAAATGTCGGTGATCCAGATGCTCCATATCCTAGAACGTCGTAGCAGTCAAAGAGGTTCCGGCCTGGCCGCCGGCCCGCTCCTGTTGCTCCTGGGTCTCCTTTTGCTCCGATGCGCGGGTCAGATCCCTCCCTCCGGGGGCCCCACGGACACGGTTCCCCCCACGATCATCCGCACACTCCCCGATTCGAATGCGGTCGGGGTGAGGCCCGAGACGATTGAGCTGGAATTCAGCGAGTACGTGGATCGGAACTCGGTAGAGGAGTCCATCTTCATCTCTCCCTCTGTCGGAGAGCTGGAGTTCGACTGGAGCGGACCGGAGGTGACAGTCTCCTTCTCCGAAGAGCTCCGCGAGGGGATCACCTATGTCCTGACCGTCGGTACCGATGTCGTGGATGTGCGGGCGGGCATCAGGATGGCCTCCGCGTTCTCTCTTGCGTTCTCAACAGGTGACAGCATCGACCGGGGAAGGGTCTCCGGGCGTGTCTTTGACCGGGAGCCGGAGGGGCTCATGGTCTTTGCCTACCGCCTCGGAGCGCGCGGGGGAGATAGTCTTGACCCGACACGGCTCAAACCCGACTACATCACGCAGACGGGAGAGGGGGGAGCCTTCACGCTGCAGAATATCGCATTCGGAATCTACAGGGTCTTTGCCATCCGGGATGAGTATCGCAACCTCCTCTACGACAGGGGAATCGACAGGTACGGGGTTGCAACGTTTGATCCGTTCGTTCATGCGGGAGCTCCACACGCGGGGCGCGTCTGGTTCAGGATCACGATGGAAGACACGACCAGACCCTTTCTCTCGTCGGTGAGAGCCCTGGACCGTCACAACCTCCAGCTCCAGTTCAGCGAGTCGCTCGATACCGTCGCCTTCTTTCGTGCATCCGTTACGGTGGAGGACACCAGCGCGCAAGAGGGGCTTGGAGTGGAGGTTCTCACCCTTGATCTGCGGAATAGGTCTCGTGCAGGCATCCTCCTGCGGCAGCCCCTCGAGGCCGATAGAGGGTACAGGGTTGTCGTTCGCAACGTGCTGGATGAGGCCGGGAACCCGCTGGACACCACCAACGCTACGCTGGACATTACGGGAACGGACGCGCCTGATACCACCCGCCCGTTCCCCCTGGTTGTCGGCATCCCGGACAGCTCCCTCGGCGTACCGATGGAGCAGATCTTCGAGCTGGATTTCTCCGAACCGGTCGTCCGGAGGTCGGTTACCTCAGCCCTTCTCCTGGAGGATATGGATGGCGTTCGCCAGCGGGTCGAGCTCAGCTGGCTGAACGGAAGGAGCCTCCGGATGAAGCCGGCGGAGCCCCTGAGGGAAAAGACCTGGTACGCCATAGAGGTGCCGCTCGATTCCGTCGTCGACTTTCAGGGGAACAGCCATACCGACTCGGTCTTTGCACTCAGATTTGAGACGCTGGACCTCCGGACAACGGGGTCGGTGTCAGGGTTCGTGTCGGACGACAGCCCCCGCCCGGAGCGGGGCCCGATCTACGTCTCGGCCTCCCGGCTTGACGAGTCGGGAGGGGCTCCCGTGACCGTGAAGCGGGATTCCGTGGGACCGTTCCAGATCGACCGGCTGGTCGAGGGGCACTACTCCATCGAGGCCTTCATCGACGCGGACAGCTCCGGGTCGTACACCTATGGGTTGCCTTTCCCCTTCTCCACCTCGGAGCGGTTTACGGTGTACGACGACTCGCTCCGGGTTCGCGCCCGGTGGCCCTATGAGGGAGTGCTTCTCCGGTTCTAGGTGGGGGGGAGGTTGCGACTAGGGGCGGCGGAGGGGAGGCGCCGGCGGATTCTTGTAGACCTTCTGCGGCACGGGCCACGCATTAGGGTGGCCGTGATCGGCGAGTTGGCGGGCGAAGCGGTCAGCCTCGTACTTCGTGAGGAAGTTGCCCGCCCGGATCTTGTAGGTGGGCGGGTCGTAGTCCAGGTAGAACCACTCGCCGGGGAAGAGGTCCTCGAACTCCGTCTTCTTCACCTCTGCGCTGTCGATGCTCTCCGTGGAGTAGACCTGCACCCTGAAGCCCTGGACCTGCTCCTGAACCGAGAGGGTGGGGGTCTCCTCCGGAGGAGTCCCGTCCGTCCGATCCAGAGGACCCTCTGAAGGTGGTCGGCCCGGGGTCGGCTCGGGGTCGTAGTCAGATGGCCGGAAGTCGCTCTCGTAGCCGTGGAGTTGAGCGTTCGGGTCATCCGCACCTCTGGTGCTCTCCGAGCTCGTGCCACATCCGGCGACGAGCAGCGAGACGAGCAGTAGTGCGAACGTTCTCATCATTCTCCCTTCACCTGCACGATCCAGCAATCCCGGTAATCCTTCGGGTAGGCTCTCTGCATCTTCACCCGCAGTTCATGCGCCTGGTCGCGCGTTTCAAACGCCCCGACCCTGACGAGGTACAATCCACTCTCGGTGTCATAGTTGTTCGTGACCGGAGAGGAGAAGCGCCCACGCGCGGCATCCCCCACGCTCCGTGCATTCTCCGGATCTCTGAAGGCGCCGATCTGGACCGCGAATCGGATCTCCGCCTCACGTGGGGCGGGACTCGCAACTACGGCTTCGTCCGGTTTGACGACCACCACGGTGTCGGTCCGTACCTCGAACCGAACCTCCTGCCTTTCGGTCGTGGCGTCGGTTGGGGTCTCCTGAGTTGCCTCTTCCGGAGAGCTGCAACCCGGGATGGCGGACCAGCTCAACAGGATGAAACATGCCAGAGCGAGCATCTCTGGCCCTTTGTTGCGCCACGGTATTGGGTCAAGCGCCACGGCTGCTACCTCCACCTGGAGTTCATGGATACACACGGCTGCTAGGTCGCGGGATTCTCCTGAACGATCGCAACGCTCGCGCTGCAGCCCAGCCGGCTTGCACCGCTGGCAATCATGGCGAGAGCCGTCTTTCGCGTGCGAATGCCTCCTGCTGCTTTCACGCCCATTGCGTTTCCCACGGTCCCCCTCAGGAGAGCGACGTCTTCCTCGGTTGCCCCTCCGGTGCTGAAACCGGTCGAGGTCTTGAGGAAGTCCGCTCCGGCTCTCCTTGCCAGGAGTGCGCCCCTGACTTTGTCCTCCTCGTTGAGGAGAGCGGTCTCGAGGATCACCTTGCAGATCGCGCCGCCGGAATGGGCGGCGGCGGTCACGCGCTCGATGTCGGCCTGCACATCTCCGTACACTCCTGTTCTGAGGAGCCCGATAGGGATCACCATATCGAGTTCCGTCGCCCCCGCCGCAAGGACGTTCTCCGCTTCTGAGACCTTGCTCGCCGTCGTGGTGGCCCCCAGCGGAAATCCGATAACCGTGCAGAGGCCGACCGAAGTGCCCCGGAGCATCTCTGATCCGGAGGCGGCAAAGACGGGATTGATGCAGACAGAGGCAAAGCCGTAGGTGATGGCCTCGCTGCAGAGTTTCTGGATGTCGTGGAGCGTTGCCTCCGGTCTCAGGAGCGTGTGGTCGATGAGCGATGCAAGGTCGATCCTGCTGTTCCGAAGGGAATCCCACACACCCCCGGCCGTCTCGGCCGCCCACGCACTATGCAGGACCTCCTGGAGCTCGGGCTCGTTGTGGACGGCGCAGAGCGGGTCGTCGCACTCCCGGGAGGTGCATTTCCCCCGCGCGTGTGCCCTCTCCAGGGCGGCGCGGATGATCTTCTTGACCGGCTCTGTTGGCGATTCGACGCGCATGGGGGAGTGAGGCACTACCGCTCCTCTGGCCTAATATACCGGAATCAGAGAACAATGCAACACCGGGAGCGCTCGGGCGTCACTCATCCGGCAGTATCTTGCCCGGATTGAGAATATTGCTGGGATCGAATATCCGCTTGATGCTCCTCATGATCCGTATCTCGGCGGGGGAGAGGGCGATACCGAGATACGGCCTCTGGGAGTAGCCAATTCCGTGTTCACCGGAGATCGTGCCTCCCAGAGAGACGGTCAGCAGGAAGATCTCCCGGGCCGCACGCTCCGAGGCGTCGTGCCAGGCGGCGTCTTCCAGTTTGTCCTTCAGGATATTGATGTGCACGTTTCCATCCCCTGCATGCCCGTAGCAGATGGACCTCAGGCCGTATCGTTCACAGATCTCCTTCGCCCCCTTCACCAGCTCCGGGAGCCGGGAGCGGGGCACCACGGTGTCTTCCTCCTTGTAGGGTGAGATCGATTTCACCGCTTCGCCTATTCCCCTCCGGAGATTCCAGACATCATCCATCTTCTGCTGTTCTTCAGCCACCAGGACATCAATGGCATGGTGATCCTCCAGGGCGGCTGCGATCTTCAGGATTTCTTCCTGGACCCCCTCCTTGTGATCTCCGTCGACTTCAAGGAACAGCTGTGCCCCCGCGTCGCCATTTGGGAAGGTCCGCCCCAGACGTTCCTCGGCCACCCGGACGGCTGCTCGTTCCATGAACTCCAGCGCGGAGGGGCTTGCCCCGCGCTGGAAGATATCGGCCACCGCTGTCGCCGCCTCCTCCAGTGAGGGAAACGCCGCCAGCAGAACCTTCCTGAACCGCGGGAGAGAGATCAGCCTGAGGACAAGGCTTGTGACGATTGCCAGGGTTCCTTCGCTCCCGATGATCAGCTGGGTCAGGTTGTATCCGGTGACATTCTTACGGACCGGGGCTCCCGTCCGGATGATCTCCCCGTTTGGCAGGACGGCTTCGAAGCCCAGCACGTAATCTTTGGTCACCCCGTACTTGACGGCTCTTGGCCCGCCTGCGCATTCGGCGAGATTTCCGCCGAGCTGACTCGATCCCCTCGAGGCCGGGTCCGGAGGGTAGAACAGACCGATCTTCTCCACCTCTTCCTGGAAGGTCTGCGTGATGACGCCTGCCTCGACGACCGCGTAGAAGTTCTCTCGATTGATTTCCCGTATCCTGTTCATTCTCTCCAGGGAGAGGCAGATCCCCCCGTAGAGCGTCAGCGCACCGCCCGAGAGGCCTGTCCCGCCCCCGCGGGGTGTGACGGGGATGCGGTGGAGATTGGCAAGCGTGAGGATTTCAGAAATCTCTTCCGCCGTCCGGGGCTTGACGACGGCTTCCGGGGGAAAGACGTAGTCCTCGGTCTCGTCGCTGGCGTACCTGCTGAGGGATTCTTCATCGGTGAGGACCGCATCAGGGCCGACGATGGAGACAAGCCGCGACATCAGCTCTTCGGTAAGGGGTGTGTAGCTCTCTCGCTTCACCGGGGCTTTCGGGGCATCCGTTCGTCTCGAGTGGCCGCTGTGTAGGCGAAGGCGGCCAGGATAACGGAGGCCTGTTTCAGGTCTTCCTCCAGGGCCCGCTCGTAGAGATCCATGGTGCTGTGGTAGGCTCGGGAGAAGTAGTCCAGCTCGTCCTGGAGGAACTCAATGTTCGTGATGTTGATCGCTTCGAACGAGGCGTGGTCCGAATTTCTGGTCCCCTTGAGTGTCAGTGTTGAAGCCCCCATCTCGTGAAAAGGTGCGATCCAGGCCCTCAGGATCGGGCGGAGGGCTTCGTTCCTGTTCATGAGGACGCCGCGTATCCTGCCGGAACCGAAGTCGTGGTTGATGTAAAGGGAGAGCTTCTCCGCCTCGGGCTTGTAGCTGATCTGGTGAGAAGGCCCTCCCGAGTCCGCAGGCGGGACCCTCGTTCTCTCTCCGAGGTGGCGGCTCACATACGCACGGGACCCAAGAAGGCCCTGCTCTTCGCCGCCCCAGAGGGCGATCCGAACAGTCCGGCGGGGCCGAAGGCCCAGTGCCATCAGGATACGCACGGCCTCCATGCATGCAGCCACCCCCGCTCCGTTGTCGACAGTTCCCGTCCCGCCGTGCCAGGAATCCAGATGGGCTCCGATCATGACAACCTCGTCCGCGAGATCACTCCCGGGGATCTCCCCGATGACGTTGAATCCCGAGTCCGGTTCCGTCCACGCTACCTCCAGGTTCATCTCCAGCCGGGGGTGCTCTCCCCTACGGAGAAGGCGGACGAGCCGGTTGTAGTGTTCTGCTGCGACCGTGACCTGGGGGAGGATCTGGTGCGGATCCGTCTCGAAAGCCTGCGTGCGGTTCGTGTAGGGTGTGTCGGGGTGGTCGGGGATCGCCGCGGACTCAACCGTTACGCTCCCGCCGTCCCTGCGGCTGACGGAGAGCAAGGCTGCCGCTCCCTCGTCCCGACAGAGCTGGAGCTTCTTCCGCTCCATCATCCGTCTCTGGACCCATCCGGAGTACCGGGTCGGCCTCCCGGACCGTTGCTCGCGGCCCGGGTCCGCATTGGCATAGGCGAGGAGAGTGGAATCGGACTCCCGCGTTGCAAGGGGCTCGAAGGGGGGCTTCACCTCTGCGGGCTCGCTGAGCAGGACGAATTTGCCGCGGAGCCTCCCACTGTAAGATTTGAGTGTGCTGTCACTCTGCGCGTCCAGGTAGACGACCTCCCCGTCGAGTCTGCCCCTCGTGCCGGCTGACCATGCTTTCGGGTACGAGAGAAGCGGGAAGGGGGTTGGTGCGGTGACCTCCGCGGTGTACCGCTTGAGGGACCAGCCTCTTCCCAGTGGTGCCCACTGCTCCGTGTGGACGTTCTCGAGGCCCCATTCCCTCATGGTCTCCATCGTCCACTTGGCCGCCCTCTCGAATTCCGGGGACCAGGAGAGGCGGGGGCCGCAACAGTCGGTCAGCCGCTCGAGGGTCTCCATCACCCGGGACCGATTCGTTCCCTCGTTGATGATCCGGGCCACTGCGGCCGTGTCGACCTCTTCACCGGATCTCGCATGGGAGCTCAGAACGAGCATCACCAGCAGGAGCGATGTGCCGCTACCTCTGTTCATCGTCCTCCAGAAGCAGTGCGTAGTTTCTCTTCAATTTTTCGAGCGTCGTGCTGAAGTTTTCGAGCTTGGCTTGCTCTCGCTCGATCACCTCCCCGGGTGCCTTCTCCCGGAAACTCCTGTTGCCCAGTTTGGAGCTCACACCCTTGACCATCCCTGTGACCCGTTCGATCTCCCTCCTGAGGCGGTTCTTTTCCACCTCCACGTCGATAATCCCTCCGAGCGGGACAAAGAGTTCCTCGCCGTCGACGATAGCGCTGGCCGCGAGACGTGGCTTGTCGGCCTCCGCCATAAATGCGAGTGAGGTTACCTTTGCGAGCCGCTGGAGGTACCCGGCGTACGGCTGTACACTCTCAGGCCCGCGCGTACCGCCCAGCTTCATCTGCAGCGTGATCTCTCTGGAGGGGGCAATCTCCATCTCTCCGCGAATCGTCCGGACGGCCTCGATCACACGCTGGACGAACGCCATCTCTGTTTCAACCTTCCGGTCGATGAACCGGGTGTCAGGCTCCCGGAGCGGGGCCCGGAGGATGCTCTCGCGGCCTTGGCGGCTCCGTATGCTCTGCCAGAGCTCTTCGGTGAGGAACGGCATGATGGGATGGAGCAGCCGGAGTGCCGTATCGTAGATGTCTATGGCTCTCCGGAGCACCGATTGTTTCACCTCCGGGGGTTCTTCGCCGTAGAGCCGGGATTTGATCATCTCAATGTACCAGTCACAGAAATCATGCCAGAAGAACTCGTAGATCGTCTTGGAGACCTTGTTGATCTCGTAGGCTTCGAACCCGTCGGCCACCTCGCGGCTGGTGGAGTGGAGCCGTGAGAGGATCCAGCGATCGGCCAGGTCGAGGTGTTCCAGGTGGAAGGCCTCCCGGCTCTCTGCCTCGCCGTGCTCCTCCCTGTTCATGAGCAAGAACCTGCCGGCATTCCAGATCTTGTTGGCAAAGTTCCGTCCGATCTCGTTCTTCCTGACCGAGTAGAGAATGTCCTGCCCCAGCGGGGCCAGGAACAGCGTGGTGAAACGGACGGCATCGGCTCCATACTCCGCGACGAGATCCAGGGGCTCGGGCGAATTCCCCAGTGACTTGGACATCTTCCGTCCCTTCTCGTCACGAACGATGCTCGTGAAGTACACGTGGCTGAACGGGACATTCCTCCCCGGCTCGTCACTCCCGGTGAACGAGGGTCCGAATTTCAGCCCCGCCATGATCATGCGGGCGACCCAGAAGAAGATGATCTCCGGCGCGGTCACCAGCGTGTCGGTGGGGTAGTAGTAGGAGAGGTCGGTCTCCGTCCCCTCCTCGGCCTGCCGGGGCCAGTTGTGGACGGAGAAAGGCCAGAGCCAGGAGGAGAACCAGGTGTCCAGCACATCCTCGTCCTGACGGAGGTTCCTGCTCCCGCAGTGAGGACAGGCCTCGGGGGTCGTGCGACTCACGATCGGCTGCCTGCATTCGATCGTGCAGTGGTCATCTCCGACGCAGTACCAGACGGGGATCCTGTGCCCCCACCAGAGCTGGCGCGAGATGCACCAGTCGCGGATGTTGGCCATCCAATGTTCATACACCTTTACCCATCGCTCGGGGTAGAAGCGTATCAGCCCGCCTTTCACCGCGTTGATGGCGGGCTCCGCCAGCGGTTTCATCCGTACGAACCACTGATCCGAGAGGTACGGTTCAATGACCGTGTCGCATCGGTAGCAGTGACCCACCGTGTGCGTGTGGTCCTCGGTCTTTGCCAGCAGTCCCTGCGCCTCAAGGTCGTTGAGGATGAGCCGTCGCGCGTCATACCTGTCCATCCCCCTGTAGCGGGCGGGGACATTGTCGTTCAGCCGGGCGGAAACGTCCAGGATGTTAATCTGCGGGAGGTTGTGCCTCCGCCCGATGTCGAAGTCGTTCGGATCATGGGCGGGAGTCACCTTCACCAGGCCGGTCCCGAATTCCGGATCGACGAACTCATCGGCGATAATGGGAATCTCCCGGTCGGCCAGAGGGAGGAGCGCCCGTTGCCCGATGAGTTCTCTGTAGCGTTCGTCCCGCGGGTGGACGGCGACCGCGGTATCCCCGAGCATGGTCTCGGGACGTGTGGTCGCAACGGTGAGGTGGGCCGGTTTCCCTTTCCCTCCCCTCACCGGGTAGCTGATGTAGTAGAGCTTTGCCTGCTGTTCGGCGTAGCTCACCTCGTCGTCGCTGATGGCGGTGTGGTCCTTCGGACACCAGTTCACGATGTACTTCCCGCGGTAGATGAGACCTTCCTCGTAGAGGCGGACGAACACCTCCCGGACTGCCGCGGTCAGGTTCCTGTCCATGGTGAACTTCTCGCGCTCCCAGTCGCAGGAGCATCCCAGGGTCCGAAGCTGTTTGATGATCACACCCCCGTACTCCCTCTTCCACTCCCAGACCCGTTCGACGAACCGCTCGCGCCCCAGGTCGTGGCGGGTCTTCCCCTCCCTCTGGAGGGCCTTCTCCACGACGTTCTGCGTGGCAATGCCCGCGTGATCGGTGCCGGGAATCCAGCACGCCTCGAAACCGGCCATGCGCTTGTACCGTATGTAGGCGTCCTGAATCGTGTTGTTCAGGATATGGCCCATGTGGAGAACGCCGGTGATGTTCGGGGGTGGAATAACGATGGTGTAGGGCTTCTTTGAGGGATCCGGCTCCGAATGGAACAGGCGGTGCTGTTCCCAAATGGGATACCACCTCTTCTCCACCTCCTGCGGAGAGTAGGTCTTGGCCAATGACAAGGAGGATCTCTGACTGTTCATTCAACAAGCGTGCATGGCATGAGTCATCGGACGAGGAACCGACGTCCAACCGTGGTGGTATTGCCCACGTTGTCCCGGACGTGGACCGTCAACTGGTGGGGACCTCGCTCAAGGGGATGAGTGAACTGGTAGAATGCGCGGCGGTGCTCGCCATCGATCTCAGGAACCACGAGATTCGAGTCAATGTACGCCTTTACCCCCTCATAATCAATCCCGGAGAGGTCATCACCGAATCGGAACGAGAAGCGCGGCGTGCGACCCGAGAGGTTTCCGATGCTCAGGCTGCCGAGCCAGGGCGGAACCGTGTCTCTCCGCACGGTGAGCTCTCCGAACCCTGAGCGGAGCAGTGCCGAAAAGGTCTTCTCCTCCCGGTCCACAGCACTTCCCGTCAAGTGCCAGCTGCGCCCCGTCCGGAAGTAGAGACCGGTCTTCTCCTCGCCTGCGGCGTCCGAGCGGATGGTCACCTCCAGCCCGCCCCGGAGAACGGTGTGTCTGGGGAGGAGCGAATAGACCGGACGCCCGTTGTCATCCCATTTCTCCAGGGTGAGGAAGACGGTGCCGTAGGTGGTTTCAGGATTGTAGGAAATGACGCATCTCCCCTCGTCCAGGTGATAGGCCCCGTCGGTGCCGGGGACGATCGGGTAGAGCGCGAAATCCTCTGTCCCGGTGAGCGTCTTGCCGTTGATCTCGGCCTCAACCCGGACGGTCCTCGTCCCCGCAAAGGATGCTGCCGGCACGAACGCGCCGGCATAGAGGTGCAGATTGAGAGGATGCAGTTCGAGGGGCCGTTCCTCCCCCTCTTCCAGAACGCGCGCGACCGGCTCGGAGGTGAAGACCCCGTCGGTGCTGACCTGTATGCGCACGACGTCTCCCTCGCATGCATGGTGCATCGTGAGCGATCCCCCTCCGCCCTGAGGCTTGTTGATGAAGTAGTAGGCCGGGGAGGAGCGCGTGCCATAGGAGTTCTCTGCCACAACCCTGACAATGTCCCACCGGTCAAACGACACCGGAACGAGGAGCCCCCGTCGGGCTGCCCCGGAGTCCGGGCGGAACTCGGACACATCCCACCGCTTCTCTCCGTTGCGGCGCGTCGAGAGGAGTATCCGCTCCACGCTCGACGGGCCGTCACACCTCACGCGGAGTGAATCGCCGCTCCTGACCGCGGTGACAGAGGGAGGGTGGTTGATGATGATCGTCCCCGAGAGGAGGGTGGCGTTTCCGTAGATGTCTTCCATCACGACCCGCCAGTCGTGGTTCCCCTCGGCGTACTCCGCGCTGGTGATGATCCCCGCCGTATCCCCCTTCGGCTCGTAGAAGGGGAGATCATGTGGGGAATCGGAGAAGAGTTTCTGGAAGCGACCTTTTCCGAGGAGCGGCCAGACGTAGTAGAGGCCGATCTGTCGTGCCTGCCGTGTCGGGACCCTGTCAAAGGTCGCGCTGAAGACCTCGTCTTCGTCGATGAAGAACCTGTTCCTGTAGATCCCGTGCCGGAACCAGGTTCCGTTGGATCTGTCCCGGTTGTCGATAGCCAGCCCGGCGGTGCCGGTCACGCGCACGGGTGCCGGGACGATGTACCGGTTGTCACCGATCTTTCGAGGGCTCAGGATGTACGCCCCGGTACCACCGTTGACGGTGGACTGGTGCCCGAGGGGGATGAAGGCGATCTTGCGCACGAACGGCGGCATGTCATCCTTGATCCTCAGGTTCGGACAGAGAAGCGGGTTGACGGCATTCAGGTTTTCGTCGCGGATCTCAAAGTGGAGATGGGGAGAGCCGGTCCCCGTCTCACCCGAATAGGCGATCACCTCTCCCTTCCGGATGGGAAACTCCTCGGGGGCGCATTCGACGTCGACCGGATACGCACCCCGGCGCTCCTGCTCCTTCAGTGCCCGTTTCTGGATGCCGGGCGCGAAGCGATCCAGATGGGCGTAGGTGGTCGTGTAGTGATCGGGGTGTCGGAGGTAGAGCATCTTCCCGTAGCCGTTCGGGCTCACCCAGATCCGTGAGATGTAGCCATCTCTCGAGGCAAACACCGGAAAGCCGGTTCGATCGTGTGTCCTGATATCGATGCCGGCGTGGAAATGGGTCCGTCGAAACTCCCCGAACGTGGAGGTGATCGTGTTGCTGGCATCCGTCGGCCAGAGATAGTCCGAGAGGTCCGTTCGGATGGAATCGTACGGATCGTAGGGGGGAAGCGGTGAGAGAATGACCTCAGAGGGAATCTCGCTCCGGCTCCACCGTGCGAACGCGAAGAGGAGGAGGGTGGCTGCAAGGAGGGCGAGAGTCCCGCCAAGGACGACTTGCCCAAGGGTGGTATTCTGTCTCGACACGGTCCTCACATCTGCTGTCCGAGCTGCCTCACGCCGGTCTGCTCGCGCGCGGAAGTGACTCGTGCTGCCTCCCTGGCAATGATCTCGCGTGCAAGCGACATATAGGCGGCCGAACCCCTGGAGTTGACGCTGTAGAGTATGACCGGTTTTCCAAAGAAGCTCGCTTCGCTCAGCACCGCGTTCTTGGGGATGGTGATCTCCAGGAGATACTCGCCGTACTTCGCCTGGAGTTCCCGATGCGTAATCTCTCCCACGCGTGTGTTGGACTCGTGCATTGTCAGGAGGATGCCTTCGACCTCCAGCGATCTGTTTGCGATCTCCCGTACCCAGTCGAGGTACTTGAAGAGTTTGTCGACGGCGTCGAGCGCGAAGTGTCCGGATTTCACCGGGACGAGCACGGCATCGGATGCCGTGAGGGCGTTTGTGGAGAGGCCGCGCAGGAACGGCGGGCAATCCAGGATCACAAAGTCATACCTCTGGATGACCGCGCGGAGCGCATTCCGCAGGATGGAGCGGTTGTCCGCGAGGCGGGTCAGCCGTTCCTCCATCTGGTGCGAGTGAACATTGCAGGGGATGAAGTCCAGGTGCTCGAGGTCCGTCTTGTGAATCGAGTTCGGGAGGTTCGTGATGAAGTTGAAGACCTCGAACAATCCGGACCTGATCTTCTCTTCGGTGAATCCGAGCGACAGCCCCGATGCGCCAAAGGGGTCCATATCGACGAGGAGCGTACGCTGTTCCGCGACAGCAAGGCTTGCCGCCAGATTGACGGCGGTCGTCGTCTTGCCGACCCCGCCTTTCGGAAGCGTGACTGCAATGACCTTACCCATGGACCCTCACGCGATTTCCACCCTGCATCTGGCTATGTCCCCAAGGGTTGCTTCGAGTACGTCGCCAGAGTGAACAGGTCCGACACCTTCAGGAGTTCCGGTGAAGATGAGATCGCCGGTCTCCAGGGTGAAGACGGTTGAGAGATACGATATGATCTCGTCGATACCGAAGATCATCTTGCCTGTCGTGGAATGCTGCCGGATGCTGCCGTTGACCTTGAGAGTGAGCGTCAGGTTGTGGGGGTCGGAGACCTGCTGTCTCTCCACGAAGGTTGAGACAGGTGCCGATGTGTCGAATCCCTTTGCCACGGACCAGGGGAGGCCCTTCTCCTTCGCTTCGGCCTGGAGGTCCCGGAGGGTCATGTCCAGGCCGACACCATAGCCCCCCACGTGGTCAAAGGCCCTCTCCTTCGGGATCTGTTTGCCTGATCGACCGATCAGCACAACCAGTTCGACCTCATGGTGCATCTCCCGGGAGAATCCGGGCATTTTCACCTTCTCCCCGGCCTTTACTATTGCAGTCGAGGGCTTCAGGAAGACGACCGGCTTCTCCGGCAGATCCGAGCCCATCTCCCTTGCGTGCTCAGCGTAATTCCTTCCCAGGCAGAGGATCTTGCCCACCGGGACGGATCTGTCTATGTCTCTATAGGATACGGTCGTCATACAAAGCAGATTCTTCTCAAGAATCACTGAAAGATAGGCAGCGACGGAGGTAGAATCAAGCCGGCACCCGGGAGCTCCGGACATGGGTGACACTCCAGGGGGGAGATCCAGTCCTATTCCCGGTGCAAAATGCAGAAACGGGCGGCCGGCCTTGCAATTATTGCCCCCGTTGGATATCATTCGCTGCACTCACCTGATTAACTGCAAAAAGTGTTCCCGTTGGGACTGACCTACAGCAAAGCTGGCGTGAGTATCTCCGAGGGGGAGAAGCTTGTTCGCCTGATCAAGCATTCGGTCCGGGCCACGCACCGGCAGGGTGTGCTCGGTGAGATTGGGGGCTTCGGCGGGCTCTTCGATGCCCGCCTACGGGGAATGCGCTCTCCGGTTCTGGTCTCGAGCATCGACGGAGTCGGCACTAAGCTCTTGGTTGCGCAGAAGGTAAACAGACACCGGACCGTGGGCGAGGATCTGGTCAATCACTGCGTCAACGACATCCTGGCCTGCGGTGCACGTCCCCTCTTCTTCCTGGACTACTATGCGACAGGCAAACTCCGCGCAAAGCTGGGAGCGGAGATCATCAAAGGGATGGCCAGGGCCTGCCATCAGAACGGCTGTGCATTGATCGGCGGGGAGACGGCCGAGATGCCCGGCCTCTACTCCTCCACGGAGTACGATCTCTGTGGAGCGATTGTGGGTGTGGTCGAGAAGAAGAGGATCCTGGACGGGAGGGGCATCAGGAAGGGGGATGTCGTGATCGGTCTCCGATCCAGCGGGCTGCACACCAACGGTTATTCGCTTGCCCGGAGGGTTCTCCTGAGGCGCTACGCCCTCAACCGGTACATCAATGAGCTGGGAACAACGCTGGCTGACGCCCTTCTGGCGGTCCACCGGTCGTACTTCCCCCTGGTCTGGCCGATGCTCCAGCGCTTCCCGATTCGCGCGGTCTCGCACATCACGGGGGGAGGCATTGTGGGCAATACGCGGAGGGTGATACCGGCCGGGCGCCGCCTCCGGATTGACTGGCACGCGTGGGAGAGGCCCCCCATCTTCCAGATCATTCAGCGACTCGGCAGAGTTCCTGAAGCCGATATGCGGCGTACATTCAACCTGGGAATCGGGCTTGCCATACTCCTCCCCGCGAAGGTCAGCCGAAGGGCCATCTCCTACCTCCGAGACAGGGGAGAGGAACCTCTTGTCATCGGGGAGGTCAACTGAGCAGGTTTGGGGGGATCCGGTTGACCGGGGGACTCCGGTGGCCCTCTCTCGCCCGGCCGCTCGGATTTCTCCTCCAGGTAGCGGACGACGTTCTGGAGGAGGTCCCCCCAGCGCGCGGGCTCCCGGTTGTACCACTCCACCGTCGCGTTGAACTGCTCTCTCGTCATCCCGGCCGATGCGAGTATGCTGTCCTGCCTCTCCGCTCCCGAAGCCCCTCTGCCGGACTCCGGGTCCGTTGCATGGATGAGCATCTCGGCATACACCGGTGCGAACTGTTCGGGATCGGGGTGGGCGTCATCGCCGGCAACGGGGCCGCATGCTGCAACGGCGGAAAGGAGAAGTAGGGTGGCGGTGCTCTTCATCGGACTCTCGACCAGCAGAGAGTATGGAGTTTCGTAGTGGAAGTCAACAAGTTGACTTTCGTCGGGGTAGTGGTTATATTTTTTTCACAATTTGTACGTTTTTTAGCGATTTTCTTCCCATATATGCCAACCACTTCTGATTTCCGCCCCGGTATGGTCATCCGGTACAACAACGATCTCTGGACCGTTGTGGAGTTTCAGCATGTCAACCCGGGGAACTGGCGTGCGTTCGTCCGGACCCGGCTGAAGAACATCAAGAGCGGCAAGGTCGTTGAGAACCGCTTCAGGGCCGGGGAAGCGATTGACGTTGTCCGGATCGAGAGGAAACAGTACCAGTTCCTCTACAGGGACTCTGCCGGCTTTGTCTTCATGGACAACGAGACCTACGAACAGATCCCCGTATCGGACGAGGTTGTGGGCGAGGGGGCCCGATTCATCAAGGAGGGCGAAACCGTCGATATCCTCTTCGACGGATCCGAGATCACCGGCATGGAACTCCCCATTACGGTGGAGCTCGCGGTCGTGGAGACCGTGCCCGGAGTCAAGGGTGACACGGCCTCGGCCGGTACGAAGCCCGCGAAGGTGGAGACCGGCGCAGCCGTGAACGTTCCCCTCTTCATCAACGAGGGTGACGTGCTGAAGATCGACACACGCACGGGGGAATACCTGGAGCGTGTGAAATCCTAGCCCTGCCCGCGGAGGGTCCCGGAAGATCGACCCGTTGAGTCGCTAATGATAGCGGAGACCATATGGATCTGAACTACGTAAAGAAGCTGGTGAAGCTGCTCTCCGAGAGTGAGCTCTCTGAAATAGAGATCGAGGAGGAAGGGAAGAAGATACGGCTCGCCAAGCATGCCAACAGCAGCGTTGGCTACCCGCCGGGACCGTACGCCTACGGTGGAGCGCACGCGTCCCACCCCGGCATCTCCGCGGAGATGTTCTCCCCGTTGCAGATGCCTGTGCTCGGCGCGTCTTCCGGAGCGCCGTCGCAGAACGCAGCTCCCGCTGCGCCTCTACCCGCCCCGCCGCCGGCGGCTGCGCCGGCTGATCAGCAACACGAGATCAGATCACCGATCGTTGGAACCTTCTATCGCTCCCCCGCGCCCGAGGCGGCCCCGTTTGTCCAGGTGGGGTCCGTTGTTGAACCCGGCGCGGTCCTCTGCATTGTGGAGGCGATGAAGCTGATGAATGAGATCGAATCCGACGTATCGGGGAAGATCGTGAAGATTCTCGTTGAGAACGGCCAGCCGGTGGAGTACGACCAAACACTCTTTCTCGTGGAGAAGCTCTAAGCGTGCTCACCAAGGTGCTGATCGCCAATCGGGGGGAAATCGCCCTTCGCATCGTCCGCGTCTGCAAGCAGCTGGGGATAAAGACCGTTGCTGTCTATTCGCAGGCTGATCGGGACTCCCTGCACGTCCGTTTTGCCGATGAGGCCGTCTGCATCGGCCCACCCGCCGGGCTGGAGAGCTATCTGAAGATCCCGCGACTCATTGCCGCCGCCGAGGTCACCAATGCGGACGCCGTCCATCCGGGGTACGGTTTTCTTGCGGAGAACGCCGGCTTTGCCGAGATATGCAAGACCTCGGGACTCAAGTTCATCGGACCGAGCGCGGAGATGATCGCGGCGATGGGAGACAAGGCACTGGCAAAGGAGACAATGCGCAAGGCGGGCGTCCCTGTTGTTCCGGGAAGTGACGGAGTGGTGCACGACCTCAAGACCGCGAACGCGGTTGCTGCGGAGATCGGGTACCCCGTGATCATCAAGGCGGTATCCGGCGGAGGGGGGCGCGGGATGAGGATTGTCCGCGAGGAATCCGAGATGGAGAGCTCCATACAGACGGCACAGTACGAGGCGCAGCAGGCATTCAGCAACCCGGAAATCTACATCGAGAAGTTCCTGGAGCAGCCCCGTCACATCGAAATACAGGTCTTCGGCGACCGCTACGGGAACGTCATCCACTTCGGGGAGCGTGACTGCTCGGTGCAACGGCGGCACCAGAAGCTCGTCGAGGAGGCTCCCTCTCCTGCGGTCGACGGGGAGCTTCGAAGGCAGATGGGCGATGCCGCGGTCAGCGGCTGCAGGGCTGTGGGGTACGAGAACGCCGGGACGATCGAATTCCTGGTGGACAAGTACCGGAACTTCTACTTCATGGAGATGAACACGAGAATCCAGGTGGAGCACCCGGTCACCGAGCAGGTGACCGGTCATGATCTCATCAAGCTCCAGCTCCAGGTTGCGG
>Ga0209536_100000782_pt1 | contig 52572 bp, 35 predicted proteins | sample DeeMarSeWOR28_12_FD_187461 | JGI IMG/M metagenome (GOLD analysis project Ga0209536, IMG submission 187461) | Marine sediment microbial communities from White Oak River estuary, North Carolina - WOR-2-8_12 (SPAdes) (version 2) | ecosystem: Environmental > Aquatic > Marine > Intertidal zone >... | reverse complement strand
ACGATCTCGCAATGGAGGAAGTTGGGCGCACCTACGACGACCATATCGATGTCGTCCATACCCAGCAGCCGGTCGAGCTCGGTGAAGTGATGTGGTATGCCGTATTTGGCCGCGAAATCGCGCGCGTGGCCGCTCGTAGGCGACATGACCGCCAGGACCGCCGCGTCCGTGACCGATCGCAGGGCTTCTGCGTGGATCGTAGAGATGAACTGCGAGCCGATGAGTCCTACACCGATCTTGTCTTTCATGGTAGTTCCATGGTATGAAGGGCTTCTTTGCGACCAGCCACGCCTGGTGCGGCGGCCCTGACCGTCACCGGTGTGCAACCGACCATGCGTGGGCAGTAGTCGATGTTAGCAGAGAAATGCGGAACCCGGAAGGTCGGACGAACTCGAGCGTGACTAGATTTGCTCTTGCAAAGAGATCCTGCTCGAAAGATACAGGGAGATGGGAGAGAGACGTATGTATCCGTGGGACTCGTAGTCAAGATGGAAACACACTGAATGGGGATGCGTGATATTCGGGCCCTGGCCGAGAAAACCTGATGACGGGTGACGGCGCGTTGGAACCGATCCAGCGACCGGAGCCTGGCGGCACCAGTGCAGCCGAGCCCCGGCGAGAACGAGCGATCAGGTTTGGGCCGGTGCTCGCCTTCGTCGCAGTGTGGCTGGGCGGATCGTGGCTCGTCGTGGGAGCGTTACTACGGCCGCTTCTGCCCGGCGGATGGCTTGCCGTTGCAGCCGGGATGGTGCTGTGCGCCATACCGGTGTACGTGTTGGTGCGTGGCTTGAGCGGTGCAACGTATCCGGCCGCGCTCACGCGACTGTTCGTGTTCAGGCCGTTCTGGTACCTGATGTTGTTCATGCCGCTCCTGGCCGCGGCGGGCATTGTCGGAGCGGCTGCCGGCCTTCCCTTCGCAGCGAGCCGCGTGGTGGGAAGCTGGTCACTGGTTGCGGTCGCTGTGGTGTTGGCGGTCGCGTCCCTGGTTGGATACGTCGGGACCAGGCGGCTGGCGGTCAGGCACCTCGATGTGCGGCTGCCGAATCTGCCCGCTGCGTTTGACGGAGTGCGTGTTGTCCAGGTCTCGGATGTGCATGTCGGCCCGCACACGTCGCGGCGGCACCTCGCGCGCATCGCGGCTGCCGTGCGAGACGCCCAGCCCGACCTGATAGTCCACACCGGCGATCAGGTGGATGATTTTTCCCGCGATGTGGAGCACTTCTTAGCGGCATTCAGGGACGTGACGGCTCCCCTGGGAGTGTTCGCAATCGCCGGCAACCACGACGTGATCGCGGGATGGGACGGCGTGCGGCAGGGGCTTTCGGATGCGGGGATCATCGTGCTGGTCAACGCGGCCGTACCGCTCGAGCGGGGCGGCGGCCGGATCTGGCTGGCAGGTACCGGCGACCCCGCCGGTACTTCATGGCGTCGCGGCGGTGGAGCGAACGCCGCGCCCGACATCGAGCGCACACTCGGTGGTATCCCGCCGGGTGAGCCCACGGTCGCCCTGGCACACAACCCGGCGTTGTGGCCCGACCTGGCGCGGCGCGGGGTCGATCTCACGCTGAGCGGCCACACGCATTACGGTCAGCTGGCGATTCCTGACTGGGGATGGAACATCGCCTCGGCGTTTCTGGATCTGTCGATGGGGACCCATCGACAGGACGACTCGTTGCTCTACATCAACCCCGGCACCAACTACTGGGGTGTGCCGTTTCGCATCGGCACGCCGCCCGAGGTCACGGTGCTCACGCTGAGGCGGAGTGAGCGCGGTGTCCCCCCATCCCTCGAGCCCTCAGGTCGAGGGGCATGAAGTGCGACAACGGACGACGCGGGTTGGGGAGCGGGTGCGCGCGGGACTGGCGGCCTGGCCTCAAAGCCAAGCCGCCCCGCGCACGCCGCTCGAGTCACCGTGCTCGTTCTGGAGTATTCGCGTGGTCACTTCATCCGTGAAGACGTGTGGCTGGATTGCCGTCTGAGCTCTGTCGGCGAGGTCGGGGAGCTGCGACATACCACCACCCAGGACCACCACATTCGGGTCTATGATGTTTATCACCGTGGCCAGAGCCCGACCCAACCGCTCGACGTACCTATCTAGCGTCGCCAGAGCTGATCTGTCTCCGTCGTTTGCGCTGGCCACGATCTCGTGAGTGGAGAGCGCAACCGTGGTGACGGTTTCGTGATCGCGCTGCATCCCCGGCCCTGACAAGAACGTCTCAATACATCCGTGCCTGCCGCAGTAGCACATCGGACCCGGTCGCTCCCGATCGGTCGGGCGAGGTAACGGATTGTGGCCCCACTCGCCACAGATCTTCTGTGCTCCATCGAGCACTTGCTTGTCCACGACGATCCCGCCGCCCACACCGGTGCCGAGGATGACTCCGAACACGATCTTTGCGTCGCGGCCCGCGCCGTCGATCGCCTCCGAGAGTGCGAAACAGTTGGCGTCGTTCATTAGGCGAACGGGACGCGCGAGGAGGTCCTGAAGATCGCCGTCGAGCGGATGTCCGATCAGCCAGGTGGAGTTGGCGTTCTTTACCAGGCCTGTGACGGGCGAGATCGTTCCTGGCATACCGATTCCGACCCTCCCGCGATCACCTGTGTGCTCGTCAGCCATCTCGACGAGAGTCTTTATCGCCTGGAGGGTTCCGGCGTAATCCGTGGGCGTTTCAACACGCCTTCTGAACAGCTCGGCGCCGGATGGGTCGAGCGCAATCACCTCGATCTTAGTACCGCCAAGATCGATGCCTATTCTGGTCTGTCCGCCACGGAACACTCGACCCATCTTTGCGCTACGGCCTGCGTTCCGTCGCTGCCCTCCCTTTCCCGTAGGTCGCCGTCCGGGCGTCTTCGATCACACCGGCCCAGTTGAGTCCGAAGCCGAAGTCGTACGTGTTGCCCGCGGCGTCGACGTAGGGCTGCATATCGAGCGGCGTGTCTTCGTACTGTTCCTCGACGGTCTGCATGTCCGCCGGCATCTGCAGGGGCAGCAGGCCCGAAGGTTCGGCCGCACCGGCCAGGATATCGACGATCGCCTGGTCCTGCACGCCGAAGCTCACGAGGATCGCGCTCGCACTCGGCTCGAATTCCGACACGACGGTCGGGTTCGACATGTTGAGGACCACGATCACGGGCTTTCCGTTCATCATTGCGTGGGCGTCGAGGACCGCTTGCATGTCGGTCACATTCGAGGTGGTGACGGTCTTGCCGCGGTAGGAACGGTTCGTGAAACTCTCCAGCGGATCTCCGCCCGCGATGCTCGTGGCACGGGCGTGCGTAGCCGTGTAAGGGCCGTACTGGAGGCTCATGGGCAAATACCCGTTGCCGCCCGCTTCCACGTCGGCCCTATCATACCCGACAGAAGACGCGGGGCCGCTGATGACGACGATGGCTGCATCCGCCGCCGCAGGATCATCGGTCACGTTGAAGTATCTACCCGCGATCTCCCGGTTGAGCGGATCCTCGGTCCGAGCGGGGGTCGTTCCGCGGAAACTCCGGCTTTCCGGCACGTAGCGCTGCGGAATGTATACCGTAGTGGTTTGCGCCAGCGGCAACACGTTGTCCTGGTTCTTCAGTAGCACCAAGGATTTGAGTTGCGCTTCGTACCCGGCGGCCATGTACTCGGGCTGGCCCACGGTAGCAACCGTCTCGTCCACGTTCAAGTAGGGATTTTCGAACAGTCCGGTACGGAATATGTTCTTGAGCAGTCGGACAGCGGAAGTCTCGAACCGCGCGCGCATGGACTCCTCGCCGTGTTCGTTCACACCCATCTCATAGGCTTCGACGACCGGTCCGGCATCGTTGTTGCCGCCGAACTGATCGGTGCCCGCCATCAGGGCTTTGTAATGCCGCTCGGGCTCAGATAGACCCTCCACGCCCCAGGGCGTGGCGCCAAACTGATCCATGCCCGCGTGATCGCGCGTGACGCCCCAATCGGTACAGACCACGCCCTCGAATCCGTATGTCCCTCGCAGCAGGTTTGTGATCAGGTGTTTGCTGTAGGCGTTGCCCACATTCTCGCCGTGCACCGTATCCTGATTGAACGAGATCGTGTAGTACGGCATGACCGCCGACGCCATGCGCGTCCCGCCCTCCAACTGGAACGCTCCCTCCGTGAACGGAGTCAGGTGGATATCGAAGTTGTTGCCGGGATAGACTGCGTACTTGCCGAAACCGTAGTGGGCGTCGCGGCCGGCTTCGCCCGAGCCACCACCCGGCCAATGCTTGACCATGGCATTTACGCTCTCATAGCCCCACCCGTCTTCGATCGCTGCGTCTCCCTCGGAGGTCTGGAAGCCGTCCACGTAGGCGCGTGCCATATCCGTCGCCAGGGTAGGATCTTCTCCAAAGGTGCCGGAGAAACGGTACCAGCGGGGTTCGGTGGCCAGATCGATTTGCGGCGACAGGGCCGTCGCGATGCCGAGCGCGCGGTATTCCCTCGACGCTATTGCGCCGAACTGCCGCACGAGGGATGGGTCGAACGTCGCGGCGAGGCCGATAGAGCCGGGCCACATGGAGATGTCTCCTCCGGATCCGGCATTGTATTCGGCATCGGCCTGCGTGCGGTGGCGCGGGTCCGAGCTGTTGTTGGCCGGAATCCCGAGCCCGATGCCTTCCACCAACGCCTGGACGTTGTTGTTCCAGCGCGCCGCCACCTCGGGGCTCTCCACCGACGTGATCAGCACGTGCCTCAAGTCATCGTTGGTCAAGAAATCCTTCTGGGCGTCGGACAGATCAGAAGCGTTGGCACCGCTCTCGGCAAACGGCTTACCATCGTAGGTAGCCCCGCCGAATCGTCCGCCTGCTGCAGGAATGGCCTGGTGGGCGCTATAGAGCATGAGGCCGGCGATCTGCTGGACCGACATCTTCGAAGCCAGGTCCTGCGCCCGTTCTTCGGCGGAGAGGCGCCAGTCTTCGTATCTGTCCAGCTCTCCGTTCCGGTTCAGGTCCTTGAAGGCGAATCGGTCGACGGTGAGCAGGCTCACGCCCGATGTCGTCACGTAGCCCAGGGTCTGGCCGCCCCTGTTGGTCACCGTTCTGATGGTGCCCGATTCCGTCTCGCTCCACCTGAGACCGCTGCCGCATCCGGCAAGCACCACGAGCGTTGAGACGAATAGAAACGAGTACGCAAGACAGCGTTGGGATTGACAGTTCTCCATGATTGGTTCCTTCATGTTGGGTGTCACCGCACGTGAGGGAGGCCACGAAGCGATTCCGAGCGCTGGGCCTCCACCCTCGATATCTCGTGTTCATCGCTGCTCTGCCACATTGAAGCCCGCCACGACCACGCGCGGCCGCTCACCTCGTGTGTCGGCATGTCGCAGTTCCATCCGAATCGTCTTCTGCTCACCCGGCATCAGCGAGACGTAGTTGTCGCTGTAGAGCGCCGGTGCGATCAGATCGCCACTATTCTCGCGCACGACCTTCAGCCTGACCATGAGTGCCGGGTGGTCGGTCGCGTTTTCGAGCGTTGTCGTCAGATACCAGCGATCGCTGTCGCGATCTGCGCTCGTGCTTGAAGTTAGCCTCACCGTCGGCAACGTGCGCAGCGCAGTGTAATCGTCACCCTCTAATCCGCGCCAGTAGAAGTTCTCGGATACGAGTTCGCCTTCATGCTCGAGCGTGAGCCGTATGAAGTGCACATCCGTGAGCCCTTCCGGGTATTCCATATCGAACAACGGCACGATGCTGTCTTCGGCAAGCGAGAGCGTTGTGTCTCTCTGCCAAACCGCAGAACCGTCCAAGTTCAGGAGTATGGCGCGCGCAGTCAGTCGATCCTTGTCACCGGCACTGTAGTTGACGACCTCCACGCTGTCGGTGAACGCATTCCACTGGATGTGTAACGGCTCTGACGCCTTCTTCGCACCGAAGTATCCTGCTGTGGGTTCGAAGTAGTAGTCGTAGGTCTGCCACACGAACGACGGCCAGGCCGGGTGACTCATCCAGATCACCAGGCCCATGCGGTTTTTCCCCTGCGCCTCGTACATGGCGCGATGCCCGTCATAGTTCATGAACTGGGCCAGCGAGATCCAGTCCTCGGCGTTGTCTACTTTACCGAACTGGCGGTCGAACATTTCGAGGAACGAACCCGATCGCATGGCACCGGCCCGGCAGAAGTCATGCAGTCCCCACATGTTTCCGATCGGCCACCGAGCGGAAGCCGGTAACATCCGCTGCAGACTTTCATAAGTGACGATGTTGGGCATGCCCAGCTCGCTGTGCATCTTGGGTGTCGCACGACTCTCGAAATAGAACTCAACCGGCATCCTTCCATACGGCCCGAAGCCGCTCACCGGTCCCATGGACGAATGCGAGATGTAATGCGAACCGGGGTGTATCTCCGGTAGTAGCTCCTGGATGGCGGTGTCCAGCACTGCAGGCGGGTTGCCTTCGTTGCGACCGCAGTAGAGGGCGATAGAGGGGTGATTCCGGATCCGTTTCACATAGTCATCCACATTGTCCATGAACATGTCATTGTCGTCCGGATCCGGCCCGTCTGCCGGATTGGCCAGCCAGAAGTCCTGCCACACCATGATGCCGTGTCGGTCGGCCGCTTCGTAGAATTCTTCATCGCCGGTCTGCCCCACCCAGTTTCGGATCATCGTGAAGTTCATATCCCGGTGGAACCGAACGGCGATATCGTATTCGCGGGCGCGGTACCGGAGCATGGATTCGGAGAAGCCCCAGTTACCGCCCCGGCCCACGAATCGTCTCCCGTTGATCCACATCCTGAGCGCCCCTCCGCTCTCGTCATACGTCATCTGCCGCACGCCCGTCTTGAATGACTTGGAATCGGACAGGCCGCCCCCGTCGGTCGCGAAAGCCAGCGTCACATCGTACAGGTTTGGCGGGCCATAACCATTGGGCCACCAGAGCTTCGGGTCGTGCAGGCGCAACTGCGGGTGGGTCGATGGATCGAGTGATATTTCCTTCACTTCGGATGCTGCGAGGGAAACGGGCGTCTCGAACGTGACATCGCCGAACGAGCCGCTGAGTGTTCCTTCAACCGGCGACGCTGCATGATTCCTTAGGGTAACGGCGATAGTGACGTCGGCCGTGGTCGTATCGGGAATCTGCATATCTGTCGTCGCGAAAGGGTCTTCTACAGTCACGGGTCCGCTGAACGTCAGGTATACGTCGTTCCAGATACCTGTATTGCGACCACGAATAGTCGGGATCCAATCCCATCCGATCGAAGCGTGGAAGGTCGGATTGTCGGCGCCGAGCACACCGCCGTTCCTGTCGGGGCTCTCCTCCGTCTGTTCTTTGACCACGCCCGGATGTGCGTTCTTCCGTATCAGAACAGCCAGGGCATTCACCTCGCCCGGTTCAATGAAATCACTGATATCGAATTTGCCGCGCTTGAAGGCGCCGTCGATACGGCCGACGTACTCACGGTTCACGTATACTTCGGCCTTCCAGTTGATGCCGTCGAAATTGAGGCATGTGTGGCGGCCTGCTGCAGAGGCAGGCACCGTGAACTCATTACGGTACCAGAAATCGGAATAGAAGAACGACTCTGATATCTGAAGCTGGTTGTCTCCGTAGTTGGGATCGGGTAATGCACCGGCATTCAGGTAGCTGACCAGAACTGTCCCGGGAACGGTTGCCGGTACCCAGGTATCGTCGTCGTAGCCGGTCTGGGACAGTGACGCACCGCTCGTGTCGACCAATGAGGCACGCTGGACCGTCCAGGCTCCGCCGGCCAGGTCCATCCTGCCGTTTTCGACGTGGCGGTTTGCTGCGGCCGGTCTGGGCACCGGGCCGCCACGTCCCCACACTTCCAGTTCGCTGAGCACGTAGCCATCGCTAGTGGCCGGCCGCTCCAGCATGAGGCGTACGTACCTGCCCTCAACCGGTGCGTCGAAGGCTATCTCGTCTGTGAGCGACGTGCTACGGGATAGATCGTAAACATCGACCCAGCTTTCAGTGTCATTCGAAACCTGTACGCTGCCGGCTGCCGCACGGCGCAGCCAGAAGAGGTTGACCTTGTCGAAGCTGCAAGCAGCGCCCAGATCGACATAGATCCATTCTTCCCGATCATCGGCACTCTTCCACGCGCTGGAGAAGGAATGAGACGGGACCAGTTCTACCGGTGCCCCTTCATGAAAGAACGATACGTCTCCGATGGCCCATGAAGCGGCCGCCGCCGCATTGAGTTCGATGCGGACGAAGCGGTATGGAGAAGGTGCTTGCACAGGAAGAGACACCCTGCCCACCCGCGAGCGCCTCAGCCGCTCCATGAATCCGGCTACGACTTCGGGCGGGATTGGCGGCATGTCGGCGGGCCGCGGTTCGCGTAAGAAGGGAGGAAGGGGCGGTTCCGTGCCGGGAAGGCCGATGCCACGGTCGACACCCAACACATCCCATTGCAGCCCGTCATGCGAACCAGACACGGCGTATTGCCACCCGGTGCCTCGTTGTTCCGTCATTTGGATTCTGAAGTCTATGTCGACGCTATCGATTTGCGGCGCATTCCCTCCTCCCTCCATCTGTATCTGAATCCACACGTCAGCGCCTTCCAACTCCACCGCTGAGACTTCATTGTGATCGAGCAGCCATTCACGTTCGTTCTTTGCCATCACGCCATGCGTGCTCGTGGAAACCGATATCCATCGCGGCATCTCGGTTTCTATAATGCCGTCGGTGACGAGCTGGGCGGTCAGGTTGTAGTCATAGCTACTCGAGTGGTATGCCGGTCGCCAAAGAGCCAGATTGCGGTAGTTGACGTCGTCGATAGACAGAGCCGGAGAGAAATCTTGATCGGCTACGCCGGGGTATACACCCAGGCCGCGGGTATATGCCTGATCTGAAGACCTGCAAGATGCAGAGAGCATACTCGTACCCAGACAGATGAGCAACAAGGTAGAGGCCGGAGGCCGTAGAATGTTCTTGCGCTTATCCCCGACGCTCTTCAATGCCAACCACCGCGCCCAACAGGCGCTTGCGCATGTCAGCCAGCAAGCCACGAATCACGGTCAATCGCGTAGAGAGACAGGCGGTAGCCTCGTAACGTGACCTCTCCTTCAAACCGCTCTCCAAGACGCTCGGCTAGGCGGACTGACCGGCGGTTGTCGGGGTCGATCAAGCTGATTGCCCGCTGCCATCCTAGAGTGCCGAAGGCGTGCGCGAGTGCGGCCCGCGCGGCTTCCTGTGCGAAGCCCCGGCCCCAGTAAGCACGAGCAAGTGTCCACGCGATTTCCCGATCGGGCCAACCCTCCGGAAAGTGGAGACCGACACGTCCTATGAGGGAGCCGCTTGCCCGCTCCTCCACAGCCCACGTGCCGAAACCGCGAAGCTGCCAGTGGCCGACGAACATCGCCATCTGTCTCCAGGCCTCGGCGCGGCTGAGGACCGACCGGACGCCAATGTATCGCATGACGTCCGGGTCGGCGCACATAGCGGCGTAGGCGTCAGTGTCATCGTGTCGGAAGGGTCGGAGCAACAGCCGTTCAGTTTCGAGCGTGATCATTGAGTGGGCGTGGTTCGAAGTTCGTTGCGAGCAGTCTGACTGATCTGTGCTTCAGTCGCGGGCGACCTGGCGGCTGGCACCACACCGCAGCCGCAGCTCAACAGCTGAGCCTCCAGACTACTCTTCGGTCGCACGATCAAACAACTTCTCTAGCGCACGACAATTCCAGACTGCTGCAAGGTCGTGTTAGGACCCGCAGGTTGGAAATTTCAGCCGGATTCCTCCGGCAGCGCCATCGTGTGATTCGCGAGGAGTAGGCAGCGCCCGGATACCTCGACGTACGTCCTCATGAAGTTGTACCTGGTGGATGTTGAGCCGCGATCCACGACCGTGAATCCGGTCACAACCGCCGCGGACCCCAGGATACGAGCCTCAACGTCAGATGATACTCGAGACCGAGTGTCGCCCGTAGGATCCGAAAGGCGCTCCAGCAGCAACGACTTGGTGTCGACCGCGGACGCATGATTGTGGACCCAGATGAAGTCTTCCGCTAAGAGGGTGGCAAGGAAGTCCCCGTCTGACTCGAGCAGCGCCCTCTCCCACTGGGCGTCCAGCTGGATCAAGGCAGCGGGATCCAAGCACGAATCTTGGGCAGCGACCGGATTGGAGGCAGCTCCGAAGAGCGCGACGGCGAGGCCAAGCAATCTCATGATCAATAGCTCCAGGCAGCGCGTCCTAACGACCTAGCGTTTCAGATGCAGGCGACCAGCGCGTTCGGGGCCGCCCTATATAGACTTCAATAGCCGAATGTGCACAATCCTCCCCGGCTGCACAATGCAAGGCCATGTCAAGGGCTCGTCAGACAGCCTCTGTCGGTGTGATGATCACTTTACCTTGGAGCTCGTCCGCGACCATGTGCCGGATTGCCGCGCGGGCCTCGCTCAGCGGATAGGTGCTGTCGACGATCGGTGTGATCTTTCCTGCTTCGAGGAGTTCCCTCAAGACGGCCATTGCTTCCTGCTTGCTGGGCATAGAAGACCGCCCCAGTCGTAGTTGTCTCACGAAGAGTGAAAGAAAGACCAGTTTGAAGAAGTAGGGGATGAATCCGAAGACGCGTTTGCCCGACGCACCAAATCGCTCGTGACCGATGAGCACGTATTTCCCGTTGGGGTTGAGCGCGCGCCTGCAAGCGGAAAACGGGTGGTTTCCGGGAACATCGAAGATGAAGTCGTAGCGAACACCTCGCCGGGTGAAGTCCTCTCGAGTGTAGTCGATGATCTCATCCGCCCCGAGCGAGCGGAGCATGTTCAGCTTGCTCGTGCTGTCCACGGCGGTCACGTGCGCGCCGTGGGCTTTCGCCAGCTGCAAGGCGAGGGCACCGACGCCGCCGCCGGCGCCATTGACCAACACTCTCTGCCCTGGCCGTAGCAGGCTCCCACAGCGGAGGTTCAGTAGCGCGATGAATCCGGAGGTGGGCACAGATGCGGCTTGTTCGAACGTGATGTTGTGGGGCTTCAGCACCAGCAGGTCCTGCTGAACTGACACGTATTCGGCAAAGGCGCCACCGTTGGTCCATTGATGGGCGCCGGTGGTTTCGCCGAACACTTCGTCGCCTGGCCGAAACCGGGTTGCGTGCCTGCCGCAGGATTCGACTAGTCCCGCGACGTCCGTACCGGGGATTGGCTTCCTGGGTTTGAAAAGGCCGGGTCCCATCAGGCGAACGACGTAGGGCCGCCCGCTCACGACGTGCCACACATCCGGATGGACCGATGCCGCTCGGACCCGCACCAGGACCTCATCATCGCCGACCGCCGGTACGTCGACTTCTCGAAGCTCCAGGTCGTCAGGGGATCCGTACTTCTCTTGGACAATGGCCTTCATTGCTGTTTCACAGGCCTTTCAAGTCACAACGGTGCGCAGCCACCATCGATAGAGGCTGTGGCCGTGCTCCTCACCGACGGTCAACGCGGCGGCTAGCCGCTCGATGACCGGCCACCCTCGGGCCGATCCATTCGAGTGCGTCGTCCAGCGATCCGAGCACGCACGCCGCAGCGCGTACGGCGTCCTCTGAGGGTGGCTTCAGATCTGGTACGCACAAAGTCGCCATGCCCGCCGCACTCGCCGCAAGGACTCCGGCGTCCGAGTCTTCCAGAGCAACGCATTCGCCTGGGTCCAACCCGAGCCGTCGCGCCGCTTGGAGATAGATGTCTGGAGCGGGTTTGCCCCGGTTAACCTGCTCGCCCGTGACAATGGCGTCAAAACGACCAACTAGACCTGCACTTTGCAGACTGAACTCCGTGTAAGCGCCGTCGCTCGACGTGGCAACGGCGCTTAGGAGAGCATGCTCGTCCACAAATGAGAGCAACTCTAGAAGACCGGCTTTCAATGGGATGCCTCGAACACTCACGGAGCTTCGCCACAGCTCCGGCCATCGCGCTGTGAACCGTGTCATCGGAAACTCGGGGCCAAAGAGGTGCGTGAGTTCGCGCTCGCAATCCGGATTTGGGCGACCGATCAACCTCGAATAGAACTGATCGTGCAGATCAAATCCCAGCTCCGCACACGCCTGCTGCCACGCGGCCTTATAGAGTGGCTCCGTGTCGAGCATCAGACCGTCCATATCGAGAACCACCGCTTTGATCGCCATCTCAGTTTGAAGGCTCAGAGGTTCTGTTCTGGTTCATGACATGCCCTCCTGCGGCTGCCAATCTCACAGCGCGCCAATCTCCCTTTGGGCGGTCACTGTCGTTCGGTGGCGTCACATCGATCGGATTAGTCTTCACGTTCCCAAGTTCTTCACGATCTCGCGGAACCGCCCTGTGGCCAACTCCGATGGCCTGCCTTTCTCGCAGAACGAAAGGCCGGCAAGCTTTCTATTGGGGCGCTCAACGACCATGTTGCCGCGGCTGTCGAGCTTCGACTCGAGCACCCGCAGCGCCTCCAGATAGCGGCCGTCTTCTTTGGCCCGGTCATAGAAAGACAAAACGTAGACGTAATAGAACAGGTTGTAGCGCACGAAAGGATACTCCACCTGCATGAAGAGCGTTCCGATTCCGTAGTGACATGGGCCGAGCGGTCGCCTGGTCACCCAGTGGTCCAACAGCGACTCTACCGCCCGGTCCAGGCACGGATTGCGATTGAGTTCTTGCGTGAAGCGAAAGACATCCAACACAGCGAGGGTGACACCGGGGTTGGAGAACTCCGTTTCCGGTCCTCTCCCGTATGAGAATTTCCTGCAGCGCCAACCGCCGTCGTCGTGCTGTATCTCGAGTAGGTGGGCCAACGTACGCTGCAATCTGTGGTCCGCTGCAAAGCCGAATCGAACCAGCACTCTTGCCGCCGCAGCTGTGGAACACGGGTAGAGCGTTCCGCTTGGCGCTAGACGATACCGTCCGTCGTCGCGCCATGCGCTCAGTATCAGTTGAAGGCCACCACGAATCGCCTCGTGGCTACGCGCCACCCTCAGTTCGTGGAGGATCATGAGTGACGTGAGGGTGCTGAACGGGTCTCCGACGCCGAGCCGACCATCGGCGCTGGCCCAGTAGTCCGCACCGTTGTCATGCCGTCTGGCAAGCACGGCCTCCACGTCGGGCATGTACTTCCTGCTCACCATTTTGGAGACCTGTTCACCATTTCGGTGCCACCTAACGCATGCTGATACCGTGCTCTTCAGAGCCTAAGTAGCAGCACAACTAACAGTGCGGATAGCAGGCTCGAAAGGGCCGTCCTGATTGCGTTCCATCGGTTCCAACGCGGTTCGAAGTCTTCGCGCGCCGCTTGTGGCGTCGTTAGGTGGCCTTACGGGGAGGCCAAAACTCCACAAGAAGAACGTTCAGCGTTTCCAGGGCAGCGCCTGTCACCGCGCCGACCACGCCAGCTATCAAGCTGTAGAACAGTAAATAGGCGAAGAACAGGCGCCAGAACGGCCAGCCCCAGCCGTGCGGCTCGGCACCGGCGACGTGTGCTGCAAGGATGTTCACGACCAGGTATAACAGTGCGGCCCCAAACATGAGGATGAAGCCTTCTGCCGGCCCCCGGAAAGGCTTCGCGGTGCCGCGGCGGAGCCGCCGAACGAAGGTAGCACCGCGCCAGGCTGTCACGATTCCGAACGGGCCGGCAAGGAGGAAGACCTCGCCGTAAAACTCCCAGCCGCTGAGAAAGCTGTAGACTGCGACGATGACACCGATTACAACAGCGCCATTCATAGCAGCCAACGTCCAAGCATACCGCGGCTCGCCTGTCATTTCGGTCGCTCCAGGCACGGACATCCAACGGCGAGGATAACCCACCGGCCGGCGGAAATCCACTTCGAATTACCCAATTTTCCGTCGCGGCGGTCGGTCGGGTCCACCCGATTGGTATACGCCTACTGGCTTCAGGCATACACAGAGGTCACATCCGCATGAGTGCAAGTCACATCGGAGACCGTCACAGCCGCACGCTGGCCTCATGCTAGTGCCGTGCAATTGGGACTATCTTGCCTTTGCTCTCTCGCGGCGACCGTTGCCGCCGGACAGAGGTTGCACGGAGCGATCAGGGCAGAGCTCACTCCGTCAAGCTCAAGAAACCACGTCCAGATCCTCAAGATGGATTGGCATTGGGCGACTAGTCGGCCGGACGCGCCTCTCAGCTGGCATTATTCGTTTGTACCCCGCGCCAGTGTCAACGTTACCCGCCGCGGTCGTCATCTCCTAACGCGTGTTGAGCTGCGCGCTGGGCTCCTAGGTCGCATTCCAGGCCACCACGATCGCCAGTAGGCCAGTGACCAGGTTCGCTGCGGTCCAGCCAATCCGAAGGGATGGGCTCTCCAGCTGGTGGCCATTCCTCCGCCGGTTACCAGTCCATGCCCAGAAGCTGATACCATGATAAATGAAAACCGCGCCCGGAATCCAGGCCAGCTTGAAGCCCCAAGGTGCTCCGATCAGAAGTCCCACACCTGCAATCCCGTAAATCCAGCCGATGCTGGCATCAGCCACCGCGATCGCGTGCTCATAGACGCGATACTCCGGGAGCAGCTTCTCCTGCAGTCCGAGCCGGGTCGCCAGGTCCCAATTGACCAGCGAGAACGTTTGTCCGAGCCAGTGGAATCCAAGGCCGAGGATCAGGACAAGGATGCCGGCAACGATGTTGTCGTATGGGAATGCATGAGGCATTCCGGTGACTCCTCACGCGGAAGAATATGTGCTCTTAGCTATATCGCGCCGCCTAACGATTGGCGATTCTGCTGTGCGGTCAATCTGCTGACCGCAAGCGCCGCGCTGCGAGCGTCGATGCCTCGCGCGCCAGCAGGCAATCGCTTGTCAGATGGTCTCTGCTTCGGCGTCCTCCTGCTCTTCCTCGACCATCTTCAAGAACGGTGTGGGCCTACGATGGTAGCGGAGCTCGAAGAGATCTGGTCGCGCGTAGTGGCCCGCCGAATCCAACTGCCATCTCGGACCCACGAGCTGGTGGGCCTCCACATCAGCATAGAGGATCCCCTCCTCTCCTTCCAGCGGACCCGCTACGATCTTCCCGTCGGGATCCACGATCACGCTGAGTCCCGGGTTGACCCACCCGTCCACGTTCCCGAGGTACTCGGACTTGAATGACAGCTCGTCAGGGATGTCATCCTTGTGAAAGGCCTGACAAACACCGACGACGAAGCACCGTCCCTCCTTTGCGATGTGACGCATCGATGAGATCCAAGGTTCACCCCGGTCCCATGTCGGAGCCACATGGATCTGCTCGCCCCAGGCACTCAGAGCGTAGCGCGCCAGCGGCATGTAGTTCTCCCAGCAGAGCAACCCGCCTACTCGGCCGAACGGAAGATCAAACACCTCGAAGTCACTCCCATCTCCTTGCCCCCACACCAACCGTTCCCCTGCGGTCGGGATGAACTTCCTGTGCCTGCCCAGCACGAGGCCGTCGGGGCCGAGGTAGAGCAACGTGTTGTAGAGGGTCGAGTCGCTGGCCTCACTGTTCCGCTCGTTTACTCCCATTGCTATCGCGACTCCGCAATCTGCAGCGGCCTCGCCGAGGCGATCGGTCGCGTGTCCCGGAATCGCGATCGAGTTCGCATGCAGCTTAGCGTAGATCTCTCGGAGAGGGTGGGTGTGGCCCGGCGGGATGAACCAGACCCAAACCGGATACCCAGGCAGGAACGCCTCTGGGAAGCACGCTAAGCTCGCCCCGCCTGCAGCCGCGGCCTCGATAAGACGACACCCTTTTTCTACCGTCGCGTCGAGGTCCAGGTAGACCGGCGACGCCTGAATCGCAGCCAGTCGAAATGCGTCCTTGCTACTCACTCCACTCTCCCGATTTCAATGAGGCCATCTAACGGTTAGAGGAACGAAGACAGTATAGACCATCAGTCCACGGGCGAAGACGAAGAGGCTGACCATCGAAACAGTTCTCTCCCTCCAAGAAACCCAGGTCGGCAGTCGGAACAGACGCCGTGAAAAACCTTTGGGCGAAGTGGCGATGAGTACGGCATTCGTGAGCGTAAAGGCGGCCGTGTACCACAAGCCAGTCCTCCATCCAAGCACCACGTCTGGCAGAAGCTCCATCACATGAACTCGTAGCCCAAGCCGCCTAGTCCCTGATCAGGCGTGCTCAGAGACAGCCAAGCACGATTCCGTCATTCTCGTTTCAGCAATCTGCCACGAGATTCCGAGAGCCGCTTCTCAAGTACTCGGACCTGATCGGCCAGCTCGTCTACCCGATCGCTGAGTGCCTCGACGGCATCCCATAGTTTCTCTTCCCCTCCACGTGGCCCTCTCCCACCTGACCTTCGTACTAGAGGAGCCAAAACGTAGACCGCTCCTCCTATCGCGGCCAGCAGCACGGCGGTGATGGTCAGCCGTGGCCGGCCCGGCTCAAATGACATATGACCTTGTGGGTCTCCCCCAGAAGATGACCAGCAATCTGACGTGCCGGCGCTTGATTTGGATCTGCTTGTTCCGTAAATAAGCTGCCCTATCCAACTCGTAATTAGATGGCAGCCTCAATCATACGGCAAATCATGTGGCCCGAGCCCAATGTGATCTGGCTCCGGATCTTCATCGAACTGCACGGCCTGTATGGTGTCTCGGCCCTGCAACGCAGCCTTGGCGACGCGATGCATGCCATCCATCACAGCTCCGCTCGCCGATAAGATGATCGGGAATGCGAGGTCTGTATCTTCGATCAATCGGACGTGCTCGACCAGCGTCCGCCATGTCGATGGTTCGTCCTCGCCGAAACAGTTCTCGTTTAACTCTCGAATCTCCTGCAATGGGACGCGCTTCCTTGGCAAGTGGGTCGTGAGTTGGACTAAACGATCCACATCCCATGCCAGCAGGCCACGGTTCGACTGTCGAAAGTAGTACTGCTTTCGCAAGCGCTATCCCGTACTCATGCTGAGCGCCGGCGCTGATCACGCACATCGCTTTCGTGCGCCTCTGTCAGAGTTCGATTCCACTGAGCCGCAAGGCTGTGTATCCAAGAGCTAGCGCTCCCCAGATTACGAAGAAGCCCCAGTAGTACGTGTAGTAAGCCAGTGGCCCGCGCGACGGATAGACGTATTCCTTCTCCATGAACCACAGTACGATGTTTATATAGAGCGAGATAGACCCAGCTGCGCCCCAAAGGACGTAGCCCCAAGCTTGTCCGAGAATCACCCCAATGCTCCCCGAAACCAGTAGCGGAACAACAAGCAGCCAGTCCGCCCAAGCCAATCCCAGAGCGGAGCGGAAGTGAGTCTTGTCTCGCCAGTCTTCACCTTTGGCGACAAGGATGTCTTTCGCCTGTTGACACTGCGGCCTGACCAGCATCACTACTTGGGCAAGAACGAGCGGCGCCATGGTGATTGCACCGAATACTACGAGTACCCACGTAACAAACGTTGGCTGCAAGGTTCTGCCTCCTACTTCGATGTCGAGCGCAGTCTAACGACCCTGCGACTAAGCTGTAGGCGATCCCTCACCAGCCGCTGTGAACTAAGTCGTTCTCTTGACCTCACCATACTATCAAACCAATCGAATCGTTACCGCCTGGCAGCTTCAGGCGCGTGTTAGACGGCCACTCAGATCACCGTGGCCCGCGCGGGAGTACCCGCTGCAAGAACAGGCTGAGAGCAGCTGCGCTCATCGGCGCCACGCCAAACCCCTTCGGAAAACCGTCCACCAGGAACAGCCGCACCAGATCGGCAACCAACAACACACCTGTCAGCAGCCAAAAGGCGCTCCAGGGCTCGTGGGCGAAAGCGAACACCCGTGCCACAACTCGGCGTAATTCCGTCACCCGTGGATCCTCTCTTGTGTGGTCCGTCTGACTCATAATTCTGCTGACCGACATATTGGTTTATGCTACACTTCCTGCGCAGCATAGCAAGCGATCGTGCCGGAATTTCTTCCCTAATTTCCATGACCATGCTGGTTACACCGACAAGCCCAGCCTTGCACTGAGCGATATCCTGCGAGAGCCGAGCGAGATAGCCCTACCGGACCGTTATTTCGGCGACCAGCACCCAGAAATGCCGTGCCGGCGTTCACGCCACGGACGCATCCTCACGAGTACATTTCTCGCACGCCGACAAGCGAGGGGTGCCATGCTCCACCATACCGCCATCCGCAAGTCCGTTACCACGCTGAAGTGTCTTGCCGTTTCGCTGCTGTGTGGCGGTATTCTCGCCTCAGGGGGATGCAAACCACGCTGCGAAGGATATGCCACCAGCGGTGACCAAATCGTGGACCGCACCACGGGAGAGCCGGTCCACCTGATTGGATTCGGTCTGGGAGGCTGGCTGCTGCCCGAGGGCTACATGTGGGGAATCCGAACACTGGACCGGCCGTGGCAGTTCGAGCAAGCCATCGAGGATCTGATCGGTCCGGACGACGCAGCCGAGTTCTGGCGGCGCTACCACGACAACTACGTGACCGAGCAGGACTTCCGGGCCATGGCGGCGATGGGAGTGAATTCCGTTCGCCCGGCGCTGCTCGCCTCCAAGCTGATGCCGCGGGAACAGCCGGAATCCCAACCCTACACCTTCTCCGACGAGGGCTTCCGGTTCCTTGATTCGGTCGTCACCTGGGGTACCCGTTACAAAGTGGGCATCGTCTGGGACATGCACGGTGCACCGGGCGCGCAGAACGCCGAGAATATCTCCGACAGCGACGGTGCAGCTCGGCTCTGGACCGAACCGGACATCTACTGGCCACGCTTGAATGCGTTGTGGCGCCGCATCGCGGAGCGCTACGCGGGCAATCCGTACATCATCGGGTATGACCTGCTCAACGAACCACTGCTCAGACGTTACGAGGGGATAGACGAGGCCGATCTTCGCACGCTGTACGTGCAGCTTACGGAGACGATCCGTGAGGTCGATCCGAACGGGATCATCTTCATAGAGGGCGACGACTGGGCTCAGAACTTCCGAATGCTCGAGCCGATCGACTGGGATCCGCATTTGGTGCTGGCATTTCATTCCTATCCCCCCACGGCGTCCGCCAGTGGGCTCGCGCGGTGGGACAGCCTGCGGACTCGCTACGATGTGCCGCTGTGGCACGGGGAGACGGGTGAAGTGGGGGCGCCGTTCGACCGCAACCGCGAGGCGACCACGTTCCTGCGATCGGCCGATGTCGGGTGGAGCTGGTGGACTCACAAGAAGATCGCTCGGGAGACGCAGCCGTGGCACTGTCCGCCCACGCTGGGCTTCCAGCGCATTCTGAATTACTGGCAGGGGAGGGCAGAGCGTCCGCCGGTGGAGCAGGCACGTCAATGGCTGTTCGATCAGGCAGAGAAGGTGAACAGCCGCTACTGCGACTTCCTACCGGACATGGTTGCATCACTGGACGGGCTCGATCCCGCTGGCTGGCTCTCCATCCGTGAGGAGGAGGCGCCCGCGATCTACCTGCAGCCGGTCGAAACGGAGGTCGAAGTAGGTGACGTAGCCGTACTGGCTGTGCGCGCGACCGGCTATCCGGTGGACTACGCGTGGCTGCGTGACGGGGAAGTGGTGGAGAGTCAGGCAGGCGCGAGCATCGCCGTCGCTCCGCGGTCGGAAACCGAAGCGGGCGTGTGGCAGGTAGTCGCCTCGAACGAGCTCGGTGCGGATACGAGCCGGGCCGTTCGGGTCGCGGTCCGTCCGTTCGCGGGGATGGAAGTGCCACGCGCCTCCGAATTCGCTGCATTCACTCCGCTCGAGCGCCTGGTCACCGGACCGGCCATGCCTGCTGCGGAAGATCTGTCGGCGCGGTGGGCGCTGCGCTGGGACGACGCCGGGCTGCACGGTCGCATCGAGGTAACGGACGCCGTACTGCGTAACCAGGACGGCCGGTCGTATCACAACGACGGCGTGGAGATCTATCTGGATCTCGACAACGCCAAGGCCCTCGAATACGAGGCGGACGATCTGCAGATCCGGATCATCCGCGGTGGATCCGTCGCTGCGGAACGCGGCACGATGCCGCAAGGGTTTTCAGCCACGCAGCGGGAGGCGGCCGGCGGATACCTGGTCGAGTTCAGCCTGCCGCTAGGGGTGGCGATCTCACCTGGTGCCTTCATCGGCATCGACCTCCACGTAATCGACAACGACAACGACCGGCGCGAGCACAAGATCGGCTGGGCTGCCCAGGACGACAATGCCTACCGGTCGCCGGCCGCGCTGGGAACGGTGCGGTTGCGAGGGTAGGAGCTGTACCGCCGCAGTCCGGTGACTTGCTCCGCTTGGGAGCAGTCGTCTCGTAGGGCCACTGATGATCGGCGGGCCATGGCGATCAATGGCGGTTCTTGGACGATGATCAAAGGATCTTGCGATGAGCGGGGCGGGCTAGGTCCCCAGCCCGGTCTGCTCGCACACGATGCGATCGAGCAGGCGATCGATGGCGGGGTCGCAGTGGTCTGCCGGCGGATACCGCTCGGTCACCATCCGCGTGCCGCGCCACGGATCGATCGGGCAGTCGAAGTCCCCGACCACCCCCTTCACCTTCGCGTTGTCGAAGATCACCGAGTAGGCCTTATCACCGAGGAGCTTGCCCTGCCAGGCCGGATGGTATCGCGCCAGGGTCTCCGACGGGACGTGCACCAGCGAGAACTCCCGCACCTCGAGTGCCGCGGCAATCGCTTCGAGGATCTCGTTCCACGGCCACTGGCGGTCGGACGTGATGTGGAAGTCCTGCCCGATGGTGCGCGGATCGCCGAGCAGCCTCGCGAACGGACGCGCGAAGTCCTCCGCGTGCGTCACCGTCCATAGCGACTCGCCGTCACCGTGCATGACTACGGGCTTGCCCCGCAACAAGCGTGACACCGCGATGTTGTCACCCATGGGCGTCGGCACCCGCGTCCGGTATGTATGACTGGGCCTCACGACGGTGTGGCGCAGCGCGGACCTCCGCAGCATAACCTCCATGTCGGCCTTGGCCTGCGAGTACGCCCAGAACGGGTTTCGCAGGGGCGTTGCTTCGGTGATCGGCAGCCTCCTGATCGGTTTTTCGTACGCGGAGGCGGAACTGATGAACACGTACTGGTCGCAGCGGCTATGGAAGATCGCGATGTCGCGCTCGAGTGCCTCGGTCGTGAACAGGTGGAACTGGCACACGACATCGAAGTGCTGCGTCGCCAATTTCCCGTACGCGGCGTTGTCATTGATGTCACCCCTGACCAGCTCACACTCAGGCGGCAGCCCGGCATTGTGGTCGCCGCGGTTGAAGACAGTCACGTCATGGCCCAGTCGGACCGACTCGTGGATGCAGTCGAAGCTGATCTCACCGGTACCACCGATGTACAACACACGCATATCAAATGGTAACGACTGCGGCCGGTGGATCCCAGCCCGCGGCGAGCCGGTCCTTCGACTCAGTCCGTGCCAGACAGCGCAAGCAGAAATTCTCGGTCATGACAATCCACGCAGGCAACGAAATGGATGTTGTTCGGGCTGGTCGGATCACGATACGTGGTTTCCATCGTCTCCACGTCGAGACCGCAATTGGATAGTTGTGGATGGCAGTTCACACACGAACCGCTTGCATCATTGGAGTGGGCGGCATGACACGCGCCGCAGCTCAGACCCTCGTGGACGCCTCTCGGTGTTCGGTCGTCACTGCTGCCCGCCTCATGAAAGCCGTTGGGGGCATGACATTGGATGCAGACGCGCTGGCGTACGTCCGTGGCTACCGGAACGGTGGCACCGTTGTGGGAGAGTCGCAGAGTCGGCAGTTCCGCAGCGTCAAAGTGCGTTCTCTCATAGCGATCATAAAAGCCGACTCTGGCGGCTCTCGGCTCGCGATTTGCGGCGATGGTCACCGGATCGGAGTAGTCCGGCCGAACGGCGGGCGATCCTTCGACGTGAATGTGATGGCACGCCATGCAGGGGATCGTCGGAACGGACGCGATCTCCGAATCGACCAGTCGCCAGGGTCCCCGGACATCCAACGGGGCAACCAGGTCAGAGATGGTTCCTTCGAAGAACATGCCATGACAGCGCAAACATGATTCGCTGAGCTGTTCATCCTCGTTGTGCAGTTCGTTGAGAAAAATGTCGGCGTATGTAGGCGAATGGCCGCCGCTCAGCCAGTCGGCGTACTCGCGTGCGTGGCATTCACGACATCGTTCCACGGTCTCGATCACTTGTTGTTCGTTCAATCGGATCTCGTCATCCGGTCGACCGCCGAAATGCGCCAACAGCTGCCGGCCCTTTTCCGTCATGCTGTGGAGACCCGAGCTCAAGGCCGTGCCGTGGCAGGCCGCACAGGCGATATCCCGGTGCGGGGATTGCGCCCAGATGTCATGGGCGCTCTCGATCTCATGGCAGGAAGCGCACGCAGTCTCGGGCGCCGCCGTGTGCCAGAACATGTAGACACCGCCGAGGCCTACGATGGCGCAGGCGAGCAGGATGATACCGCTCTTGATCAGATTTCTGGTCTTCATTTCTCGTCAGATTCCAGACTGTCCGAACCGCGGCCTTTGCATCGCTGGACACGACTCAGCGGAACCCGGTACCGCGCCATTCCTTTTTGATGTAATCAGATACCCAGTATCCCAGGGCCATGATCGTGAGCGCCGGGTTGAAGCCGCCATTCGTCACATGCAGGCTACCATCGGCTGCAAACAGATTGTCGATCTCGTGAAACTGGCCGTATTTGTTCACCACCGAAGTCTCGGGGTCGTCTCCCATGCGGCACGTTCCGCTTTGATGCTGCCCGCCGCTGGCTGTGGGACCGCCGCCCGAGCCCACCTTCCACGTGGTGTGTGCGCCGGCGGCCTTCATCCATTGCTCTGCTCGCGAAGAAAGAAAATCCGTGCCGTTGCGGTCCTGGGGGTGGCCGTGTCCGGAGATACGTGCAACGGGAATTCCCCAGTGATCCTTTACAACGGGATCGACCTCCACTCGTGATTCAAAAACCGGAATCTCCTGGATCGGTCCCATTACCACCGCGTGTCTTCGAAAATAGGTGCGCTGGAAGTCTTTGTGTTCTCTACCCCAGGTGGGCGCTCCCGGAGGGCGGCGACCGGCAAAGAGATAGGGCATTCGGATGAACTCGTTCGCCAAGAGACCGCCGCCGATGATTCCGTCGTTGTGGTGGTTGTAGTCACAGATGGCAACACATGCACCCGGTCCCACGTCGTCGTACACTTCCTCATCGAACAAGCCAAATGCGCCACAGTAGGCATGGCCTTGGAGGTTTCTCCCAACCCAGTCGTGGTTGTTGCCGGCTCCGTTGGGAAATAGCCTGGAGCGTGAGTTCAGGAGCAGCCGCGCTGTCTCGGTCGCCGAAGCCGCGACCACGATGATGTCGCCGGTCTGCGTCTGACGTCTGTTGCGTTCGTCGAAATAGGTAATCCCGGTCGCTCGACCGTGGTCATTGACATGCACCTCGCCGACCACCGCATTGATGCGCAACTCGCAGTTGCCGGTGGCCAACGCCGCCGGAATCACGGTGTTTTGACTACCATTCTTCGCGTTGACCGGACAAGCGAATCCGACGCAGGCCCGGTTGTTGACGCACCCGGGCCTGCCGTTGTACGCCACGGAGTTTCGCAGCATTGGGATGGGGAAGGGATGCAAGCCGATCCTGCTTGCGGCATCGTACAACAGCTTGCCTTCCTTGTTGTAGGAGAATGGTGGCATGGGATGCGGCCGCCGACGTGGCGGTGCGAACGGATTCTGGCTATCATCGCCCGAGACTCCGATTTCCCACTCAGCTTTCTCGTAGAAGGGTTCCAGATCGTCGTAAGAAATCGGCCAGTCTTCCTGCGTCGAGTCCGGAACGTCACCATAGGTGGAACGCATCCTAAAATCTTCAGGCATGAAGCGCCACGCCATGGCTCCGTAACTGAGCGTGCCCCCACCGACGCAGGCGGCGTTGTTGTTGTACAGCCAGTGGCTTGGCACGACGGTTTGCCACTCACCCGCGAGATCTCTCACCACGCGCCGGTAGCGCTCGTCGTCAGGGCCATAGGCATTGCCGAGCACGGGAGTGCGTTGGGAGCGCAGCTCGTCGCTATCGATATCCGCGTAGCTGTGCCATCTGCCGCGTTCCAGGAGAACTACGGAAAGACCGGCCTCGCTCAGTTCCTTGGCGACAACGCCGCCGCCGGCGCCGGCCCCGACGACGACTGCATTGGCGTGTCTTAGCGCCATTCCCGTTCTCCTTGCATGAGGCTCGATCTCGGTTGTGTAGTCCGTATCAAGACTTTCCCGGAAACAGCTTGTACCGATTCTGTCCGACGATCCTCGGATAATCGATCCCGATCATTCGGAAGCTGACAAAACCTCGGTTGCCGCCGTGACGTGGGCTGCCATAGAAGCCCTGCATCGTATGATCCCTGACGAGCTCAAAGAATGACCCTGCTGACTCGGTCTCCCAAATTCCGCCCTCTGCTTCTCCATTCTGCAATACTTTCAGGACTTCCGTCTGTTGTGGCCATTCCAGTGATTCAAAATCACTCCCGAACATGATGTTGCTGGTTTGCTGAATGCCGGCAATACCATTGCGGTAGGTCTCCTGGTGTTCTTCGAAGGTGCTCGCCAGTTGTCGGTCGATGTAGTTGACGACGTTGGCACCTCTTGCACCGGCATCTTGATCGGATGGGACGATCTGCTCCGCGATCGCTTCGACCACAGCCGCTTCGGCATCGGCGAAGAAACGCCATTTGCCGACGGACGGCGTACATCCGGACACCAGTACCATGCCACCAACAGCAGTCCCAGCGACTTTAACGAACTCTCTTCGACCGAAGTCACCGGGTTTCATGTCTCTCTCCATGTTGCAGGAACGTACGAAACACAGTTGATGCAGCTACCGTCTCGTAGACGACGGTACACAAATCTCACTCTTCCCGCTGCCAAGTATGCTGCTCCGAGATGGAGCTGTCCACTCGGCCAAGGCGTTGCCGCCGTCACGGACCGGGACCGAGCGGGACGAAATACAAAACCTGAGAGACGGTCCTACCCTGCAGGTTTGTCTCTAGATTTGGTTCGACCGACGATGGAGTGCCACAGTGGTGGTGCAGCCACCCTTGCCAAATAGATTCGAGGTATACACTTTTGCTCTGTCGGGTCTAATCCCAATCTTGCTCAATGCGTGCTCCATGAAGCCGGCGGTGTGACCGGCTTTTGAATGGCTCCAAGACCGACCTCACTGTTGTATGCAATCATGCGCACGCTCATCGAATGCGTTCCTGACGACACACTGTACGGGAAGACGATTTTCATAAAGGCGTGAAGGTGTGATGTCAGCCAACCCGTGGTCCATGTTGCCTCGCTATAGCCTCTACGCCGCCATAGTCGCGTTGTTTGTGGGGGCGCCGGTTCTCATCGAGTGGGCTACCACGCCACTTCCCCGAGAGAGGCAAATCCACATCGAGACGTTTAGGTACGGGACCTCCCCGTCAATCATTCGCGCCAACCGCGGCGATACCCTGCGCCTGAGTTTCTCGACGCGCGACGCCGGTCACAGCTTTCTGCTGCAAGACTACCGGGTGGAAGCCAAGATCACGCCGACTATGGAAACGGTTGCGATTGTGGACCCGTTGCAGGCCACCGAGGCGCCCAAAGTGAGCGAAGAGCTGGTCCTGACCGCGGGCGGCACGGGCGGATGGTGGAGCAACCTGGTCTCGTCGTCGCGGTTTCGCTGCCACGTCTACTGCGGTCCCATGCACGGCTTCGAACAGGGCGACCTCATTGTGCGGCCCAACTTTCTCCTTTGGGGCGGTCTGGGACTTCTTGCGTCACTGCTTGTCATCGGGTGGATACGCGCACGCGACAGCTCGAGGCAGCTGGTGACGCCAGGTCCGTCGCCTCCAGCTATCGACCTCAACGCGCGTCTCCCGTGGCTCGGCAGGCTGCTGGCATGGCGCCCGTTGCAGTTCGTGGGGACGATGCCGTTCCTCGCGGGCTTCACCGTCATCGTTCTTGCGGGTCTAGTGGGCACGAAAGTGGGCGGGCGCAACATCGCCACCATGATGACCTGGGCAGTATGGATGAGCTTTCTCGCGGTTGTTCTCGTGCCGTTCGGCACTCGCCTCTGGTGCCTCGTTTGTCCCCTGCCCATCATCGGCGAGTTTGTCCAACGAGGAGCGGTGAGCGAGGTGCGCGCGGCCACCGAGAACGGCCGCTATGGCAACAAGTTCTTTACCCTCGGCAGACGCTGGCCGCGGGCATTGCGCGGTCCTTGGCCACGGCTGGTGTTCTTCGTGGCGCTGGGTAGTCTCAGCGCGTCCCTCGCCGGGCAACCCCGATGGACGGCTTACCTCTTATTTTCACTGGCGGTGATGGCGTTGTTGATGGCGATCGTTTGGGAGCACAGGGCGTTCTGTCGCTACCTCTGTCCGGTGGCCTCGTTCATTTCGGCATACAGCGTGGTGGGCCGTGTGATGGTACGCAGCCGGGAAGAGGAAATCTGTCGCACGTGCAAGGGTAAACCGTGCTTGCGGGGAAACGACAAGGGATGGGCCTGCTCCTTCGGGCTCTATGTCCCGCGCATCACGCGCAACACCGACTGCGGCATCTGCACTGAGTGTTTCAAGAGCTGCCCGCACGACAACATCTCGCTGTCTTGGCGGCGGGGTGATTGGAAGGACCGATTCTCGTCTTATGGAGAGGCATGGCAGGCGATAGTGTTGCTGGTGCTCGCCATGGTCTATTCCCTCACCATCCATTCTCCCTGGCCGGCGGTAAGGGATATGGTCAACGTCGTCGACAAGGCGTCCTGGAGTGAGTTCGCGCTCTATGCCGCCGCGATAGCGGCCGTGGCACTCGCGGTGGTGCCGCTCTTCTACTGGCTCGCCGTCGGGTGGGGTAATGCGGCGGCGCGCCGCGTCAGGATGAAGGCAGGGGGGCCGATCCCAGTGTTCACAACGGCGAACGGCATGATGCCCCACTCGACGACGGGCGATGTTTTCAAGCGAACCATGCCAGCCCTCATTCCTCTGGGGCTCGGGATGTGGGCCGCCTTCTTCATCCCCGTAGTGTTGACCAACTCCACGTTCATTCTCTACACGCTCTCCGACCCATTCGGCTGGGGCTGGAATCTGTTGGGCGCGGCAGGGATGCCTTGGATTCAAATCTGGCCCAGCGGGATCCCCTGGCTTCAGGCGGTCGCTGTGCTGATGGCAGTCGCCTTTAGCCTGAAAAAGGGATATGAACTGTGGCTCGAAGAGAAGATGGAGAAGCGAGCCGCCCTAAACGGCTTTGCGCCTACTGCTTGGCTCATTGGCCTGACCGCGGCCGGCATGCTCGTCTATTTCACGAACTTCTGAGAAGAACATGACCATATCTGGCAGGACCATTGCATCGATCGTGACTTTGGCTCTCGTCCTAGTCGGTATTCCACTACTAGTGGTTTCGTATGAAGCCCGGCGAACGGGACGATCCGTTGGCGACTACTTGGCCGACGTACTCCAACCCGAGGAAGAGATGCTCTTCCCGGCGGCGGCGCGCGGTCAGACGATCGAGTTCCTGGAGCCGACCGTGATCGGAGATCGGACAGGCCCCATACCGTGGATTACACACCTGAGCATAGTCGACCTCGATGGTGACGGGCTGCTGGACGTGGTGGTCTGTGACGCCAAACTGCAGGGCATCAGCTGGATCCAGCAAAAACCCGCCGGTACGTACTCGGAACAGCGAATTGGCTCGCAGGTCGCTGCACCCGCACATGTGACTCCCAGCGATATCGATCTCGATGGCGATCTGGATCTCCTGGTTGCAGAGATGGGGATGATCGTTCCCAGCAATGACAAGATCGGCGCTGTAGTCGTTCTCGAGAACACGGGCAACGAGCGCTTTTCAAACCGCGTTCTCGTGGAGCGAATTGCCCGTGTCACGGATGTCCAGCCCGGCGACTTCGATGGCGACGGCGATATCGACCTCGCGGTAGGTCAATTCGGCTACGACGACGGCGAGATTCGCTGGATGGAGAACCGAGGCAACTGGGAGTTCGAGAGTCACAACCTGCTCAATCTCTCCGGTACCATCCACACGCCGGTCGGCGATCTGGACGGCGACGGCGACCCGGATATCGCCGCCCTCGTCTCCCAGGAATGGGAGTCCGTGTACGTTTTCGAGAATCGAGGCTCGGCCGATTTCCGGACTCATCGGATATTTCATTCCTCCAACGAAGATTACGGAAGTAGCGGTATCTCGCTGGTCGATCTGGATGAGGATGGCGATTTGGACCTGTTGTACACGAATGGCGACGCTTTCGACCACATCCCACCCGCCCCGCTGCCGTGGCACGGCGTTCAGTGGCTGGAGAACCGGGGAGATCTGCAGTTCGAGTTCCACCGCATCAGCAATTTGCCGGGAGCGTTTTCGCCGGCCGCCGTCGATATCGATAAGGACGGCGACTTGGATGTGGTTGCTGTTAGCGCCTTCAACCAATGGACCGATCCGAGCGCCCAATCGATGATGTGGTTCGAAAACGATGGCCGCCAGCAGTTCACGGCTCACGACGTCGTGTCGTTACCGAGCCACCAGCTGGTTCTGGACCAGGGCGATCTGGACGGTGACGGTTGGGTCGACCTTGTGAGCGGCGGACTGTACTCCTACGCGCCGTTCAACCGCACGAGTCGCGTAACCATGTGGCTCAATCGCTGGCCGGAACGGACGATTCTCGAACAAGCGACGGAAAGTCACGACCCACGGTAGCTCAGTCCAGGTTTGGCTGGGTCGGCTCACCTTTGCTGCCTTAGAACCGTGGCCAACGGGCTCTACCTCGTTGACCGCTGGTTCGTGGCGAGAGGCTCGAGACTAGCATGAACGAGGGACAGAGCGTTGTCCTCACTGTCGCTGTCCCTGGTTATAGCCGAAACTGCTAGTTACCGCTGACGACGAAGCTGCCCTCTAAACCCTCGTCCGAGTTCCATCCGACCCACACGTTGAAAACGCCGGGTTCGACAACCCACTGTTTGTCTTGATTGAAGAATTCCAGTTCGCGCGGACCGAGAGTGAACTGCACCATCTGCTGTTCGCCTGGCTCCAAGTAGATCTTGGTAAATCCCTTGAGTTCCTTGACGGGTCGGACCACGCTGGCCACGAGGTCGCGGATGTAGAGTTGCACCACCTCCGCACCAGCGACATCCCCTGTGTTCGTCACCATTGCGCTCACCGACAACGTCTCATCCCGTGCAATCGTGTCGGCACTCAGCACGAGGTCGCCGTACCCGAACGTGGTGTAGCTCAGTCCGTGGCCGAACGGATACAGCGGGGTGTTGGGAGAGTCGAGGTACTTGGACGTAAACCTCGATTCCGTTCGTGGACGTCCCGTGTGGTCACGGCTGTAGTAGATAGGGATCTGACCTTCCGAACGCGGGAAAGAAACCGTCAGCTTGCCACTGGGGTTGAAGTCTCCCCAGAGCACGTCTGCCAAGGCATTGCCGCCCTGAATTCCGGGGTGCCACGCCTGTAGGATGGCCGGTACGTTTTCTGCCAACCAGGGAATGGCTAGTGGGCGGCCGCTCATAACGACCGCCACCACTGGCGTGCCGGTTGCATGTACCGCCTCGATCAATTCTCCCTGTACACCGGGTACGTCAATGGCGGCACGCGATGCGGCCTCGCCCGTTTCAAACTCCCTGTCGCCGACAACGACGATCGCCACATCGGCATTGCGCGCAAGCTCCACTGCTTCGGCGAATCCATCTCTTTCCGGTCCGGTGATGGTCGAGCCTTGAGCATAGGTGATGGTGGTGGTTGTGGCTGCGCGACCCCGAATACCCGCGATCGCGGTCACGACTTCCTCCGGCCGACCAAGTGTGTGCCACGCGCCCAAGAGATCATTCTGGTTGTCCGCCAGCGGACCGATCACTGCGATGGAGCCGATGCCGTCCGGGAGCGGGAGGAGTTCTCCTTCGTTCTTGAGCAGCACCATCGACTTCCGAGCGGCATCACGCGCGGCAGCAACATGATCCTCACGCAGTATGACGGCCGCCTCGGTCGTGGGATCGGCATAGGGATTGTCAAACAATCCCAACATGAACTTGGCCCGCAGCACTCTGCGGACCGACTGGTCCAGCATCTCCTGGGGTACTACGTTGGCGCGGACGAGGTCTGCGAGCTGACCATCATAGATACTGCCCATCATGTCCATATCGATGGTGGCTTCGAGCGCCAAGCGCGCTGCGTCCCGGTCATCGGCGGCGTAACCGTGAATGACGAGTTCACCGACCGAGTTCCAATCGCTCACGATCAATCCATCGAAACCCCACTCGCCGCGCAGAATACCGTTGATGGTGAACTTGTTCGCCGTCGTCGGCACGCCGTTCAGCAGGTTGAACGCGCTCATGATGCTCCCGGCTCCGGCATCGATGCCCGCCTTGTACGGCGGCAGGTAGATCTCCCGCAGGCTTCGCTCGGATATATCGACCGAGTTGTAATCTCGTCCTCCGAACGGTGCTCCGTAGCCGACGTAGTGTTTGAGGCAGGCAAGAACCTGGTCGGGAGCAGCGACATCGTCGCCCTGGAATCCCTTCACGCGCGCGGCCGCCATCACGGAGCCGAGGTAGGGATCCTCACCCGCTCCCTCCACGATCCGTCCCCAGCGGGGGTCTCTGGCGATATCGATCATCGGGGCAAACGTCCAGTGGACGCCGGAGGCGCGGGCCTCCCTCGCCGCGATTGCCTCTATGCTCGTCACCAATTCGGGATCCCAAGTCGACGCGGTGGCCAGCGGAATGGGGAAGATGGTGCGGTATCCGTGGATCACATCGAGCCCGAACAGCAACGGGATACCGAGCCGGGACTCCTCTATGGCGATGCGCTGAACCCGATTCGTGTTCTCCGCACCGGTCACGTTTAGGAGGGATCCGATCCTGCCCTCCCTTATCGCCGTATCCCTAGCCTCACTGTAACCGCTGTACTGCACCAACTGACCCACCTTCTCGTCGAGCGTCATGCGGGAAAGCAAGTCGTCTATGCGCTGATCGATGGTCTGCGAGCTTGCGGCACCGGGGAGGCCCGACGCCAGCAGCAGGACGATCATGAACCGGCTTGTTTGACGGCGCAGTCTCATTGATCACCTCCACAGTCTCTCGAGATTGCAGAATGCAGAGTGCAAACTGGATTCTAGTGGTTCAATGTAAAGTCGCAGTTTGCCGATCTGCAATTGGCGACCGCAGATTCGGTGTTGCGACTCAGGCGCCTCAGTATTCGAGACCGCGCAGGTAGCGGTAGCTCGCCGCAATGCTCTCGAACGGGTCGGCGGGACGGTCATGCTCCACGATATAGTGGCGGATACCGGCTACTTCGCTGAGCGCGAACAGTGACGCGAAATCGATCGTCCCGGCGCCCACGTCGACCATCGAACCGTCCTCAGCCATGTCCTTCACGTGCACCAGGTGAAACCGCCCGGGGTGGTCGCGGAAGTACGCCGACGGGTCGCCACCGGCCGTGATGATCCAAAAGAGGTCCATCTCGAACGCTACGAGAGCCGGGTCGGTTTCTGCGAGGAGCACATCGAAGGGGACCTGGCCGTCCATGGGCTCGAATTCGAAGTCGTGATTGTGGTATCCCAATGCGAGTCCCGCGGCGTTGGCCTGTTCGCCCAGGCGGTTGAACCGTTGCGCCACCGCCCGATAGTCATCCAGGCTGGTACGCTCGTCGGCCGCGATCGAGGGCACCACCAGATATTGGTGTCCCACCGTCCCTGCCACGTCGACCATGGATTCCCAATCGTTCTCGAGTAGCTCCAGCGACATGTGGGCCGCGGGTGCCGAGAGGCCGTTCTCGTCGAGGGCAGCTCGTATCTGTCGGGGGGTTCGATCGAAGTACCCGGCGAACTCCACGTCCGAGTAGCCGATCGCCGCGACGCGCTCGAGCGTACGCTCGACGTCCTCCTCCATCGTGTCGCGAACCGTGTACAGCTGCACCCCGATGCGGTCGAGACGTCGTCCGGCTCCGGCCTTGGAGCAGCCTGAGGAAACGAGACCGGCGCCGGTCAGACCGACTGCGCCCAGCGCGGTTAGAAACTCTCGACGGTCTGTCATATCAAAGCTCTCTACGTTGCAGTTGTTCGACCACGTACGCGCAGGCGCGAGCGGTCAGGGCCATGTACGTGAGCGACGGGTTCTGGCAGGCGGACGAGGCCATCGATGCACCGTCGGTCACGAATAGATTCGGGACATCATGACACTGATTGTAGCCATTGAGTACTGATGTCTGCGGGTCACGACCCATGCGCGCCGTACCCATCTCGTGAATCGTGAGTCCGGGCGGGGTGTCATTGCTGAAGGGCGTTATGTTAGTGCAGCCGGCCGCCTCGAGCATCTCGGCGGCCGTGACGGGCATGTCCTGCAGCATGCTCCGCTCGTTTTCGCCCCACTCACAATGGATACGCAGGACTGGAACACCCCATCTGTCTTTCCTGTCCGGGTCGATCTCGACGTAGTTCGAGTGCCGGGGCAGGCACTCGCCAAACCCGTTCAGCCTCATTTGCCAGGGCCCGGGCTGGCGCAGAGCCTCCTTGAACTCCGCTCCGAAGGCGGGCATAGCGGTGCCCCTGCTCCAACCGGCCCGACTCGCGCTGCCCTGAAACCCGTAGCCCCGCATGAAGTCCGGATGTTCGTCCCACACATTGCGAAACCGCGGCACGTACAAGCCGTTCGGCCGATTTCCGTAGGCGTTGCGATCGTCGAGCCCAGGGACCAGACCAGTCGCGCCACTTTGCATGGTGTGATCCATGAGGTTGTGCCCCAGTTCACCACTGGAGTTGCCTAGACCGTCCGGAAATCGCGTCGACTTCGAGTTGAGCAGAATCCTGGTCGACTCGAGTGCGGAGGCGCAGAGAAAGACCACTCGGCCCTCGAATTCCATTTCCTCCATTGTCACCGCGTCGATCACCCTGACACCTCGCGCCCGGTCGGTCTCAGGGTCGTAGACGACCTCTGCCACGACGCTGTTGGGCCGCAGCGTCATCAGGCCGGTGGCGGCCGCGGCGGGAAGTGTGGCGTTCAGAGAACTGAAGTAGGAAAGTGTGATGCAACCCCGGTGACACGGTCCACAGTAATGGCAAGCTGCGCGGCCGCTGTGGTTCACCGTCAGGATTGCGGTGCGACCAATGGTGATGACGCGCTCCCTACCGTACCGCCGTTCCACTCCGTCTTTCACGAACTGTTCAGCACAGTTCACTGCCATGGGCGGCAGAAACTGACTGTCGGGTAGCTGGTCGAGGCCGAGCGCCTCGCCGCTGATGCCCGCGAAACGTTCCACGTGGTCGTACCAAGGTGCGAGGTCCCGGTACCGAATCGGCCAGTCGACGCCGTGGCCGTCGCGCAGGTTGGCCCCGAAGTCCGGATCGCTCCAGCGGTAGGACTGACGCGCCCACATGATCGACTTCCCACCCACCTGCCTCCCACGAATCCAGAGGAAAGGCTTGCCGTCTGCAGTCGAGTACGGGTTCTCGACGTCGTCCACGAAGAACTTGGCGGCAGCCTCATCGCAGGCATAACAGGTCCGCTGCACCGGCTGTCGCTGCTCGAGAGACCTCCGATCGCCGAGCCCGCGGTAGCGGAAGCTCCATGCGGGTTCGTGCTCCGCGTAATCGGCTGCCGGGTCGATGGACCGGCCTGCCTCGAGGACGAGCGTGTTGAGCCCGGCCTCCGTGAGTTCCTTGGCTGCCCAGCCTCCGGATATGCCGGAGCCCACCACGATGGCGTCGTAGGTCGACTGTCTCATTCCCATTGTCCCGACCCTCCCCGCCGAACCGGCGCGCATGGTTCGTAGCGAAACGGGATGATCGCCTGCTGCAGTTCCTCGGTGGCCCCTACCTCCGACGTGTAATACCCATACAGGGTCAGCCATTTCATACGACTGAAGAAGTGATCTTGCGTGGGCTGCTCGGCCTGTCGCAACGCCGTGACTTCATCGTCCAGCCGTCGCAGCAAGCCGACCTGCTGCGCTTCTTCCAGTTCGAGAAACGGTGTCCCGAACGTGTTGGCGCTGCGCGCGTCCAATTCCACCAGGCCCCGGGAGAATTCCGCGCGCTCGTCGTCGTCGAACCACTCCGCCAGCATGACGTCCACAAACCGGTTGACCTGAGCCGCGGTTGCCCCGGGTGTGTCCGTCTCCGGGATGATCAGTTCGGCTAGCGTCGTGACCACCGCGTTCTGGTGTTCGGTAAGGATCAGGAACCCTTGATCCTGCTGCGTGCAGCGGATCCGGTCGTGGATCGACCGCGCCGCGGCCCAAAGGTGATCCGGCGCCAGCGCCCCGAGTGTCGGGAGAGCGAGCCCGGCGGACACGGTTCGAATGGCGTCGCGTCTGTGCATGAGTGCCTCCAGGTTGCCTCGAACTTGTGGCGCGGGTCAGGCTGCCGCTAGTCCATGGTGAGCCTCGCAGCGAAGGTCCCTTGGGTCCCTGGTTGGCCTGCTCGAGCTCTACCAGTCACCGAGTTGTGCAGGGAAAGAACTGACTAGCCGCGACCGTTTCCCAACCGTACCTTATCGTTGGATCAGCCACTCCGGTTCTCGCCGGCGCGCTCACACTGGAGGCCTTGAACCAACTCCTCGTTCGCAGCGACAGGAATCTGGGTCCATCGCAGGTGAGAGCGATCCTAGCCGCCGGTGGGCCAGGCTGGGGGTGACCGATCCTATCCGGATGCGCGCCAGGAGGCCGGCATCATTAACTGGATATATTTTGTTCTCAGTTACATATTTAATGCCATTGGAATTGGGGGCCGCTATGGGGGAAGCGGGCATTCAGCAGCAGCAACAGCGTAGACGGGTCGCGGCACGCACCACCGGAAACGGGGTAGGCCAGGGCGTGTTCGCACCCACAGAATGGCGCTCGCTCGCCACGGCCCTCGGTCTGTCGCCGCGCGAGTGCGACATCGTCCAATGTGTGTTCGACGGTGCCTCAGAGAAGTGCATTGCCGAGCAACTCGGGCTCTCCCCGCATACCGTTCACACCTACCTGTGGCGAATCTACCGCAAACTGCACGTCCAGAGTCGCCAGGGACTTCTGGTGCGAATTTTCGCCGAGTTTCGGTGTCTCTCGTGAACGACACCGCCGACCGGAGGTTATTGATGCTGCGCAGGTGGCCGTAGACCGTTTGGTGTCACCTGAACGGGTGACCCGCAGCAGGCCTCTTGTAGGGCCACCAATTGCGCCGTATATGAAGGCTTGATGTGTAGGAAGATCTGAAGGCCAACCAAAGGACCCGCAGGATGAGGGAGGCGTTTGCCATGCAACCTATGCTACCGCGTAAGCACCCATTCTGGACAAGCCATCGCGAGTTCCTCCGTGAGGTGGGGATGAGCTTGGTGTTGGCACTGGTTCTGTGCGGAACCGCACTCGGCCAGCAGAGACAGGTGTCCGGAAGAGTAACCTCTGAAGAAGGCGATCCTCTTCAGGGAGTGGCTATCCGAGTGCAGGGGACTAGTAGCAGCACGAATACCGACGCAAGCGGGAGATACACCATAACCGCTCCGTCGGACGGCACTTTGCTGGTGCAGTTCATCGGCTACCGCACGGTTGCGGTGGGTATCGGCGGGCGTACAACGGTCGATATCGTCATGGAGGAAGCCATTGCGGTGTTGGGGGAGGTCGTCGTTACCGGTTACACCGAGCAGCGGCGGGCCGATATCACAGGTGCCATTTCCACTGTCGACGTGCAAAGCGTTGAGAGACAGACCAGTGCAAGTGTGCTGCAAAGGCTGGACGGTCGCGTCCCCGGCGTTCAGGTTGAAAACAGCGGCGACCCCGGCGGGCGGAGCACCGTGCGAATCCGGGGTGTCAGCTCATTCCAGAACAACGAGCCCCTCTACATCATCGACGGGACGCCAGTTCAGTCGTCATATCTCAACTTTCTGAGTCCCAACGATGTCGAGTCCATACAGGTCCTGAAGGATGCATCGGCCGCATCCATTTATGGCGTTCGAGCAGTCAATGGTGTCGTCATCATTCAAACGAGACGCGGCTCACAGGGCGCACCCCAGTTCTCGGTGGACGTGAAGATGGGTTACGCAACTCCTGTTAAGGGCTATGACGCGTTCCTGATCACGGATGCCCTGGAATACTATGAAGTCGTCAGACGAAGCTACGTGAATGCGGGACAGGAGCCCCCGGAGAACATCTTTGGGAATCCCGGCAGTCCCAGCGTACCTGCATACATCTGGCCTAATGACGGAGTCAGTCAAACGCAGGCCTCGGATGTGGATGAGAGTACGTATTCTTGGCCGGACAATCTGATCATGCGCGGCAGCCCCGGTACGAATTGGTGGGATGTCGTTTTTGGTTCTGCTCTTTCCACGGATGCCAATGTGGCTGTCTCAGGCGGTGGTTCGAATAGCCGCTACACCGCGTCCTTCAATTATCTCAATCAGGAAGGCACGGCGGCATATAACCGGTTCCAGCGGGGCAGTATCCGACTCAACACCGAGTTCACTGCCGGCCCGTTTAGGATCGGTGAGAATGTGTCGATGTCTCTCCAGGAATCGTACGGCGGTAGGGGCGATGGAGGGGCAGAAGGCGGTATCATGGGCAAGAACATCCTGTCCCAGCCCGTCGTCCCGGTGTATACAACCTACGGCGACTCGCTGAACGCTGCCGGGGAAGATCCTGGCCCGCATTGGGCCTCCGGGAAATGCGTGACTTGCGGTAACAACTCGAACCCGCTAAAGGCGGCATGGGCCGGCAAGGACAACAAGTACAGGCAGAACGTTCTCTTCGGAAACGTGTTTGCCAGCTTAGACATCGTGGCGGAGCTACGATTCAGAACGTCGCTCGGGTTCAACCTCAGTGATGCGAGACAGACGAGCTACAATCCCATTAGCCCGGAGGAATCCGAGCCCAGTTTCAGCGACGGCCTCAGTGAGTTCTTCGACAACGGCAGGAACTGGACCTGGACCAACACGCTGACCTACTCGAGAACGTTGAGCGACCTGCACAACTTTGATTTCCTGGTGGGACAGGAAGCCATCAAGGGCACGTACAGAGGTCTCAATGCCAGCATCAACAACCTGACCACCAACGTCATCGATGCCTGGTACATTCAAGATGCCATCGGCGACCCGGAGACAAAGAACGTAAACAGCTATGGTAGCAAAGGATCGCTGTTGTCCTTCTTCGGAAAGGTCGACTACAATTTCGACCAGAGATACCATCTGAACGTCACGGTGCGACGTGATGGTTCGTCGGCATTCGGGGAGAACAACCGGTGGGGCACGTTCCCAGCATTCAGTGCGGGATGGAGAATGTCCGAGGAGTCTTTCCTGCAGGGGAACGAGTTCTTCACCAACATCATGCTGCGGTTCGGGTATGGTATCACCGGAAACGAGAACATCCCTTCGGGGCGCATCGGGTCCCAATTCGGTGGTAGCATCCTGCAGACCTACTACGATATTGGCGGAACGGGCACCGCGCCCTCTGCGGGTTATAGGCAGACGTCGTTGGGGAACCCCGATCTCAAGTGGGAAGAGAACAAATCCATGAACCTCGGTTTGGATCTCGAGTTCTTTGGCGGCAGTGCCAGTCTCACAGTGGATTTATACGAGAGAGACACGGATAATCTGCTGTTTGCCCCCCAGATACCGGCTACTGCAGGACTCGCCTCGTCGCCCATCGTCAATATCGGGCAGATCAGGAACCGAGGCATTGACTTCTCCCTCGGCTACGGAGGAAGGATTGGCGACGGGAACTGGAGGGTGACCTTCAACGGAAGCCATTACAAGAACGAGATTCTGCGCATCGACGGTGTGCAGGACTTCTTCTACGGTGAGGCTGAAGGTGCGCGTTATGGATTCAAATCCATCAACCAGGTCGGCGGCCCGGTCGGCGCATTCTATGGCTTGATCAACGATGGCATCTTCCTCAATCAGGCTGAAGTGGATAACCATGCCACTCAGGATGGTGCGGCTGTAGGCCGGCTCAAATTCAGGGACTTGAACGGAGATGAAGTGATCAACGCGGATGACCGGACTATCATGGGCAGTCCGCATCCGGACTTCGTGGGCGGATTGGATCTGGAACTCAATTGGGGAGCGTGGGACTTCAGTGCCACCGTGTTCGGGACGTTTGGGAACGACATAATGGATGTGAACAAGCAGTTCTACGTGTTCCAGAACTTCAGCACCAACGTCCGACGCGACATGCTGACCGACGCCGCGGTCGTGGAAAACGGGGAGGTGACCAACCCGAACGCCAAGTACCCGAGACTGGATCGCAACGATACGTTCAGTGGGCAACAAGTCAGCAGTTTCTACGTCGAGGATGGATCGTACGTCAGGCTGCGGAATCTGCAGATCGGATATCAGCTGCCGCAGACGTGGGTAACTGGGATGAGAGTCTATCTGCAGGCGGAGAACCTGTTTACCATAACAGGGTATTCGGGTCTCGATCCGGCCTTGCCCGCGCGTGCGGTATCCCAAGGGGGTGCCGACGTCAGGGATCAGTATCGGGGTTGGGACCGAGGTTCGTACCCAAGCAACAGGATCTTGAGCCTGGGTATCAACGTCACGTTCTAGTGGCTTGCAAGGAGACTGAATACAATGAAAGCGCTATATCGATTCAGACTGCCATACAGATGGGCTCTCCTGGGTTTCGTGGCGGGTGCCGCGTACGGTTGCAGTGATTTCCTGGTCGCGAACCCGCAAGGTAGCCTGGATGAGCAAACGTTGGCGAATAAGGCAGGTGTAGAAGGGAATCTCATTGCCACATATAGAATGTTGGACTACGCCGGCTGGGGTGCTTGGGGAAGCGCCGCCAGCAACTGGGTGTGGGGAAGTGCGACCAGCGATGATGCATACAAGGGGTCCGAGGCCAGTGACCAGCCCCCGATTACGGACCTCGAGATGTACTTATGGGCGACCGGTGGATCGGACGACTACCTGAACGACAAGTGGCGGCACTCGTACGAAGGGATCGTCCGAGCCAATGCCACGATAACACTCATGGAGAAGGTGCTCGAAGCGAAGCCTGACGAGATCACCCAGGATGACCAGGATGGCATCAAGGGAGAAGCCATATTCCTGCGGGCGCACTATCACTTCGAGGCCTGGAGGCTATGGGGTAATATCCCCTACTTCACCGAGGCTGACACGAGTTTCTACAAGTCCAATGACGGCACATCGGCCGCTGTAATCGCGAGCATCTTAGCCGATCTCGACGCAGCCATCGGACTGCTGTCGGCGACTCCAAGGAACGGGGAGGCTGGCAGGGTGACATCGTGGACTGCCAAGGCCTACAAAGGCAGGGTGCAGGTCTATAACGGGGACTATTCTGGAGCACTGACGACCTTGCGGGACGTCAGGGCAAGCGGTCCCTATGCTCTGGAGCCGTCCTTCGATCAAGTCTGGACCGGTTTTTCGCAGTATCGCAACGGTCCGGAGACCATCCTGGCGTATCAGGCCCACTTTGGAGAACCCGGCGGGAACAGCGCGAACTATGGCGAACGGCTGAACTTCCCGCATTCGGGCAGCCCGTTCGGTTGCTGTGGGTTTCACCAGCCGTCGCAGAACATGGTCAACTTCTTCGCAGTTGACGCCAATGGACTGCCCTTGATCTTGACGGATCCAAACTGGAACGCACGGGACGCTAACCTAGACGCCACAGCCTCGGCCGCTCTGCAACTCGATCCGCGGCTGGATTGGACGGTCGCCCGGGACGGCGTACCGGTCAAGGACTGGGGGCCCCATGAGCCAGGCTGGATCCGGGCCCCAGCGTACGGCGGTCCGTACAGTGCGAAGAAGACCCTGTATGAAGATGCAAGCGGCGCCGTGAGCAATGTGGGGTGGGTGAACACGCAATTGAGTAACATGCCCATCCACATCTTCCGCTATGCGGATCTGCTGCTGCTGCTGGCTGAAGCTGAGGTCGAAGCTGGAGATCTCAATACGGCCCGCACGATCGTCAATGAGATCAGAGCGCGCGCAGCTCAGGCGGTCCAGGGATGTGGTTTGCCACCTGATGCAGGCCGTGCTGCAAACTTGCTGGCCCTGTATCCCCAATGTGCTGGGGATGGTCGTATGGCCGTGCCCATTGATGATGCTTCGATTACCTGGGCGGATTACCAGATCGGCCAGTACCCGGCGGCGGGGTGGGACCAGGCCTACGCCAGAGAGGCCGTTCGCCATGAGAGACGGCTGGAATTGGCCATGGAAGGCGAGCGGTTCTTCGACTTGCGGCGCTGGGGAATTGCAGAGCAGGTGCTGAATGCGTTCATAGCGGCGGAAGTAGTGAGGAGACCGTATCTCAATGCCACGGCAACGTTTTCGGGCCGCCACGCGCTGTTTCCGATCCCTACGGTTCAGATCGAGTTGAGCCGGATTACCGAGGGAGGCACGACGACAGATGTGTTAGTGCAGAACACCGGGTGGTAAGCTAGGGCGCCGATTCTGGCGCATAGCTGCCGCAACGGAGGAGCCCGGTCCCGTTTGCAGTCGGGGCCGGGCTCTTGCTCGTGGTGTGTCCTCCACACAACGGACTCACCGCCCCTCAATCGTGAACGCCTGAAGTGAATCGCTGTTGTTCGCAACGAGGACGGCATTTCCTGTCGGTGTTGTGACAAGAGCCAGATCCGTGACCTGCAAGGGGGCCAGGAAACCACTGGCAAGTGGAGGTACGGGGGTGAAGTTGCCCTGGCCGTCGCCTCTCAGCCACAGGCCGTTGCCCGCATCAGCTCGTGCAGTGTTCGGTTCAGAATGGTACAGGTTCCCCGCCACGATCAGGTCGAGATTGCCATCACCGTCGACGTCGTGAACAATGACATCGTTGATCGGTGAAATCTGGGCCAAGTTAGGCAACGGAAACGCGGTGAAGGTCCCATCTCCATCGTTCTGCAGATAGGCGCTGGCAAACGTATCCGCCTGGTAGTGAACCGCCCTCTGCAGACGGGAAGAACTGAAAATCTCCTGGATCGGAGCCATCGCAAACGATTCGTAGTTGGTGAATTGTATGCCGAGCGTGTACATTCCCGTGCCCAACTTCGCCAAACCGAAAAAGGGATACTCCGTACGATCTATCTCCTGAGTGAGAACGATGTCAGTCGTGCCGTTTCCGGTGAAATCGTCCGCATAGATACCGAACTTGCTCTCCTGCGATGTCGTAAACGGGTAGTTCAAGCCCAGGTTCCCAGCCACCAAGTCCGCAAGACCGTCCTTGTTGAAATCTCCGGGCTCGAGACTGTACCACCACCCGCGCATTGCCGGCATGTCCTTTGAATCGGTGACATCGCGCAATCGCTCTCCCTCGTTCTCGAAGAACTGCAGCGGCATCCAGACGCCTGCTGTAACCAGATCCAGTCGCCCGTCGGCGGTGAAGTCCAGCCAAACCGCATCCGTTATCATTCCTCCGGGTCGCACCAGCTCGGCGCATGTTGTTTCTGTAACGTCGGTGAAGCTGCCGCCATCATTGCGTAACAAGTAGCTTCGAGTCGGCAGAGGGTAGTTTCTGGGTAGCAGGCGGCCACCGACGAACAGATCCAATCTGCCATCGCCGGTGAAGTCTCCGGCCACGACACTTGCCGTGCTGGTCAGCATGTGCGGTAGCGCCGCGGTGTCCCTGACGAACCTGCCGCCCCCCTGGTTGATATAGAGGCGGTCCTGTAACAAACTCGAAACCGCCGAGAGGCGATATCCGCCGCTGGCCACGTACAAGTCCAGCAGCCCGTTCCCGTCGGCATCGAAGAACAGGGCTCCCCAGTCTTCGTGATCCTTGTCCGCCAGCCAAGGTTGACGTTGCGTGGATTCGACAAAACTCCCGTCCTCTCGCTGAACGAACAAGGTACCCGGGAAACCTGCCGCACCACCAATGAATACATCATCCAGTCCGTTGCCGGTCACATCGCCTACGGCAAGCGGAGGCCCCTGTCTGGACAGCATATGGGGCAACAATGGTTGTACGCTGTAGTCGACGGACTCCGTCTCCGGATGCTCGTACGTCAACCCTCGGCCGGCATCCATTGGGCGGAACACGCGATCTGCAGCGGGCGTAGCAGGGTTTGGTCCCTGCTTCTCTGTTGCATCTTGTTGTCTTACGGTCAACAGGCGATCGACCTGCAGGTCGGTCAGCACTTGATGCCGCCCATCGGGCCATACCACCTCCAGGGCATCCATGCGCTGCGCATCACCCAGCCCGAAATGCACCCTATCATGCATGCTGGACTGGTATCCGTGGTACGGGCTGTGGTAGATGTACTGCTTCTTTCCCCCCGCCGTGACGATCAACTTGGACCCGAGCCCCCGGTTGTTGGGATATTCCCCCTCCAGCTCGATCTGCAGATAGTGACTGGTATCGCCCGCGGGTGGGACATTGTGGTAGACGAAAGCCGGAGCGTCGATGTTGTTCACGACCAAGTCGAGCCTGCCGTCGTTATCCAGGTCACCGTATGCCGCGCCGTATGAGAAGCTCGGTCGGTACATCCCCCATGCGCGGGTCTGGTTGCTGAACGTCAGGTCTCCCTCGTTCCGGAAGACGTAGTTCGACATATCGTAGCTGTGCAGCTCCTCCAGGATCTCTAGTCCCGGCTGCCTGTTCGTGTCCTGCTGTATGGCGAACATCCGTATCTGGTAGTCATAGTCGATGACCGCTTTGGGATAGCCATTGGTGATGTGGATGTCCTTGTATCCATCATTGTCGAAATCGGCAAAGAGGGGACTCCAGGTCCAACCCGTATAAGGGATACCGGCCAGGTGGGAAATCTCACTGAACAAAACGTCGCCGTCACGTATGACACCGGCGTTCAGTTGCAGTGAGTTACTACTGTAATCCGGTCGGAACCCTCTGCTGCGGCGCTCCATGAAGAAGTTGTAGGTCATGGCTCCGGTCATCCGTTTCCGTTCGCGCAGGTCTTCTGGAACCATGTCCGTCTGTACGATATCGAGCCATCCGTCGTTGTTGAAATCGGCAGCGTCCATGCCCATGCCCGCAAAGCTCGTGTGCTTGAGCCACACAGCCGCCTTATCGGTGAACGTTCCGTCCCCATTGTTCACGTACAGGACATCGCTGGGCGCCTCGTCGTTGGAGACGTAGATGTCGGGCCACCCGTCCTCGTTGAAGTCGGCAGCGGCGACGCCGAGTCCATACCCGGTCTCTCTCAGGATCCCTGCCTCCCCGGACACGTCCACGAACGACCCGTCGCCATTGTTGCGGTAGAGAAGATCGTAGCTCACGGGCCTGTCGCTGCGGGTGCCTGACGGGTGTCGTTCAGCCTCGTCGCGCGAAAACCCCTCGGGATCATTGGTGAGCAGGTAGAGGTCGAGATATCCGTTCCGGTCGTAATCGAAGAAGACAGCATGGGTGGTGAAGCCGGTGTCGTCGATATGATACTCCGCGGCAGCCTCCCTGAAGGTACGATCCCCGTTGTTGAGGAAGAGGAGGTTAGCCCGTTCTTCCGGTTGGGACCACACAGGTCCGGAGACGGAGACATAAATATCGAGATACCCGTTGTTGTCGATGTCTACCATGCTGGCCCCGTAGGCCCATCGGTCGGTCGCCACCCCTGCCGATTCCGTAATGTCGTCGAATCGCATGTCCCCCTTGTTCAGATACAGGCGGCTCGAAACCATGTTGCCCGTGAAAAAGACATCCGCAAGTCCATCGTTGTCGATGTCACCTATGGCCGCACCGCCGCCGTTATAGACAAAGGAATCGAATTGAACATTCGCGGAGTCGTTGGTCGTGATGGTATTGGCGAACGTGATCCCAGTCTGATCCTGGGTCAGTAGCGTGAACAGTGGCGCAGCGTGTTCCTCGAGACCGCAGCCTGCCACGCACAAGATGTACGCATAGAGCAGTAACGGATATCGGCGAGTGATGTTCATAATGTGGAAACGGGCCCCGGGCCCGGAATTGGGCTGCCGGCAATGCCGGACCTACTGGCATGGTGTGTTAGGTCTGAGGCGGGTGGGCCACCTACACGTGCTGTCTTGCCATGAGCCTCAGCGGAGAAAGTGCACGCTTGCGAAACGGCCACGGCGCTCGGGTCAACAGGACCGGGACGCCACTGCTGCAGACGCTCTCCCCTCAACTGCCTTATCGACGACTTGGGCGCTTTCCGGTGTGCGCGAGCAAGGGGAGTCAGCGCCTGCCGCTCACTACTACGGCCGCCTCGTCGTGATGAGAACGACGCCGTTGGCGCCCCGCACCCCGTACAGTGCCGTCTCGGGGGGATCCTTCAGCACCTTGATGGACTCGATGTCCTCCGGATTGATGCCGGCCAGACGCCCACCCGATCCCACCGGGAGGGGGACGCCGTCGATCACATACAACGGCTCCTCGCTGCCGTAGAACGACCCCGAACCTCGGATGCGCACGATGAGGCTGCCGTTGGGACCCGTTGACACAAGGACTCCAGGAGAGCTGCGCTGTATCAGGCTCGCGATGGGCTCGTGGTGCCTCTTCTGAACGCCGGCCGTATCCGCAGCCGCGATCAGCGTCAGCAGCACGGTGGAGTCCACGGGTTGGGCGGCCTCCAATGAATCCGCGATCATGGCCTGCAACGGGCCAAGTTCAGGCTCAGCCTCGTTCTCTGCGGTCGAAGGCGCGCAGCCGGATACGAGGCCGACAAGGATGCCGGCGAGCAGCGTGAGTGGCAGCGACGCGCGGCCAGAGGATTTGAGCGACGAGCTGGGCATGGAGGCCTCCGATATCGAACTCTCAACTACAACATAACCTATCTGCCTTACCCCCGCACGCACCGAATAGGTCCGCCGGCACCCGGAGCGGAAACCCAGCGGCCATAGCCGGGTCCGTTGCCCGCCGGACCGAACAGACCACGCTGGCCTCGCCCGGGAGCCCGCCCTACCTTAGACGGATCGGGCCACAGGAGGCCCCAGCGACGCGCCTATGAACCTCCATTTGATCGACCTCCTGATCATCGCCGCCTACATCGCGGCGACCATCGGTATCGGATTCTGGATCTCGAAGCGCGCGTCCCGCAGCATCCAGAACTACTTCCTTGGCGGCAACACCATTCCGTGGTACATGCTGGGTTTCTCGAACGCCTCCGGGATGTTCGACATCAGCGGGACCATGTGGATGGTGTACCTGCTGTTCATCTACGGGCTCAAGAGCGTCTGGATACCGTGGCTCTGGCCGGTTTTCAACCAGATTTTCCTGATGGTCTATCTGTCGATCTGGCTGCGGCGGTCTGGCGTCATGACCGGCGCCGAGTGGATCACGTTCCGGTTCGGCACGAGCCGGGGAGCCAATCTGGCTCACGTCATCGTGGTCCTGTTCGCCGTCATCAACGTCATCGGGTTCCTCGCTTATGGGTTCATCGGCATCGGCAAGTTTGCCGCCACCTTCCTCCCGTGGGAACTGTCTGCGGATCCGGCGACCAACGTAAACCTGTACGGCCTGATCATCACGGCCATCACGACGCTGTATGTGGTGAAGGGCGGGATGTTCAGCGTCGTCTTCACAGAGGTACTCCAGTTCGTCATCATGACCGTCGCCTGCATCTCGGTTGGGGTGATAGCGATGAATCAGGTGTCACCGACCATGCTGGATACGGTCGTTCCGGAAGGATGGCGCAACATATTCTTTGGCTGGCGGCTGGACCTCGACTGGACGGGTATCCTCGATGCGGCTGCGGGGAAGATCCGGCAGGACGGATGGGAGCTCTTCTCGATCTTCTTCATGCTGATGCTCTTCAAGGGTTATCTCCAGGCCACGGCCGGACCCGCGCCGAACTACGACATGCAACGCGTTCTTTCCGCGCGGACTCCGAAAGAGGCGGCCAAGATGAGCGGGTTCGTGAGTCTCGTACTACTCATTCCGCGATACATGCTGATCGCGGGCCTCACTGTGCTGGCGCTGGCGTTCTTCAGCGGCGATCTCAACAGCATGGGCGAGGCGGTCGACTTCGAGATGGTCTTGCCCTTCGCCATGCGCGAGTTCGTGCCGGTGGGCCTGCTGGGGCTGCTCATCGCCGGGCTGCTCGCGGCCTTCATGAGCACGTATGCGGCTACGGTCAATGCGGCACCGGCGTATATCGTCAACGACATCTACAAGCGCTACGTCAATCCGAACGCCTCTGAGAAGCGATACGTCTGGATGAGCTACACCACGTCGCTCGTCGTCGTGGTCGTGGGCACGGCCTTCGGCTTCTTCATTCCCGATCTGAACACCATCGTTCTGTGGATCGTGGGCGCCCTCTACGGCGGTTACACGGCTGCCAATCTCCTGAAATGGTACTGGTGGCGCTTCAACAGTTACGGCTACTTCTGGGGCATGGCGGCGGGGATCGCGGCAGCCGGCATCGTACCGACAGCGATGACCCTACTCTTCGGTGAAGGCGCCTTCGGAGAAGCGAGCCCGGTCTATGGCTTCCCCATCATTCTGGCGCTTTCTCTGGTCGGATGTATTGCGGGCAGCCTGCTGACGCAGCCGGACGACGAAGAAGTGTTGAAGAAGTTCTATCTCAAAGTACGCCCCTGGGGTTTCTGGAAGCCGATTCATGAGAAGGTGCTGCACGAGCACCCGGATGTCGTGGCGAACAAGGACTTGAGACGCGACATGTTCAACGTGGCAGTTGGAATCATCTGGCAGACCGCGTTGACGGCGACCGGCATCTTCCTCGTGATCGAGGAATGGACGTACCTGCTGGTATGTGTAGCGGTGACCGCCGTGACATCCGTCGTGCTCAAGTACAACTGGTACGACAAGATGGAGGACTACCCCAAGGATCTTCAACTGAACGCGGATTGAAACGGACAGGACTATGACAGCGAGTGGTACGGAGTTCGACGCGGCGAGATTCGACGATCGAATGACGGCGCTCCGGGAGGCATATGAGGCTTTGCTGGAGCGGCCGAACCAACCGGCTGATGAGCGGAATGGGATCTTCGTACGATTCCGATATCCGGTACTCACCGCCGATCACGCGCCGTATTTCTGGCGCTACGATCTGGACCGCACGACAAATCCGTTTCTGATGGAGCGCTTGGGGATCAACGCGGTGTTCAACCCGGGCGCCATCAAGCTGGGCGAACGCTATCTCTTGGTTGCACGGGTCGAGGGTATGGACCGTAAGTCGTTCTTCGCAGTAGCTGAGAGCCCGAACGGTGTGGATCGGTTTCGCTTCTGGGACTACCCGATCTCCATGCCGGAGACGGACGATCCGGACGTGAACGTCTATGACATGAGGCTCACCCGGCACGAGGACGGCTGGATCTACGGCGTCTTCTGCACGGAGCGCAACGATCCGGCTGCTCCGCCCGGCGACACGGCGGCGGCCGTGGCGCAGGCCGGGATCGCGCGCACCAAGGACCTGTTGGCGTGGGAGCGCTTGCCCGACCTCGTCACACCGTCGCCGCAGCAACGCAACGTGGTGCTGCATCCGGAGTTCGTGGACGGGAAGTACGCTTTCTACACGCGCCCCCAGGAGGGCTTCGTGGACACGGGTGGTGGAGGCGGCATCGGATGGGGGCTGTGCGAAGACATCACGCGGGCTGCCGTGGGCCACGAGCGGATCATCGATCCCAGGGTCTATCACACCGTCAAGGAAACGAAGAACGGGCAGGGGCCGCCACCGCTGAAGACAGCGCAAGGTTGGCTGCACCTCGCGCATGGGGTACGCAACACGGCGGCGGGCCTGCGCTACGTGCTGTACCTGTTCATGACGGATCTGCGTGAGCCTTGGTGCGTGACGCACGCTCCGAGTGGCTACTTCATGGCACCCAGGGGCCGGGAACGGGTGGGCGACGTGTCGAACGTGCTGTTCAGTAACGGTTGGATTGCCGACCCGGATGGAAGCGTGCTGATCTACTACGGGTCCTCGGATACCCGTGTGCACGTGGCGCTTTCTTCAGTGGAGCGACTGCTGGAGTTCGTGCAGCACACACCACCGGATCCACTACGCTCCGCGTCATGCGTTGTGCAACGGGTCGGCCTGATCGAGCGAAACCTGCAAGTCCTGAGGGGTTCGTGAGACGATGGAACGGCCCTCTCCAGTGTCGCGACTCCGGAGTGCTTTGCTGGATGAGCTGCAGCATCGGATGCTGCCGTACTGGCTCGAGAACTCGGTCGACGAGGAATTGGGGGGCTTCGTGGGCCAAATCCGGCAGAACGGCGAGCGGGTTCGCGACGCCGCCAAAGGGTCAGTTCTCAACGCGCGGATCCTGTGGACATTCGCCGCGACCCATCGCCTGTTCGGCGATGGTCCTTTTCTTAAGCTGGCTGAGCGAGCCCACTCGTATCTCACGGAACACCTCTGGGATCCGGTCCACTGTGGCGTCTTCTGGACCGTGGACAACAGGGGATACCCACGGGAAACTCGCAAACAGACGTACGCCCAGGCATTTGCCCTCTACGGGCTGTCCGAGTACCATCGCGCCACTGGTGACGGCGAAGCTCTCGATCAGGCCATCCAGGTTTTCGAGCTGATCGAGAAGCGCACCCTGGACCGTGAGCACGGAGGGTACCTGGAAGCCCTCAGCCGGTCGTGGGAGCGTGTCGAGGACGTGCGACTGAGTGAGAAGGATCTGAACGCGCCCAAGAGCATGAACACGCATCTCCACTTGCTGGAAGCCTACACGAATCTCCTGCGCACGTGGCCCGATCCGCTCCTGCGTGAAAGGCTGGCTTCACTCGTTGGCCTGTTTCTGGAGAAGATCATCGACCCGAACAGACATCACCTGCGCACGTTTTTCGAGATGGACTGGACACCGGTGACCGACACGATCTCGTTCGGACACGATATCGAGGCCAGTTGGTTGCTCCTGGAGGCCACGGACGTGCTCGGTGATTCTGCAACCCGGTCGCAGGTTCGCGCAGCGGCGATTGCCCTTGCCCGGGCCACGCTGATGGAGGGAATCGACACCGCCGGAGGACTCGTGAACGAGGTGCTGCCCGATGGAGAGATCGACGGTGACAAGTATTGGTGGGCGCAGTTCGAGGCCATCGTCGGGTTCTTCAATGCATATGAGGAGACGCAATCTGGCGATCTCTTGGAAGCGGCGGTGGCGATCTGGGAGTATGCCAGGCAACATCTCAGGGATGAGGCCTTCGGTGAGTGGTACTTCCGCGTGGATCGGGACGGGAATCCGTATCCGGAGGACGACAAGGTCGGCATGTGGAAGTGTCCCTATCACGGAGCCAGGGCCTGCTTCGAGGTGATCGAACGCGCCGATCGTTGGGAGCAGATGTACATGTGAGCATCGTCAGCTAACAGGACAGTGAATGGAGAGTCGGACATGCAACAGATATCCCCGGCTGCACGGCACGGCATCGAGTATCGTAGGTTCGTGAACAGGTCAAGCATTGCCGTGCGGACGGCGGCTGCCGCTTGGCTCCTGACTGTCGCAGGCTGCGCGGGTGGTGGTCCCGCAACTGTTGAGGACGCTCTCCCCTGCGACCCCGAGGCAACGCCCGAGACCAGAGCGTTGTTCGCCAACCTCATGAACCTGGCGCCGGAAGCTGTTCTGTTCGGCCAGCAGGACGCGCTCGCCTACGGCGTGAAATGGAAAGTCGAGGAGGGGCGCTCCGACGTGAAGGATGTTGCCGGGTCACACCCTGCGGTCTTCGGATGGGAACTGGGTGATTTGGAGCTCGGAGCGGCCGAGAACCTCGATGGCGTCGACTTCGAGAACATGAAGCGCTGGATCGAGCAGGGCTACGAACAGGGAGGTGTGATCACCATCTCCTGGCACATGAACAACCCGGTGAGCGGCGGAAACGCGTGGGACACCACGCGAGCGGTCTACGCCATCTCGCCCGGAGGCGAGAAGCACGAGCTGTACACGACATGGCTCGACGCTTTTGCCGAGTTCGCCCGCGACTTGCAGACCGGCGCCGGGCGACCGATTCCGATCATCTTTCGGCCGTTCCACGAGCACAGCGGCAGCTGGTTCTGGTGGGGTGGTGCCAACGTCACGGCCGACGAATACGTTGGTCTTTGGCGTTTCACGGTGCAGTATCTGCGCGATGAGAAGGGTTTGCACAATCTCTTGTGGGCGTACTCGACTGACGTCTTCACCGATGAAGAGGACTACTTCGAGCACTATCCGGGGCACGAGTACGTCGACATCCTCGGTTACGACGACTATCGTGCGCTGAGCACGGACGAAACCGTGCCGCTCATGACCGCCCGACTGAAGATGCTGGTCGAGATGGCCGAGGAGTCGGGTAAGCTCCCGGCACTGACGGAGACCGGTCTCGAAGGCGTCACCGTCGCCAACTGGTGGACGGGACGGCTGCTCGAGGCTATCAAGGCGGACTCGGTGAGCCGTCGCATTTCCTACGCGCTCGTGTGGCGCAACGCGAACGAAGCGGATATCCCGGGACATCACTTCGGACCGTACGCCGGTCATCCCAGCGCGCCCGACTTCGTTCAGTTCGCTGCAGACCCCTTTGTTCTGCTGGTCGACGAGCTGCCCGACCTGTACAATGGGCGCAGCGCGAGGGAGGAGCAGAACCGATGACGGCAACGATGGCGAGAGCCGCGGCAGAGTCTCAAACTTGGAGCTATGGAGGCTATCGCAACATGATCAGATTGCTCGTTCTCGCGCTCGTAGTGGCGCTGCCGCTCGAATCGCATGCCCAGGTCAGGCTTTCCCGGCTTTTCGGCGACGGCCTCGTCCTGCAGCGTGACGCGCATGTGCCCATCTGGGGCTGGGTGGATCCGGGCGATCAGGTGGTAGTTACGCTGCAAGGTGTAGACTATTCCGCCGTCGCCGACAGCAGTGGAGCCTGGATGGTGCGGCTGTCTCCCCTGATGCCTGGGGGCCCTCACGTAATGACGGTGCGCAGCGGAGGTGTTGCGCTGCACGTGCGCGACATTCTGGTGGGCGACGTGTGGCTTGCCTCAGGGCAGTCCAACATGGAGTGGGTCGTTGCGGATGCGGCTGGTACCGCCACGGAGGACGCCGGCATTCGTCATTTCAAGGTGCCCCGATCCTGGGCCTATCAGGAGGAAGATTCGCTGGCGGGAGGAGGATGGGAGCGTGCCGAAGCGGACCGTGTGGGCACGTTCACCGCCGTCGGCTACTACTTCGCCCGCGAGCTTCGCGAGCATGTCGGTGTGCCCGTGGGAGTCATCAACAGCAGCTGGGGCGGCAGCCGCATCGAACCGTGGATGAGCCGCGACGCGCTTGGATTGGATGAGGCTGATGTCGACCGGATCCGAGCGGCCGAGCTGGCGCGGCAGGCGGCGATCCGGGAGCGGGTGCAAGCACGGATCGGCATGGTGCCCGACGAGGACGCCGGACTGATCGACGGCGTCGCTCGCTGGGCCGCGCCGGATCTCGACGATAGCGACTGGTTCAGCGTCCCGGTGCCGTCCAACTGGGAGGCGGCGGGGTTCGAGGGCATGGACGGCGTGGCGTGGTATCGCACCAGATTCGAGCTGAGCGAGGAGGACATCGAACGGGGCGTGAAGCTCGGACTCGGGATGATCGACGACTCCGACATCACCTGGGTCAACGGCGTGGAAGTAGGGCGCATGGACAACGCGTGGAATCGGGCGCGTCTCTACGACGTGCCGTCCCGGGCGCTGCAGGCCGGGGTGAATGTCATCGGCGTGCGCGTGGAAGACTTCCAGGGTGGAGGCGGTATTGCCGGCCCGCAGGAAACTGTGTTCATCGACGTCGGAGGGGAGCGTCGTCCGCTACCCGATGAGTGGCGGTTCATGGTGGGCCGGGTGAGCATCGATTCGGATGGCAACAAGAACCAGGTACCGACCCTGTTGTGGAACAAGATGATCCATCCGCTCCTACCGTTTCCAATCAAGGGTTTCATCTGGTATCAGGGAGAGTCAAACGCGGACCGGATGCCGGATGCCCAGGCGTACGCGGAGCTGTTCGCCGACATGATCCGGAGCTGGCGTGACAAGTGGCAGCAGGGTGACCTCCCGTTCTTGTGGGCGCAGCTCGCCAACTTCAGAGCTGCGAATGACGATCCCTCGGCCGAGAGCAACTGGGCGGTATTGCGGGAGGCGCAGTCCGCCGCGCTCACGCTCCCCAACACCGGTCAGGCCATCCTCATCGACATCGGTGAGGCCGACGACATTCATCCTCGCAACAAGCAGAATGTGGGACGCAGGCTGGCCTTGGCCGCGCGGAAGTTCGCGTACGGCGAGGATGTGGTGTACTCCGGCCCGACATTCCGCGAGTGCGAGTTCCGAGACGGACGAGCCACGATCTCGTTCGATCACGTTGGAAGCGGGCTCGTGGCTCGCGGCGGCGGCCTGCGTGGGTTCGCGGTAGCGGGTACGGACGGACGCTTCGTCTGGGCGGACGCCCGGATCGACGGCGATCGCGTGGTCGTGTGGAGCGATTCCGTGTCCGAACCGGCGGCGGTTCGATACGCGTGGGCGGACAATCCGGAGGCGGCGAACCTGTACAACGTGGAAGGTCTCCCCGCTGGGCCGTTCCGGACGGATCGGTGGTGAGGCGGCGCCCGCAGTGACCTGCAAAGCAGGTGCTGTCACGGATGTGTGTGCGGTTGGCCCTAAGCGGCCTGCAAATAGGTCCTGTGACGGATGAGTGTGCAGAGGGTCCCTCCGCGGCGTGCAAAGGGAGTCCTGTGACCCATGAGTGTTCAGTGGGCCCCGCAGCGGACGTCAGTGAGCTACCGGCACTTCACCCGCGGCCCCATCGACGGTGCGAACTGCAGGCCGCGGAGGGGGCCGCCGGAAGCTCCGCACGGATAGGCGCCGCGGAGTGCAGTTCGGGGAGGGGGCCGCCGGAAGCTCGGGACGAATCGACGCCGCGAACTGCAGTCCGCGGAGGGGGCTGCACGAAGCTCCGGACGGATCGGCGCCGCGGACTGC
>Ga0209536_100000781_pt1 | contig 52585 bp, 41 predicted proteins | sample DeeMarSeWOR28_12_FD_187461 | JGI IMG/M metagenome (GOLD analysis project Ga0209536, IMG submission 187461) | Marine sediment microbial communities from White Oak River estuary, North Carolina - WOR-2-8_12 (SPAdes) (version 2) | ecosystem: Environmental > Aquatic > Marine > Intertidal zone >... | reverse complement strand
GCTGGTGGATACCGGTACTTCCGGCGACCACTCCCTGGTCGATACCAATGATTTCCAGGGGGAAGACCTGCAGGCCGACCGTTTGATCATGGTGGGCAACTTCGCCAGCCGCGACGAGTTCCCCGTCTCGGGGCTGAGCAGCTCGAACACGGTCGTGCTGGAGGGGGGGAACCAGCCCTTCCGGCGCGCGTTCACCAACTGGTGGGCGAACAACCCGGCGATCCTGTCCGATCAGCTCGACGACATGTTCCGGGGGGGCAGGCTGCTGCGACTGCTGAGCCAGGAGGGCAAGAAGTTCTTCGTCCGGGTGGCTGCCAGTAACGGTACAGGCGTCACGGCCGCGGGCGTGCCGTTCGTGGCCGTCGACCACCCGATCGGACACTGGATCGTCCCGGAGGCGATCCACGAGGCGGTCGCGATGGTGGAGTCGATCGGCTAGGTCGGGCGCGGCGACCGGACCGAGCGGCTCACCGCGCCCGCCACACGCCCGTGCCGAAGCCCACGACGGCCGAACCGGCGATGAACCCGCCGGCGGTCACGTACATCGGTCCTTCCATCGTCCTGCCATAGCGGTGGACGAGCGCGGCGCGCACCAGGAGCGCGACGGTGGCGGTCCAGCCCGCCGCGGGGTTGAGGATCAGGAGCCCGGTCGCGAAGAGCACGCCCATCTGGCGTGACGCCCCTCCGACCAGCTGGACGAGCGCTCCGGGGATCGCCCAGAGCAGCAGCGCGCGCGCGAGCTCGGGACTGGTGCCCGCCTCGATCGTGGCGACGTATACGCGGTCCACCGGGGGAAGGAGGTCCGCGGCGAAGTACCGTTCCCACGCCAGCCACACGAAGAGCGCGGCCACGCCGAAGCCGAGCAGCTCCGCGAAGTACTGTTGCCGCCGGCCCTGCCTCTCGAGCTCCGGATCGGTGCCCGATCCCCGCAGGATCCACCCCGCCTTGAGGTCGTACCCCATGTCGGCGAAGGCCGGGCCGGTCGCGGCGGTGAAGCCGACGAGCACCGCGAGCGGGAGGTCGGGGAAGCCCAGCAGCATGCCCACGATGAGGAAGATCAGCGCCGTCGCGAAGGCCGGAAACCAGCCGGCGTGCATCGCCGCCAGCCCCACGACGAGCTCGGACACGAGCGCCGCGGCCGCCGCGAACAGGACGAATCCGATCAGCATCCCGGGAGTCATCTCACCGAACAGACCGGTCACGAGCGCGAGCAGCGTGGCCACGAAGAGGTAGGCGAGCAGGCCGCCTGCCAGCGACCGGCCGAAGACGCGCCCGGACACACCGGGCCCGGCGACCTCCGGTCCCGACACGCCGGATCCCGCGCCCTCCGCGCGGCCCGCATCGACACCGCGCACGCGAACCGCGGCGATCATCTGGCCCAGCGCGACGAGCCCCGCTCCGACCATGATGCCGTGCGGGACGTACAGCGCGTCGAGATCGACCCCGAGCACGCTCGGCGCATAGGCGCGAAGCAGCAGCCCCACCGCGAACATGGAAAGGGCCCACGCGTTGCCGATCCAGCAGACGCCGAAGACATCCATGGGGATCCCGAAGAGCTGACCCGTCCCCCCCGCGACCCCTCCGGCGACGAGCAGCCTCGCGCGCCGGCCTCCTTCGTCGCCGGCGATCAGAACCTCCGACGTCGCGACGCCCGAGGGCCAGAGCCCGGTCGCCGGAAAGGTGCTCGAGTCGAACACCCGATAGAGGAGAGTGGCGTCGATCACCAGCGCCAGGATCGCCCCGCCGAACATCGGCCCGATCAGGTCCGGCCGACCCATCAGCCAGGGAACCCCGATCGGGAGCAGCAGCGCGTTGGCGCTTCCGAAGGTCGCCCCCGAGATCGTCGTCTGCAGGAGGTTCTGCCGGTTCAGGTCGCCGAAGCCGCGGAGAAGCGCGAGCGGGATCCGCGCCAGCATGAGCGCGACCATCGCGCCGATCACCGAGCTGTTGGGCGTGATGCCGACGCGGGTGATGAGCTGGATGCCGATGATCGATCCGAGCACGGCGAGCAGCGTGCCGGCGATCAGCGTGGTCGGCTCGCCGAGCGACGGGTGACGCCGCTCTCCCTCCGCGTCGGTCACAGAAGCTGCGAGAGCGCGGACGCCACGAGACGGCGGGCCAGCAGGACCGGCCGCCCGGAGGCCCGGACGACGACAGCCCGCTGGGCCTCGGAGTATCCCATGCAGTGCATGACGATGAGATCACAGTCGGCCAGGGCGCTGCCCGCGGCCTCGAAGTCGTCGTCCGCGTCGTAGGGAGAGGCGTGCGCGGTTCGAAGCCGCTGGCCGGCCGGAGGGTGGTAGTGATGCTCCCCCTGCTGGCGATCGAGCGGCACCATCAGGCCGATCGACTCGGCGCCGTGGCACAGCATGTCCACCCCGCTGTCCACGAGGTGCTGGGCATCGAGGAAGAGGCCGTGCGGCCGGAGGTCCGAGAAGTCTCCGGTACACAGGAGCACCGTCGCTTCCCCCGAGCGCCACCTCCGCCGGGCCCCACCCGGCCCGTCCGCGTCCTCTTCGTCGGCGTTGCCGTCCAGGTACTCCTGGATCCGTCCGGTCACCCACCGCTTTCCGATGATCGCCTGATCCCCGTTCCGCAGCCGCGTCACCAGGGCGTGATCGTGCTCGTCGGGCGCGAGGTCCGCGATCTCTTCGGCATCGAGCCCGTCCAGTGCGCCCCACTCCCGCACGTCCACGGCCAGCGGGAGCGCGGCCACGATCTCGGGCACGAGATCGTCGCGCGGCGTCTGGCCGATGGTGAGGAACGTGATCCGATGGAGCATGGGACACGATATCGGACCGGGCTCCTTGCTGCACGGGCCCACGCCCGGATATCCTCGCCGCCATGCCAGACCGTGAGCCTGCGGGCGAGACGCGCCCCATCGAAGAGGACGAGCTCGAGCCGCTCGCCGTCGGGGCCTGGATCCTCGGAGCCGGCGGCGGCGGCGATCCCTACCATTCCTGGCTGAACCTGCGTCGCCTCTACGCGGACGGCGCGAAGGTCTCGCTCATGGATCCGAGAGCGCTAGACGACGATGCCCTCGTCGCCGTGGTCTCGACGATGGGCGCTCCCCTGGTGGGCGAGGAGCGGCTCACTGATCCGAAGGTCGCGGCCCTCGCCGTGCAGCAGATGGAGGCGCATCTCGGCCACGGGTTCGACGCCGTCATGTCGCTCGAGATCGGCGGCGCGAACGCGTTCCAGCCGCTCATGGTCGCGGCGGTGACGGGGCTGCCCGTGCTGGACGCCGACACGATGGGGCGCGCCTACCCCGAGGCTCAGCACTCCAGCTTCGCCATCGGCGACCTGCGGCCCTACCCGCTCACCCTCGCCGACGTCCGCGACAACGCCGTGGTCGTGTCGCGCGTCGCCACCTGGAAGTGGATGGAGCGCATCAGCCGGAAGGTCTGCACCGAGGTCGGCTCGCTTGCCGCGACCTGCAAGGCGCCGCGGACGGGTCGCGAGGTGAAGGAGTGGGGCGTGCTGGATACGGTGACGCAAGCGATCGGCCTCGGGCGCGCGGTGCTCGAGGCTCGTCGGCGCAAGGATGATCCCGTCGCAGCCGTGGTCGAGCACGGAGGCGGACGACTTCTCTTCTCCGGGAAGGTCGTCGACGTCGCGCGCCGCGCGACCGAGGGCTTCCTTCGAGGTACCACACGCATGGCGGGGCTGGACGAGGATAAGGGACGCGAGCTCCGGGTCGACTTCCAGAACGAGTTCACGGTGGGCTGGATCGACGGCGAGGTCCGCATGAGCGTCCCCGACATCATCTGCATCCTCGACGCGACGACGGGCGAGGCGATCGGCACCGAAGCGCTCCGATACGGCCAGCGCGTGAAGGTCGTGGGGCTGCCGGCCCCGGCCGTGCAGACCACGCCGAAGGGACTTCAGCACGTCGGCCCCCGGGCGTTCGGATACGACTTCGACTTCGATCCGCTCTTCCCGAACGCGACATGAGGCGGATCGGGATCGACGTCGGCGGAACGAACACCGACGCCGTGCTCGTCGAGCGCGCCGACGTCGTCGCCTCGGTCAAGACACCGACGACCGACGACGTCACCGGCGGGGTGCGGGAGTCGCTCCGTCTTCTGGTCGCGAAGCTCGGAGGCGATCCCGGTCGGGTCGAAGCGGTGATGATCGGCACCACCCATTTCACGAACGCCGTCGTGCAGCGGCGCGACATCGAGCCCGTGGCGGCACTGCGCATCGGGCTGCCCAGCGGGCGATCGTTGCCTCCGTTCGTGGACTGGCCTCCCGATCTCGCGGCCCGGGTCTCCGGACGGGTCTTCATGGTGCGCGGCGGCCACGAGTACGACGGACGCCCCCTCGTCCCGTTCGATGCCAGTGCGGTCCGGGCCGCCGCGGTGGCCATCGGGGAGGCCGGGATCCGTTCCGCGGCCGTGAGCGCGGTCTTCTCGCCGCTCACCCCGGAATGTGAGGAAGCCGCGGCGGAGATCCTCTCGGAGGCATTGCCCGGGATTTCGGTGACCCAATCACACGAGCTGGGTCGGATCGGTCTCCTGGAGCGTGAGAACGCGGCGCTGCTCAACGCCTCCCTCATCGGGCTCGCGCGACGGACGACGAAGGCGTTCACCGAGGCCGTGGCCGCATCCGGTATCGATGCGCCGCTCTACATCACCCAGAACGACGGAACCGTGATGCGGGCGTCGCAGGCCGAGGCGTTTCCCGTCTACTCCTTTTCGTCGGGTCCGACCAACAGCATGCGAGGCGCGGCGTTCCTCTCGGGCCTGAAGGACGCGATGGTCGTCGACGTGGGGGGCACCACGACCGACATCGGGCACCTCAAGGCCGGCTTCCCGAGGGAGGCGAACCGAACGGTCGAAGTCGGCGGCGTGCGCACCCTGTTTCGCATGCCCGACCTGCTGTCGCTCGGTCTCGGCGGCGGCACGCTCGTCGATCCCGACGCGCGGAGCGTGGGCCCGACCAGCGTCGGCCACCGGCTCACCGCCGAGGCGCGCGTCTTCGGGGGCGACCAGCTCACGGCCACCGACGTGGCCGTCGCCTCCGGGCTCGCCCAGATCGGCGATGCGAGGCACGTCGTCGACCTCGACCGCGCCGTCGTGTCCTGGGCCACCGGGCGCTTCCGCGAGATGATCGAGGAAGGGGTCGATCGGATGAAGGCCGACGCGCAGCCTCTCCCGCTCCTGGCGGTCGGCGGTGGCGCCTTCCTCGTGCCCGAAGAGCTGCCCGGCATCAGCGCGGTCGTCCGCGTGCCGCACGCCGCGGTGGCGAACGCGGTCGGCGCGGCGATCGCGCAGGTGAGCGGAGAAGTCGATCAGGTGTTCACCGGCGTCGATCGCGAGGCTGCGATCGAGGAAGCCATGCGGATCGCGCAGGAGCGGGCGGTACGCGCCGGAGCCGACGCGGACACGCTGGACGTCGTCGAGGTCGAGGACCTGCCGCTGGCGTACGTCCCGGGCGGCGCGCTTCGGGTGCGGGTGCGGGTGGTGGGGGACGCGCGGGCCTGACGGCCCCGCCGCCCGGGCCACCGAATCTCGTGGACGAAGCCTACGTCCCCGCTCCCGCGTACCCCGTGAGCTCGACGTAGCCGCGGCCGCTCACCGGTCGACCGCCCTCGCCTGCACCGCTCACCCGCACCGATCCCTCCCAGTACCGAAACGCCACCCGCAGCTCCTGATCGAGCACCGCGGGCTCCACCGTCAGGTCCCATCCGCGCTCCGGCACGCGAATGCGCCACCCGGACGGGTATTCGGCGCCATCGACGGCCGAGGCCCAGGTCCCGGTCGGCTCGACGACGACCTCGCTGCCCCACTCCAGGGGGAACCGGCGACCTTCCGGATCGATCAGGACGCCGTCGCTCAACGGGTCCGGCGTTCCGTCGGACAGACGGAGCTGGTAGACCATCATCTCCCACCCGTCGTCGAGCTGGAGCGCGAACCAGTCCCAGCCGACCTGGTCGCCCGAGAGCGCGGACGTCGACCACTCCCGGTCAAGCCAGGTCAGGCCGGTCACCGCAACGGTGTCCCCGTCCACGATCACGACGCCCTCGGCAGGCATCCGTGTGTGCGCGTAGTAGAAGGAGGCGTTGCCCGGCTCGGCCCCCTTCTGGCTGAGCCCGTCGACGCCCTGCCGGACGTGTGGCTTGCCGGCCTGGAGGACGAGGTCGATCTCGGCGCCGTTGCCGTCGGCGGCCAGGCGGAGCGGGAAGACGCCGGCAGCCGGGTCGTCGTTCGCCGGAGAGCTCGCAGCGCCGACGTCGGCGGGATCCAGCGACGCCAGCGTCCAATCCTCGAGCCACACCCGCAGCGGCTCGGCCTGCGCCCCCGCCAGCCCCGCCCCACCGCGCGCGAAGAGCTCCGTCGCGCGGAAGTCGCTGGCGGCGATGTCCGTGAAGCCGAAGTGCCCCATGTACGCCTGGTTGGTCGCCCAGGCGGAGGGCCCGCCCGGCGCGGTCGGCGCCAGCGAGCTGCGGAAGATCGTGAACTGGAAGCCGAACTCCCGACCGTCTTCTGCGGCGAGGTTGCCCGTCACGTACCACCACTCGGTGCGGAAGTCCTCGTGGGGTCCGTGGTCTCCCGGGAAGACGAAGTCGTACGCTTCGAACGCGCGCGCGTAGCCGACCGTGTCTGCACCCCCCAGCGTCTCGACCAGCGAGAGCGTGAAGTCGGCTTCGCGCTCCTCGACCGCGCGACCACGGTCCGCCGAGCAGGCGCCGAGCGAACCGGTCAGGGTGGCGACCACCACCCAGATCGCACCCCGCCGTGCGAATCCGTTCGCCATCACTCCCCCCTCAGCGCCAGCGCCGGCGACGCGCGCGACATCCGCCAGGCCGGGTAGAGGCCGGCGAGCAGCGCACCCACGACCGCCAGTCCGACGGCCTGCACGAGGATGTCCGGTCCGACCTGCATGTTCAGCGTCCACCCGAACGAGCGCTTGTTCACCACGAAGATCATCACGACCGAGAGCACGAGCCCCATGGGGATCGCGAGAAGTCCCGACGCGAGCCCGATGAGGCCGGTCTGCGTCACCACGAGTCGCCAGAGCTGCCCGGGCGTGAGCCCCTGCGCCCTGAGCAGACCGAGCTCGCGAGCCTTCTCGAGCTGGAGGGCCGCCAGCGCGCTCAACACACCGACGAACGCCACGATGAACGCGAGCAGGCGGAGCACGGCGGTCACCTGGAAGGTTCGGTCGAAGACCTCGAGCGAGGTCTCGCGGAGCGTGTCGTTCGACCGGGCGATCACGGCTCGTCCCTCGGGCACGAGGGCCAGCAGCTCCTCGACGACCACTTCCGAGTCCGCTCCCTCTTCCAGAAAGAGTCCGAGCGACGTCACCCCGGGATCGTCGAAGATCCGGTCGTAGAGCGCGCGGCCCATCATGACGGTGCCCTGCTCCGACCCGTAGTCGTAGAAGACGCCGGCGATGGGGATCTCGACCTCGCCGTCGACGCCCGTGAGCGCGACGCGATCGCCCACGGCCAGGCCTCGCCGATAGGCGTACGGCTCCGAGACGATCACCGCCTCCCCCGTGCGGAAGCGCGTCATGATCTCGTCGCGATCGCCCGAGAGGAAGTCGAACGCCGACTCCCCGCGCGGATCGAGATCGAGGGCGACCAGGCGGAAGGCGTCTCCGTCCCGGATGAGGTCGAAGCCCCGGTAGGTGCTGGACCCGGAGACCTCGGGGTGCGCGACGAACGCATCGATCACGTCCGGCCAGAGCGTGCCGGAGGCGCGCGACGCCGTCGGACCCGGGAGCGAGACGTAGACGTCCGCCCGCAGCGTCCCGTCGAGCCACTGCACGAGCGTGCCCCGGAAGCTCTGGATCATGACCCCCAGACCGACGGTCACGGAAACGGCCACGACGAGCGCCGCGATCGCCGGTGCGGTCCGACTGAGGCTGCTGCCGACGCCCCGCCCGGCCATGACGCCGAGCGTCCCGCCGAGCCCGCGCAGGAGCGGGCGCAGCATGCTCATGAGGACCAGGGTGCCGCCCGGCGTGATCACCGCCATCCCGGTGATGATGAAGAAGAGCGCCGTGAAGGACACGAGCAGGGACCGCGTCGGGGCCAGCAGGATCAGGGCTCCGATCGCGCAGAGTCCCGCCCCTGCAGCCGCAGCGAGCGGAACCAGACGCCGCGCCCGGGACTCGACCACCGAGCGGAGCGCGGCGAGGCGCGGATTCGCGCCCGCGGCCTCCAGGGCCGGCGGCAGAGCCGCGACGAGCGTCGCGCCCAGGCCGAGCAGCGCCGCCTTCGCGACCAGGGCCGGCGCCACGGTCACCTCCTGCACCGAGACGGAGAAGTACAGGTCGTTGATCGTGCGCGCGACCATTCCGACCAGCCCCCGAGCGAGCACGAGGCCCACCCCCACACCGAGCGCCGCGCCCGCCGCGCCGATCCAGGCCGCCTCGGCGAGGATCATGCGAACGACCTCGTCGCGCGTGACACCGAGGGCTCGGAGGCGCCCCAGGATGCCCCGACGCTGGACGACCGAGAAGGTGACCGCGTTGTAGATCAGGAACATCCCGAAGATCAGGGCGAGGAGGCTGAGTGCCGTGAGATTCACGTCGAACGCGGCGATCATCCCGCTCATCGTCTGGGAGCGTGTCCCGACGGCATCGACCGTGACCCCCTCGGGCAGCGCCGCCTCGATACGCTCGAGCAGACCACCCGCCTCTTCCTCCTCGTCGATGCGCAGGTCGATCCGCGACAGGAGCCCCGGAATACGGAGCACCTCCTGCGCACCCGCGATGTCCATGAGGACCACGTCGGAGAGGCCGGAGCGGGTCAGGTCGTCGGAAGGGTCGACGAGGCCCACGACGGGCAGAGACCACGCCTCGCCTTCGACGAGCATCGGAAGCGAGTCACCCGGCGCGAGGCCCGCCCCTTCCGCCACGGGCGCCGACAGCACGACGCCGACGCGCGAGGCGATGATCGCGGAGACGTCGAGTCCGCTCTCCCCTCCCGCCACGTAGGGCCGAAACGGACCCTCCGAGAAGGGGTCGACGCCGAGAATCCTCAGCGCGCGGCCCGGAATGAGCGGCGAGCGGCCGTACCCTTCCACCACCGGTGCCGCGGCCGCGACGTCTTCCTCGATGCGGAGCCTGGCGACGAGCGACTCGTCGATCAGGCCGATGTCGCTCACGACCGCGTGCGTCGCGCGGCCGGACACAGTTTCCGCCGAGATGCGGAAGCCGGCCTGGGCGCTCTGGATCGCGACGTCGATCGAGAGGACGACCGCGACGCCGAGTGCCACACCGAGCACCGAGAGCACCAGCTGCAGACGGTGCTGCGTCAGGTAGCGAAGGCTCGCCCTGGAGAGAAGTCGCATCGTCGGGCCCGCCTCAGGCGCCCGCCCGTGGGCCGGCGCCCGCCATCGCCTCGCCGGCCTCGACCAGCTTCCCGTGATCGACCCTCAGCACCCGGTCCATGCGGGACGCGAGCTCCCGCGAATGCGTGACGACGATGAGCGTCGTCCCCGCCTCCCGCACCAGCTCGTCGAGCAGACGTACCACGATCTCGCTCGTGTCTTCGTCGAGGTTGCCCGTGGGCTCGTCGGCCAGCAGGAGATCGGGCCCGTGAATCAGCGCTCGGGCAATCGCGACACGCTGCTGCTCGCCACCGGAGAGCCGGTCCGGGAAGGCACCCGCGCGATCGCCCAGCCCGACGGCATCGAGGAGCTCGCGGGCACGCGCTTCTCCGTCCGCCGATCCCGTGAGCTCGAGCGGCAGCAGCAGGTTCTCCAGCACCGTCAGCGTCGGCATCAGATTGAAGAACTGGAACACGAAGCCGACCCGCTCGCGCCGAAAGAGCGTGCGGTCCCGCTCGGCGAGCGTACCGATGTCGGTGCCGCCGACGCGAACGGTGCCCGAGTCGGGCAGGTCGATCCCGCTCACGAGGTTGAGCAGCGTGGACTTCCCCGAGCCCGAAGGTCCCAGGATCGCGACCCGCTCGCCCGCCTCGATCGTGGCCGACGTGCCGGTCAGCACCTCGTGCGTGCGATCGCCTTCTCTATAGCTCTTGTGAACGTCGATCAGCTCGATCGACGGACCCTTTTCGTTCACCGGGAGACGACTCCCGGTCCTCAGCCTTCGGCGCCCTCCTCCAGTTGCTGAGGCAGGGTCGTGAGCTCGAGGACCTTGTACTGCCGTTCGCCCATGGGCAACTGGACCGTCACCTCCTCGCCTTCCTTCGCGCCGAGAAGTCCCTGCCCGATCGGCGATGCGAGCGACACCTGCCCCGCGTCGAGGTCGATGAAGTCGCCGGCCGTGATCGTGAAGGTGAACTCCTCGTCCATGCCGAGGTCGAGGATCTTCACCGTGGAGCCGAAGCCTACCCGGTCATAGGGCATTTCGTTCGGGTCGATCTTCGACAGCTCCGTCATCCGCGACGTGAGGTGGTTCAGCCGGGCCTCGACGAAGGCCTGGCGCTCCTTGGCCGACTTGAACTCCGCGTTCTCGCGGAGGTCGCCGTGCTCCATGGCGGTCTTGATCCGGATCGGCAGCTCGACGTTGAGCTCCTGAGTCAGCGCGGCGATCTCGGTTTCGATTTTCTCGCGGATTTCGTCCAGCATGGGAGCACCTCGGTCCTGGGGCGCCACCGGGCCCGGATGGGCCCTCGGTCGGGTATAAACGAGCCGCCGCCCCGGGCCGGCCGGGGCGGCGGAAGGGAGGAAGAATAGGGGCTCGGCGTACGGTGCGGTAGGGCATCCGCGGTCAACGACTCCCGCGAGCTGCGGTTCTACATCTTCCGGGAAGCGCCTGCGGGCGGCCCCTGATCCTCCCTACTCGGAGCGCAGGGCCCGCACCGGATCCACCCGGCTCGCCCGCCGGGCGGGCACCCATGCCGCGAAGAGCGCCACGCCGGTGAGCAGGAGGGGAATCGTGGCGAACGTGACGACGTCCGTGCTCGAGATGCCGAAGAGGTAGTCCGACGCGACCCAGGTGACGCCCGCCGCGAGCACGATCCCGACCACACCGCCGACGATCACGAGCCGCATCCCGCCACCGATCGCCATGCGGATCACGTCGCCCGCGGAAGCACCCAGCGACATGCGGATGCCGAGCTCCCGCGTCCGCTTGGCGACGGCATAGCTCACGACGCCGTAGACGCCGATTCCGGCGAGCAGGAGCGCCAGGGCACCGAAGACGGAGAGCAGCAGCGCGGCCATCCGTGGCGGGAAAAGCAGGAGGGCGAGGTGCTCGTTCATCGTCTTGATCTCTTCGAAGAGCACCATGTCCGGCTCGACCTCGTCGAGCGTCGCACGCGTGATGGCCACCAGCTCCTCGCTCGTTCCCTGCCCCTTCACCACGACCTGCATCCCGAAGAACATCACCTGGCCCTGCAGATGGTAGACGTAGGGGCGCGGGCTCTCGCCGAGCGTGCGGACCTTCGTGTTCGCCGCGATGCCGACGATGCGCAGGTCGTCCCCGCCCGCGGTCTGGATCGACCGCCCGACGAGGTCCTCGCCCGGGTAGTACCGATCGACGAACGCCTGAGAGACGATCACCATGCGCTCGGCGTCCAGGTCGTCGCGCGCGAACGCACGCCCCGAGACGATCTCCACGCCCATCGCCTCGAAGTAGCCGTGGCTGACGTTCGCGTTGTCGATGTCGTGGTCGCCGTCCGGCGTCTCGGAGGGCACGCCGGGCAGCAGGTAGCCGTTCGTCTGCACGCCCACACCCAGCGGGAGACGGTCCGCGAGCGCGACGTGCGTCACCTTCGGGTTCTCGAGCAGCCGCTGTTCGAAGACGTCGTAGAACGCCTCCACGTCCTCGGGCGTCTCGTAGCCCGCGAGCTCGGGCATCGGCCAGGCGAGAGCTCCCGGCCCGGTGTCGAAACCCGGATCGATCGCCTGCGCCTTCTGCAGACTGCGCACGAAGAGGCCGGCGCCGATGAGCAGGACGAAGGAGAAGGCGACCTGGGTTACGACGAGCCCACCGCGAAGGTTGAAGCGGCGCGGCACGCCCGAACCCGTCGCCTCGCTCTTGAGCGTCGGGGCAACGTCGGGATTGGTTGCCTGCAGGGCGGGCACCAGACCGAAGGCGACACCCGCGAGCATCGACACACCCGCGGTGAAGAGGAGCACGGTGCGGTCGAGGGAGATCTCGACGTCCACCGGCACCGGCAGCGGCGGCTGGAGCGCCATCAGCAGGTCGACCGTCCACTGGGCGAGCACGAGTCCGGCGACTCCACCCATGAGCGCCAGCAGCGTCGTCTCGATCAGGAGCTGGCTGACGAGCCGCTTCCTGCCGGCGCCGAGAGCGAGCCGAACCGCGATCTCCTTCCGCCGGTCCTCGGCCCGCGCCAGGAGGAAGGAGGCGAGGTTGGCGCACGCGATCAGGAGCACCACGCCCACGACGGCGAGCAGGAGGCCGGCCACGGGGGTGAGGATCCGGTCGACGGCCGGGTTCAACGACACCTTCCCGGACGGGACGGCCGACATGAGCCGGCGCTCGTTCGTCTCCGGATACGCCTCTTCGAGGCCGGCGGAGAAGGCGCTCAGGGAGGCGTTCGCCTGCTCTATGGAGACCCCGGGCAGCAGGCGGGCCTTCATGAACATGCTCCGACTGCCCCGACGCTCGAGCTGCCCTCCGGACATGAGCACGTCGGTCATCATCAGCGGCGTGAAGAAGCCGGTCACCAGCACCGGCATCGACCCGGTGTACGCCTTCGGCGCCACGCCGACCACCGTGTACGGCCGTCCGTTCAGCCATACGTCGCTACCGACGATGTCCGGGTCCGCGCCGAAGTCCTGCGTCCAGGTGCGGTGCCCCAGGATCACGACCGGGTGGGTGCCCGGCGTGGCGTCTTCCTCCGCCACGAACGAGCGGCCGAGCTCCATCTCGATGCCGAGCGTCTGGAAGTAGTCCCACGAGATCAGCTCGCCGAAGGCGACACGCGGGCGGCCGTCGAGGTCGATACGGGCGATCGTCGTCCGGGTGGCCACGACGTTCCGGAAGACGTCGTTGCCCTCCCGCAGGTCCAGGTAGTCGGGGTGCGACGACGTCGCGTACTGGAAGCCGTCGGAGTCCGACGAGTAGACCTCGACCAGCTCGTGACGGTCCGTCACCGGCAGATCCCGGATGAGCACCGCGTTCACGATGCTGAACATCGCCGTGTTGGCCCCGATGCCGAGGGCGAGGGAGAGCACCGCGACCGCCGTGAAGCCCGGGGAGCGCAGGAGTCGGCGAATCGCGTAGCGGAAGTCGTTCGGGTGCATCGGCAGCTTGCTCCAGAAGTCGGGGTCGCGGTTCGCGGCCCGATCGGGTCGGTTTCGTTCGGTGGTGGGTCGGACGGCCTCGAGTCGACGGGCGGCACGCCGGAGGGCTCCGGCGCGGAGGGTGAGGACCTCGCGCCAGAAGAGCGCGTCGGCCACGACGCGCGGGCGACCCTCGGCCAGTGCGCGTGCGTGCGCGTCGACCAGGTCGCCCTCGATCGCCTCGGCGACCTCGTCGGGCAGGCGCCTGCGCAGGAGCGCCAGCGCGAGCCGCGGGGGTCCGCCGGCGTCGCTCGCCGCCGGACCGGGCCGCGACTCAGCCATGGGCGGTGCGCGCACCGGCGCCCTCCCACATGCGCTCGCGAACCGCACGGACCTGCTCGAGCGCCTCCAGTCCTTCCGGCGTCAAGGCGTACAGGCGCTTCGCCTTCCCGCCTCGCGTGGCCGTCGGCTCACCCTTCCAGGAGCGGGCGTACCCCTTCTCCTCGAGACGCATGAGCGTCACGTAGATCGTGCTCACCGAGACGGTGCGTCCTGCGAGCTCGGTCAGCTCCTCCCGGACCCTGCCCCCGTCAGCCTCTTCGCCCAGCCGTCGCACGGCCAGAAGCACCAGCTCTTCCAGGTCCCCCAGGTGCGATCCCTTCGGCATGCAGCCCTCGCGTCTTGATTATTCCGACAAAATCAAAACGCACTACGGGAGGGGGTCGGTGGGGGTTTCAGTGCGGAGGCATTACGGCTGGCGTTATCAGTCGTCCGACCATTCCACGCGAGCCAGGGTCGGAGCTCGAGCCGACCCTGCGAACGCATCCTGGACTTCCGCGTCGTGCGCGCAGTCCACCTTCACGGTGGTCGAGACCCGATCATCCTGGTGTCGAATCGTGTCGAGAATCACGTGAGGATGGCGAGCTGCAACCAGAAGAAGGACGCGCGCCGGGCCCCTAGGACGCCTGCGCCCCTGCTCCCAGTTCTGGAGGGTGCGAACGCTGATTCCGAGCATCGCAGCGAACTTCGCCTGCGACAGACCAAACTCGTCTCGGATCGCACCCACGCTCGGCTCATCCAGCTCCGTCTCGCGAGCCGCCTCCTCCTCGCCCCGAACGATCCTCCCGCCCTCTCGAAGACTCTCGACGAGCTCGTCGAACAGCTCATCCCTCACTGGAACTCCTCCCTCACTACGGCAGCCAGAGTCCTGCGCTGCGTGGGTGTCAGGTCGTCTCTCTCCCCCTTCGGATAGGCGAAGAGCATCAGCAACACGCTGTCCGATGCGGCCCAGTAGTAGATGACCCTCACGCCACCGCGCTTCCCTCTCCCGGAGCCGCGCCATCTGATCTTCCGTAGACTGCCCGTACCTGGAATCACCGACCCAGCGCGGGGCGTCGCGGCCAGTCTGGCCTGCAGCAGGCGATAGGATTCCGGGTCCAGCAGCCGTGCCACCTGTGCGGTGAAGACCGCTGTCTCCTTGAAGATCAGCAGTCAGAATACGCCATTGACGTATATACGTCAATGGCGCACCTCTTGTCACGTTCGAGGGGCCTTCGCAAGTCGGTCGGGCTCGCAGTGCAGTGGACATCCACGCGGCCAACGTTCAGCCTGCGCGGGCGCCACCTCCATGACGAGAACGGCCGGGCCACCCTGCAGGTAGCCCGACCGCTCGACGCCCCCTTGGCAGGCCGCCGGGCAAGTCGCCCGGCAGCGGCCCCTCTCCCTACTCGGCCCGCAGCGCCCCCACCGGATCGATCCGTGTCACACGCCGCGCCGGCACCCAGGAGGCGAGGAACGCCACCACGCCAAGCACGACCGGCACCGCCACGAACGTCGTCACGTCCAGCGGCGGCACGCCGTAGAGGAGGCGCGACAGCAGCTGCGCCACGGCCGCCGCGAGCAGCAGGCCGACGATCCCACCGATGGCCACCAGCTTCATCCCGCTACCGGTGAGCATGCGGATCACCGAGCCGTTGTCGGCCCCGAGCGAGAGACGGATCCCGACCTCCTTCGCTCGCCGCGCCACGGCGTAGCTGACCACGCCGTACAGCCCGATCGACGCGAGCAGGAGCGCGAGCAGCGCGAAGCCCCCGACCACCATCGCGCCGAGCTCGCGCCCGAGGAGCATGACGGCGAGGTGTCGACGCATCGTCTTGGCCTGGAAGACCATGATCTCGGGGTCGAGCGCCCTGGCCTCGGCGATCATGTCGAGCACGAGCCGTTCCGCGTCGCCCGCGGTCTTCGCCGTGAGCCACATGCCGCCCGAGGGCGACTGCTGGTGCGCCAGGTACATGAAGGCGCGCGGGGTCTCCCCGAGCGTCCGCACCTTGTGATCGGCCGTCACTCCGACGATGCGGACCGGGTCGTCGTTCACGCGCACCACCCGATCGACCGCGCCGCCGTCGGGGAAGTACCGCCGGACGAACTCTTCGTTCACGAGCGCCACGTCCTCGGTGTCGGCCGCGTCCATCGAGGTGACGTTACGCCCCTCGAGAAGCGGAATGTCGACGGACGAAAGGAAGTTCTCGTCGATCTCCGCGTAGTCGAGTGATAGGAAGTCCTGCCCCGCCGGCGGATCGATGCCATCCACCTGCAGCCGCACGCTCTGCGTGTTGAGCTGATCCAGGTGGATGTTGTCGATGAGCCCGACCTCGAGGACCCCTGGGAGCTCGGCGACCCGATCACGGAGCTCACGCTGGTACAGGACCGCCTCCTCGTCCGTGTAGCGCGACCCGGGGTTCACGATCTGAACCATCGCCGTCGGCGCCTCCCCGAAGCCCGCATCGAGCTGTCGGGACGCGTCGAGGCTGCGGAGGAAGAGCCCCGCGCCGACCAGGAGAACCACCGAGACCGCCACCTGGCCGACGACGAGCATGTTGCGGAGCATCGCACCGCGCGCCCGCCCGCCTCCGGCCGTCTCGTCCCGCAGCGTCGGCGCGACGTCGGGGTTCGTGCTCTGCAGCGCCGGCGCGAGGCCGAAGAGCACACCGGCTCCGACCGATACCAGAATGCTGAAGGTCAGCACCGTCTGATCGAGCGAGAGGTCGAGGGTGATCGGGAACGGGAGCGGCAGATCCGCGTTCACGAGCATGGTGAGGGCCTGCGTCGCGATCACGATCCCGAGGGCACCGCCGAGGCCGGCCAGAATGACGGTCTCCGTCATGAGCTGACCGATCAGCGTGCGCCGCTTCGCACCCATCGCGAGGCGGACGGCGATCTCCTTCCGGCGATCCGCGGCCCGGGCGAGGAGGAAGCTGGCCAGGTTTGCGCACGCGATGAGCAGGACGAGTCCGACCACGCCCATGATCATCCCGGCCGCCGGGACGACGAAGCGATCGATCATGGGGTTCATGATCACGTCGTCCGTCTTCACGAGGACGAACGACTTGTCCGGCGTCCACTGGCGAGGGTGACGCTCACGCAGCGTCGCCGTCATCCGGTCGGCCACGCCTTCGGCCTCCGCCATCGTGACGCCGTCCTTCAGGCGCGCGACGCCAAAGTAGCTTTGCATCCCACGGGACTCGAGCGAGCTCGACGAGCCCATGAGCTCGTCGACCATCATCGTCGAGACGTACACGGCCGGCTCGAAGCCCCGAAGGTTGCCCCCGAACCCTTCCGGCGTGACACCGACGATCGTATACGGACGCCCGCTGAGCCGGACCTCCTGCCCCACGATGTCCGGATCCGCGGCGAACCGGTTCACCCAGTGGCCGTGACTGAGCACGACGACGGGATGCGCACCGGGTGCGACGTCGTCTTCCTCGCCCAGGAGCCGCCCACGCGCCGCCTCGATACCGAGGATGTCGAAGTACGCGCCGGTGACGCCCGCGCCGAAGAAGGTCTCGACGCCGTCGTCGGCATCGCCCTGCACGACCGCGAAGCGCGACACCGCCACCGCCTCGAACACGTCCTCCGTGCCCTCGACGAAATCGAGATAGTCCGGATACGACAGCGTCCCGTGGCTGAAGCCCGTGGATCCCTCGTAGACGTCGACCAGCCGGTCGGGCTCCGCGAAGCCCATGTCCCGGATGATCGCCGCATTGACCAGACTGAACATCGCGGTGTTCGCGCCGATCCCCAGACCGAGCGACAGCACGGCGACCAGCGTGAACATCGGGCTCTTGGTGAGCCTGCGAACGGCATATCGAACGTTCATGAAGAAGGCGTCCACGGTCCCCTCCCAACTTCCCCTGTTGTGATTCCGATCGCCCAGGCCGACGGCCCCGCGGCGATATCGTCGTGACTGCTTTGCGTAGCGGAGGCCGATTCCGACCGCCTCCACGGCGTACCAGCGGCGGGCGGCGCGGACGTCGTGCGCAGCGCGCGCCTCGAACTCCTCGTGCAGATCGCCCAGGATGGCCGCGCCACGATCCGTCGGCGGCAGGATCCGCTCGAGGAGTCGGACGGCCAGGCGCGGTGGCTGAGGCGTGCTCATCGTGCGACCCTCAACCGCCCAGCGCGTGCTCGAGTCCGTCCCAAAGCGTGAGCAGCGCCTCGCGCGACTTGCGCAGGGCGTCCACACCCTCGGGCGTCACGCGGACGATCCGCCGCGGACGGCCACCGCGCCCCGAACCCGCCGGTGCGGACTCCGACGTGATCCAACCCTTGTCCTCGAGCCGGTCGAGCGTGACGTAGACCGATCCGCGCGAGACGCGCCGGCCGATCCGCTCCTCCACTTCCGACATGATGCGGACGCCGTAGGCTTCGTCGTTCAGGCGCATGATGGTGAGCAGGAGCACCTGCTCGAACTCACCGAGGTAGCTTTCCTTCCCCACGTCGATCTCCCCCTGGAGACGGCCTGTCGGACCCAATTCCGACTTTGTATGACAACTACGGGAGGAGGGGGTCGGAGAGTTTCAGTGGTGCGCGAGAGCGATGCCGCACGCTAGCTTCCCGCCCCGAAGCGGCTCAGGCGGCCCCGGCCCAGCTCCTCCGATCCACGAGAAGAGTGATCACGCGCACGTCCCGCACGCTCCGGATGGCACGAGGCATGGCGCCGCTGGCGGCGGCCCTCGGCTCGGCGGCCTGCCAGACGGCCGCTCCCCGCCAGACCGATTTCATGGAGCAGCTGCCCGGTCTGGAGCTGACGATCAACGAGCTCCGCTTCGTCGTGCTCGACTATCACGACTACTTCATCTCCACCGTGGAGAACGCGGCACGCGAGATGGCCGAGCTTCAGACGGATCGCCAGCACCAGATGAACGCCTTCTCGTGGCGGAACAACTCGGTGTCGGCGGCGCAGGAGTTCGCCTTTCAGACCGACCCGCTCGTGGCCCTCGTCGAGCTCATGGTGCTCTCGGCCCGGATGCGCGACTACTTCGACGGCCCGGCGCCCCCGGAGCTCTTCGGCCCGCCCTATCGGCTCGCGGTCGAAGCCGCCCACGAGGTCGACGAACGGGGGAGGGTCATCGCCCGGTACATCACCGACGTACCCGATCTCGAGCAGCGTCTGGCCCGGATCGACAGCGTCGCGGCGGCCGACCCGCTCGACGACCTCGCCTTTCTCGAAGGCTCGGCCTTCGTGGCTCCGCAGCTGTTCGTCACGGAAAGCGCCAGCGGCCTGGGCGCTCTGGGGAGCATCGAACAGACGACCCGCGATCTGAGCGAGCGGGTGAACGTGTACTACCGCTACCTTCCCAAGCAGCTTCGCTGGGAAATGGAGCTGTTCGCGTTGCGGGCGTACGACGAGTTCGGCGAGGACCTCGTCGCCGACGTCGACGAAGTCGCCGGCGCGCTCACTTCGATCGACGGCCGCATTGCCGCGATCACGGATTCCCTGCTCACCGAAATCGAGATCCTCGCAGACGAGATCATCGAACGGGAGCGGTCGACGATCCTCAGCGAGGTCGACCGCGAGCGGATCGCCACGATCGAAGCGCTCCACGCCGAGCTGTCGTTCGTGCTGGCCGACGTGGAGCGCCAGCGGACGGAGACCCTCCGCTCCGTCGACGAAATCGTGGCCGGCACACGCTCCGACGTCGTCTCCGACGTCGACGCGGTCCTCGACGACGCCCTGACCCGCCTCACGCGCCTGGCGGTGGGGCTGGGGATCGGGATCTTCCTCGCCGCGGCCGCGCTGATTCTGCTCTTCAACCGCACTCGGCCGGAGTCGAGGGCCGCGTAGCGACCCCCGGACCCGACGTCCAGTCCCTCCAGGAGCAAAGGAACACAATGATGAACAGACAGATGCTCGACGGCATGTGGCAGCACATGCGCAGCAAGTACGGAATCTACCTGCGGGTCCTCGACGCCATTCCCGCCGAGCAGTTCGACGCGCATCCGATCCCCGGCATGCGGACACCGACCCAGCTGGTCGTGCACACCTCCGGGAGCATCGTGCGCGACATCGCCGAGGGCGTGGCTTCCGGCTCCATCAAGGCGGACGAAGCCGGCGAAGATGCCGTGGCAGGCACGCTCGCCTCCAAGGACGCCGTGATCGAGTACGCGCGAACCTGCTGGGAGCGGGCCGACGCCGCGATCGCCGCGGTGGACGACGAGAAGCTGTCAGGAGAGGTCGCGAATCCGTGGGGACTCGCAGGACTCACCGGCACGTTCGCCATGGCGGTCCTCAACGACGAGTTCATGCACCATCGAGGGCAGCTCTTCGCCTATGCGCGCGCGTGCGGCGTCGAGCCTCCCTTCATGTGGGGCTTCGGTGACAACCCTGACGGGTTCCGACCGACGGGGTGACGCCGTCATCGACCGGCGGAGGGCCCGAGGGGATGACACCCCCCGGGCCCTCGTCAACTACCTACTCCGAGTCTCCGATCAGCGTCGTCGGCATCGGAAGCCGCGCGTCGCCGATCTCGAACACGCGCAGATAGAACGCCGTCATCGCACCCGCGGCGGACAGATTGCCGAGCACGACGGGGGTGAGCCCGACGGCGGCGATCAAGTCAGGGCCGATGAGCGCGTTCAGGGTCACGAGCCCCACCTGCAGCGTCACGAAGAGCCCCGCGGCGAGCACGACGGGGAGCGACGGCATCTCCCGCAGACGAACGGCCATGAGCGCGAAGACGGCCCCGACGGCCGTGAACATGCCGAAATGGAGCAGGCTGTACATCGCCGCCAGGTCCAGTCGTAGCGGACCCGACCCGGACGGCAGCTCGCCGAGAAGGAGGGCGGATCCCATGAGGATCGGCGTCTCGAGCGGCCGGCCCGCCACGGTGTCGAGAACCAGGAACAGGCTGGCGATCACCGCGCTGCCGATGGCGCCGGCATAGACGACCGCGTAGCCGAGGTCAGAAGCGGACCCTCTTGTGGACTGCGTGTTCATCGGGGCACCTCCTTCGTCGTGTGACAAAGTTGAACAAGGGTCGTCCAACAACAGCGAATTGTTGAACAAATGTAGATACTCGGGACTGTACAGCCGGTTCCGCTGGCCCTAAAATTATACACAACCTAGACAGTAGAGGTGCAAATGAAAGTCCTGGTCACCGGAGCGACAGGCTACGTCGGTGGGCGCCTGATGAGGCGACTGCTCGCTCGGAGGGATCTCGATCTGCGCGTCCTCGTTCGTGACGCGGAACGGGCTCGCGGCCGGGGCTGGCCCGAAGGGGTGGAGATCGTCGAGGGCGACCTGATGGACGTCGCGTCTCTGCGGGATGCCCTCGAGGGCGTCGACGTTGCGTACTACCTCGTGCACTCGATGCATGGCGGCGACGACTTCGCGGAGGCGGACCGTCGGGCTGCACGCAACTTCGTGCAGGCGGGACAGGGGCTTCGACAGGTCATCTATCTCGGCGGCATCCTTCCCGAGCCACAGGGGGACGGCCCCGGATCCGAGCACCTCGAAAGTCGGGCCGAAGTCGGCCGCATCCTGAGAAAGGGGCTTCCCACCACGGAGCTGCGCGCCGGCCCGATCATCGGGGGAGGCTCCGCCTCGTTCGAGATGGTTCGCTACCTGACCGAGCGCCTCCCGGCCATGATCGCACCGCGCTGGATCCTCAACGAGGTCCAGCCCATCGGCATCCGCGACGCGCTCGCCTACCTCTTCGCCGCCCTCGGGCGGGACGACGCGCTGGGTGTGGTCGACATCGGCACGGATCCGCTGACCTTCAAGGGCATGATGACGGAGTACGCGGACGTACGAGGCCTGCCGCGGGCCATCGTCCCCGTGCCGGTGCTCGCGCCGAGGCTCGCCGGTCTGTGGGTCGGCCTGGTCACCCCGATACCCAACAAGCTGGCCCTTCCCCTCGTCGAGGGTGTCGTCCGCCCGGTCATCGGCGACACGTCCCGGGCCCGGGAGCTCTTCCCGGAAATCGAGCCCATGCCGTATCGCGACGCCGTGGCGCTCGCTCTGGAGCGCACCGACGCCGGTGAGGTCGTGACCCGCTGGAGCGACTCCGGCGACTCGAACGATCCCGAGGTGCGACTCATCGACAACGAGGGCGTGGTCAGGGAGGTGCGCACGCGCGTGGTCGACGCACCTCAGGAGGCCGTGTTCCGGGCATTCTCGAGTCTCGGTGGAGACCGCGGCTGGCGCGTCTGGGGGTGGCTGTGGCGCCTTCGCGGGATGGTCGACCAGATCGTGGGCGGACCCGGCCTGCGCCGCGGCCGCCGCCATCGGGAGCGCCTGTACCCGGGTGAGGCCCTCGACTTCTGGCGCGTCGAGGAGTACCGGCCGACGTCGCTGCTCCGACTCCGGGCGGAGATGAAGGTGCCGGGAAGAGCCTGGCTCCAGTTCGAGGCGATCCCCGAAGGTGACCGCACCCGTCTCGTGCAGACCGCCTTCTTCGCCCCCACGGGCTTTTTCGGGTGGCTCTACTGGTACGGGATCTACCCGCTTCACGCGGTCATCTTCAGCGACATGGTCGACGCGCTGGCGAGGGACGCGTTGGAGATGGCGGAGGGCGAGCCCTCCGCGCTCGGCTCCTCCGTGGAGCGGAGCGAGCCACAGGTCGCCTGACAGGACCACACTGCTCGATCCGCAGGTGTGCATCCTCTATGCACATGCACATTCAATGTGTATCTTCGGTCATGCCGAGAATCCACGTCATCCTCGATGAAGAGACCAAGGCGCGGTACGCCACCGCCGCTCGCCGGGCCGGTCAGTCACTCGGCGGCTGGCTTCGCGAGGCGGCCGAGCAGCGTCTCCAGAGGGAGGGCACCCGGCGCCGCATCACCTCCGCCGAGGAGCTCCGGTCCTTCTTCGAAGTCTGCGACGCCGAACAGAGGCTACGTCGCGAGCCGGACTGGGAGGAGCAGCGGCGGCTCATCGAGCAGTCCCGCACCGCCGGTCTCGACGTGACGTGATCTTCGTCGACACGAACGTCTTCATGTACGCAGTCGGTGGCCCGCACCCGCTGCAGCAGACCGCTCGCCACTTCCTGCTGGGGGTGTTCGACGGAGAGCGGGTCCTCGTTACCTCGGCTGAGGTGCTCCAGGAACTGCTGCATGCATACCTCCCCGTTTCGCGTCGGGCGGAGCTCGACCGGGCGTTCACGCTGATCGAGAGCTGCACTCAGGAGATCTGGTCCGTCGAGCCGGAGGACATCCGGCTGGCATGGGCGCTCGCGGACACGCACCCGGCCCTGGCCGCTCGCGACCTCGTGCACCTGGCTACCTGCACGCGCAGAAGCGTCACCGAAGTCATGACCTTCAACCGCCGACTCGCTTCCGCGTTCGTGGATTGAGTCGGCATGCGCGGGGCCTCCACTCGACCGGAGCCCCAGGGCGATGCCCGCTCCTTTGAGCCCTAGCGCGCTTCACCGCATCTTCCCCGCATGCCTTCCCGCTCCTTCATCATCCGGACGAAGCTCCGCCCGCCCCGGCGGCCGGCGGATCTCGTCGCGCGCCCCGAGCTGGTGCAGCGACTCGACGCGGATCGGCATCGCTTCGCCCTCATAGCCGCGCCGGCCGGCTACGGGAAGTCGACCCTTCTCGGGCTCTGGTCCGAGGCGTGGACCGGATCTGCCGCCTGGCTCTCCCTCGATGAAGGCGATAACGACCCGGCGGTCTTCCTCGCGCACCTCGCGGCGGCCCTCGATCGGGCGTCACCGGGCGACTTCGAGCTGCTCACGGAGTTGGGCGGCAGCGCCGAGGCACCCTCACCACGCCTCCTCGCCGGCGTGCTCGGGAACGAGGTTCTCGACCTCGAGCAGCCGGTCCTGCTCGTGCTGGACGACTATCAATCGATCACCACACCGCTGATCCACGAATTCCTCGACGAGCTGCTGGCCCAGCGGCCGGAGGGCCTCACCCTGGCGATCGGCACGCGCCGCGATCCGCCGCTGCGGCTCGGCGCCCTGCGTGCGGCCGCCGACGTCCTGGAAGTCCGCGCCGAGGACCTTCGGCTGGATGCAGCGCAGAGTGGCGAGCTGCTCGCGCAGGTGTCGGGGAGTCGGCCGCCGGACGACGTGGTGGAATCCCTCCACCGGGAGCACGAGGGCTGGCCCGCCGGCCTCCGCCTGGTCGGACTCGCCCACCGCGACCGCTCCTGGGAGGCCGAAGGAACCAGCCCCGCGGCGGACCGCGTCTCGCTCGACCTGCTCGTGGAGGAAGTGCTCGACGGCTTCTCGGACGAGTTCGGCGAACGGCTTCGCGCGCTGTCGATCTTCGAGCGATTCACGCCCGCCTTGATCGACTACGTGCTCGGGGCCGAGCCCGGCACCGGCGCCCACCTGGTGGAGCGCATGGAGCAGGAGAACCTCTTCATCTCCAGACTGTCGGGCCACACGACCAACTGGCTCCGGATGCACGGGCTGATTCGGGAGCTGTTGCGCCGCGAGCTCGAGGAGGATTCCGACCGGGCCGCGGACCTAAACCGCCGCGCAGCGCGATGGTTCGCCGAGCACGGGCTCATCGAGGAGGCGCTCCTCCACGCGAGGCGGTGCGGTGACACCGACCTGGCGACCGAGATCGTGGTCGGCAGCCGCGGCGTAATCTCCAGCACCGAGCAATGGTCGCGCCTGGAGCGCTGGCTCTCGGTCCTGCCCGACGCGGCGATCCATGCCGACCCGGAGCTGCTGATCCTGGCCGCATGGTCCGCCGACAACCGCGGACTCCACCGCCTCATGGCGACGCGCCTCGACCGACTCGAGGCGGTCGTCGACGCGATCGACGACCCGTCGAGAAGGGATGCGATCCGCGGAGAGGCCGCCGTGCTCCGCAGCGTTCAGTACTACCAGGAGGAGCGCGGACAGGAGGCGCTCGACGCCACGGCCGAAGCCCTGCGCCTCCTCCCCTTGGAGCGCGAGGGTGAACAGGCGTACGCGGGCATCGTGAGGAGCATGGCGCTCCAGATGGTCGGCGACTTCCCGGGCGCTCAGGCGGAGATCGATCGGATGCTCGACGGTGCACACGGGTCGGGCACCTTCCAGACGCGGATCCTCATGGCGCGAGCGTTCGTGCAGTGGATCGAGGGGGACACTACGGGAGCGGCCGAGACTGCACGGGTCATCGCGAACCTCGCCCACGAGCACGGCCTCGGCGAGTCGGCGGCGGCCGCGGCGATGTTCTCGGGGATGACGAGCCTCGACCGGGGAGACTTCGCGGCCGCTGGGGCTGCGGTGCGGCCCACGGTCCACGGCGCGTACGCACCGAATGCGTTCTTCTACGGCCACTCCGCGATGGTACTGGCGCTGGCCCTCCAGGGACTGGGCCGGGAGGATGAGGCCCGCTCCGTCGTGGCGGACGTCCTCGCGCGGAGGCTCGCGGGTGCAAACCCGCTCGGTGCGGCCGAGGTCGAGGCATTCGCCGCCGAGCTCGCGCTCCGCCAGGGTCGGGTCGAAGACGCTCAGCGCTGGCACGAGCAGTATCAGCCGGGCTCGTGCGGCGTGGCCTACGGCGCATATCACCCCGAGCTGACACGGCTGCGCTATCTGCTCCTTTCCGGCGACGCTTCGGCCGACGACGTGGCGGTCGAGCTCATCGATCGGTTCCGGGCAAGCCACAACGTGCGCCTCGAGCGGGCGGTCGAGGTCCTCCGACGCTCGCGCGGAGCACCGGAGGCGGCCGGCGAGGTCGGACTAGGATCTGAAGCAGGAAGCACGGAGCGCGAGATCTCCGGACGATCTGCCGGGGGCACCGGCGGCGGGCTGTCGTCCCTCTCGTCGCGGGAGATCGACATCCTGGAGCTGTTGGCCGAGCGACTGTCGAACAAGGAGATCGCGAAGCGCCTCCACATCGCGCCGGCCACGGTGAAGCGCCACGCGGCCACACTATACGGAAAGCTGGGGGTGCACGGACGGCGGGCGGCGGTCGAGCACGCACGGGCGGAAGGCTTCCTCGAGCGATCGCCGGGCTGATCGCGACGCGCCAGGCGTAGCGCGGCACTACACCCTTTTTGCACCCCTTCGGGCCATGTGCTGCCCGCGACCCTGCCGCACCTTCCATGCTCCATCCCCGCAGCATGGAGTGCCGGCAGCATGATTCACAGTCGCATTCGCGTTCGTGGCCGACTCGGCCCCGACTGGTCGGACCGCCTGCACGGCCTTCGCATCGCGTCGCTGAGCGGTGCCGAGCACGACGAGACGACGCTCGAGGGCCCACTGCCCGATCAGGCGGCACTCCAGGGCGTCATAACGACGCTCGGGGATCTGAACCTCGCGCTCGTCTCGGTCGAGGTACTCGAAACGGACGCCTCGCCCTCCATTCCCTCGACCCACGACTCCCACTGATCGGGGTACGGACATGACCTGCATTCCGTTCATCCGCCGCTGCCTGGTGATCCTCGTCGGGGCCCTCGGACTCGCCTCTCACGCCACCGCCCAGGACGGTCCGCGCCTCGAAGCGCTGGAGTGGCGCGCCATCGGTCCCTTCAACGGCGGGCGTGGAACGACCGTCGTCGGCCACCCGACGGAGGAGTACACCTTCTTCTTCGGTCACTCGTCGGGTGGACTCTGGAAGACGGACGACGCCGGGACCTACTGGACGCCCGTCGGAGAGGGCCAGTTCCGCTACGCTTCGGTCGGCGCGATGGCGATCGCCCAAAGTGACCCGGACATCTTGTATGTCGGCCTCGGCGAGCCGAACCTTCGCCAGAGCGTCTCGTGGGGTGACGGGATGTACAAGAGCACCGACGGCGGCGAGACCTGGTCGCACATCGGGCTTCCCGAAGCACGCCAGATCGCCCGCGTCCGGATCCATCCGGAGGATCCCGACGTCGTCTACGTCGCCTCGATGGGACATACGTGGGGCCCGCACCCGGACAAGGGTGTCTTTCGCACGCGCGACGGCGGAGCGACCTGGGAAAAGGTCCTCTTCATCAGCGAAGGGACGGGCGCGATCGACCTGATCGTGGCGCCCGACGACCCGAACCTCCTCTTCGCGGCGATGTGGCAGTTCGAGCGAAAGGCGTGGGGCGCGACCTTCGGCGGACCCGAGGGCGGGCTCTACCGCTCCCGGGACGGCGGCGACACGTGGGAAGAGATCTCCGAGATGCCGGGCCTTCCCGCCGGGAACATGGGCCGCATCGGGCTCGCGATGTCGGCCGACGACCCGGACCGGGTGTACGCGATCGTCGACTCCGAGACGAAGCAGGGCCTGTACCGGTCCGACGACCGGGGAGACACGTGGAGGCTCGTCTCCGACAATCCGAACATCACGGCGCGTCCGTTCTACTTCTACACGGTCTACGCCACACCGACGAACGCCGACGAGGTCTGGATCCCGGGCAACAAGCTCTGGCGCTCCCTCGACGCGGGTGAGACGTGGACGCTCGAGCCGAGCAACAAGGACGATTTCCAGGACATCTGGATCGATCCGGTGAACCCCGCCCGCATCATCGTCACGTCGGACGGTGGCACGTCGGTCTCGATGACCGGGGGACACACGTGGTCGACGTTCGCCAACCAGAACGGAACGCAGTTCTACCGCGTGGACACGGACGACCAGTTTCCCTACCGCGTCTACGCGAATTCCCAGGACCTGCTGGCCTACTCCGTGCCGAGCCGATCACGGTGGGGCGGGATCCCGCTGCACATGACCGACTTCCTGGGCAGCGGAGAGACCAGCAGCGTGATTCCGAAGCCCGGCGACCCGGACATCACGTACAGTCTCGCGACCGGCGCCACCTACGGCGGTGCCGCACAATTCACGATCAATAACCGCCGCACCGGCCAGAGCGAGACGCGCTCCGTGTGGCCGGAGATCCTCTTCGGCACCCCGGCCTCGGAATTCCAGTTCCGCTTCAACTGGCAGGCGCCGTTCTTCGTCTCCCGGCACGAGCCGAACACGATCTACTTCGCCGGCAACGTCGTCTTCCGCTCGAAGGACGAGGGAATGACGTGGGAGATCATCAGCGAGGACCTGACGCACAACCGCACGGACAAGATGGAGGTCGCCGGATCCCCGTGGCTGCCCGAGTACTTCGGCCAGGAGATCTTCTCCACGATCCACCGCATGGCGGAGTCGCCCCACGAGGAAGGCGTCATCTGGACCGGATCGGACGACGGGCGCGTGCACCTGACGCGCGACCACGCCATGACCTGGGAGGATGTCACGCCCCCGGGCCTGCCCGAGTTCGCAGCCGTCTACGAGATCGAGGTTTCACCGCACGATCCGGCGACCACATACCTTGCCATCACGCGCTACCGGAAGGCCGACGACTACAGCCCGTACCTGCTCAAGACGACCGACTACGGCCGGACGTGGACGCGGATCGACGGCACGTTCCCCCAGGACGAGATCACCCGCACGATCCGTGAGGACACCGAGCGTCAGGGCCTCCTCTTCGTCGGCACCGAGACGGGCGTGTTCGCCTCGATCGACGACGGCGGCACGTGGCGGCGGCTAAATCTGAACATGCCGCCCCTGCCGGTGCACGACATCGAGATCAAGGACGCGGACATCGTGATCGCAACCCACGGGCGCGGCTTCTGGATCCTGGACGACATCAGCCCGATCCGGCAGTACTCGGAGGATCTGGCGCAGAAGAGGGCGCACCTCTTCGAGCCGGAGGACCACACGCGCTTCGGCTACAACTGGTGGATCGACTACGGTGGCGGACCGCCGTCCGACAAGAAGTACTACTTCGTCCGAAACGCCGAGGCCGGGTACACGTTCTACGAGCGCGGTGTCGTCAACGGAGAGCGCAGGCGGGAGTACCTCGACGCGGGAGACGCGCGCCCGCTCGGCGTGATGATCCACTACCTGCTCAGCGATCAGGCCCGCGAGGTGTCCCTCGCCATCCTGGACGCAGAGGGCAACGAAGTCCGGACGTTCTCTCAGGAGGAGATTCCCACGCAGCGCTTCGATAGCTGGGACAACCGCGGGTATGACCGCGACCTGGAAACCGGAACGCCGGCCGCATCCGTAGGGGCCGGGCTCAACCGCTTCATCTGGGACATGCGATACCCGTCGGTATCGGGGATCCCGGGTGTGCCTCCGGTGCTTATCCGGCCGATCGCGAAGCCGGGCACGTATCAGGTCCGCCTCACCGTGGACGGTGTCTCCGAGACGCAGTCGTTCGAGCTGAAGATCGACCCGAACGAGACGTATACGCGTGCACACACCGACGCGAAGGCCGAATTCTGGATGCAGCTCTACGACAAGGCCGAAGAGGGCGTACAGGCCGTCATCCGGGCCCAGGAGATCCAGGCCGAAGCACGCGCCGCCGCCGAGGCGGCCGGAGCCTCGGCAGATCTGCGTGCCCAGGCGGACGCCGTCGACGCGCTCGCACAGGACTTCATCGGCAGCATGGTCGCGACCGGCACGACGCTCGTGCAGATCATCAGTGAGCCGACGAAGCCACTCTCGATCCTCGTGAGCCTGCACAACGTGCTCGAGACGAGCGAGGGCCCGCCGAACGCGCCCATGCTCGCCGTCTACGATCGTGCCGTCCGCCGGATCGACGACTCGATCGCAGCCTTCGAGGCCGACATCGGCCCCGCGATGGACCGACTGAACCAGCTCCGATAACGCCCGGTCACCAGACGAGACACTCCTCGATGCTCGAGAGAACCATGCTCAAGAAGACCCTGCTCGCGGCACTGTCCGCGCTAACGCTCCTCCCGGCCAGCGCCCTCACCCAGGACGCCCCTACCCGCACCCTCTTCACCAACGTCATGGTCTGGGACGGCACGTCCGACAGCCGTACCTCCGCCGACGTGCTCGTCGAAGGCAACATGATCGTCGGCGTGGGCTCCGGGCTCTCGTCCTCCGGTGCGACGGTCGTCGACGGCGGCGGCCGGACGCTGATGCCCGGCCTCATCGACATGCACACGCACATCATGTTCCCGCGTGGTCTGCCAGACCATGAAAACGTCTGGGATGCGGCTGCTTCCGGCGCGATGGCGCACGAGAACATGTCGGTCTACGTGAACGCCGGCTTCACCACGCTCCGCGACATGTGTGGCTCGCCCAGCCTTTCGCGTGCGATCGCGGGCGGCGCACTGTCGGGCCCGCGCATGTACTCCTCCGGTGCATGCATCTCGTCGTACGCCGCCCACGCGGACTGGGCGCCGCAGACCGCCGTCCTGGGCCAGGTCTCGAACCACACCCGCGCCGGCAACTCACTGGTCGCCAACAGCCCGGCCGAGTACCGCGAAGCCGCCCGCTTCAACTTCCGGCAGGGCGCCCAGTTCCTGAAGATCTTCGTTGGTGGCGGCGTCGCCTCGGCGTACGACCCGCTCGAGTCGATCACGATCCGCCCGGAGGAGCTGCGGGCGGCGGTCGAGGTCGCGGAGGACTTCGGCTCCTTCGTATGCATCCACGTCTACCACGCCGAGCACATCCAGATGGCGCTGGACCAGGGCGTGCGCTGCATCGAGCACGGCTTCCTGATGGACGAGGCGACGATGGACAGGATGGTGGCCGAGGATATCGTGCTCTCCGCCCAGGCCTTCATGAGCTACACGGCCTTCCAGGACCCGGCGGGCATCCCCGGCTTCGGTCCGGAGCAGATCGCCAAGGGCCTTCAGGTGAACGCGGGCGCCGATCAGATGTTCGAGTGGGCGGCCGAGAAGGGCGTCGACATGTTCGCCGGGAGCGACATGTTCACGTTCGACCTGCTCCCAAGCGCGATCCTGAACGTCACGCAGCTCGAGCGGTGGTTCACGCCGGTACAGGCACTGCGCGCGTCGACCTCCGCGGCGGGGCGCTGGCTTGGACTGACGGGCCCCAAGAACCCTTACAAGGCCGGCCCGATCGGCGTGATCGAGGAAGGTGCCTACGCCGACCTGATCCTCGTCGACGGCGACCCGACGCAGAGCACGGAAGTGCTCGTGGATCCGGACAACGTCGACATGGTGATGATCGACGGCCGGGTCCACAAAGACGAGATCAACTGACCCCGGCATCCCGGCTCGACCGATGATCGGGTCCACCCGCACCGCCGTCACGGGCCTCGCCTTCGGGCTCGTGGCGGCGTGTGCCCCGGGAGACGAGAGCGACGTGTCATCGGATGCGCGGCCCCGCTTCGTCCACGAGGTCCCCGGCCCCGCCCTGCCCTGGACCCACGAGGACTTCGATTCGCCAAGCGGCGAGGACGATCGCCTCACCTTCGCGCTCTTCGCAGACCTCACCGGTGGCGAGCGCTCGGGCGTGTTCGACGTCGCCATCGAGCAGCTCAACCTGCTCCGGCCCGAGCTGATCGTGAACGTCGGAGACCTGATCGAGGGCGACAGCGACGACCCTCTCGAGCTCGCCGCCCAGTGGGACGCCTTCGACGAGCGTGCCCGGCGTGCCCGAGCGCCGATCTTCTACGTGGGTGGCAACCACGACCTCACCGGTGACGTGCTCCGGGGCGTCTGGGCCGAGCGATACGGGCCGACCTACTACTGGTTCCGCTACGACGAAGTCCTCTTTCTCGTGCTCGACACCGAGGACAACACACCCGAGCGGATGGCCGAGATCGAGGCCGCTCGGGTGGAGGCGGTCGAGATCTACCGGACGGAGGGGCCCGAAGCCTTCGCCGGCACCGAGTATTCGACCATGCCCGAGCGCACCTCCGGCACGATCGGGGCAACGCAGTCCGCCTACTTCGTCGAGGCGATTACGGCCAACCCGGACGTTCGCTGGACTTTCGTCCTCACGCACAAGCCGGCGTGGCAGAGGCAGGGTGAGCAGAACTTCGCCGCCATCGAGGCGGCGCTCTCGGGTCGTTCCTACACCGTCTTCAGCGGACACGTGCAGGCCTACGCGTACGAGGAGCGCCACGGACGGGACTACGTCCAGCTCGCGACAACCGGCGGACTGCAGTTCCCCGATCTCGGGCGATCCGCGGACCACGTCACAATCGTCACCGTCGATGACGGGGGGGTCGACATCGCAACACTCCTACTCGACGGCATCCTGGATCGGACCGGGGTGCTCCCGGCCGGAGGAGACACCCTCTGTTTCGAGGCGGCACGCTGCGGGACGTGACGAGGCCGCCCTTCGCGGGACCCGAAACGGAGCTTCCGAGCATGGCGCAAAGTGCCACCTCCCAGCCGCCGGACGAGGGTATCGTTCAGCGCCACATCGATGGACGTCCAAGGAGCCCCGTCACCATGTCTCTCTCGATCCGTATCGCGCTCGCCGCGGTGCTCCTGCTCGCCTCCTCGTACCCCACCCCTGCTGTTGCGCAGGAACGCGACGCCGACGAGGTCGCCCGCGAGCTCTCGAACCCGACGACGCCGGTCTTCTCGCTGACCTCCTTCCTCGACGTCACGAAGTACAAGGGAGATCTGCCCGGCGCGGGCGATCAGACGGCCTGGACCTACTCCTTCCAGCCACCCGCCCCGTTCGAGCTGGGAGGCGGTCTCAATTTCTTCGTCCGGCCGCTCATCCCGTTCGTGCTGACCCAGCCGACCTTCACCGGCGGCGGGTTCGAAGGGTCCGGATTCAACCTCGGCAACATCTCCCTGGACGCGTCGCTGGGTAAGACGTTCGAGAGCGGCCTCATCCTCATCGGTGGCACGGTCTGGACGCTTCCCACGCACACGGACGAAAGCCTCCGCGCCAACTTCGCCCTGGGCCCGGAGCTCGCGGTCGGGGTGATGAAACCGTGGGGCATCGCGCTCCTTCTCCTGACCCAGTCCTTCGACGTCTCGGGAGACGACAAGACGAACACCCTCGGCGGCCAGTACGTCTTCGCCAAGAGCCTGAGCGGGGGATGGCAGCTCGTAGCCAACCCGCCCTTCTCGTACAACTGGGACACCGAGGACTTCACGTTCCCCATCGGAGCCGGCCCCTTCAAGACGGTCTTCGTCGGCGCCATGCCCGTGAAGCTCGGCGGCCAGTTCTGGTACTACCTCAGCCAGCCGGACGCGCTCGGCCCCGACTGGCAGCTTCGACTCCAGATCCAGCCCGTGCTCCCACGCCCGTGGTGAGCCCAACCGCAACGCAGCCAACATGAATCGTCTCACCGGATTCGCCGCAGTCGCACTCGCGACGGCACTCCTCGCCACCGTGCCCGCATCGGCACAGGAGACGACCTTCACCTTCGGCGGGTACGTGAAATTCGACGCCATCGCGACGGACTTTCACAACGGCACGGTCGCGAACACGAGCGTGCTCCGGGACATCCACTTTCCCGGGGCGATCCCGGTGGGTGGCGAGAACAACACCTTCGCCACGCTCGACTACCACGCGAAGGAGTCGCGGTTCAACCTCGGCACGCGCACGGCCCTCTCCAACGGCAAGAGCGTGCGCTCCTTCTTCGAGCTGGACTTCCTCCTGGCAGGCCAGGGCGACGAGCGCGTCAGCAACTCGTACAACCCGCGCCTGCGGCACGCCTTCTTCGAATACGACAAGTGGCTGCTCGGCCAGACGTGGAGCACCTTCATGATCCTCGATCTGGTCGAGGATCTGGACTTCGCCGGAACCGCCGAGGGCATCGTGTTCGTGCGCCAGCCCCAGGTGCGCTTCACGCACGGCAACTTCCAGTTCTCGGTCGAGACCTCCGAGACGACGCTCACGCCCTGGCAGGGCTCGGGTCGCCAGGACAGCGGCAACGCGCTCAGCCCCGATCTCGTCGGACGCTACAATCTCGCGGGCGAGTGGGGCCACGCGTCGGCGGCCGGCATCGTGCGCCGCCTCAACCACGAGTTCGAGGACGGGGACGACGTGATCCAGAACGAGACCACGACGGGCTTCGGCCTGTCCGTGGGCGGGCTCGTCAACGTCTTCGAGCGGGACGATGTCCGCTTCCAGGCGACGGCGGGCTCCGGTCTCGGGCGCTACCTCGCGCTCAACTTCATCAACGGCGCCCAGATCCTGGACGACGAGACGCTCGATGCCACCCCCTCGTTCAACGGCTTCGTCGGCATCCGGCACTGGTGGAACGACCAGTGGCGCTCGAACGCGAACTACTCGCTGTTCGTCGCCGACAACGATCCGGACATCAGCACTGGTGGCGTCAACAAGTCGGCCTGGAGCGCCTCGGTCAACCTGATCTACTCGCCGGTCCCGACGCTGGACTTCGGCGTCGAGATCATGCACGCCGAGCGTGAGCTCGAGAACGGCACCTCTGGGAGCTTCGGCCGCTTCCAGTTCAGCGGGAAGTACACCTTCTCCTTCTCGAGCGAGAGCTGAGCTTCCGACAAGCACCCACACACCCTGCGACCACGCCATCCCCTCCGAACAGGAACCCGCCATGCGCATCAAGACGCTCCTCCCAGCCCTCGCCGTCGCAGCTCTTTTCTCGGTGCCCGACGCCGGATTCGCACAGGACATGGACGAAGTCCAGGAGGCCATCACCCGTGTGAAGGAGGCCGATCCGGGCATCGCCTCGTACTTCGACAGCGCCGCGGGCTACGCGGTCTTCCCCGGTGTGGGCAAGGCCGGCCTCGGCATCGGAGGCGCCCGCGGAAGCGGACTCGTCTTCCGCGGCGGCTCGGTGATCGGCAAGGTGACGCTGAGCCAGATCTCGATCGGCTTCCAGGCCGGAGGCCAGGAGTTCATCGAGGTGATCTTCTTCCAGACGCCGCGCGCGCTCGACGACTTCACTGCGGGCAACTTCGAGTTCAACGCCCAGGTCTCCGCCGTGGCCGTCACCGCCGGAGCTTCCGCCGACGCCGGCTACAGCAACGAGATCGCGGTGTTCACGATGGCCAAGGGCGGTCTGATGTACGAAGCTGCCGTCGGTGGCCAGAAGTTCGACTACGAGCCGATCGGGAACTGACGGCCCGGCCCGGCAACCTCCATTCCGAAGACCCGGACGTGACGACGATGCGACGACCCCTTCATCGCCCAGCGCGTTGGATGGCGCTCGGCCTCCTGCTCGCGGCGGCGATTCCCGCGAGCCCGCTCGCGGCATGGCAGGCGGAGCCCGACACCGCGCGTGCACGGCGGGGCTTCGAGGGACCGGCGGGCACCCGGGCGACGATGATCGCGGACTCCGAGGACAAGGACCCGTTCTGGCGCTGGCCGGTCAACTTCTTCGACCCGTGGCAGGCGAAGAAGCGAGAGGTGCAGGAGGCGATCGGGCTGACGTACGGGCTGCAGTACCAGACGATCTACGCGCGCGCTTCGGAAACCATCGGCGACAACGAGAAGAGCTCGGCGAGCGGCATCTTCGTCGCGTCGGCCTCCTGGGACCTGTTCGGAGCGGAGACGGGCAACATCGGGCGCCTCGTCACCCGGATCGACAGCCGCCACGTCTACGGGGACTACGCAACGTCTCCCCTGCTGCTCAACTTCCAGACCGGCTCGATGGCGCCCACCGCCTCGCTGTTCACCGACGCGCCGTTCCGGTTGATGACGCTGTACTGGGCACAGGGTCTCTTCGGTGGTCGCGCGGGCGTCATCGCCGGGAAGATCTTCCCCGACGACTGGCTCAACCATCACCAGCTCATGAATCCGCTCACGGACTTCCTCGGGCTGGGAAGCGTCTTCGCCCCCGTCATGAGCCTGCCCAATCCGGGCATCGGCGTCGGCGCCGGCACGTGGATCGGGAGCCACATGCAGCTCAAGGTCGTGATCTCGGATCCGAAAGGGGATCCGTACAACGACGACTTCTGGGAGTTCGGCGGCGAGCAGTTCTTCGACGGGAAGCTCTACAAGTCGGCCGAGCTGCTCTGGCTGCCCGAGCCCGACAACCCGTACGGCAAGCGGCTGTCGGTGACGGCATGGCACGCCGACGAATACGAGGGCCCCGACGGCACCATCGCGTCGACCGTCAGCCAGGGCGTGACGCTCGCGTCGAACTGGACGATCGGGCGCTGGGTGCCGCTCTTCCTCGCGGGCGCGTCGAACGGCGGCGGTGCCAACGCCGTGGCCGACGCCTTCGTGACGGGCGGCGTGGGCTACCGCCTCCGGAGTCAGGACGTGACCGGTGTCACCCTGAGCTGGCTGAGCCCTCCGGCGGACGGGCTGCGCAGCCAGACGACGCTCGAGGGCTACTTTCGCTTCTACATCAGTGATGCGATCGCGGTCACACCCAACCTGCAATGGGTGTTCAACCCCTCCCTCAACGAGGACGTGGGCTCGATGACGTACTTCCAGATCCGCGCCCGCCTGGCCATCTGACGTGAGCGGGCGCACCGGGCGAGCGAGTCGTGCGGCGCGGGCCAGCGCGCTCGGCATCGCCGCGCTCCTCGCCCTCGCGCCGACCCCCGCACACGCCCAGGAAGAATTTCCGGACTCGCTCTGGAACTACTTCCAGACCCCGTGGCTGAACGTGGTCTTCGGCCTCGCGATCGTCATGGACGTTACAGGCTACGACCAGGATGCCGCGAGCCGGGAGTACTTCGGCAACCTGAACGTCGGCCGCGAGGGCGAGATCCGTGGTCTGCGCGGATTGTTCACGGGGCAGGTGAAGGTCCTGGGGCGCTCGTACGACTACCTGTTCGCCGCGGCGTACCGAGGCTTCGATCGCGGCTTCGAGCAGGACGAGGACGACTCGATCTCGCTCTTCGACCTGGCGATCCGGGTCCCCCTCTGGTCGGACGTGCACGCGATGGTCGGCAAGCAAAAGGAACCGTTCTCGCACGACCGCGTGCAGAGCATGCTCTACAACCCGACCCACGAGCGACCGGCGTACATCGACGCACTCACCCGGAGCCGGAACGACGGGATCCTCGTCGAACGGTGGAACCGGGAGGCCCGCTGGAAGTGGGCGGTCGGATATTACAATGACTGGCTGAGTCCCGGCGGCCTCGAGCGCGCACAGAATCCGCAGTCCATCATCGCAAGGGTGACGGGCGTCGCGATCGACCGGGAGGCGACGGACGGCCCACTACTCCACCTCGGGGCCTCGTACAACCGGACGTGGGCTCCCGTCCGGCAGGCGAACTCGGTCACAGCGAAACCGGAGGCCTTCTTCGCTCCGAACTTCATCGACACCGGCCCGATCGACTTCGACGGAGTGCTGAACCTCGGCGCGGAGGCCGCCTTCGTCGACGGGCCCTGGAACGCGTCGGCCGAGATCATCCAGTCCCGTATCGAGGCACCCGATCAGGGCGACCCGCGCATCTGGGGATGGCACGCCCAGCTCGGCTGGACGATCACCGGTGAGCGTCGCACGTACGACCGTCGCTGGGGGGTCGTCTCGCTCCTCGTGCCCGAGGCGTCGACCGGCATCGGTGGAATGGGCGCGTGGCAGCTGTCCGGACGCTACTCGTACATGGACGCCGACGATGCCGGCGTCTCCGGCGGGGTAATGCACAAGTACTCGGCGAACCTCCAGTGGTATCTGAGCCGCTTCACCTTCGTCACGCTTCACGTAGGCTACGCCGACCTGAGGCGCGACGGGATCCGGAGTGGGACGTGGATCGGGCTCCTGAGGTGGGGAATCCTGACGAGCTGATCCGGCTCGGGACTGTCCGTGCTCCCGGGTCGAGCGGTCACCCTGGAGCCGACCTGAGGCTGCCGGGTACTGGATCGGGTCGGTCGTCCCTTCCCGGAGTCGAGCCATGATCGAGGCCCGCGAGACTGCCCCGCTCGCCTCGGTGCATCCCGAGGTCATCCCGATCCTTCCCCTGATCGCCGCGATGTGGGACGACGGAATCGCGGGCGAGGCCGACGTACAGGCGCTCCGTGCGATCGCCGACCATGCACGGTTCTCGGCGGAAGGCGTCGAGTCACTGAAGAGCTGGACGGAGCCCACGGCGCCCCCGACGCCCTCCGAGTTCTCGCGGGTTCACCGGTTCCTCCTCTCCGCGCCTCTTCGGGACGAGCAGGCGGCGACCGCGTCGCTCGCCGACCTCGGGCTCGCGCTGCGGCCCGACGACGCGGCAGGCCCGTGGTCGTCCGAGCAGGCGACCGCCGCCCTGCGCGAGGCCGAGCGTGTGCTGGGGGTGCCGGGCTCCGAGACGGCGCGCAAGCTGCGCGGCCTCGCCGCCGACGTCGAGGAAGTCACGGGCGCCGACTCCGCTGGTCCCGCCCTTCGCGCCGATACGCTTCATGCGATCCTGGAGCGCGACCATGCCGCGACGCGCACGCACGTCCGTGAGCTCCTCGCGCGGCCGGCACTCGCGATCCCGCTCGGACTGCCCCACGAGGAGTACCGGGAACGGGTGCTCGGCGCGCTTCGCCTCCTGGCCGAAGAGGGCATCGGATCACTCGGCTATCCGGAGGCCTTCGAAGGCGGAGGAGACCCGGGCGCCTCGATCGCGGCCTTCGAGACCCTCGCCTTCGGGGACCTGAGCGTCCTCGTGAAGTTCGGCGTGCAGTTCGGTCTGTTCGGAGGCAGCATCCTGCAGCTCGGCACGGAGCGACACCACGCCACCTACCTCCCCGCCGTGGGCCGGCTCGAGCTTCCCGGCTGCTACGCCATGACCGAGACCGGACACGGCTCGAACGTCCGTGACCTCGAGACCACGGCCGTCTACGACCATGCATCCCGGGAGCTCGTCGTGCACTCGCCCAACGAGGCGTCGGGCAAGGACTGGATCGGCAACGCGGCCCGGCACGGTCGTCTCGCGGTGGTGTTCGCGCGGCTGATCGTCGACGGCGAGGACCACGGTGTCCATGCCGTCCTCGTGCCGGTCCGTGACGCGGACGGGCGGGTCGCCCCGGGCGTGCGCATCGAGGACCGGGGACTCAAGCTGGGCCTGAACGGGGTGGACAACGGACGGATCTGGTTCGACGGGGTGCGGGTGCCTGTCGACAACCTTCTCGACCGCTTCGCGAAGATCGACGAGCAGGGCCGGTACGACAGCCCGATCCCGAGCGCGGGGCGGCGCTTCTTCACCATGCTGGGAACGCTGGTGGTGGGGCGTGTGAGCATCGCCTCGGCCGCGGTGAGCGCAGCGAAGGTCGGCCTCACGATCGCCGTCCACTACGCCGCGGGCCGCCGGCAGTTCGGCCCCGCCGGTTCGGAGGAGGTGCCCATCCTGACGTACACGGCGGTGCAGCGCGCGCTCATCCCCCGCCTGGCCACGACCTATGCACTCCACTTCGCGGCTCGGCACCTCCAGGCCCGATACGCCGACGCCGTGGCGGATGCGGATGGCCGCGCGGGCGATACCGAGCCCGCAGCGGACACGGAGCTCGAAGTGCTGGCCGCGGGACTCAAGGCATGGGCCTCCGACCACTGCGCGGAGACCCTGGGCGTGTGCCGTGAGGTATGCGGCGGTCAGGGCTACCTGGCGGAGAATCGCTTCGCCGCGCTCAAGGCCGATACGGACATCTTCACGACGTTCGAAGGCGCCAACGACGTGCTCTACCAGCTCGCGGCCAAGGGACTGCTGTCCCGCTTCCGTGACGAGGTCACGAGCCTCGACCTCCGGGGGATCGTGCGCTACCTGGGTGAGCGCGCCGAGACGTCGCTCACCGAGCTCAACCCCGTCGTCACGAGGCGGACCGACGAGGGACACCTGCTCGATCCGTCGTTTCACCACGCGGCGCTCGAGTACCGGGAGGAGCGCCTGCTCCGCTCGGCCGCAGCGCGGATCCGGGGCCGGATACGCGACGGCATGGACTCCTTCGAGGCCGTCAACGAGGTCCAGGACCACCTGATCGCCCTGGCGCGCGCACACGTGGAGCGCGTGATGCTCGAGGCGTTCCACGCGGGAATCGCGGACGTCGCGGACGAGGCGTCTCGCCCTGCCCTCGAGCGCCTCGCCGCCCTGTACGCGCTCTCGCGGATCGAGGCGGACCGGGCATGGTTCCTGGAGGCGGGGTACCTCGAGCCGGCCAAATCGAGGGCCGTCCGAGGACTGGTGACCTCCCTTGCCCGAGAGTCGGCCTCGTCGGCACCGGAGCTCGTGGACGGCTTCGGAATCCCGGACTTCCTCCTGCCGGAGCTCGTCCGCCGCTAGATCCGGCACCCATCGTGCAGGGGGTTGCCACCCGGACGGACAAACGGCGCGCACCCGGCCCGGAATCGCCGCAATCCGGGAGATTCAGCCGAAATAAACACTTGTTTTTTTGCCGAACCCCCGGACATTTTCCTAGTGCTCGTGACTGTGGGGGGAATGGCGGAACGCGCGACGAATCCTACATTTCCGCATACGGTGACATTCGAGGGGGGCGAATCGTGCGCCCCGTATTCTCCGGAGGAGATTCCATGGTTCGCAGGAGCCTGACCGCGTTGGCGTTCCTGGCGGTCGCATCGCCGCTCACCGCCCAGAACCCCATGGCCGGCCCCACGGAGTGGCAGTGGACGTCGGACCGCCCGGACGCGAACGCCCCGATGGGCGTCTTCGGCGCCCGAACCCTGGAAGAGGGCGAGATCGAGATCGGGTACCGTTACTACCAGACCAACTGGGAGAAGATGTACAACGGGACCGACACGACCTCGTCGGCCGACCTCCTCAACACGTACGACGACGTCCCGATCTCCCGTCGTGACATCCGACACCAGTTGCGCTTCGGTTGGGGCATCTCCCAGAACCTCAGCCTGATCGCCCGCGGAGAGTTCGCGGTGCTCGAGCGGGACACGTGGGTCAACGGAACGACGCAGACGCGCAACACCGTGGAGGACCTCGGCGACGTCGAGGTCGGGCTGCTCTACAACATCTACGCCGGGGGCCCCTACCGGCTGCACGTGCAGGGCGGCGCGGTCATCCCGACGGGCAAGGCAGTCACGTACGGCGAGAGTGGGTCGACGGTCGTGCACCTCCCCTACGACATGCGCACGAGCGGCGGCACGTTCGGCGCCGTCCTCGGCGTGACCGGTTCGGCGCAGAACGAGTTCGGCTCCCTGGGGGCCCAATTCCGCTTCCGGACGGACTTCGGCGAGAACGACGCCGACTTCAAGCTGGGCGACCAGTACGAGGCCAACGGTTGGGCCGCCTACCGGATCAACAGCGCCTTCAGCGTCTCCGGCGGTGTCCGCTGGGAGAGCTATCGGCCGATCGAGGGTCAGGACCCCAGCCTTCCGTACCTCGGGGATCCCCACAACGCCGGCTCCATGCTTTCGGGCCAGCGAGCGCACATGCCGCTCGGGGTCAACTTCATGATGCCGGAGGACAGCCGCTTCGGCGGACATCGCCTCTCGGTCGAGGCCGTGTACACGCTGCACCACGACATGGACGCGCCGCAGATCGGAATGAACTGGGGCTTCAACTTCGGGTGGTCGATGGCCTTCTGAGCCGTCCCCGCTCCGATGGACCGACGGGTCCGGGGCACAGGCCCCGGACCCGTCTTCTTTTCCATGCCCGGGCCCGTGCCGGAGTCGTCACCGGCGCGCGGGCCCCTCCCGCGAATGCTACTGACGCACCGCGACCAGGTGGTAGCGCTTCTTTCCCTTCCGGAGGAGCAGGAAGCGCCCCTCGATCGCGTCGCTCATCGTCACGGCGGAATTCACGTCCTGCACCCGACCGTTGTTCACGTACACGCCGCCTCCCTCGATCGAACGGCGCGCATCGCCCTTCGACGACGCCAGCTCCGTCGTGACGAGCAGGTCGACGAGCCCGGTGCCCTCACCGGCCAGCGAATCCGCCGTCACTTCCGACGACGGCACGTCGGCGAAGACGTCGGCGATCTCGTCGGCGCCGAGTCCCTCGATGTCACCGCTGAAGAGCGCACGGGTCGCACGCTCGGCCGCGGCCAGGCCGGTCTCGCCATGCAGCCTGCGCGTCACGTCCGCCGCGAGCGCCCGCTGGGCCGCCCGCTTGTGGGGCTCCGACTCGAGCGCGTCGGCGAGCTCGGCGATCGCTCCGCCGTCGAGGAGCGTGAAGAACTTCACGTATCGGAGCGCGTCGGCGTCCTCGACGTTGATCCAGTACTGGTAGAAACGGAATGGCGACGTGAGCTCGGGATCGAGCCAGACGTTGCCCGCTTCGGACTTCCCGAACTTCGTGCCCGACGCGTTGGTGACGAGGGGAAACACCACGCCGTAGGCGCGCGCGCCCTCGACACGCCGGACCAGATCGATGCCGGCGGTGATGTTGCCCCACTGGTCACTGCCGCCCATCTGCACGGTGCACCCTTCGCGGCGGTAGAGCTCGAGGAAGTCGTACGACTGAAGCAGCGCGTAAGAGAACTCGGTGTAGGAGATCCCCGTGTCCTCGTCCTCGAGCCGGCGCTTCACCGACTCCTTGGCCATGAGCTGATTCACGGAGAAGTGCTTGCCGATGTCGCGCAGGAAATCGACGAGGGTGAGGCCTCCGAGCCAGTCGTGGTTGTTCCGCATGCGAGCGGGGTTCGACTTCGCCTCGAAGTCGAGGAAGTGCTCGAGCTGCGCGCGGATCCCTTCCGCGTTCTCCGCAGCCTTCTCCTTGGTCAGGAGCTGTCGCTCGACCGTCTTGCCCGACGGGTCCCCGATGAGGCCGGTCCCCCCACCCACGAGCGCGATCGCCGTGTGGCCCGCGCGCTGCGCATGGACGAGCCCCATGATGGGGACGAGGCTTCCCAGGTGCAGACTCGCGGCCGTCGGATCGAAGCCGATGTAGACGGTGCGGGGCTCCTCGGCGAGGTGTGCCCCGGCTCCCTCCGTGGCGTCCTGCAGGAGATCTCGGGCTCGGAACTCTTCGAGTAGATCGCTCATGGCCCGAAGGCTACCGCAGGCCTTGCCGGGGTCAAGGGAGCAGCGAGCGATCCGCCGCCTACCAGCCCTCGCGCTCCCGCAGGCCCGTGATATGCCCTTCGTGGTGGGGACAGTGCCAGCCGTACACCTCGAGCAGCAGGTCGACCGATACGTCTCCGAGCTCGGGGTGGTCGATCGTCCGCGCGAAGGCCTCGTCCGGGAGATCCCGGAGGAAGGCGACCCATCGGGGGTGAAAGGTGTCGAGGATCGCGAGTGAGGTCTCGACCGGCGCGCTCCTGGCGTCGGGCAGATTCGCCCACGCCTCCTGGTCGTAGGTGGTGATGCGCGGATGATCCTCGGTGACGGCGAGCTTGAAGCGGATGTAGGAATTCAGATGCGAATCGACCACGTGGTGCACGACCTGCCGCACGGTCCACCCGCCGTCGCGGTACGGGGTGTCGAGCTGCGCATCGTCCAGCCCGGCCACGGCGGCGCGCATGTTGGCCGGGTGTGCCTCGATCGCGTCGACGAGGCGGGCACGCTCCGCCGGCTCGAGGGGCCGACCCACGCTCCTGAACGGGCCGATCGGGTATCTGAGGTCGTCGCTCATCGTGTGGATCTCCGTGCGTAGGGCGGATGCGTTCGCGGAACGCGTTCGAGGTTTGCACAGGCGGCGGTCCTTCACCAGCATGCGCCTCGTGAACCGGTACGAGAGATTCTACGACGTCGTACGACGGGTGCCACGGGGGCGCGTGACCACGTACGGCACCGTCGCCTCCGAGGCCGGCCTTCCAGGGCGCGCCCGACAGGTCGGCTACGCCATGGCCGCGCTACCCGATGACCACGACGTGCCCTGGCATCGCGTCATCAATGCCCAGGGGCGGGTCAGCGCTCGCGCGGGGGGCTCGGCGTTCGAGACGATCCAGCGTGCGCTCCTCGAGGGCGAAGGCGTGCACTTCGACGAGAGCGGCCGGGTCGACCTCGATCGGTTCGGATGGCCATGACGGAGCCGAGTCGGTGACTCCGGCGACGACCGCTCAGAGGTCCCGCAGCAGGAAGCCCCGAAGCGCGGTCAGGAAGTAGTCCCGTGGCGACTCGAGGAAGGCCGCGTGGTCCCCACCGGGCACCACGATCCAGGCCTTGTCGCTCGTGCCGAGTCCGTCGAAGAGCAGCGACAGGGACTCCGGGGGGCTGAGGGGGTCGTGCTCGCCCTGGAGGACGAGGGTCGGCACCGCGACGGCCGTCGGATCGAGCTCGTTCCACTCGTGGCTTCGGGTCCAGTCGGTGCGGACCGGATCAGCGGCCAGAGCCGCGGCGACGTACGCCTCGACCGCGCGGGGGCTGATGGAGCCCGGCGTAATGAAGTCGCTCGCCGCCGCCTCGGCCGTCGTCGGTGCACGGGGCGGCTCGCCCGACGGCTCCTCGGACGATCGCTCGACGCCGGGGCGATTCGGGTACCCGAAGAGCACGAGCCGATCGACCAGCTCGGGATGCCGCTGCGCGGTCAGCTGAGACACCATGGAGCCGAGCGACCAGCCGAAGAGGTGCACCGGGAGATCCGGATGCCGTGCCCGTATCCAGGTCAGTGCGTTCGCGACGTCCTCCGCCGCCCGGCCCGGGGTATTCCACCCGGAGGGGTCGCGGGGCGTCTCACCGTACCCGCGCAGATCCACGCCGTACGAGGCGAACCCACGCGCCACCAGCCCGTCCATGAGCGAGAGGTCCTCTCCTTCGACCTGGAGATCGAAGTCGGGCACCGTGCTCCACGTGCGCCCGTGGACGAGGAGTAGCACGGCGACCGGTGACTCCGCGGACTTCTCCCAGACGGCCAGCTCGTGACCGTCGGAATCGACGGAATGCCGGCGTAGCTCCGGCGTGTCGGTCGGAGGCGCGCACGCCGTCAGCGCGAGGAGCGTCGCCAGGACGCCCCGGTTCGGGAGACCGTTCATGCCGACATGATGGGGCGAACCCGCGGGCCTGTCACGTCACTCCTCTCCCACCCGGGCCCGTCGCTCCCCCCTTGGTGCAGAAGCGCGGAGTACACCGAGGGTGAGCGTCGACCCACCCCAGGCACCGAAAAGCCCACTTCGAATCTACTGGGAATACACCGAAAGGATGGACATAACCACTAAAACGTCTTAATAACGTTAGAATAACGCATAACCATATTGGTATGTTGCGGACACACCACAACGAACCCTCGGACGCGGAGCTCGCGCTGGCGTTCGTCAACACCGGCCGCTCCGAGCGGTTCGCAGACGACCTCGCCACCCCCCAGGGGACGGCGCGGTGGATCGAGGAGCACGTGCTCGCCGGCGCCTCGGCCCTCGAGCTCTCGCCTCCCGAAGCCCGACGGCTCCACTCGGAGGCCCACCGGCTTCGCGAGGCGATGGACACCCTCTTCGAAGTGACCGCCGCCGGGCTCCTCCCGAGCGACGCGACCCTGGCTACTCTGGAACGAGCCCTTCGGGCAGCGTCTTGGCGTCGGCGCATCGAGTTCTCGGGTCTTCGCGTCGGATGGTCGGCGTATCCCGAGCCCTCACGCGACCCGCTCGCGGCCCTCTCTCCGGTCGCCTCCGCCGCCCTCCGGGTCGCCGGCGCGGTGGATCCGTCGAGGATCCGACGGTGCGCGGCGCACGACTGCTCCCGGTGGTTCGTGGACACCAGCCGTGGCGGCCGGCGCCGCTGGTGCTCGATGGAGAGCTGCGGCAACCGCGCCAAGGCCGCCCGTTACAGAGAGCGCCACCCGACCGGGGCGTAGCCCGAACCTCCGCGGGCGGTCATCTTCCCGGGCAGCCCACATCGCGCTCGTCTCCAACCGAACCCGCAGGAAGAGCATGTCCCACGCCCACCCGCCCGCCGGCGCATCGACTCGCGCCCGCACCCTCCTCGCCCTCTCCGCGGCCGTTTCCCTCCTGGTCGCCCGTCCCGTCCCGTCCGAGGGCCAGACCGTGGATCCGCGGATCGCCGCGATGCTCGACGACGTCTCGGCGGAGCAGCTGTACGAGTATCTCGAGACGCTCACCGGCTTCGAGACCCGGCACTCCCTCTCCTTCTCGGACCGGGACGACTTCGGCGTGCTTCCGGCGCGCGCGTACATCCTGGAGACGATGCGGGGCTTCAGCGACCGTCTCGAAGTCGACTACGACTGCTACACGGTGGAGCCCCAGGGGCGCATCCCGGTCGAGGCCGAGCTCTGCAACGTGGTGGCGGTGCTACCCGGCCGAAGTGAGCGCCGCATCTACGTGAGCGGTCATTACGACACCGTCGCACGACTCCAGGCCGACGCCTCCAGCGGCGGCGGCGGCGGAGGCTTCGACTGGTCGCGCTTCGACAACCCCGCTCCGGGCGCCAACGACGACGGCAGCGGCACCGTCCTTACCATGGAAGTCGCCCGGGTCCTGGCCCAGAGCGGCCTCGAGTTCGATGCGACGCTCGTCTTCGTCGCCTTCGTCGCGGAGGAGGAGGGGCTGGTGGGCGCGAGCCTGCACGCGGCCAGGGCCGAGCGCGAAGGTTGGCGCATCGACGCGGTCTTCAACAACGACATCATCGGCAACTCGCTCGGCGGAAACGGAATCCTCGACAGCCGCACCGTTCGCGTTTTCTCGGAAGACCCGATGGACTCCCCGTCGCGCCAGCTCGCCCGCTTCATCCGCCGGCAGGCGGGCGCCTACATGCCGGGCCACGAGGTTCGCCTCATCGCGCGGGAGGACCGCTTCGGGCGGGGCGGCGACCACACCGCGTTCAACCGTCGTGGCTTCGCGGGCGTCCGGTTCAGCGAGTCGCGCGAGAACTACTCGCGGCAGCACATGGCCGCGGACACGCTCGGGGGCGTCGACTTCGAGTACCTGGCGGACAACACGCGGGTCAACGTCGCCGGTGTCGCCACCCTGGCCCTGGCTCCCGCGGCGCCCGAGGTGAATCTCGGCCGCGGACCGGCGCTCGGTCGTGGAGAAACGGGGTACCACGCCGACATGCGGTGGGCCCGCTCGGACGGCGCCGTGGGATACCGCATCGTGTGGCGCGAAGCGTGGACGCCCGACTGGCAGCACGAGGTGACCCTGGGCGACCTGGACGGCTTCGTGCTCGAGGACATCTCGATCGACGACTACGTCCTCGGAGTGGCCGCCATCGGTCCCGATGGACACGAAAGCCTGGTCTCGGCGTACGTACGTCCGCCACGGGCACGGAGCGACATCCGCGAAGTCGGACGGAACTGAGGCGGTGAGCGAAGCATGACGCACGACAAGACTCGAGCCACGCACGGAGGACGCCGGCCCTGCGACCGGTGCTTCCGTTCCGCGATCCGAAGCCTCGCCGGGCTGGCGCTGGTCCTGGCGTCGGCGGGCTGCTACACCTTCCAGCCGGTCGAGCCCGAGGCGATCGGGCCGGGCCAGGAGGTGCGCGTCCGCGTCACAGGAGCCTTCGCCGACTCCCTCGGCCCGCTGCTCCAGAAGGAGGACGCCCGGGTCGTCGAAGGAGACGTCGTGTCCGGAACCGACCGATCCTTCCTCCTCGACGTCTCGGTGAACAGCCAGCTCGAGGGGATCCGGATGGAGACGCTCAAGCAGCGCGTCGAGATCCCTCGGGACGCCCTGCTCGAAAGCGAGACGAAGGAGCTTTCGAAGGGTCGGACATACGGTCTCCTGGCGGTCGCGGTCGCGGCCGCGGCCGCGATCGTCGTCACCCAGCTCAGCGGCAACACCGGCGGAGGTGAGCTTCCAGGAGGAGGAGGCCCGGTGGAGTCCGTCGTCTCACCCCCGGGCGTATCCGTGCCCGTAGGATGGGTCGGGGCTCTCCTTCGGCGTTGAAACTGTTAGATTCTCGGCAACCATTACGTATGTAGTGGTGGTCTCTAGGAGGAAGAGACGGTACACCCGGCGTGTGGGTGGGTGTGGGGAGGGCGGCGATCGGATCGCCGAACGGAAGGGTTTCAGGGATTCATGCACGGGAACGAGCGTATATGCGCCTTCGTTTGTCAGGACGTCTTTTCTCAATGATCACGGCCGGCCTCGTCGTCGCCGCATGCTCGTCGAACGAAGTCTCGATCGGCGGGCCGATCGACCTCCAGATCTCTTCGAACGCCCCCGTCACGCAGGGCGACACCCTTCGGCTCGGGTACGAAGCCGTCGGCCGCAGCCTGCTCGGGATGGTCGTTACGTGGGGCGACGCCTCGCTCGATTCCGTCTTCATGAACGGGGCGCAGAGCGCTTCTGGCACGGCGAGTCATCTCTATGCGGACACCGGATCGTTCACCATCACCGCCCGCCTGGTGGATCAGGTCGATGGGACCGACGTGAAGGAGCTGACGATTCGCGTCGACCCGTGACGTCCACGCCCGGGGGGAGGTGTGCTTGAAGAATGGCGAAAACCGTTGAATTATCGGGGCGAACGAGGATTCGCCCTTTCGTTGTTCGCCTGGACGTGACGGCCTGGGGGCCGTCGGGTCGCGGCGGGCATTTCGTAGCCCTCTAGATCAAGAGGAAGAGTTATGAACAGGTTCGTTACAGCCATCGGCAAGGCGGTCGCGCTCGCGGCCACGCTTGCTGTCGTGGCGTATCCTGTCTCGGCCCAGCAGACCGGTACGGTCACGGGCTCGGTGACAGACGCTGCGACGAGCGCGGGCATCCAGTCCGTGCAGGTCTACCTGGTCGACTCGGGACTCGGCACGCTCACGAACGCGAACGGCCGATTCCTGATTCTCAACGTCCCGGCCGGAAGCTACACGCTCCGCGCCGAGCGTCTGGGATACGCCGCCCAGGAAGTGCAGATCAACGTCACCGCAGGCGGCACCGTGACGGAGAACTTCGCTCTGGAGAGCGAGGCCCTCGGTCTCGACGAGATCGTCGTCACGGGTACGGCCGGTGCGGCGCGTCGCCGTGAGATCGGAAACACGATCGCGCAGGTCGAGGTCGCCGACATCGCGGAGCCGCCGCAGAACGTCGACGCGCTCCTTCAGGGCCGTGTCGCCGGTATGACGGTGCTCAACGCCTCCGGTAACGCCGGCTCCGGCGCCCGGATCCGCCTGCGCGGCAACGTCTCGATCGCGCAGAGCAACCAGCCGCTCATCTTCGTGGACGGCGTCCGGCTCCGCTCGGAAGCGTTCGACAAGAACGTGCCGCCGACGGGTTATCCTGGTCGCTCCGGAAACGACGTCTCCAGCCCGCTGAACAACATCAACCCGGCGGACATCGATCGGATCGAGGTCATCAAGGGTGCGGCGGCGACGACGCTGTACGGCACGGAGGCCTCGGCGGGCGTGATTCAGATCTTCACGAAGCGCGGACACCGGGGTCAGCCCCAGTGGACGGCCTCCATCGAGCAGGGCGTCGCGAACATGCGCCCGTTCGGCATCAGCTCGGGCCGCCGCCCCTCCTTCGAGGACGCGACGAGCTCGGCGGGCGGAACGTCCGACTACATGTTCATCGATCCGTGGCTGCGCAACGCGTGGCAGCAGCGCTATTCGCTGTCGGTCGGTGGCGGCGCGCAGGACCTGCAGTACTTCGTCTCCGGCGCGTTCGAGGACGACGACGGCGTCCTGCCGAACGACAACGAGCAGAAGGCCAACATCCGCGGGAATTTCACCTTCTCGCCGGCCGACAATCTGCAGCTTCAGTGGAACACGTCGTACACGAAGAACCAGTACTCGAACACGGCCGCCGGCAACAACGCGCACGGCCTGACGCTGAACGTGTTCCGCCGCACGGCGAACTACTTCGGGAACGAGGACAAGGAGAACCTGGACCTGCTCCTCAACCAGACGATCTCGACGCAGATCGACCAGCTGGTCACGGGCGGTACGGCGACATGGTCTCCGCTCTCCAACTTCACGAACCGCCTCACGGTCGGTTACGACCTGGCGCAGCAGGACAACCGGAACCTCCGTCCGTTCGGATTCGTCCGGGCGCCGGACGGCATCCTCTCGAACGGGCGCTCGCGCTTCGAGACGCTCACGTTCGACTACGTCGGAACGCTCAACTTCGACTTCGGCGAGAGCTTCGGGAACGCGCTCTCCTTCGGTGGTCAGAGCATTACCTCCGACATCCAGCGCACGACGGCCTACGGTGAGGACTTCCCGGGCCCGGGTGACCCGACGGTCTCCACGGCCGGTACGAGGCTCGGCTTCGAGCAGCGCGAGCGGGTCGTGAACGCCGGGTTCTTCCTCCAGGACGTGATCGACTTCAGCGACAAGTACTTCCTCACGCTCGGTGGCCGCGTGGACGGTAACTCCGCGTTCGGCTCCGACTTCGGTCTGCAGTTCTACCCGAAGGTCAGCGCCTCGTGGGTCGTGTCCGACGAGAGCTTCTGGGGTGACCGCGGCCAGCTCAAGCTGCGCGCCGCGTGGGGTCAGTCCGGTCGCGCTCCGGGCGCGTTCGACGCCGTCCAGACGTACGACGGCGTGGGCTGGGGCGGCGTCCCTGCCTTCTACCCGCGCGTTCTCGGGAACCCGGATCTCGGTCCGGAGCGGACGTCGGAGCTCGAGCTGGGCTTCGACGGGAGCTTCTTCAATAACCGGATCTCGATGGACTTCACGTACTACGACCAGCACACCACGGACGCGCTCTTCGCCGTGCGCCAGACGCCGTCCAGCGGCTTCACGGACGTGAACGGCGGAAACTCACAGCTCGAGAACGTCGGTGAGATCTTCAACAAGGGCATCGAGCTGACGGTCAACGCGATCGTCTTCGAGACCGACAACTTCGCGTGGGACCTCGGTGGCTCGTACTCGACGAACAAGTCCGAGGTCGGCCTGCCGGACGAAGTCGCCGAGTTCTCGGTCGGCGGAAACGGCTGGATCATCGACGGTCAGCCGGCACCCGTGATTCGGGGCCAGCGCGTCCAGAACCCCGGCGAGTTCGCCGAGCCGGTCATCGTTCAGGATTCGATCTTCGGTCCGAACCAGCCGACCCAGATCGTGGGCATCAACTCCACGTTCTCGCTGCCGTACGGCATGCGCCTGACGGCGCGCGGCGAGTACCAGGGCGGTCACTACGTGACGGCCGGCGTCGCGGTCAACGCGATCGGACGCTCGGTTGTGTGGGCCGGCTGCTATGACGAGTACGGCATCGCCGGCGAAGCGCCGCTCCAGATCGACTCGCCCGGCCGCGACGGCCTGACGGCTCTCGAGCGGGCCCGCTGCGACGCGGACCTAGCCGAGGGCAGCTTCTGGGCCGAGAAGGCGGACTTCTTCAAGCTCCGTGAGCTTTCGCTCCAGGCTCCGCTTCCGGAGAACCTGATCCCGGGCACGTCGGGTGCCACGCTGACCCTCGCCGGGCGCAACATCTGGCGCTGGACGAACGCCGAGTGGACGCACTTCGACCCGGAGATGGGCGGCAACAACGACAACAACCCGATCAGCCGCGACGGCGCCCAGCCGGGCAGCTTCCTGGTCACGGAGATCAGTGAGCACATTCCGGCGCCGGCGATCTGGACCGTCGCGCTTCGCGTCGTCTTCTAGGAGCCATGGAAATGAATCGAGAGAACTTGAAAGGTGTGAGGAGAACCCTCACCCGCCTCATGTCGCTCGGGCTCCTGGTGGGCGCGGCGTCCTGTGACACGGACGTCGTGAACCCGGGTCCGATCGAATCGGACTTCCTCGACCAGGTCGCGTCTCAGTACGCGATCACGAACGGGGCCGGACGGGCCCTCGGTGACGCGCTGAACTGGATCGCGTACACGAACTCGGCCGTGGCCCGTGAGGTTCATCCCTCCGGGTCCACGGGAAGCTTCGGCATCACGCCGGAGCAGCAGCGTGGCGAGCTCAACGACGACGAGGTCGGTACGCAGTGGGAAAACGCGCACCGCGCGCGCTTCCTCGTGTCCGACGGCATTCGTCGCCTCCAGGGCGTGACCGGCGAGGAAGACTTCGACCAGGAGAACCTGGATCAGCTGTTCCTGTACGGCGGCTACGCGAGCCGTCTGCTGGGCGAGGCCATGTGCAATTCCGTCTTCGACGGAGGGCCTCCCGGAAGCAGCGATCTGCATCTGGACTCTGCGATCGCCTACTTCACGACGGCGATGAACAGCGCGAATGCGGACATCGCCCTGGCTGCGCAGGCGGGCAGGGCCTCCGCCTATCAGCAGAAGGGTGAGTGGGGCAACGCCGTCAGCGATGCGCAGGCGGTGCTGAACGCCGACCCGGACTTCAGCTACGCGCTGCCGTACTTCGACATCGGCGACGACAACCAGGGCAACCGGATCTACATCGCGGGCGACGCCAATCCGTACAAGGCGCACTCGCAGATCTTCACCTGGATTGCCGAGTACAACCCTCAGGACACGACGGTCATCGGCGGCATTGCCGATGCCGATCCGCGGGTGGCCTGGCAGGTCAGCGGGGAGAACGGTGACGCGGCGTCGTCGTGCTGTGGACTGATCCAGTGGTTCCCGCAGCAGAAGTACACGAACGACGACGCGCCGATCGAGCTGTCGTCGGCCGAGGAGATGCAGCTGATCCTCGCGGAGGACGCGCTCCGCAACGGCGGCGACATCGCCACGGCGATGGGCATCGTGAACGAGCTCCGCACCGCGGCGGGTCTCACCGATCTGGTCCCGGAGACGGGCATCACGATCGAGGAGGCTTTGACCTTCTACAAGCGTGAGCACGCGATCGAGATGTGGCTCGAGGGCCGTCGCCTTCCGGCGATGCGCCGGTGGAACGACGCCGGTGACACCGAGAGCACGCTGCAGCCGCTCGAGCAGGTGGGTGACGGTGACCAGAGCACCGGCTCGCACCTGGAGACGCGGGAGTTCTGCTTCCCGATCTCGCGGGCGGAGCGGCAGACGAACGAGAACGTTCCGATCGACTTCGAGCCGCGGTAAGGCTCGGATCTTCGGATCCGATCTCCCGGGGCCGGCGCGATGCGCCGGCCCCGGTTTCTTTTGTCACCCAGGACGCCCTTCGCCCCTCGGCTCGCAGTCGTACGTTCTCCCACGCCGGCCACGCCTCCCACGCCTTGCCCAGGCGGCCGCGCTTGGGTTAATTCCGCGCTGGAAATCCCCTCGGTTTTCGACCCTGCAGCCGGACATGCAGCAGCACTCGACGGTGTCGTTTCTCTTGATCGCTTCGGCCCTCGCGGGAACTGCTTTTGCGCAGTCCGCCGGTGGCCAGGAGGTCGTTCCGGCACACGTCCACATCCGTCACGTGGCCGAGACCTTCAGGGGCACGCCCGACCGGCAGGGGCTCCTGCCGACCGCAGTCGCGGAGGCCGAGATCGCGCTTCAGCACGCGACACTCGCCCAGCGTGACCCTACGGATCTCGCCGCCATCCAGAGGCACGTAGGCCACGTGGCTCATGCGCTGGATCCGACCGGAGTGGAGGGCGGGCCTGGGCTCGGATACGGAATGATCCGGGCGGCCGAGCGGGCTGCCCATTACGTCGAGCTCTCGATGGCCTCGAGCGGGGCGGGCGACGCCATCACGACGCATGGGCCCCACGTCGCCACCGCGGCCCGGAGCGCAGCGATGATGGCGGAGACCGTGCTCGAAAAGGCCCACGAGATCGAGGCGGTCGAGTCCGCCGCGGATGCCGCGCAGCTCCTCGAGGAGCTCGTGGCGCTCGCCGAAGGCCTGCTCAACGGCGTCGATACGGACGGAGACGGGCGCATCGGATGGCAGGAAGGCGAAGGCGGG
>Ga0209536_100000780_pt1 | contig 52613 bp, 37 predicted proteins | sample DeeMarSeWOR28_12_FD_187461 | JGI IMG/M metagenome (GOLD analysis project Ga0209536, IMG submission 187461) | Marine sediment microbial communities from White Oak River estuary, North Carolina - WOR-2-8_12 (SPAdes) (version 2) | ecosystem: Environmental > Aquatic > Marine > Intertidal zone >... | reverse complement strand
CACGCCGTGCTCGACCGTCACGGCCTGGTGAAGCGCCACAAAAAGCGCCGTCCCAAGCTACGGGGCACCAAGCTCTCGCGCCCTCGCAAGCCCAACGACCTCTGGTGTGCCGACTACAAAGGCGAGTTCATGCTGGCCGACCAGCGCTATTGCTATCCGCTCACGGTCACCGACTTCGAAAGCCGCTACCTCTTGGCCTGCGAGGCGCTGAGCTCGACGAAGGAGCAGTTCGCGTTTTCCGTCTTCGAGCGGGTCTTCAAGGAGTTTGGGATGCCCAAGACGATTCGCACCGACAACGGCATTCCCTTCGCATGCGCCAATGCCCTCTACGGCCTGAGCCGGCTCTCGGTCTGGTGGCTTCGGCTCGGCATCCAGATCGAGCGCATCCGTCCCGGCCATCCGCAAGACAATGGCCGGCACGAGCGCATGCACCGCACGCTCAAGGCCGAGACCACCAAGCCCGCTGGCGACAACTTCCTGCAGCAGCAGGGGCGCTTCGACGACTTCATCGAGTACTACAACCACGAGCGCCCTCACCAAGCACTCGATATGCAGTCTCCAGCCCAGCACTACGCCCGCTCCACTCGGCCCTACACGGGCCTGCCGAGCGTTGACTACCCCTTTCACGACAAAACTGTCACCGTCACGGCCTGCGGCCGCATCTGCCTCAAGACCAAGAAGGTCAATCTTTCGAACGTCTTCGCCGGACAGAAGGTGGGCATCAAGCAGGTCGATGATAGACTCTGGCTTACCAGCTTCATGACCTACGACCTTGGCTATTTTGATGAAGACAGCTGCCGACTCGAGCCCATCGAGGACCCCTTCGGCAGCAAAGTGTTACCTATGTCTTCGGAATGAAATGCAACCCATGTGCCCGGGTTGCACCTTGAAATCGTAGCGGACGCGGAGGGATTCGAACCCCCGACTTCTGCCTCCGGAGGGGATGCAACGAAATCGGGAAAGCAAGGTTATACCGGGTTTTCCTGCGCAAAGTGGATCCGGCAAAGTGCCGCAAGACGCAGTTGGATGCACCGAAACGCCATCGAACCCGGCACCGTGCCGGGTTCCTCGCGATGCGGAAGCTTTGGCCGTCGCGCTGTGGCGCGTCATCAGAGTCGTGTAAGCCGTCATGGCACCCTGAAGGCACCGGTTGCGATGCGATGATCATCAACCTCAGTCATTCCGGCGCTGCCCGCGCTGGAAGAAATAGACCGCGTTTACTGCCGGACTGATATCGTGCTGCGACACGCTGGTGTCGTTGAACACATAGACGTACGCAAACTCCAGCTCGAGCCCCCAGTGTGGGGTGAAGATGAAGGTGAAGCCGGTCGCCGCCAGTAGCCCGATTGCATACTCGACCCGCTTCCCCTCCTGCTCTTCTCGTTCTCCGGAGAACACATACAGGTTGCTGTGCAGGCCGAGGCCGAAGAATGGTTCCCACTGCCCTCTTCGAATCAGAGCCTTGAGAACGACTTCGAGCGGTGAGTCGTAGCGTTCCGGGTTGAAGAGAAAGGGCTTGGCGATGGCAAGGGCGAGATGGTTCGGAATCAAAACGCGGTCGTACACCAAATTGAGACCGAGCAGGTTTTCGGCCTCCGGCCGTGGCTCGCCCGTCGCACTCTCGCGCGGTCTCAGAATCGAACGCGTATAGATCAACCCAAACGCAATCGCATTGCGGTACTCCTCCTCGGCGCCGATACCCGCGCGCACCTCTTCTTCCTCTTCCACAAATCGCTCACGGTGGGTTTCGTCGTCCGGACGTGCGCTGGATCCGATGTCGACATTCTCGGCCGATGCTCTCGACATGCCGGTAAAGAACAGGGGCAGAGTGACGGATAGCACCGCCAAGATCTCGCTTCGACTCTTTAGAAAGCCTCTGGTCATTGCCGATCGGAGGAGGGAGATTCTTCTTCTTGTTCGCGGGCCTCGGGCTCCACATCGCGCGCCGACTTCGTCTTATGGTTTTGAATCTTTTCTTTGGCGTCCTTGGTGCCCTTGCTCGCGATCTGAACGGCGCCAGCGATGTAGGCCAAGAGGGCTGAGAAGTTCGACTGCTCGCGCTCATAGAAGGTCACCCTCGCTTCGCGGTCGAGCGTGAAGGAGAGTGCATCGCCTCGTCCGAAATAGCCCGATGCGCCCACCGTGAAGCGATAGCCCCCGGTGTCGACCCCGATGGACACAGAGGCCCCGTATATCGACACTTGGTCGGGCGTGTACTCCGTGGTGGTTTCGGGAACGTTGGGCGCAGCCGAAAAATTGGTGGACAGACCGCCCGCGACGACCAACTTCCCAAACAGATGCTCTGCACCAATGGCGAAGTTGGGTGTCCACCTTCTTTCGGTCGAGTTCGAGAAATAGGCGCCCAGGCGCGGCCCTGCAGCTGCGATTTCGGAGGGTCTGGTGAAGACTTGCCGATCTCGAATGCCACCTGTGATTGCGGCATCGACCGACAGCGTACTAGTCGCATTGATCTTGTACTCGACGCCCGTGCGAAGCTCGAAGGGAATGGGGGCGCGGACCGAGAGATCCCCCTCGTCGAACAAGAAATAGGACGGCTCCGTACCCTCAAGTGACGTCACAAATCGGCGGAAGACGCTCCCGGTCTGCTTGATCGGTGCTCCTGGCGGCTGGAACATGAATCCTATTTGCCAACGCCGATTGATCCGATAAAGCGCGCCCAAGCGAAAGACGAAGCTATAGGCCTGGATTCCGATGTCCGTGCTCGAGCTGACCGAGTCCCCCCCAACGCGCAGCACGTCAGCCTCCAGCATGCCTCCGTTGGCCAGCCCCAGCTCTTCGCCGTATCCGAAAGACTGATCTGCTAGGAATGCGGTGATCCCCAGGGAGACGTTCTTGGTCGCCTGCATGGCAAACGACACCCCGTACCATCGCATTCCGTAGTCACTGCTCAAGCGCAAATCGCCGCTCGACTCAGGCCGGATCTCGGAAAATCCGACGTTGAAACGCTCGCGTGCGACCTCGAAGGAGCTGTACGCGATGGCGAACCGGTGGTCACCAAACGTCTTCTTACCAAACTTCACGACCGTGCCGACGAAATAGGGCAATGTCGAGCTGCTCTTCGACAACAGATCACGATCGATGTCTGGGGAATCGAATGCGCCTTCGATCTTTTGTCGGGTGAATACGATCGAGCTCAGGCTTCCCAAGAACTGAAAGCGTCCGCCCGTCGTGAGACCACCGGGATTGTAATACGTCGCTGAAGGGTCGTCCGAGATTCCCGTGTACGCAGTGGCAAGACCGATCGCTCGCTGGCCGAGCGGAATCGTTCGGTAATAGAGCGCTTGCGCCTTGGCATCGTTTGGACAGACGACGCCGATGACGACAGCGGCAGAGGCCATCGCACAGCACTTGAGCAATGAGGTACCTACCTTCTACGGCGATATAACGAGCGTCATGGGTTCGCCTGCGCGCTCTTGGGCGCGGCCTCTTCGCCGAGCGTCGGGGCGGAGGAGAACCTCACGTAACCACGGTACGTTCCGATGAAGATGCTGTTCTTCGGGCCGAACGAGAAGGTGCCCCAGATGTTGTTGAACACCTTCCGGCCGTAATCCTCTTTGCCCAGGGTCTTTTTAGCCACGATGCCGGAGACGTTGTCCCCGAAGTCGTCCCCTTCGAAGTAGGCCTTGATGCTGAAGACAGGCCAGCCGGTGCGGAAGTCGATGGCGGTGAGCTGCCAATCGTTGTGCGTCGCGGGGTCATCATCAACGTCGCGATGATAGACGTAGAATAGCCCGTGCGCCGTCGAGAGCTTGGGGGTCGCCGTCTTCCCGTCGAAGTGTCCGACCGCGGGCCAACCCTCGACCTTCGCGTACGCATCCTTCTCCGCATCGTAGTCGTAACGCTCGATCCCCCCTGCGGTCGGGTTTTCGATGAACGGATCGACATAGCCGTAGGTGTTGCCGACGATGAGGGAATTTTCGTAGGCCACGACCGAGTTTTCCACCGCTCCGGCCCCCGGTTCGAACAGGGGGAGCTTGCTCACGAGCGTGCCATCTTTTTGACGAAACACGTTCAAGTTGACCTGTTCTGGGGCGTTGTCGACGATGGCCACGAAGCGATCTTGGATCAGCGTGGGGGTCGTGCCGGTCCCGTTGTTGAGGTGGCCCGGCTTCACCTTTCGGTCGTTGTCATAGATGAGATCTTGCTTGTCGTAGGTGGGCGCCCAGTTTGGGTCGAGCTCGATTTGCCGAGTCTGCTCGTTGAAGAAGAGCTTGTAGAGCGCCACGTTGGTTGCGATGTAGACCCCATCGGGCCCCACCGAAAATGAGTTCTGAATCTGCTCGACGGGCTCGCCCTCGAAGATGTCGGCAAAGATCTGCTGCCCCTCTCGCCGGATGTCGCCCAGGTGCTCCAAGAGGGTCCCTTCGGCGTCATACTTTTCGACCTTGGCGATGAGCTCTTCTCCTCCTTCGGGCAGCCCGTCTGGGTAGAAGTGGCGAAGCTTCTCGGCCAAAGCAAAGCGCATGATCGCCGTCGTGTAGACCGGAGGGCATACCTCGCCGGCGGTGCCACTTTGGGGAACGAGCAACCCGACGACGCCGAACTTCGAGGTGAACCAGATGCGACCCTCGGCATCGGGCATGATCGCCGTGAGATGGTTTTCGGGGTGCTCCATCGCCTTGTCGACCCAGCTTCCCGCTTCGATTTCTCGCTTGAGATCCAGCATGCGCATGTGCTCGCGATCGACGCGGTGGCTGCGGATCGGAATCAGGACGATCGTGTTGTCAGCGCCCGGCACGAAGACGATGCCCCTTTCATCCAGATACGAGTAAGCCCCGCCCGAGGTGTCTCGGAACATCGCCATGCGGGCCGACTTCTTGGCAAGCTCGAGGGCCTTGCTACCACGGCCGGGCAACGCGACATAGTCGAGCAGGCGCGCTTGCTCGCCGCTGATGTCGACGATGAGGAGCATCGCAGAATCGCGCCCAAATGAAATGGTGATGATCGTGTCTTCGTCGAGAAACGTGTAGAAGGGAGCCATCCCGGAGAGCTTCGTTCCCTTTTCGAGCACGTGGAAGTACTCGACCTTGACGTCATTTGGGATCGGACCGGGCTCTTTGCTTACGTCGGTAGCAAAGCTATTCTCGTGCATCGTTGCCGCAAACCGGCTCGAAAGCTTCGGATGCATCCAGTGCTGTGGAGGCGGAAGGGGCTCCGGAAGCGTCTTGCCGTAACGAGATGTCCACTCGTCCCACCACTTCGTCTGTACCGTAGCCTGCTGGCTCGTATACTCGAATTTCTTGTCTTTGGTGGTGTACTCGTAACAGCCTGACCCCACGCCTGCGACTTCAGAGCCCTGCTTCGTTTTGCTCTTGCTGCACCCATAGGCGGCACTGAGTAGCGGCACGAGCATCAGCAAGAATGCGCTGCGGATCCAATCTCCCTTACTCATCTTCACTACCTCCCGGGTATTTGAACTCCCGCCCCAGCACCTGGCTTGCCTCTTCGTAAATGGGCCGCAGAACATCGTCGACGTTCCAGTAGCCGCTCTTGGTGAAGTCGCTGAACTCGAGAGGGACCCCTAGCTTTTCTTCCCACGGCTTGCGGTCCTCGGGCTTCGGTGGCGCTGCGGGTCTGGTTGTCGGCGGCGCCCAAGTATGCTCGTCGGCGACCATCATGCGGACCCGGATGTCTTTTCTTGTCACGTTCCACACCGTGAAATCCTCCGCGAGGGTCAACGGCCCGTCATAGGTCTTTCGAATGCGGTCATAGACCTGCGGCGTCGTGTCCGGATCCTTGAAGAAGTGGTAAGCCACCGCCATACGAGGCGTGACCGCGCTCATCACCTTGCCGAAGGCCTCGGGCGCCGTGTGCACCTGCGTGCCGACGAGAAGCGCAGACTCGGGCGTGAACCCCATCTTCTTGACCAAGTCGGGGACCGCGATGAAACATTCGTGGATTGCGAGATCGGCGCCCTTTGCGTACTCGACGAACCACTTGTTTGGATATGTGTCGCTCGAGAACACGAACTTGAGGCCGTTCCATTCGAGACTGAAGCTGACAGGCCCGTCGAGGGAATGAATGGCGGGAAAGGAGCGGATGGTGACGCCGTTGTCCTGATAGATGACTTGGTTGACGCCCTTGTAGTCGAACTCGGTGACCTGCAGGTGATACCCCCGAGGATCGACTTTACCCATACGCCCGGCTATGTCCCACGTCAGCATCTTTTCCATGTGGTCGAGTGCGTAGGCTGTGCCTAGCTCTTTGGTAGGGCCGTTCGGTCCCCAGACCCGGAGTGGCTTGTTTCGCCCCATCAGTGCTCCACCGACGAAGAGATCGTGCAGGGAACCGAAATGATCCGTGTGCAGGTGCCCGATGAAGACCTTATCCAAATAGTTGTACGGGATCTGCAGCGATGAGATTCGCTCCGCCGAACCGGAGCCGATGTCGAACAAGAACTTATCGCCATTGCCGAGCTCGACGAGGAAGCACGCTGCCGCTTGGAAGGCGCGTGTCGTGGGCATGCCGGTCCCACAGGCGATGACGCGCATCTCGTTGGGACCTAAGTCTTCGCTGTTGGGATAGTAGGCGTCGCGTGGTCTGGCCTTCACCGGAGATAGGGACTCGGCCTCTGCCGAGCTTTCGACCACCTGGGGTGTCCTTCCTGCGCTCCCGTCGTAGTGCCCCCACAGATAGATTGCGATCGCAAGCAGTGCGACGAGGCCCCCGGTCAATAGAGTTTTCGCCATACCATCAAATCCTGGTCGTGTTCGTCATCGTCGTCGTGAATGTCAGCACCGACGCTAGCCGATTTCAAGTGTGAATTCAGGCACTTGTTGGCAGGATTCGGATAGCCAGCAACGGCCTATTGTTGGCCGGAAGGGTGTGTGGCAGCGTCGCCGAATGGGTGCAGTTCGAGGCGAGGAGTTCGAAACGAAGGACCCGGGCGAATTCGCGCATCGTCTGAAGTCCGTGGCGCCGCCCTTCCACGCGCACCCCACGCAGCTACAGTTCTCCGCGAAGGTCCGTATCGCGCCGATCGAGCAGTTGGGCGTGTTCGTCGCGCGCGTCGAACACGGCGATGTCGTCGTTGAGCCGTTGCGCGACATGTTTAGCATCAACGTTCCATTGGCCGCTGGAGTCGAGGCAAGGAGCGGCTTGCGCTTCGACGCGATCGAGCCCGGAAGCGCGGTAATCGGCATGCCGGGCGAGCCACTCGATCTTCGCTTTAGAGTTGCGGCACCCCTGTTGGTCGCACACATCTCCGCGGCCCTATTTCAGGAAGCCATCGATGAGTCCCGCCATCGGGTGCCGGGGTTTCGGAAGCTGGCGCCTTGGTCGACGGAGGCTGCGCGTGTTTTTAGAGCCCTGAGCACATACTGGCGCGACGCAATTCGCGGGGAAGGCTTCGACCATCTGGAGGAAGACCGCGACGCGGTCGTGCAGGAGGTCATGACGGCGCTGATCGCAAGCGCGCCTCCCGATGACCGATCGTGCTGGGACGCGAAGCGAATTGTCGCCCTGGGCATCGATTTCATTCACGACGAGCTCGCTCGTCCCCTCACGGTCGCGGACATCGCACGGGCGGCTCGAACCAGCCCGCGGACGTTGCACCGCGCCTTTCTTGCCCAGATCGGCATCTCGCCGATGGGCTACGTTCGTCGGGAGCGCCTGCACGCGCTGCGACGCTTACTGCTCCAAGCAGAGCGTGGAGAAACCACCGTCTCGGACGTCGCGCGAGTGTGCGGATTGAGGCATCTCGGTCGCCTTTCCACGGTCTACCGAAACGCCTTTGGGGAATCCCCTTCCGAGACGCTCGCCAGGTGAGCTTTCGCTTCGCGCGTTCCTGACTCCGGGACTATCCGATTCCTGCCAAGGCGACAGTCATTTTCTTTGCTTTGGACACACGCACACGTTGGTGAGTGGAGCAGGTTGGCCCGGCAGCAGCGACCGTTCTGGGCTAGAGTGGGCGCCCTGTGATCTCGCTCCGCGACGTTCGATTCACCTACGGCAAGGGCGGCTTTTCGCTGCACATTCCCGAGCTGTTCGTCGCCTCGGGCGTCCGCGCCGCAGCGATCGGACCGAGCGGCTCGGGCAAGACGACCTTGCTCAACCTGATCTCGGGCATCGAGCGACCGGCGTCCGGCGAGGTCAGCACCGCCGGCGCACGGGTCGACCAACTATCGCCCTCCGCGCGGCGCTCATTCCGGATCACGAACATTGGCTTCGTGTTTCAACAGCTCTTGCTCGTCGACTACCTCGACGTGCTCGGCAACGTGCTCTATCCCTATCGCCTCCATTCCGACCTTCGCGTCGACGCAACGGTGCGCTCCCGAGCGCGACGACTGGCGGAGGAGCTCGGCCTCGGGAACTTGCTCGGCCGGCTTCCAAGTGAGCTTTCTCAAGGAGAGCGACAACGGGTTGCGATCGCACGTGCCCTCGTGACCGAGCCGCCGGTCGTCCTCGCCGACGAGCCGACGGGAAACCTCGACCCCGCGGCAAAGCACAAAGCTCTCGACCTCTTGTTCGAGCAGTGCGACGCGCGGTCGACGACGCTGTTGATGGTGACGCACGACCACCACCTTCTCGATCGATTCTCTCAGGTCGTCGACCTCGACGGGTGGGGAAGCCCGGAGCCCATGACTCCATGAAGGACAGCCTCTACCTAGCATGGCGATATCTCCGACATCACGAGGTGAAGACCCTCCTTCTGGTCCTCTCCCTCACGGTGTTCTTGGCGCTGCCTCTCGTGATGCGCTCGATGAGTCGCGCTATGCAGCAGTCGTTCCTTGCACGGGCCGAGGGCACCCCACTTCTGCTCGGCCAGAAGGGCAGCAGCTTGGATCTGGTCATCGAGGCCCTCTACTTCCAGCGAAAAGACGTCGAGCCGGTGAAGAAAGCCGATGTCGATGCGATTCAATCGACGGGGCTCGGCATGGCGATTCCTCTTCGAACGGGTCTTCGCACGCAGGGTTTCCCGCTCGTCGGAACGAGCCTCGCGTACTTCGATCTGAGAAAGCTTCGCATCGAAAAAGGGCGCGGCCTCGCACTGATTGGCGAGTGCATCTTGGGCTCGGAGGTCGCCGAGGTGCTCGAGCTCGGCCCGGGGGACGCGCTCCTCACGTCCCCTTCGACGCTCTTCGACCTAGCCGGCGTCTACCCGTTGAAGCTCGACGTGGTGGGTGTGCTCGAGCCAACGCAAGGCCCCGACGACGCGGCCGTATTCGTGGACCTGAAGACCGCGTGGGTCGCGGAGGGGCTCGGCCATGGCCACGAAGACCTAGCGCGCGCCGACGCTGACTTGGTGCTTCGACGCCAAGGGGACACGGTCACGGCCAACGCGAAGCTCGTGCAGTACAACGAGATCACCGAATCCAATCGAGAGAGCTTTCACTTTCACGGAGACGCGGCGAGCTATCCGGTGAGCGCTGTCATCGTCGTCCCGCACGATGAAAAGTCGGCTACCCTGCTTCGCGGGCGGTTCGTCGATGCCCCCACACTGCAGATCGTACGCCCGGCCCAGGTGGTGGACTCGCTGAACGCGCAGATCTTTCGCTTCGAGCGCGTGCTGCAGATCGTGGTGTGGACCGTGGGATTGGCGACCGCGGTCATGTTCGTGTTGGTGATGGCCCTCTCCTGGAAGCTTCGCGCCGAGGAGCTTCGTACGATGACACGGCTCGGATCGAGCCGCTGGAAGGCCTTGCAGATTATGACTTCCGAGGTCGCCCTCATGGTCGGCGCTAGCGCGCTCCTCGCGGGCCTCGTCGGGGTCTTGATGGCACGGTACGGAGAGCCGTGGGTTCAGACACTCATCTTGAGGAGCTCGTGAAGGGGCGTCCGAATCTTCTTTCGAGCGGGCGGGTGCTCCTGTCCCTCACAGCGCTTGCCATCGTGGCATGTGCGCGCAAGGCCCCTCCCGATGTCGAACGAGGTGCTGACCGCGAGGAGCCGTTCACCGTCTACACCGTGAGCTACCCGCTTTCTTACTTTGCCGAACGCGTGGCACCCGGCGGTGTTCAGGTCGTGTTTCCAGTGCCCGAGGGTATCGATCCCGCGTTCTGGATGCCTTCCGCCGACGCGATACAGCAGTTTCAGGCGGCGGATCTGATCCTGCTGAACGGCGCCGGATATGCGCGATGGACCGGGTATGCGACGCTGCCCGAAGAGCGGGTCGTCGTCACGGCGGACGGATGCCGCGAAAGCTTTCTCCGCAGCGAAGACGACGTCCGACACCAACACGGTCCTGAAGGCACGCATGCGCACTCAGGTCGCGCCTTCACGACGTGGCTCGACTTCCGTCTGGCGGTCTGTCAGGCCAGCCGAATCCGTGATGCCTTCGTCCAGCAAATGCCGGACCGAAAGCAATCGATCTCGGAGCGCTTCGAGGCGCTCGAACGAGATCTTCTCGATCTCGACGGTCGCCTATGCGAAGTCAGCAAAGCCGCGGCCGGCCAAAGGCTTCTCGCCTCTCATCCGGTCTATCAATACCTCGCCGATGCGTACGGGCTGTCGATCGAGAGCCTCCATCTCGAGCCAGAGCAAGAGCTCAGCCAGGACGACGTGCGCACGCTGGACGCGCTGCTCGAGCAACATCCCGCCAAGTGGATGCTCTGGGAAGGCGCTCCGCTTCCGTCGACCCAATCGGCCCTCGCGGCACGCGGCGTCAACGTCATCGTGTTCAGCCCTGCTGGGCAAAAGCCCGCGGAAGGCGACTTCCTCCGCGTGATGCGCGAAAACGTCCGAGGGCTCGAGTGCGCAACCAGGTTGACCAAATGCCCCTGAAAGCATTGCCCTTGGTGCTCCTCCTGGCTGCCGTCGTTCCTCTGGGGGTCCATGCCGATGCCGTGGTCGTCACTCGGGCGATGAAGGCCAATACGATCATGGAGGCATTCGTCGAAGAGCGAGAGCTCGTGATCGAGCTCGAGCTTCGACGCGAGGAGCTCGACCGGTTCCGCGCGCTCGCCGCCGCGGCGGCGGCGCATGAAGATCTTCCCTTGCCCGTGCCGGCCGATGCGGAGCTTTCCTTCATCGCCGACGGCGAGATCCTCCAAGGCACAATCGAGCGCGTCGGGCAGCGTAGGCGCTTGGAACGCGACGAGGTGACCGGAGAACCTCTGCCCACACCGGGCAATGAGGAGGCACTGTTCGTCGTCTTGCGCTATCCGCTCTCGAAACGCCCGAAAAGCCTCCTCCTCCGCCCTCCCCTGAAGAGCGGTTACGCCACCGCCGACATCGGTTTCGTGCTCTATCACGAAGGCATTGCAGTCAACGACTTCCGCTACCTTTCCACGGCCGAGCGCGTGGAGCTCGACTGGGAAGACCCGTTCTACTCGCGATTCGAGCGCAAGACGTTGAGGCGCAAGCTCGACTCTCCCATGTACGCCTTCCTCTACGTCGAACCCTTCGAGGTTCGAAAAGAGATCGTCGTCAGGCCGCTGGACCTCGCGCGGTTTGTCGACCTCAACATCGAGCCTCATCGCCCCATCCCCGCCGAGCAACGCGATGCGATGCTCGCCAAGATTGCAGACTTTCTCACGGAGCGTTCGCCCGTCGCCATCGACCACGAGCAGCCCGAGCCCATCCTGGATCGCGTTCACTTCCTCCGACGTGGCTTGAGGATGACGCAGGTAGTGACGCCCGACGAGCCGATCGACGGTACCAATGCCGTGGTGGGCGCGATCTTCGTCTACCCGGTCGAAGGCTTGCCGAAGGAGGTTCGCCTCCGGTGGGACCTTTTCGACGAGCGCATCACGCGGGTTCCCGCCTCTGCAACGGACGAAGCAGGATCGATGCCCTCCTTCCTGGTTCGCGAGGACAACGAGCTTCACTGGGTGAACTACCTGAAGGGAGATGCGCTTCCCGGCTCACTCGAGGTGCACGCCCCAAGGTCACGCGCTGCGGTGCCGGTCGGGCTTGGGTTGGGTTTTGTCGTGGCACTGGGCGCCCTGATCGCAGCCTGGCGGCGACGCTCCTGGGTACTCGGGCATGCCGCGGTCGCGATCGCAGTAGTGACTTGGCTCGTCCCAACTCCAACCGTTAACATCACGCTACCCTCCAGAATTCGGACGCCTTCGGGCGACGAGGCCGCGCCGACCATCCACGCGCTCCTTTACAACGTCTACCGCGCACTCGACTTCCGCGACGAGGAAGTCGTCTTCGACCGCTTGGCTCAAAGCCTTTCGGGTGACGTCCTCGAACGCGTGTACCTGGAAATGCGGACGGGGCTTCGACTAGAGAACCAAGGGGGGGCGCGCGTGCGAGTGCGCGAGGTCAAGCTCGTCGATGTCGTGCCCATGCAGAGCGCCGAGCCCCGCACCCTCCTCTATCGGGCAAGATGGAACGCCACGGGCTCGGTCGGGCACTGGGGCCACACCCATCTTCGCACCAATCAGTACGAGGCAGAGATCATGCTCGCTCCAAGCGAGGACCGCTGGAAGATCACCGATATTGCGATCCTGGAGGAGCAGCGCGTGGTGGATGCAGGACAGTGACACTCTTCGAGAAGCCCGAGACGTACAGCAGGTCTACTCGAGTGTTCGCCACGAGCGCCCCGACGCTCGATGGGCCGAGACCGCCAAGCTGCCTCTGGTCAGTCCTGGACAAGTATCTTCCAGAATAACCGGTCGCTGGGCGACGCGAATAAGCCGAAGGCGTTGAGCGCGCCAATCGCGGCTGAGCTCGGGACAAAAGCCCGAAGCGAGGTCGTGCAGTTTTGGTGTCTGCCAAAACTATCCCTTGCCCGAACAGAGTCTGCTCTCTTTTGACGCACGATGAACAATTTTGGAGCGTACTGCGCAACTCTGAAACAAAGTGAATCCTTTTGCCTCGTAATGACGCAAAGTGCTGCATCGTGAGTCAGAACGAATCACTTCTACGCAAAACGATTCAGAGTTATCCAGAACGGAGCACAGCGAGTCACTATCGTTCAAAATGCGTCGCCAGGATGCCCGAGCGGCTCGAGCAACTTTTCGAGGGCCAAAACCGATAACAGAGATCGCGATGGCCACGACGGATCACAATCGATTCGAAGAAACGGTCGCTCGCGAGCCGAGCTCGCTGCGAGACGTTCCGTTGCTCGTGTGCAGAGCGGACGCCGCGGCGATCTTGGGAGTGCCGCTGCGCACGTTCGACAAGCACGTGCGTCCGCTGTTGAACGCGCGGCGAATCGGGCGCATGGTCATGTTTGAAAAAGGGGAAATCATTCGATGGGCGAAGGGAAAGGAAAGCGTGGAGGGTTCCATCTCCGCAAGGATCCACGAAACGGAATCTACATATGCCGTTTCTACGTCCGGGGCATCGAAAAGAAGCTCTCGACGCGAACGCGAGATCCTGGAGAGGCTAAGGTCCGAGCGGCACAGCTCTACGCCGAAGCGGTGACCGGTCGGCGAGCGGTCGACCCACCCAAATATGGCGAGCTCGCCCCGATCGTTGCCCAATGGCTTGCCGACCTCGAAGGAACGGTCAGCGATGGCGATTGGAGCCGCTGCGAAATGACCTGGCGCGTTCACCTGTTGCCGCACTTCCCGCGGATCGAGCTTCTGACCGAGGCGTCCTGCGAGGACTACTACCGGGCACGGTTGCGGAAAGTCTCCCGTGCAACCGTGAAAAAGGAACGTGCAACGCTCGTGCGCTTCGTGCGCTGGGCGAGCATGCGCGGTCGGGGGTATCTCGCACCGATGGACGTTCCGACGCTACCGAAGAAGGCCAAGGGTATGAAGGCCCTAGAGGGGCGCGACAAAACGCACATCACGCGCGCCGAAGTCCTCGCCATCCTCGACCGGCTCCCGGAGCGCAGCCGGGCGGGACATCCCGTCAAAGCCCTCGTCACGCTTGCCGCCGAGCTCGGCATCCGACGGGAGACCATGGACAAGCTCGAAGTGTCAACGCACTACGAGCCGGGCGCCGAGTTCCTTCGCCTCTCAGCTGACATCGACAAAGAGGGCAACGGCCGGCCGCTCTGGCTCTCTCCCCGGGCTCGCGCGGCCCTCGAAGCGGTCGCTCCTGCCCGCGGTCGCATCTTCTCGGGCTTCTACTACCTCAAGACGTTTCGAGCGGCTGCACGCACCGTGGTAGGCGAGGAACGCGCACGCCACCTGACGCTGCGCGACCTGCGGCACCGCTGCCTCACCGACATCGCCGAACGCGAAGGCCTCGCCGCCGCCGCGTACGTGGGCGGCCATCGCTCCACGGAGATGGCCGGCCGCATCTACGTGAGCCCGCAGGCTGATTCAGCTGAAGCCGCGTTGCGGGCGCGGGCCCGGGAAGACCGGTTCCAACCCGGCACAGAAGCCGGCACAGAAATTGAGTGGCAACCGTGGGCTGCGTTTTTCTCCCAGGATTTCCAGCGGACGCGGCAGGATTCGAACCTGCGACTTCTGCCTCCGGAGGGCAGCGCTCTATCCAACTGAGCTACGCGTCCATCCCGGTTTTTCCGGGGTAAAATGATTTCGGCTGACCGTCCGGAAAGCCCGGTGCCAGTTATGGTGCCAGTTATTCGACCGCTTTCAAGCTGTCGGTCGGCCTCCGAGCGAGCTCGTAGAGCCGCCGTCGCGGCCCGTTCGCGTCCATTGAAATAGCGGCTCGTGGTCCTGAGATCTCGATGCCCCGCAACCGCCGCCACGGCTCCGACGCTCTGTGTGACCTCGGCGAGGTCGGTCAACGCCGCGTGGCGAAGGTCTCGGAGCGTAAGGTACTGCGCTCGTTCTTCGCCGATCACCAAGGCAGCGGCCTTTCGCAAGGTCCGGCGGTGATCCGGATCTCGAGATCACCGAGCCGGTAGTGCTCGGGCACCCGTAACTTCTGAAGCAGCACCGCCCTATCCTTCCGTACCGTTTCGCGCGCGACCTCGCGCAGTCGAACCCGGTAGAAGTCCTTGATGCTCGCTGACGTCAGGGTCTCGATGTACGGGAACCGCGGTAAGAGCTGCACCCGCCAAGTTTGCTCGCACCGCTCCCAGTCACCCAGACTCACGATTGGCGGCTCGATGGCGGCCAGCCGTTCGGCCACAGTCGGTGCGAGGGGTCCCCGCTTCGAGACGTCTACTCGTCGGCGACCGGAAATAGTCTCGGCGTAGAGCTGCGCACCGACCCTTCGAGCTTCCGCAGGATCTCGCGTGCGCGTAGAGAGCTTGTGGTCTTTGTCCTCGAACCAGAACCGGGGCGATCGATGAGCCGGTTCCCACCATCATGCATCCACTGTCGGGAGCGCCATGACCTCGGAGCGATTCTCCATTGCGGAGACCGCGCACGCAGCCGCGTCGAGTTGGACTTTCCACCAACGACACGCTCTCCGCATCCTCCGTGATGATACAAGATGCTTTCACGCCTGTTGGCGCAGTAGCCGGATGGCGAAGACGGCGAGTAGCAACGCGCCGACGATGAGGATCGCCCACAGCGCATAGGTTCGAAGAGGTGGCGGCGGTGGCGGTTCCTCGAGGGCGGCGGCTCCTGCTACCGACCGCTGCGGGCCGAGCTTGGCTGTCGCCGGCGGCAACGGCTCGTCGGAATCGCGACGCGCAAGCTCGATGAGGTCGGAGGTGTCGAAGTCGGGGTCCGACGCCTTGTAGTTTCCATAGGCCAGCTGATGATCGGCCGAGTCGCGCGACACGAACATGAGCTGGTCTGGATAGAAGCTCAGCGTCAGAACTGGGGCACCGGCCCTGAGCTCCTTTTGGCCGGCGGTGATCTCGAGCCGCCAGAACCGTGGGAGTCGGCGAGGAAGCGTGTATGCAGGCTGTTGAATCTCTTGCCCATCCTCGACGATCCGATAGATCAAACCGTGCAGCACGCGATCCCAGGGACCATCTTCCTCGTCGCTGGATGCGAGCTCGGCCTTGACCAGGGTGTTCGTCTCCGGCAGCACGAGGTGAACGCTGTCCGCGGGCACGAACCCGCCGGCATCGAATCGATAGACACCAGGCTCGCCACGGACCGACTCGCCGAGCAGGCTGAGCGAAATGCGCTGGGGACGCTCCTGCCGGGGTTGCGTCTCGGCGACGACCGCGGTCATCGACCCCGGTAGATCGTGTCCGGGCCACGTGAGGCGAAGGTACTCGGCCTTGACCGGTGCCAGGTCGAGCTGGTCGTGCTCGATTCGGTTGCCCTCGAAGTCGAGCCGGACCAGGGGCGCCTTGGTCGGCACCGCCCGCCACTGCTCGAGATTGTCGCTCGACTCCGCGCGAACGGGCAGCACGTAGTCGTGTGCGGCGTCCATGGTGACGGTCAGCCTGGTGATCGGATCCTCCACGGCTCGTGCATCGAGGATGTACGAGACGGTTCGACGCATCGGCTCGGTGTCGCCCTCCGCGTCATCGTCCGGAACGGTGGGTGCGTCGGAGCGGATGTCGATGACCTCACCTCGAGCGTTTCGCTCGATGTAAATCGCCAAATCGCCCGTAGGCTCATCTCCAGCGCCGGCTGATTCCTTCAAAGGAAAGATCGGCAAGGGCCATGACGTGGGCGGGCGCGCAGCAGGGGCAGCGAGCGTGCGGATGGCATGCGGCACCTCATTTCCATCTGGATCGAAGACGCGAACGTCGGCCAAGCTCTTTCGAAGCGCTCCGCGATAGACCTCCACTGGGATGAGCACGGTCTGAAGCGCACGGTCTCGGGCCGGTGTCAGCGACTGGCTGTAGGCGAAGTCCGCAAGCTCGAGTGACGGAGCCTCTTCGGCGGACGCGGGTCGTGGGAGTGGCGCGAACGCAACCACAAGCACGGTCAACGAGCGGAGCAGTCTCACGCGGCCCCCTCGGGGACTTCGCCCTGGGGCTCCCGACGTGCCGGTGGAACTGGTGAGAGATAGCCCACCAGCAGTAGCAACATGCCGACCACGAGGAAGGTGCCGATCTTGGCCGGGGTGCTCAGTTGCTCGAGGTCGACGAAGAAAAGCTTGACCACCACCACCCCGAGAAGCGCAGCGCCGAAGATCCATGGCACGCGCAATCGTCGCCGGCTCGACCAAACCGTGACGGCGAGGCCGATCAATGCCCACGAGACGGACACCGACACTTGAAGTGAAACGGAGTCCCAGAGCGAGTCGGCGGCAAAAGGGAGGCCCGCGTAGTGATGAACGGATCGGGCCAGCAAGCCATTGAACCAAACGAACGCGGCAGCCGCCAATGCTGCCGGCACCGCGGCGCGCACCTCCCGCGGCGGCGGTGGGTCGATCTGCAAAATGCTCCTGCCCCATGCAATCGTCACGGCGAACACGGTGAGCTGTGCGAGATCGAGCGGATTCAAGACCGGAAGGTAGCCGAGCGGCGGTGTGTCCGCTTCGAGCGCTACGTTCATCGCGAGCGTGGCAGTGAGGAGCACGCCAATCAGAACGCCGAGGCCCACCTTTTGGTACAGGTCGCGATGCACGTCGAAGGGCCAGGAGCTCCCGCTCGAAAACGACAGCATTGCGCCGCTGAGCGCGGCCGCGAGCATCACGACCATCGAGATCCACCAGTCGCCTCGAAGGTCGGCGAGCTCGACCATGCCGTCGGCGACCAACATCGCGACAAACGCAGTGGCAAACCAGAAAAAGATGGGGTGGAGAAATTTGCACCACGATGGGGCGTCGGGAACGAACCGCTTGAGAACCGGGAGGGTTGCAGCGATGTAGATCGGCCAACCGAGCGCCCCACCCTGCGCGAACAACGGAACGTCCACCTCGAAGTGCCACCAGGCGAGCAGGAGGCCCATCAATGGGATCAGCAGGGCTGCAGGATATCGGCCGGGGAGCCAATCGGAACGGCGGCCGACGAGCTCGAGCGCGCCGCCGGTGAGGCCGAGGAATGCGAGGATCCCACCTTCGACCCAAGCGTCGGGAACCTCGCGATTCACCTCCGTGAGACCAAAGCTCAACCAATAGAGCAGCCCCCAGCCGATCAACCACTGGAGCACGATGCCCTCGCCGACGAGGAGCTGCGCGCGGTGCACATGTGCTTGGCGCGCGACGAAAAGCGAGGCCGTGCACAGCAGAAACGCGGCGATGAATCCCGTGTTCGCGAACGGAAGCGCGTGTGACGAGCCGGAGGAGAACGCCGTCTGCCACACCAACGCGAGGCCGCCGAAGACTTGAAGGGCAGCGCCCGCGCCGCGCGAAAGCCAACGGTTCTGTCGTACGCCTACCCAGTAGAGGCCAGCGCCTTCGAGGGCCCAGGTGGCGCCGGTGAGATTGTGGTTGTCGAAGCCGTAGGGGACCGCGATGGTCGCGAAGCCGACGCCGATCGCCAGCAGCGCCTCGGCGAGCGCCTTCAGCACGTCGGGGGCGCGCCTGTAAAGAAGACGGGCGACACCGATGTAGATCACGGCGAGGATGAGGGTGCTGAACGCCATCCCGAAGCGGATGTCGTGAACGAGGGCGTGTTGCAGGCCGAGCGTTGCTAGCGGGGTGCCGAAGACGATCGTGCCGTCCACCCAGCCGCGCTTCTCATCCGGGTTCTTGATCGCAAAGAGCACGGGCATCGCGAGGTAGAGCGCAAAAAAGACGACCAAGAACGGCTCTGTCGTCCAGAAGTGCTGGGGCTCGTAGCGGAGCGCGCCCCAAGTCGAACCGACACCAAATGTGAACGCAAAGCCCAAGAGGTTCGGGAGGCGCCACGCTTTGAACCATGCGACACCGAAAATCGCGAGGTTGAGCACGACGTAGTAGCTGAAGAGGGCGACGTGGTTGCCTTCACCAGTGGACGCGAGGACCGGGGCCATGAAGCCACCGATTTCCGCGATCACGATGAGGGGGAGCGCGTCCTGCAGCACCGCAAGCGCGCCGCTGAAAAACGCAACGGCGGCGAGCAATGCGAAGGTGAGACCGGATGGAAGCAACCCGTACGTGCGAAACGAGAAGAAGATGACCAGATACATCGCGGCAACGCCGCCACCCTGAAGTGTCTGGGCAAACCCGGGCCGGCTCTGACGCACGCGATAGCCGACGACGACCAACGCAAGCCCGATCAACGCGGCGGAGATCATCCGAAGCTCGATTGGGAAGTAATCGTGATCGGCCGCCCACTTGACGAGCAGGACGATGCCGACCAGCAGCACGAGGATGCCGACTCGCACCACGGTGTTTCCGCCCAAGAAGAGCTCGCGCGCGTGATTGACCAGCGGATCCATGCGCGATGGCTTTCGCGGTTCCGGCTCGAAGCGGCCGGCCGGCGCCTCGGTCGTCTCGGTCGCCGCAGGTGAAGGTGTCGAGGGCGCCGTTGCGGGAACCGGCGGCGGTGCCGACGCTGACGGTGCCGAGGGTTGCTTCGCAAGGAGCGCACGCTGCCCGGGCTCCCATGCGGACACTTCTTCGAGCCTGGCGAGCCGTCGATCCAGCGCATCGAAGCGTCCGCGCAAATCGATGACAATTCCGGCGAGCAGGCCTAGGGCAGCCCCCACCACCGCGCCAACCGGGCCCGAGAGCCAGACACCGCACAACGCCCCGAACACGGCCAGCCCCCAGATCACCCGCCGGAGGGTAACGTGGCCCGGCCTGGCCTCACAAGAAGCGCGCCCCCTCCCCGCCTGCTCGGCGCGTCCCGGAGTGGCTCGCCTTCGCTACGGCTTGCGCAATCCAGGTCTAGCCTGGAGACGAGATTTCTGCGCATCACCACCCAGCGACGCAACTCTTGCGCACGGCGGCGGCCCACTACATCTCGGGCGCACTGCAATTCGCGGAGCATTCTTCCATTCACGAATCTTGGCATGCCCGTTGCTAAGCCAGTAAAAGAAGGGAGGTTTGCATGTTCCGTTTGTCGATTCTGGGAAGTTTCGCTGCGCTGTCTTTCGCAATCGTGCTTCACGCTGGCTGCAGCAACGGCGGGAATGGCGATGGTGAGCAGCCCCGAGCGCTGAGCCTCGATGGCGACACCTCGGTCCCAGCCACCGGCGGCTCGGCGATCGCAGTGGATGACGGAAGGGGGCTGGCCAGCATCGTTTCGAGCATGCTGGAGGCGCTCGTTGCCGACCTCGAAGCGCCCGCCGATGCTGCCGCATCCAAGCTGCTCGTCGATGAGGCCCTCCCGCTTTGCCTCGTCGGGGGAACGGCTCTGCTCACGGGAGAGCTCATCATTGGTAGGGAAGGAGAAGCCGAGATCATCTTCGAGGACTGCGAAGGCTCGCCGCTTTCGAGCACCGCGACCAACGGTCGCCTCCAGCTCAGCGCAAGCACATCTTTCACGCCGGACATCGGGGGTACGGGTGTTCTCTCGGTTTCGGGGAGAGGCGTCTTGGCGGGCCTGGGGGACGGTGATGATTTCACCATCGATCCGGGCACGATTTTCACTGGAGGCTTCGGCGTAGAAGCGATAATTCCGGTGGAGTTCGGTCCGGCAATGCAGGCGACGGGCATCGAGAGACTCAGGTTGCTCGGCGCAAGCTCTGACCCACCCCCGAACACCATCCGTGTACAAGACACAGAAGGAAGCTTGGAGCTCGGTTGCTTCGAGTTGGCGCTTGCGGACATCACGTTCGACCCGCCATCCATCGGTCCCCTGACGCTTGACGGCGTGCTCAATGTCGACGGCGCGGTGTGGACGGTTAGCAGCGATGACATCGGCTTCGACGACTGGTCCGCTGGCGCCGCCATCCCCACGTCAGGGGGCTTCACGCTCACCAGCGGGGACCCTACTGGGTGCTTCGGAACGGTCACGGGTGACGGCTCACGCGCTACTGCCACCTTCCAGAGCGGTGGAAACGTTCTGATCGATACAGTCAATCTGCCCGAGTGCTACGAGTGCACTGAAGCATGGGAAGATCTTCTGCAGGTTCTTCGCAGCACCGTCGCTCCACAATGCCCGCCCACGAGCTGCGATAACAACCCTCCAGTGATCAACTACGTAGCCTGGGAGTACACGGGCGGTTGCACTGGCTTCGGCGATACCGAGCTCACCATTACCATCAGCGCCTACGATCCGGAAGGAGGCGCGCTTTCGTACACGGGCAACGTCGTTTCTTGTCAAACGCCAATCGCGATCACATCGGGCGCCCCTCGGGTCGAGCAGACTCTGACCGATTGCTTCTCGGGGACGATTGAGAGTGTAGAGGTGACGGTAGAAGACTCGGCAGGCGCGACCGACTCGATCAGTGCCACCTGGGAGAGCGCTCCGTGCGAAGAGCGATGTGAAGAGGGCGAGCAGGACGATCTGATCAGAGAGGAATGCCCCGTCCCTTGGCCTGAGGATTGAGACGCGCGTCGCATCCCGGCGAGTTTCGGGTGTTGAAACATTCCAATGACTTCCGCGCCTCGGGAGCCAGCATCATCTTCGTCGCCATCTTCGGCATGGTTTTCGGGTAGACTCGATTCAACCCCCTCATACGCCGAGGCGCATCGGCCATCCTCACGTTCATTGGCCGGGCTTCGCTGGAGGACCGTGCTCATGAATCGCATCTTCGATCGGCGACTCGTCATCGCCTTTATCGCCTTCATCTGGGCCGTTCCTGCGGCCGCCGACTCCAAGAACGCCGCAGCCCTCTTCGACAAAATGCTGGAGCTGGAATCCAGACGTGCCAAAGGCGTGTCCGACTACGCGATGGACATCACGATGACGGGGCACGACACGACGCTCTTCTACGAGCGCGTCTCGATCCCCATGGCCGGCGGAAAGCCGATCGAGACGTTTCGTCTCGTGTCGTTCGATGAGATGAAGCAGAGGCAACAAGCGGGGCAAGGCATGCCGCCGGATGCCTGGCAGGCCTATTCCGACGAGCTCACGCGGACCGGCTCGGCCATGAGCAAAGAGATCAATCAGGGGATGAACGAGGCGGGGCTTCCTTCGGGAATGGTCGACGCGATCGGATCGGACCCCGCCGGGGCGGGGGCGGAGCCTTGGGCATCACCCAACCCGAGCACCATGATGAGCAGGATGGCGATCTTCGCGGAAGCCGCGGGTAGTACATCGGCCGAGGGGAGCGCGGGTGCTGCGGAGGAGGAGGCGATGGCCGAAAGCATGATGCTCTTCAGAAAGCGCGCGGAGATCGTCGGCAAGGAGCGGATCGGAAAGAGGACGGCCGTCCATGCGCGCGCAGAGGATTTGAACGTGGTCGAGGAGGTGGATGGCGAGAAGCTCACGATCAACGCGATCAGTCTCTGGATCGACGCCGAGAAGCACGTCCCGCTGAAGATGCGTATGGACGGGGTGGTGACGCAGGGGCGGAAGTCGCAAGAGGTGTTCATCGAGCGGCTGGACGACGACTACCGAACGGTACCCGAGAGCAAGCTCTACATGCCCTACCGCAACGTCATGCGCACGGCCGGCCTTCTCGGACCTGAAGAAAGAAAAGAAATGGAGGATGCTCGCAAGCAACTCGAGGACTTCGACAAGCAGTTGGCTTCGATGTCGCCCGAGCAGCGGGCCATGGTTCAGAGAGCCGCAGGCTCACAAATCGAGATGCTGCGCAAGATGGTTGACAGCGGGGAGATGACAGTCGTGACGACGGTGCGCGCCATTCGAGTCAACACGGGTCTTGCCGGTGCTTTTCCGAGCCCTCCGCCCCGCCAGCCGACTGCCTCGGCTGCGGCGCCCGCGCCGCCCGACGCTGCCGCTTCGCCTTCGGCGTCTCCGACAGCGGTAAACGCCGAGGCCTTGAAGGAGGCGCAAGCCACATGCCTGCAACAGAAGATCGACGCGGCGAAGAAGAAAAAGCGGGCCTTTGGCAGAGTGATGAAAGCTGCCGCCAACACCGTGTCGCGATACGGCGGCGCCGAAGTCTCTAGCGAGGTCGAAAAAGCGTCCCGAGAGGCCTACAAGGTCGACGCCACCAGCAAAGACGTCGAGGAGGCCGCCGAAGCGCTCGGACTCTCGAAGGAAGACGTCGAATCCTGCCGCGACCCCAAGTAGCTGATCGCTGCGATCCTTCTCTGAAAGGGTGTGTAACTCCGGCGACTTAGGGGCCCGGAGAGTGTCCCCATGCTATGAGAGCGGCGTGAATCTGTGGCAGGCGATGGTGGTGTTCGTGGTGAGCGCGGCGGTGCTGGTGCGGGCGGGGTCGGCGTTGGCGGGATATGCCGACCAGATCGCCGAGCGCACGAAGATGAGCCGGCTGTTCGTCGGAACATTGATGCTCGCGTTTGCGACCTCGCTTCCCGAGGTGGTCGCCGAAGTCACGGCGGCGCAAGCCGGGGCGCCCGATCTTGCAGTGGGCGATCTGTTCGGCTCCTCGATGGCCAACATGGTCATCCTCGCGATCATCGACTTGATGTACCGGGGCAGGGTCTGGCCTTCCATCGAGCTCGGGCATGCACGAGTGGCCGCGGTCGCGATTGCGCTCACGGCCATCGTTGCGCTCAGCATCCTGATGCCCACGAGACCTCAGATCCTAGGCGTGGGTCTCACGCCCATTGCGATCATCGTGCTCTACGTGCTCGCGGTGGCATGGTTCCGTCGCATGCCGCTGCTGGCGCGGCCGGGGCTCGAGGCGCCGAAGATCAACCTGCACAAGCCCACCGGTTGGAGCGCGGAAGCAGCAGAGCGCTCGCTAGGGGGGCTTTGGGCCCGCTTTGGCGCTTCGGCTTTGTTGATTTTGGCGAGCGCGCCGATCGTCACCCTCAGCGTGAAGGCGATCGCCGATGAGACCGGCATCGCGCAAACGTTTCTCGGTGCTGCGATTCTCGGTGTGACGACATCGCTGCCCGAGCTCATCGCTTCGATCGCCTCGGTTCGCATCGGCGCGTACGACATGGCCGTCGGGAACCTCTTTGGTAGCAACGTGGGGAACATGAGCATTCTGGTGTTCGCGGACCTCGCGTACACCGAAGGCCCGATCTTGTCGTCGGTTTCGCAAGCGCACGTGATGACGGGGCTCGGTGCCATCCTGCTGATGTCAATTGCGGTCGCCGCGATCGTGGGCGAATCCGAGCAGACGCGCATCCGAAGGCTCGAGCCCGACGCCATCGTGCTCCTGCTCGCCTACGCGATCACGATGACGCTCATCGCGGTCTACGGCTGAGCGCGCGCCCGCAGCGCCGACTGCGCCGCCGATAGCCGGGCGATGGGCACCCGGTACGGCGAGCAGCTCACGTAGTCGAGCCCGAGCCGGTCGCAAATCTCGATCGAGGCGGGGTCGCCTCCATGCTCGCCGCACACGCCGGTTTCGATGTCGGGCCTGGTCTTTCTTGCCTCGGTGACGGCGATGCGCATGATCTTGGCGACGCCGTCCTCGTCCAGGGTGGCAAAAGGATTGGCGGGAAGGATCCCATCGGCGAGGTAGCGCATCAGAAAGCCCGACTCGGCGTCATCCCGGCTCATCGCGAACGTGGTCTGGGTGAGGTCGTTGGTCCCAAAGGACAGGAACTCGGCGTGCTCTGCGATCTGCTCGGCGGTCAACGCCGCGCGGGGCACCTCCATCATGGTCCCGAACTGGTAGCTCACCTCGACGCCCTGCTCTGCCATCACCTCTCGAGCCTCGGCCTCGAGCACCGCGCGCTGACGCCTGAGCTCGTTCACGTGGCTGGTCAGGGGGATCATGATCTCCGGGATCGGCTTGATGCCTTCCCGCGTCACCTCGCAGGCCGCCTCGAAAATCGCGCGAACCTGCATCCGCGTGAGCTCGGGGATGAGAATGCCGAGGCGAACGCCACGCAGGCCGAGCATCGGATTCGCCTCCCGAAGCGACGAGACCTTGTCGAGCATCGCTCGTGTTTCCGATAGCTTAGTGGTGATTTCTTCGACTTCTTGGAGGGTTCGGGCGCTGGTGATGCGTATCTGGAGGTCGGCGAGCTCCCGGGTCAGCTCCTCGAAGCCCGGGAGGAACTCGTGAAGCGGCGGATCGATCAATCGGATGATCACCGGAAGACCGTCCATGGCCCGGAACAAACCCGCGAAGTCGGCCCGCTGAAAGGGAAGCAACGCATCGACCGCCTCGCGGCGTTCGGCCAGGGAGCGGGTGGTGATCATGTGTTGCACCGTGGGGAGCCGGTCGGGCTCGAAGAACATGTGCTCGGTGCGGCACAAGCCGATCCCCTCGGCTCCGTACTTTCGCGCCCTCGCGGCGTCATGCGGATAGTCGGCATTGGCGCGAACCCCGAGCCGCCGGACGGCGTCGGCCCAGCTCATCAGCTCCGACAGCCATTGGTCTTCCATGTCGGGCACCACCGTCTCGAGCTGGCCTTGGAAGACCTCGCCCGTGGTGCCGTCGATCGAGATCCACTCCCCCTCGCGAATCTCCAGGTCCCCTACCCACATGAGACGCGCCCGCAGGTCGATGCTGATCGCCGAGGCGCCGACGACCGCCGGCTTGCCGAACTGGCGAGCGACCAGCGCGGCATGGCTCGTCCGTCCGCCGCTCGACGTCAAAATCCCTTTGGCCGCGAGCATCCCGTGCACGTCGTCTGGCTTGGTTTCGGGCCGAACCAAGAGAACCTCCCGGCCTTCGTGGGCCCAGCGCTCGGCAAGATCGGCGTCGAACGCGATCACGCCCGTGGCGGCGCCCGGCGAGACGTTCAAGCCACGAGCCAGCACCGAATGCCCCGCTTTGGCCTCGAGCGAGAACTGCGGATGCAAGAAGAACTCGATTTGCTCGGGCTGGACGCGCAACAGCGCTTCCTCGCGAGTGATCAATCCCTCGTCGGCGAGCTCGACCGCAATTCGAACGGCCGCCTGCGCCGTCCGCTTCCCGGTGCGTGTCTGAAGAATCCACAGGACTCCCCGCTCGACGGTGAACTCCATGTCCTGCATGTCCCGGTAGTGCCGCTCCAGCCGCCGGGCGATCTCTTCGAATTGCCGATAGACCTCGGGCATCTCCACCTTCAGCTCTTCGAGAGGCTTGGTCGGACGGGTCCCCGCAACGACATCCTCGCCCTGGGCGTTCAGCAGATAGTCGCCTTCGAGAACGTTCTCGCCGGTGGTCGCATTGCGCGACATCGCCACACCGGTGGCCGACCCCTCCCCGAGGTTTCCGTAGACCATGGTGATGACGTTGACGCCGGTGCCTAGATCGTGCGGGATCTTGGCGGCCGTCCGGTAGTCGCGCGCTCGCTTGCCGTTCCAACTGTCGAACACCGCCTGCACCGCCATCCGAAGCTGGTCTTCCGCATCGGTCGGAAACTCGATGCGCGCATTGCGACGGACGATCTCTTTGAAGTCGCCGACAATCGAACGAAAGTCGTTGCTGGTGAGATCGGCATCGCTGCTCACCCCGCGGCGCTCGCGGTGGTGTGCCAGGACATCTTCGAACGGCTCGTCGCGGATGCCGAGCACGACGGTGCCGAACATCTGGATCAGCCGCCGGTACGAATCGAACGCGAAGTGCGGATTGCCCGTCAGCGCAATCATGCCCTCGGTCACCTCGTCGTTGAGGCCGATGTCGAGAACGGTGTCCATCATCCCGGGCATCGAGAACTTCGCCCCCGATCGGCAGGAGACCAGGAGGGGATTCGAGGGATCGCCAAAGCGCTTTCCCGTCCTTCGTTCCATGGACCGAAGCGCCCCGAGGACTTCGTCCCAAAGGCCTGCTGGCAGCTCGCCGCCGGCAGCGAGATAGGTATTGCAGGCCTCGGTGGTGATGGTGAAGCCGGGAGGCACCGGCACACCTAGACGGTTCATCTCGGCGAGGTTTGCGCCCTTGCCGCCGAGCAGACCACGGACCCGATCCCAGTCGCCTCCCACGGCAGCCTCGGCCTGGTCGAGCTCGTCGAGTGTGTAGACCCACTTGGTCGTCATCTCAGTCCCCCTTGGTGCGCACGCGGTTTCACCGAAGGGCTTTAGCCAACAGGCCGCGCGCACGCAACGATGCGACGCCGTTCTCTTTACCTTCGGGGACGCTTCGTCAACACTACGCGACGAGGAGGAGCCATGGGGATCGTCTCGTGGGTGATTTTCGGATTGGTCGCGGGGGCGCTCGCGAGGGTCTTGATGCCTGGGGAGGAAGCCAGCGGCATCTTGAAAACCACGGCTCTAGGGATTGTCGGCGCGGTCGGCGGCGGGTTTCTCGGGACGCTCCTCGGTTTCGGTAAGGTCACAGGCTTCAATATCCGGAGCTTCGTCATTGCCATCGCCGGGGCCTTGCTCGCCCTCTGGCTCTATCGCGTGGTCAAGAAGAGCTAGGCCCCCAGCATCTTGCCCCCGGCGAAAGGGTGGGCTCCGCCGGCGCCCGCCCGCATTTCGATTGCAGGCAGGGCTTCGTTTCCGGGTTGAAACGTCAGGCATGACCCTTGCTCTTCGAAGCGCGTGCTTCCTTGGATCGCCGGAGGCTGGCTGAGCGGCCTGTTCATCGGGGCGCAGCGGCAGGCCGAAACGGGACCGATGCTCGCCGGGGTGGCCCTGCTCGCGGCGCTCAGCATCGTGCTGCACGGCAGAGAGCTCGGAGCGAGGCTTTGGGTCGCACCACTTTCGCTGCTGGCGCTGCTGTCGGGCCTCGGCGTGTCCCAGACTGCCCAGCCCCGCTGTGACGTGCGTGGAGACGCGTCGATCAGCGCGCATGTCGAGTCGGTACGCCATGGCATGGGCGATGCGCGGGTTCGATTGCGCACCATCGAAGGCCGTCTCTCCACGTCCCAGCAACAGGTCCCTTCGGGCATCCTCCTCGAGACGCGCATGCCGAGCCGTCGAGCTCCGCCAAGGGGAAGCGTGGTTCATCTTCGCGCCGAGCTCCGTCCGCGCACCGAGCTCTACAACCCGTCGCCGCATCCCCACTTGTCGCGGGGCAAGCCCGGGGCGTGTGGGGCGGGGTGGGATAAGGAGACGCCGCTCGGGATCGCCGGAATCTCGCCGCTCGCTCGCGCCATCTACGAAGCGCGCACGGAGCTTCGCGGCCACATGGATGACAACTTGCCGCAGGACGCGGCCGGCGTCGCCCGGGCGTTGGTCCTCGGTGACGGCGCCGCGCTCGAATACGAGCAGCGGCAGACCATCGCCGCGGTCGGGCTGGCGCACTTGTTTGCCGTGTCGGGGCTTCACGTGGCGTTGGTGAGCGGCACGCTAGTGCGCGCCTTGTCTTGGATGCTGCGCGGCTGGGCGGCCGCATTCGATGCACGGCGGCTCGCTGCAGCACTCGGCATTCCGCTGACCTTGCTTCACGCCCTCTTTGCCGGTGGATCACCGAGCGCATGGCGGGCCGCCATCACGGCCGCCCTCGCCTGGACCATGGTGGTGATCGGCCGGCGGCCCTCCTCCGGCGCCGCTGCGGCGGCGGCAGCCTTGATCCTCTCGGTGCCCGACCCTGCGATGGCGCTGCGACCGGCGTTCCTCCTCTCCATTGTGGCCACCTCTGCGATCCTCAGCGCCCCCGGCAGCTCCCGCCGCTTACGCTGGGCTCGACTCCGCGCTTCGGCCGTGATCAGCGCGCGAACGTTGATCGCCACCACGCCCATGGTCTGGTGGTGGTTTGGAGGCGTTCCGCTGATCGGATGGCTCACCAACATCCTCGTCTTGCCCTTCGGGAGCTGGGTCGTGGTGCCGCTCGCCCATTTGTTCGCGCTCGCGGTCTGGGTGCCAGGCGCGACCGGCTGGGCTGCGATGGCGCTGACCTCCGCCGTCAATCTGCTGCTCTCGATTTGCGACGTGTTCGCTCCGCTCGCCCTGACCAGGCGTCTCCCACCGCTCGACATTCCGCAAGGCTTCATCGTGGGCGCCGCCTGCTTGCTCTTGCTGCTCCTGCGTTGCTGGCGGCGGCGCGTTGGGGTCGTCGCTGTCGCAGCTCTCTTGTGGCTTGCCGCGGACCGCGCCTTGGTAGCGCGAGAGCACCCTCGGCAGATGCTGCGGGTGACTTTCGTCGACGTGGGCCAAGGAGACGCCACGTTGATCGATTTTCCAGACGGGCGCGTGGCGCTGGTGGACACGGGCCAAGGAGGCCGTCACCCCGCAGCTCGTGAGCTTCGATCGTTGCTCGCAGCCCGCCGCCGCAGCCGTCTCGACCTGGTGATCATCACGCACGGCCATCCCGACCACTACGGAGGGCTGTCCGCGTTGCTCGACGAAATCGAGATCGATGAGCTCTGGCTCAACGGTCAGCTCCTGGTCGAAGAGCGAGACGGAGCGATGAACCGGCTGGTGTCGTCCGCTCTCTCCCGCGGCACGCGCGTCCGTTTCTCTCCCGAGCTGTGTGAGCGCCAGCATCGCTTCGGGGATGCACGCCTCCGTGTGTTGTGGCCTTGCCCGCGCTACGACCCCGAGCTCGGCCTGAACGACAACTCGCTCACAATTCGGGTGACCCTCGGCCGCCGCTCATTCTTGCTCGCCGGCGACCTCGAAGCCGAGTCTGAGCGTCGGCTCATCCGCGCCCATCGCATCGAGCCCGCCGATGTGCTCAAGGTCGGTCATCATGGCTCGAGAACCTCGACCTCGCCCTCGTTTCTCGAGGCCGTCCGCCCTTCGATCGCCGTGGTGAGCAGCGGCGCAAGCAACCTCTACGGACATCCCAGCCCAGAAGTCATCGCTCGCCTTCGGAGCGCCGGGGCGCGGGTGCTGCGCACCGACTTGCACGGCGGTGTCATCCTAAGCACCGACGGCGAGCGCCTCGAGCTCGTGCGCTAGGCGCCGATCGGCTTTTCGAAGAGGCGATAGCGCTTGTAGATCGTGGCGCCCATGCTGCGGATCGACGCGTTGATCAGCCGGTTGTCCTCGAGCGTCCAACCGAGCTCAGCCCACTCGTAACCCTGCTCGAGCCCGCGACGGACCAACTCGGCAATGATGGCGGTCGCCAAAGGCGCATAGCGCCTCTTGCCCCGAAGCTCGGTCCGTATCCCGAGCAGCATCAAACGCGCCGACTTCGGTCGCCGGATCTTCAGGCGCCAAATGAGCTTTGCGATGTTGACCGGGGTCAGCTTCCCCTCGAAATCGCGGATCACCTCGTTCAGATTGGGCAGACAAATGCAGATGCCGACCGGCCGGCCGTCGATCTCGGCAAAGAACGAAAGCTCCTTGTCCAAGATAAGCTGCAAATCCGCGGCCATCTTCTTTGCTTCCGAATCGGTGGCGGGAACGAAGCCCCAGTTGTGTTGCCAAGCATCATTGAAGACGGCGAGGATGTCGTGAACCTCGGTCTTCAGCTTGCGCGGGCTCACCGAGCGAAAGCGCACCTCGGGCAAGCTGTTCATGGCATCGAGCGCCCGTTGGGCGCGTGCCGGGGCGGGCACGACGAGGTACTTCCACCCGTAACAGTCCTTCACCTTCCCGAGCCCCGCGCCCTCGGCCAGCAAACCCTGGTGCGGACGGTGGTGCGGCGACATGATCGTCGGCGGCGAATCGAACCCTTCGACCAGCATGCCGGTCTCTTCGTTGATCGACAGCGAAAACGGCCCGCGCATCGTGGTCGTCCCCCGCTTGGCGAGCCATTCTGCCGCCGCTTCGACCAGCGCCGAGGCGACCTCCTGGTCGTCCACCGTGTCGAAGAATCCGAAGAAGCCGGCGTTGTCCCGGTGAATGCGAAGGTGCTCGTGGTCGATCTGCGCAGAGATGCGACCCACGGCCTTGCCACCCTTCCAAGCCGTAAACAGCGTGACCTCGGCATGCTTGAAGAACGGGTTCTTCTTGGGCGTGAGACGGTCCCGGATCTCCATCTGAAGCGGTGGCACCCAGGCCGGGTCGTCTCGATAGACCTCGAACGCGACCTGAATGAAATCGTCGAGATCCTTGCCGGGCTGGTGCTGCTTGACCTCGACGCTCATACCTTCAGGGGCCCCACCATTTCTTCGGGCTTGACTGCCTCATCGAACTGCTCGCCGGTCAACAGCCCGAGCTCGACGGCTGCCTCGCGCAGGGTCGTGTTGTTCTTGTAGGCGTGCTTGGCGACCTTGGCCGCGTTGTCGTACCCGATGATCGGGTTGAGCGCCGTCACCAACATGAGCGAGCGCCGGAGCTTGTCGTCGATCGTTTCGAGGTTCGGCTCGATTCCCACCGCGCAGTTGTCGTTGAAGCTCTGGCACGCGTCGCCGAGCAATCGAATCGACTGAAGCAGGTTGTAGGCCATCACCGGCTTGTACACGTTGAGCTCGAAGTTGCCCTGAGACCCGGCGATTCCAATGGTCACGTCGTTCCCCATGACCTGGGTGCACACCATCGTCATCGCCTCGCACTGCGTGGGGTTGACCTTACCGGGCATGATCGAGCTGCCCGGCTCGTTCTCGGGAATGCGAATCTCGCCGATCCCCGAACGCGGACCGGATGACAACCAACGCACGTCGTTTGCGACCTTCATCAGCGCGACCGCCAGCTGCTTGAGCGCTCCGCTCGTGCCGACGAAAGCATCGTGGGCCGCAAGCGCGGCAAACTTGTTCGGCGCCGAGACGAAATGTGTCCCGCTTATTTCGCTGATCTTTGCTGCGACGCGGTGCGCGTATTTCGGATGGGTGTTGAGCCCGGTTCCCACCGCCGTTCCCCCGAGCGCCAGCTCGCGAAGCGGAGGCATGGTGGCTTCGACCGCAGCCATTGCGTGATCGAGCTGCGAGACCCACCCGCTGATCTCCTGGCCGAGCGTCAGGGGCGTCGCGTCTTGGAGGTGGGTTCGGCCGATTTTCACGATGTGGGAAAACGCCTTGGCCTTTGCGGCGAGGGTGTCTCGAAGGACCCGCACCCTCGGGATCATGGTTTCGACCGCCATAACGGCCGCGACGTGCATCGCCGTGGGGAACGTATCGTTCGACGATTGGGACCGGTTGACGTGGTCGTTCGGGTGAACCGGCTTCTTGCTTCCCACCTCGCCACCGACGAGCTCGATCGCTCGGTTGGAGATCACCTCGTTGACGTTCATGTTCGACTGGGTTCCGGAGCCGGTCTGCCAAACCACCAGGGGAAAGTGCTCGTCCAGCTTGCCCTCGATGATCTCGTCGGCCGCGCGCACGATGAGATCACAAATGTCTTTTTCGAGGTTGTCGAGCTCGTGGTTGGTAATCGCAGCAGCTTTCTTGAGGATTCCAAACGCACGGATGATCTCGATCGGCATCTGCTCGGCACCGATGCGGAAGTTCATGCGCGACCTCATCGTCTGTGCGCCGTAGTATTTGTCGGCGGGCACCTCGACGGGGCCCATCGAGTCGGTTTCGACACGCGTCGTCATCTGACCTCCGGCCGGACCCTTACCGCGTCCTTGACCCGATGTCGATTCCTCGTAGGAGGTTTGCGTGATGCTTCCAGCGCGACCTACGGGTGAGTTTCGTCCGTGCCCCGTCTGCGGGCGGGAGGTGGACGCCCTTCGCGCACCGCGGGTGTGTTGGCTCGAGGACGGCGTCCGTTTTCTTTGCAGCGATCAATGCCGCGCCCGGTTCCTCCGGGGCGAGCGTGATTTCGATGCGCCGTCCCGTCCCGCTTCGAAGAGCCCTCGGGTGGAGAGACCGTCGATTCCCGATTTGGTGCGCGAGGCTACGGTGGTCCGAGACCAGGCGTCTGCCGCCGATGGCCAAGCCGCAGGGGCGCACCCGCACGATCCGGCCTTGGCTGTCGGTCTCAGCCTGGTCTCGCTCGTCATCGTCGGCCTGAGCACCAACCAAATGCTCGGGTGGCTCACGGCCGTGCTCATCACCGTGTCCGCTGCGCTCAACGCGCGCATCCCACTGCGCACCGTTCGGGCGCCGGAGTCCTTTCGGGCGGTCGGACCCGCTGGGCTCGTGCTCGCGGCCGTGGCAGCTGCCTCCGTGGGTGATCCCGTCGCACGACAGTGGGCGCTGCTCGGCGCCTCGGTTGCAGCGATCATCATCTCGAGCCGCAACTGGGTTCATGCGTCGATGCTCGTGCCGGTTCGAGTCGTTGCAACCGAGCTTCGTGACACGCTGCCGCACAAAGCTCGCGTGCCCTCGCGGGGAACCTCGGCGTACGAGGAGGTGCCCGCGACGCAGCTCCACCAAGGCGACGTCGCAGTGGTCCTGGAAGGAGAGGCCGTGCCCGCGGACGGCGTGGTCGAAGAGGGGGCCGGGCTCGCGCTTCGCTACCCGAAGGCGCTGCATTCGAAGCCGTACGCCCGAGGCGACTTCATTCTCGCCGGCACCCGCGTCCTCGAAGGCGCGCTGACCATCCGAGTCCGGCGGACCGGCCAGGAGCGAGCGATGGTGCGCGGGATTGAGCTTGGCAGGCGCAATCAGCAGGTCCCCGCTGCGCCCAGGCTGCGTTTTGCCCTTGCACATTGGAGCTGGATGGTGCCCGCCCTGGCGGCTCTCGCCGTACTCGCATGGGCGGGCCCCGATGCTGCGGGAACGTTGCTGCTCGGGCTGCCGGTCCTCGCATTCGTCGCTTCGTTGGACGGACCGCCCGAGGCTGGAGCGTTGGCGTCGGCGCGCCGCGGGATCTTCTTCGGAAGCCTGCGCGCCCTGCGCGAGGCCGGCCGGACGAGCACCGCGGCCATCTTGCTGCGGGGCGCCCTCACCGCGGGAGAGCCCATCGTTCACCAGGTGTATCGCCTCGGAACCGGCGATTTGGAATGGGTCGTGGGCCTAGCGGCGGCTGCCGAAAAGGCAGCCGAGGACCACCCCGTCGCGCGGGCGATTCAACGCTACGCGGAAGAGCACGGCTACCCTGCTGCGGCCGTGCGCAAGGAGCGCGCCCTGGCCGGGCTCGGAGTCGCGGCGGTCACCACGAACGGCATCCCAGTCGTCGTCGGACGGCGCCAACTCTTGCTCGACGAAGGCATCAGCGTCGCTGCCGCCGATAGCGACGCCGTCCACATGGAGAACGAAGGCCTCACGCCGATTTTCGTCGCGGTCGATGGACGCGTGGAGTTGCTGCTCGCGATCTTGGATCCTACCCACGTCGGCGCCCGCGATGCCGTCCAACGAATCGCCGACCTCCCTTGCGAGGTGGTCATCTTGTCTGGTGATGACCGGCGGACCGTGGAGCGCATCGCCTCCCATCTCGGCACCTCGCAGGTCAAGGCTCCGCTCCTGCCCGATGAGCGGGTAGCCGAGGTCCGGGCCCTTCGGGAGACCGGCGGAATCACTGCGGCCATCGGTCGGGGCGGCGAGGACGATGCCGTGCTGGCAGCATCGGACGTGCCGATCTCGCTTCGCGTCACGGGTGCGGCGCTCGAAGAGCGCGGCGTCGTGATCGCGAGCCGAGACGTGCGGGATGCAGCCGACTCGCTGTGGATCGCGCGTGCTGTTCGACGCTCTGTTTGGCGAAGCACCGGTGTGTGCGTGGCAGTCGGGCTCCTGGTCGCCGCGGGCGCAATTCTCGGGTGGATGACGCCGGTGGCCGCGGCGCTGATCGCGCTTGGAACGGAGGCTTGGGCGCTTCGGGCTGGCTCGCGCCTGCTTCGCCGTGTAGACCTTCGAGTGCCGATGCAGAAATAGCGGAGACCAAACGATGACTGACAAGCCATGGGGCGGACGCTTCCAAGAGGAGCTGGACGCCATCGCAGCGCGATTCAGCGCGAGCGTGGATGTCGACGGCCGCCTGTGGCCGCAGGACATCGAGGGCTCGATCGCGCACGTGCGCATGCTCGGTGAACGCAACATCTTGTCCGAAGACGACGTGGAGCAAGTCGTCGCCGGTCTCGAGCGCATCCGTGCGTCGATCGAGGGCGGGGAGCTGGCGTGGGATCCCGAGAGGGAAGACGTTCACATGAACATCGAATCCGCGCTGATCGAGGCCATCGGCGAGGCAGGCGGGCGCCTGCATACCGGTCGGAGCCGGAACGACCAAGTGGCCACGGACATGCGGCTTTGGACGCGCCAGGCTTGCCAGTCGACCACTGCAGACATCGACGCCCTTCTCGAGGTCCTCGTCGACAAGGCCGAGGCCCACGTGGATTTTCTGATGCCCGGCTACACGCACCTGCAGCGCGCCCAGCCCGTACGCCTCGCCCACCATTTGCTGGCCTGGGCCGAGATGCTCGAGCGGGATCGGGGAAGGCTCGTCGATGCGGCCGCGCGCATGAACGAGTCTCCTCTCGGCAGCGCAGCGCTTGCCGGAACGACGTTTCCGCTCGACAGGGACGCCACGGCCCGCGCCCTCGGCTTCGATCGCCCCATGCGAAACTCGCTCGATGCCGTGAGCAGTCGCGACTTCTTGCTCGAAGCGGTGAGCGCGCTGGCGATTTGCGCCGTCCATCTGTCGCGAATCGCGGAGGAGCTCGTGCTCTGGTCGAGTCAGGAATTCGGCTTCGTGCAAATGAGCGATGCCTTCACCACGGGCTCGTCGATCATGCCGCAAAAGAAGAACCCCGATATGCCAGAGCTCGTGCGCGGCAAGACCGGCCGGGTCGTGGGCTCCTTGGTCAACCTGCTGGTCATGCTCAAGGGCCTCCCACTGGCGTACAATCGCGACTTGCAAGAGGACAAGGCGCCCGTGTTCGAAGCGTTCGACACGGTGCACGACTGCCTCGCCGTCCTGAGCGGAGCGATCTCGTCGGCGACCTTCGATCGGGACCGCATGGCGGCGGCGTTGAAGGAGGGCTTCCTCGACGCGACGGAAGTAGCCGATTGGCTCGCATCGCGGGGAGTCCCCTTCCGGGAAGCGCACCACGTGGCCGGGAAGCTCGTTCGGCAGGCCGTGCAACGCGGCATGACGCTCTCGGAGCTGCCGCTCGAGGTGTATCAGGCGGCGCACCACGCGTTCGACGAAAGCGTGTTTCGCGCGCTCGACATGGAAACGGCCGTCGAACGCCGCAGCGTGCTCGGAGGCCCGGCGCGGGCGCGTGTGCAGGAGGCCCTTGCCGAGCTGCGGGGTCGACTGCAGGCCCGTCGTGGAGCATGAGACGCCGCCATGTCCAACGCCCACATTTCCGAGTCGCCATGGTTTTCCTATCGAGACGGCGAGCTTGCTTGCGAGCAAGTGCCGCTCGCGTCGATCGCGGCCGAGGTGGATACGCCTGCCTTCGTTTATTCTGGCGCCGCGATCGACCACGCCTACCGATCGATCGACGAAGCGCTGTCCTTTGCCCCGCACCTCATCGCGTACGCGGTGAAGGCAAACGGGAACTTGTCGGTGCTCGCCCGGCTCGCATCGCAAGGTTGCGGAGCGGACATCGTCTCGGTCGGAGAGATGCAACGCGCGCTCAAGGCCGGATTCCCCCCCGAGCGCATCATCTATAGCGGCGTCGGAAAGCGCCGAGAAGAAATTCGAGCCGCAGCACAGGCAGGGATTCGCGCCCTGCACGTCGAGAACACGCAGGAGCTCGACGTGGTCGAGAGCGTCGCCCGGGAGCTCGGCCGGCCCATGTCGATCGGTCTGCGCGTCAACCCCGACGTCGACCCCAAGACGCACCCCTACATTGCGACGGGGCTCCGCGAGTCGAAGTTCGGCCTATCCATCCCCGTGGCCGAGGAGCTCGTTCCACGTATCCTCCGAAGCGAGCATCTTCTGCTCGAATCGGTGGCCTGTCACATCGGCTCTCAGCTTTCCTCCCCGCAGCCGCTTCGCGAGGCAATCGAAATTCTCGGCCGTTTCGCCATTCACTGCATCGAGGAGGGGGCGCGTTTGCGGGCCATCGACGTCGGCGGCGGCTGGCCTATGCACTACGGACAAGAGGTCGACCCCTACCCCGCGGCAAGCGCATTTGGAGACGCCATTCGCGAGGGTCTCGAAGCGGCCGACGTGTTGCGCCCGGGGATCGAGATCATCACCGAACCGGGGCGGGCTCTGGTCGGAGATGCGGGCGCCCTGCTGACGCGCGTTCTCTACACCAAGACGCAGGGCGCGCGGCGATTCGTCATCGTCGACGCGGCCATGACCGAGCTGATTCGCCCCGCGCTCTACGGCGCATACCATGCGATCATGCCACTGGTGGAGCCCGCACCCGATGCCGAGCTCACGCCCGTGGATGTCGTGGGACCGGTCTGCGAGTCGGGGGATTTCGTGGCCAGAGACCGCCCGCTGCCCGGGGTCGAGCCTGGGGACCTGCTCGTGATCCGCGGCGCCGGGGCGTACGGGCGGGAGATGCAGAGCATGTACAATGCCCGGCCGCTGCCACCCGAGGTGCTGGTGGACGGCGCCCGTTCTCGTCTCGTGCGGCGGCGAAGCGGCCCGGAGGCATTGTGGCAGGGCGAGATCCTCGAGTGAGCCCCGCTCAGCCGATCAGCACGTCGGGCCGCTCTCCGATCTTCGGCTTCACCACGCCGCGCTCGGTGTAAATCGCATCGATCAACCGGGCCGGCGTCACGTCGAATGCAGGATGCCGACACGAAATCCCATCGGCTACCAGTGTCGTGCTGCCGATGCGGGCGACTTCGAGAGGAGAACGCTCCTCGATGGGGATGTCCGCGCCGGAGGGTGTTCGGAGATCGACGGTGCTCCAGGGCGCAGCCACGGTAAACGGCACCCGATGCTCGTTGGCGAGCACTGCCAGGGTGTACGTCCCGATCTTGTTGGCGACATCTGCATTGGCCGCAATCCGGTCGCTTCCGACGACCACGAACCGGATTTCGCCTTTCTGAAAGAAGTACCCCGCCATGTTGTCGGTGATCACCTCCACGGGAATGCCATCCTGATGGAGCTCCCAAGCGGTCAGCCGCGCCCCCTGCAGGTAGGGCCGGGTCTCGCCGGCCAAGACCCGCACCTGCTTGCCCTGCGCATGCGCCGCACGGATCACGCCGAGCGCGGTTCCATAGCCGCCCGTGGCCAGCGCGCCTGCGTTGCAGTGGGTGAGGATCACCGCGCCATCCGGAACGTCGGCAGCCCCGAGCTCGCCAATCCGCCTGCAGGACTCCACGTCCTGCCGATGAATCGACTCCGCCTCTTCGAGCATCGACTGAAACCGTTCCTCTTGCGAGCGCTCGGCAACCTGCCCTGCCTTGCGGGACATGCGAGCAATGGCCCACCCTAGATTGACCGCGGTCGGTCGCGTCGCGTTGAGGACACGTCCTGCAGTGCCGTTGGCGACCAGGAACATCTTGGCGTCGCTCGTCACGTCGCGGGCGACCAACGCCAGCGCGTACGCAGCAGCGATCCCGATCGCCGGCGCTCCGCGCACCACCATGTCGCGAATCGCATCGGCGACCCCGTCGGCCGTGCGGTAGCGGTGATACCGGACCTCGCCCGGAAGCAGCCTCTGGTCAAGCATCACCACCTCTCGGGTGGCGGGATCGAACTCCACCGCGAACCAATCCGCGCCGCTCAACGGCTCGCGGGAGAGCCCGGCGCTCATGACTCGTCCAAGAGCCGGCGTAGGGTCTCGTTGACCACCTTGGGATTGGCCGCGCCTTGTGTCACTTTCATCACCTGGCCTACGAAGTAGCCGATGAGGCTGGCCTTGCCGGCCTTGTACTGCGCCACTTGCGAGGGGTTCGACTCGATCACGCGGCGAACCGCTTCCTCGATGGCGCTCGTGTCGGTGACCTGCGCCAAGCCCTGCTCTTCGATGATGGCTTGGGGCGCTCTTCCCGTCTCCACCATGGTGGCGAAGACCGTCTTGGCGATCTTGCCATTGATCGTTCCGTCCTCGACCGCCGCGAGCAGCTCCGCGATCGCCGTTGCCGCGACTGGAAACAATGCTTCCAGGCCGTCGGTGGTGACGTGTCGCAGGACCTCTGCTTGCACGAAGTTGCCGACCTTCTTGCCCGCCTCCGCCCCACTTTTCGTACAACGCTCTGCAAATGATCGAGCGGCTTCCTCGAAGTACGCGGCAACCTTTGGATGGCTGCTGAGCACGCCTGCGTCGTATTCGGTCAGTCCGAGCTCCCGCTGCCAGCGAGCGCGCTTGGCCGCCGGAAGCTCCGGCATGGCGGCGCGCAGCGCTTCGATGCGTGTGTCGTCGATCACGACCGGGGGAAGATCGGGATCGGGGAAGTATCGATAGTCGTGCGCCTCTTCCTTTCCGCGCATCGAGATTGTCTTACCCTGCGCCTCGCTCCAGGTGCGTGTTTCCTGCACGATCGTGCCGCCGCTTTGCACGACCCCCTCTTGGCGCGCGATCTCGTGCTCGATGGCCTTCTTCACGAAGCGGAACGAGTTGATGTTCTTGAGCTCCGTGCGCGTGCCGAGCTCTGCTTGGCCCACCGGACGTATCGACACATTGGCGTCGCACCGGAACGACCCCTCCTCGAGGTTGCCGTCGTTCACGCCGATGAACATCAAGATGTCGCGAAGCTTTCTGAGGTACGCCTCGGCCTCGTCGGCGCTTCGGAGATCCGGCTCACTCACGATTTCGATGAGGGGTGTGCCGCCCCGATTGAAGTCGACGACCGTGACCGCCGTGTCCCCGACGCCGTGGATGTTCTTGGCCGCATCCTCCTCGACGTGGATGCGCGTGATGCCGATTCGCTTGGTCTCCCCGTCGACCTCGATGTCGAGGTGACCCTTCACGTTGAGCGGAAGCTCGAATTGCGAGATCTGATATCCCTTGGGAAGGTCCGGATAGAAGTAGTTCTTGCGCGCGAAGACGCTATATGAGGCAATCTCACATTCGAGCGCCAGACCCGCCTGCACGGCGAGCTCGATCGCGGCCCGGTTGGGCACCGGAAGCGCACCGGGAAGCGCAAGGCACACCGGACACGTTTGCTCGTTTGGCGGCGCCCCGTAGTCGGTGGGGCACCCGCAAAAGAGCTTGGTCCGGGAGCGCATCTGGGCGTGCACCTCGAGACCGATGACGGGCTCGTACGCAGTCATGCCGAGGGCTTATAGCGCACCAGCCCGCGAAGGCCACGGCGCCCGAGCCCGAGATACGTTGGCATTCACCCTCTCGATTACCCATCATGAAGATGCGTGAAAATGCCTTCAGACAGGCAGGGGAGCAAAGCGCCCGGGCGCTTCAGGGCCTTGGTGGTGGACGACAGTCCGTCGATCCGCCGCCGCGTCGTGGACAAGCTCGCCACGCAGGGCTTCGCCATCACCGAAGCGGGCTCGGGCGAGGAAGCCTTGGCCCTCACGCTCGAGCACACGTTCGACCTGGTCGTGAGCGACATCGAGATGGGCACGATCACTGGCGTCCAGCTCTGCCGAGTCTTCCGCGGCGACCCCAACATGGCCGACCTTGCCTTCGTGCTGTTGACTGCCGCGCAGGACGCCAAGACCCGCTTTTGGGGCCGCAACGCCGGCGCCGACGTCTACCTCGCGAAGGAAGAGATGGACGAGCAGCTGCTGCCGGCGGTGGAGAAGCTCATGAAGGGGCGCACCCCGCGCGAAAGCGTCCGGCCGGAGCTCACCGGCACCCCGCTCGAGCGCGTGAGCGCGGTCCTCGACCACCACTTGTTCGACGTGGTGTTGCAGTCCGAGGTCCGACGTTTGATGGATCACGTGAACAATCGCATCGAGTTTGCCGACAAGGCCCTCGAGCTGGCCGCCGAGGTCATCGGCTGCCCCTACCTCGTCTTGCAGCTCCTCGGTCCGGGCGGTCCGAGCTACTCGATCCTCGCCCGGGGCCCCTGGCCTGAAGGCAACTCGACCGCAGGCGTCGCGGCGCTTGGCATTCCGGAGCAGAGCCTCGGCGCCGTCCACACGACCGTCGTCAGGGACCCGAAGTTCGGGCCGGGTAAAGACGTCGTCGCAGGACGCGCGCATACCTTTGACATCCGCGTGGGCGGCGAAACCCTCGGCACGTTGCAGATCTTTGCCGGTCCGGCCGCGTGCGCACAGAGTGATATCCGAAGCGCCGAGCTGGTCACCGACGCGATGGGGGTCGTCGTCAAATCGCTGTTTCTCGTCGAAGAGACGCAGTTGCTCGCGCTGACCGACGGCCTGACCGGGCTCTACAACCGCCGCCACGCCAGCCTGCGTCTTGCGGAAGAGATCGCGCGAGCACGCCGAAACAACACGGGGCTCTGCGTCGCCATGTGCGATGTGGACCACTTCAAGGCGATCAACGACGAGTTCGGTCACAGCGCCGGAGACCGCGTGCTGCAACAGATCGCCGACTCGTTGACCGAGTACGTTCGCCGGAACGACATCGTGGCCCGCTGGGGCGGCGAGGAGTTCCTGGTCATCTTCTGCGAGATCAAGCTCACCGCAGCGCGCATCGTCGCGGAGCGGCTTCGGGGTCGCCTCGCCAACACGCCGCAGGTCGAGGGCGGCCCCGAGAAGATCAGCGTCAGCATCGGGCTCGCCATGCTCGGCCCGGGAACCGACGCCGATGCGCTCATCGAGCAAGCCGACCAGGCGCTCTATCGAGCCAAGGCGCGGGGACGCAATCGAGTCGAGGTGGCCGGCGAGGAGCGTCGCACCAAGCCCTCGTCGATCATGCACAAGAGCGGAGCGTCGGAACGCGAGGACCAAACGCTGCCGCACGCGGACGGCAACGCGGACGGAAAATAAGCGTCGGGGTCAGGCCAACGCCGCAGGATGCGCGTCTCCCAAACCGGAGGTGTCTTCGACTGCCTGCGCCACGGTGCACAGCCGCTCTTCCTCGAAAGGCGGCGCCACCAGCTGGAGGCCGATCGGAAGCCCGTCGCGGGAACGGCCGCATGGCGTGCTGAGCGCCGCCACCCCTGCAAGGCTTGGCGGCAGCGTGAAGATGTCAGCCAGATACATCTGGAGCGGGTCGCTCGTCTTTTCGCCGAGCGCAAACGCCGCGGTCGGCGTGGTGGGGGTGCACACGACGTCGCATCGTTCGAATGCCGCATCGTAGTCGCGGCGGATCAACGTGCGTACGCGTTGCGCCTTCAAGTAGAACGCATCGTAGTAGCCCGCCGAAAGCGCGTAGGTTCCGAGCATGATGCGCCGCCGGACCTCGGGACCGAAGCCTTGCGCCCGCGTCTTGGTGTATGTCTCGGCCAGGTCCTCGCCCTGGACCCGAAGGCCGTATCGAATTCCATCGAACCTCGCCAGATTGCTTGAGGCCTCGGCGGTCGCGATCAGGTAGTAGACCGAGACCGCGTGATCGGCGTGCGGCAGCGAGACGTCCACCAACACGGCACCCGCCTTTTCGAGCGCGCCGAGCGCCGCCTCGACAGCGCTGCGTACGTCCACGTCTTGCAGCCCTTCGAGAAGGTCGCGAACGACCCCGATGCGAAGCCCGCGAACGCCGCGATCGCACGCGGCCAGGTACGCACCCGTCTCCCGCTCGGCCGACGTCGCATCGCGGGGGTCGTGACCGGCGATGACCTCGAGCAGCTGCGCGGCTTCCCGAACCGAGCGCGCCATCGGGCCCACTTGATCGAGCGACGATGCAAACGCGACCAGCCCGTAGCGCGACACCCGCCCGTACGTGGGCTTGATGGCGGTGATTCCGCAAAAAGCCGCGGGCTGTCGCACGGAGCCGCCCGTGTCACTGCCGAGCGCAAGCGCGGTCAAGCCCGCAGCGGTGGCGCACGCGGAGCCGCCCGAAGAGCCGCCTGGCGCGCGGTTCAGGTCCCAAGGATTGTGCACGTTGCCGAACGCCGAGTTCTCGTTCGACGACCCCATGGCAAACTCGTCGAGGTTCGTCTTTCCGAGGATGATCGCGCCCGCGGCCCGCAGTGCGTCGACCACATGGGCGTCGTAAGGCGGCACGTAGCCTTCGAGGATCTTCGAGGCACAAGTCGTGCGCAGGCCACGGGTGCATAGGTTGTCCTTGAGCGCCACGGGGACTCCCGCCAAAGGGCCGAGATCTTTGCCGTCGCGGCGGGCACGATCGACCTGCGCGGCCGACGCCAGCGCGCCCTCGTAGTCGAGGGTGAGAAAGCAACGCAGCGTCGAATTCAGCGCTTCGGCGCGATGCAGATACGCGCGCGCCATATCGACTGCGCTGGCTGCGCCGCTCACCACCTGCTCGCGGATCTCGAAGGCGCTCTGCCAGGGAAAATCGGGCATCACTCGACCTCGAGAACCAGCGGCACCGCAAACCCGCCCCACTGGCTGTCGGGGGCCTGCGCCAAGATCTCGGATCGATCGCTGCATCGCGCAGGGACGTCCGGGCGCAACGGCGCAAGCATCGGGATCGAGTGAAACGTCGGTGGCACCTCGGACACGTCCAATGTGTCGAGCCCCTCCATGTATCGGAGGATCGCGTCGAGCTGCTCCTGCATCTCGCGCGCCTCTTGTTCGGAGAGCGTCAGCCTGGCCAGCTTCGCGACGTGCAGGACCTGCTCGAGGGAGATTCTCGCGTCCGCCATGGGGCGGCGAAGGTAGCAGATCCGACCTGCGACGCGAGGAGTGCGCATTCACTCACCAAAACATGGCTTTAGATTGACGAACGCCCCCAAGAGCCCGTACATTTTGGCTTAAGCGGACGTTTGCGGTGTCATTAGAACTAATTCGTTGGGTGGCTCACGAGCTCCGGCTCGCGTTCCTCGAGGAGGAGGAAAGCGGGACGGTTGCGGCCAACGTGCACGCGCTCGAGGCCCTTGGAGGCGAGGCGCCCGCGAGCCTTCTCGCCGCAGCCGAGCGGCTGCTCGGAGAGACCCAAGGCGCACCGCTCGAAGAAGCCCTCGATCGCGCGCGCGCCGGAGAGCCCGCATCCTTCAACCCGCAGCCTGGGGTCCAGTTGATGGCGGTGCCGGCAGGCGCGAATCGCGCCGCCGTCTTGATGACGTCACAGCAGAGCGCGGTCGCCGAAAGCGTACAGGTGAAGGCCGCGGCGGCAGACCTCGCGGCCGGCGTATCCCACGAGGTCGCCAACGCGCTCAGCGCGATCATCGGCTGGGCGCAGGTTTCGCGCGAGCGACCCGACAAGGCGCCGCCCGAAGAGGCCTTGGCGCTCATCGAGAAGAGCGCGCAGGTGGCGCGCGATGCGACCCAGGATCTGTTGCGGATGGTCCGGAGCGCCAATCACGAGCGATCGCGCACCGATCTGTCGTCGGTGATTCGAGACGCCATTCGCCTCCTTCGGCCGGAGGCCCAGCGCAAGCGTGTGCGTCTACGCGCCGAGGTGGAAGACTCGTGTTGGGTGGAAGCCAAGCGCTCACAGCTCTTTTCGATCGTTTGGAACCTGGCCCACAACGCCGTGCAGATGGTGTCCGCGGGGGGCACCGTCTCGATTCACGTTCGTCCGCACGGGACACTCGTCGAGCTCGAGGTCCGCGACGACGGACCCGGAATGTCCAAAGCCCAAAAGGCACGCGCGTTTGAGCCGTACTACACGACGCGAGCCGAAGGCACTGGATTGGGGCTGGCGATCGTTCGCGGCACCGTCGAGTCCTTGGGCGGACGGATTCGTCTCGACACATCGCCCGGAAAAGGCGCGAGATTCCGGATTCAGCTTCCCGAAGCAGGAACGACGCGAGAATCCGAGCTCGTTCCGAAAAAGACGCGCATCAGCCACGTGATGAAACCAGACCAGGCCGAGCAAGCCCACGTGCTGGTGGTCGAAGACGACGAGGGCGTCCGGGGGCTCATCGAGACTACCTTGGCGTTGAGCGGAGTCGCATCGACTTGCGTCGCGAGCGCAGAGGAAGCGCGCCGTAGCGAGGGGCCCTTCTCCGCCGCGTTGATCGACCTCACCCTGCCCGACGAGCGGGGCGACATTCTGCTCGGTCAGTTGCGCGCTCGAGGCCTGGTCACACGCGCCGCCATCATGAGCGGCGCGCCCCCACCCGCCGATGCAGATCCCCACGGACAACCGCAGCGTTGGCTTCGCAAGCCGTTCGATCCCTCGGACCTGATGGTGACCATTCGCGAGCTCGTCGAGTCGAGCGAAACCACCCGAAACGCAGCGAGCTCCTGACTAGACCGAAAACCGCTTGGAAAGCGCCTTGATGTGCTCGGGCCCGGTGCCGCAGCACCCGCCCACCACCGAGGCGCCGGCTGCCACCCATCCTTCGGCCAGATCGGCATAGGCCTCGGCGGCCTCGGGGCTCGTTGCCGCCCAACCCAACCCTTCCTGCTCGGCCCCGGCGTTTGCGTATGCACCGATCGGCAGCCCTACGGACGCGATCGCATCGACGTAAGGCTGCATCTTCGTTGCAGCGATGCAGTTGACCAGCAGCCGCGCGATGCCCACCCGCGCCGCATCGCGCGCGATCTCACCCAGTCGTGCCGGCGTCAGCAGCTCGGCGAACGGCCCTGCGGTGAGCGACAACCATGCGGGCAGCCCGGTTCGGACGGCTTCCTCGGCGGCCGCCAGCGCTTCATCTCGGTTGGCAAACGTCTCGCACAAGAGGATATCGCAGCCGGCTTGCGCGAGCGCTTCGGCAATCTTCCGATGCTCGGACCGGGCCGCGGCGCCCGGGCTCAGGTCGGGCCGGTAGCAATCCTCGACAGGCGCCATGCTGCCGAGCACCTGGCAACCCGCAGGAATTGCCCTGCGCGCAATGTGAACCGCAGAGCGCAATGCCGCCTCCCAGCCATCGCCGCAGACGCGAGGCTGGGTGCGAAAGGTGTTGGCCGTGTGAAGCGTGGCCCCGGCCCGCGCATAGTCGGCGTGGATCTGCGCGAGCACCTCGGGGGCCCCGGTGATGGCGCGAGCGCTCCAGTCCGCACCGTCGAGAGCGACTCCCCGCAAGACGAGCTCGGTGCCGATCGCGCCGTCTAGAATTTCCGTGGCCATCTGCAGCGATACTCTAGCAACTGACCCCGTCGAGGGGAGCTGTTACGATGGCTCGGTGGACGCAAGAACGCAGACCTCGTTCATCGCGGCGCTCTTGTGCTTTGCGCTCGCGGCAAGCGTGTTGCTTCGCACCCATCGTCAGCGCGATCGCTGGCTTTTCGGTATCCTCGCAGTCAATACCGGGCTCTGGTACGTCAGCGCGTTCATGCTCGGGGTCGTGGGCCGCGTTCCGTATTGGGAGCGGTTCAACCTGATCTGCGGCGTGCTGCTTCCGCTTTCGGCGGTGCGTTTCTTCGGCGTGCTGATTCCCTCGGAAACCACGCTCTCACGGCTCCTTCGCCGTGCCTCGGCCGTGGCGGCCGTGGTGCTCCTCGGCGCGATGCTGACCCCTTTCTACGACCACGCCGTCGTGGTGGGCGGTCTCTTGCTCTACGTGACGGTCTTTCTGTCGCTCGCGCTCGGCTCTTTGTACAAGCATGGCTTCCGAACCGACTCGCGCATCGAAGGGGCACGCCTCCGGTACATCGCGCTGGTGGGTGGCTTCGGCGGGCTCTTCACGTTGATCGAGTACCTGCCCTATGCCGGCGTCGAAATCCCTCCTGTCGGTACGATCCTGATTTTGATCTTCCTATACGCGCTGTCCCAGTCGATTACCCGCTACCGGCTCATCGATCTCTACGAGCTTTCGGGACGTCTCGGCGTTCTCACCGTCCTCGCCTTCCTTTTGGCATTCATGCTCTGGCTGATGCGTCTCGTGTCGGGCGAGCAGCTGTTCCTGCACGTCGTGGTTTCCGCATTCGTGGTGCTGATCCTATTCGACCCGATCCGCACGAAGGTGCAGCAATCGATCTCTCAGGTGTTCTTCCACGAACGTTTCGAGCTCGAGCAGACGGTGCTCGCACTTCGTAGATCCGTGACCCACATCCTGGACCTCGACGAGCTCGGACGTGTGCTGATGGAAGGTCTCGACGTGTCCCCCCGCTTCACCCAGGGCGCCCTCTATCTCCTCGGACCTGACGCACGGGCCTTCCTTCTCAAAGACCACTTCGGCCCCAAGCCCCCGGAGCGTGTGGAGATGGCGCCGGCCAGGCCGCTCCTCGATCGACTCGCCAAGGCGGGAACGGCCGTCCTCGAGAACGCGGAGCGCGAGCTCGAGGAGAAAAGAGCGATCGGAGACGACCGCGAAGCAGAAACGGCCCACGACATCGCGGTCACCATGCGCGCGCTGCAGGCATCCGTGTGCCTCGGGCTCCGTGGCGAATCCGATCATCTGTACGGCTTTCTGACCGTTCGCGACGACCGATTGCGAGATGCGTTTTCAAAGGAAGAGGTGCAGCTTCTCGCAGGCCTCGGCAATCAGGTCGCGGTGACGGTGGAAAACTCGCAGCTTTACCTGCAACTCAAGGAGCGGGACCGCCTGGCTGCCCTCGGCGAGATGGCTGCGGGGCTCGCGCATGAAATCCGGAACCCCCTCGGCTCGATCAAGGCCAGCGCTCAGTATCTCTCGGAGACGTCCGAGCAATCCGACGATCGCAGCGAGTTTCTCGACATCATCGTCGACGAGGTCGATCGATTGGACCGGGTCGTGAGCTCCTTCCTCGACTACGCGCGGCCGAGCCAAGTCAACCCCGTGCCGATCGACGTGAGCGCCGCCGTGCAGCTGACCCTTCAGCTCCTACGTCCCGAATGCGACTCGGCCAACGTGGCTTTGCACGTCACGACAGATCCCGACCTCCCCAAGGTCCGCATCGACATCGAGCACCTTCGGCAGGTGTTGATCAACCTCGTGCAAAACGCGGTGCAAGCCATGATCGACGGAGGAGAGATCTACGTCGAAACCCGGACTCGGGATCGGATGCGTCCAGGTGATGGCCCGAGCCGTTGGGTCCAGATCAGCGTCCGCGACACCGGCCCGGGGATTGCTCCTGGTCTCCTGCCGAATCTCTTCGTCCCGTTCGTGACGACCAAGCAGCAAGGCACCGGGCTCGGATTGGCGATCTCTCAACGAATCGTGTCCGAGGCTGGCGGCCGCATCGACGTGCGAAGCCGTCAGGGGTTTGGAACGACGTTCGTCGTGTCACTCCCATCGGAATCGGAGCCCCTCGACGGCCTGGATACCGAGCCGCACCGGGATCACTCGCTTGGCTCGGAGGGGCCGTCGGTGCGCCTCGAGCCCGTCGAGCCGTGATTGACGGATACCGTCTCCATCCTGATGCGGTAGAGGCGGAGGTCGCGCCGCTCGAAGCTGTCTTCGGGCAACCCATTGTCGCGAAACAGCCTTTCAAACGCTTCGGTTGCTGAGCCGGCTGCGAGCGTGGCGCGGGGAAGCAGATAGCGCCAACGCGACGGCTGCTCGTATGCCACCCCATGCACCGGCTTGACCAGCGCATCGATGAGCGAGATCGCCCCTTCATCGAAGGTTCCGTCATCGAAGAGGAGCGCGACCTCCACATCGAGCTCGTCGAGCCGATCGCCGAGCGGCCCGCCCATCGTCTCGGAGCGCTCTTCCCATCGTTCTCGGGCTGCGAGTGAAGCGGTGATCAATCCTTCCGCGATCGACGCCGCACGCGCAGAGCGCCAGAGCCGTGGTCCTCGACCGCTGCTGAGCAAGACGAGCACCTCCACCGCCTGCGGCTTGGTCAGCGTCGGCGGAAAGTCCTCGAGCGCAGGCGGCGGGCTTCCTTCGAGCATGCTCCGCGCGGCACGGCCCAGCACCCGGTCGGCCATGACGACGGGCCATTTGGTGTCGTCGATGACGTAAAGCAGGCCCTCGGCCGTCAGAGCCTCGCCTCGAAACCCGCGCACCACGCCCCCGGCCGAAAAGCGTTCTCCGAGCGGCAGCTCCGGATCCCACGGCCCCCGGGGCGAGACCTCGACCCAAAGGCCCGAGAGCCCAGCATCTCGAAGCGCGGATCGCAGGCGAGCCGGATCGGTTCCCCGAACGGCTTCTCGTATCGCGGGATGGGCATCCACTGGGGTCCATTCCACCCCGCGCGGCGCAGGCGCCACGGCGACCACGTCCGTTTGCGGCAGCAACAGAGACGAAGGGGTCGGCCCTCCTGCGCTCCAAATCGACAGCGCGCCGAGGACACCGACCGCCGCCGCCAGCGCCGCCACGAGCCACACCCGCTTTGCCATCCCTACCCTCTATCGTAAGAACCGCCATGCCCCAAGGCCCCAAGCTCCGGGCGCGCCCGATGACAAAACCATTCCACGTGGTGTTGGTCGAGCCCGAGATCCCGCCCAACACCGGCGCCGTCGCCCGCACCTGCGGCGCAACCCAGTCGCCTCTTCATCTGGTCGGCCCGCTCGGGTTTCGCATCGACGAGCAGGCCGTCCGCCGGGCGGGGCTCGACTACTGGGACCTCGTCGAGATCCACCGACACGAATCGTTTGAGGCCTTCGAGAAAACCAACCCAGGGCGCCGAATTCATTTCTTTTCTGCCGGAGCTACGAAGTCCTATCTCGATGCGGGGTTCGCGCCCGGCGATGCCCTGGTCTTCGGACGAGAGTCGGTCGGCCTGCCGCCCGAGCTCCTCATCGGGCGGGGCCGCGTCTGGGGCATCCCCACGCTCGGGGCGGTCCGCAGCCTGAATCTGAGCAACGCCGTCGCCATCGTCCTCTACGAAGCGCTGCGTCAAAACCAAGTGCTGAGGGACACGTTTCTCGGTTGAGCGGCCCGCCTTGAATACCGGGCGCCAGGGTCGCGTCGCAGAGGCATGGCCCACTCACGCGCATGGTCCCTTCTCCCATTGGTGCTGCTCCTCGCCGGCTGCCCGGTATACGGGCCGGACCCGGTGCAGCGAGAGGTGTTGGTGTCCTGCCAACACGACGGCGACTGCCCCTCCGAGTCCTTCTGCGATTCGACGACAAATGGTTGTGTGGCCTACGATTTTGGGATCTGCCTCACCCACGGTGATTGCCCGGTCGGAAGCTACTGCGACCTGTCCGTTGGCGGCTGCTACATCCCGGCGATTGCCGAATGCAACGCCGACGGCGACTGCGGGTCGGGCTTCGAGTGCGACTTCCGCAATAGCTGTCGGCCGGAGACCCAAGGCGACTGCCTCGCCGATACCGACTGCAACCCGGGTCGGATCTGCGTCGAGAATCTCTGCACGCCCATCGAAGAAACCTGCCAGTTCGACTTCCAGTGCGCGGCCGGCTTCACCTGCGCAAACAACCGCTGCCGACTGCTCTGCGGCCCGGAGACGAAGTGCCCGACTGGAACGGCATGCCAGAGCTCGCTGTGCCAACCGGTGGTCGGCGAGTGCATCGACAGTAGCGACTGCCCGGACCTGACCACCCATTGCGTGGAGGGTGTGTGCCTCAGGCGCTGCGACGCGGGCTGTGACGCCAGCATCGAGATCTGCGGGCCGCAGGGATTTTGCCGTCCGCGGACCAGCCCCGACCCCGATGCTCCCATGCCCTTCTGCCGCACGGACCAAGACTGCGACGGAACGGTTTGCGTCGAGGGCGTCTGCCGCACCGCGTGCGACATCACTGCACCCGAGCCAGACGACATTTGTGCCTCTCATGACGGCCAGGTTCCGCTGTGCGGCCCGGACAACCTCTGTTACGCACAAAGCGAGCTGCTCAGCGACTGCCGCGTCCAGGCGGACTGCCCCGAGGGCCAAAGCTGCGTGAACGGCAGCTGCCGCTAGCGTAGACCGAGTGCACCTTGAAATGATTCGAGGGCGGATCAGCTCGGGGTGTGCCCGGTCTAGGCCGCTTGGTAGCGTAGCCGCCGGACGTCCCGAAGGATTCGATCGATCGAATACTGAGGCTCGTAGCCGAGCTCCGTGCGGGCGCGTGAGTCGTCGACCATGCAGACGTAGCGCAGATGGTCGAGCTCCTCGGAAGGAAAGGAGCTCAACCGAAGCTTCCAAAGCTGGTCGAGGGCGGCGCGGGCGACAAACGAGGGCACCACACGCGGACGCCCACCGGCCTTTCGCAGCAAATGGGAAAGCGGCATTTCGCCGGGGCCGCGGATGTTGTAGATGCCGCGGACACCGGGCCGAAGCGCGAGCCCGATGGCTCGTACGACGTCCTTTTCGTGGACGACCTGGATCATCGGATCGAATCCCATCACCATGATGGGGCGTTCGAGGCGTAGATAGTTGCTCGCGGCATTGTGAACCCGGCCCACGATGTGGCACGGCCGCAGCACGACCGTTTCGGTCCCGGGATGTTTCCAGAAGAAGCCTTGTGCGAGCATGTCGAGCTCGACCAGGTCACGCATCGCCCCGAAGTGCTGTGCGCCGAGAAGCGGCGCCTCTTCTGTGAGGAACTGCGGATTGTTCGGTTGCGGCCCGTACACGTTGGCCCCCGACAGGACCACGAGCTTCGGGACCTCGTATTGCGACATGTAGTCGAGCAGCTTCTGAAAGCCGACGATGTTCCAGGAATGGCGCTCGCGCTCGCTGCGCCGGGGGTCGTGAAGCACGCCGAGATGCACGACTGCGGCGATGTTCCGGGTCCGGAAGATGTCCTTCATCTTCTTTCGGCGCATGTCGATCTGGTGATGCTCGATGTCCTTGGGCCGGTCGAAAAACGGACGCCGGTCGACTCCGACGACCCGCTCCGTCCTGTGAAGCTCGCGTGCGAGCAGCTTGCCGAGCCGTCCGCAGATTCCGGTCACTAGGATGGCGCCCTCCGTGGCGGGACGCGGACGCTTCCCCATCGTAGGCTCGGGCCGCGCGGTTTGCGGCTGCGGCTGGCCGTGGCCGAACACGCCTCGGGCCACCGGCACCCGCCCCGAAGGGCGTTCCTCTCGCGGCTCGGGTGCGCGTGCGCTTGGTTTTCGATGATTGGTGGGTTCGGGGTTCGCCATGGGACTGAAAACGTCGTGAGTCAGATGAACACGCCCTTTCGTTCGCGCAGGCCGCGGTTCACCATGCTTTGAATCGTGCTCTTCACCAGCCACACCTTGTCTTCGATGGCCGAGTCGTCATCGTCCGGATCCCCTTCGAAGTAGAAGGGCTCACCGAAGTAGAGGCGATACTTCGTAGGCAGAGGGGCGATCATTCCGAAGAACACCTGTGGCATCACGGGAAAGGCTGGCATGCGGAGCAGTCGGGCCAGTGGCTTGAAGTCCGCAATCGACGGGTACTGCTCCTCGCCCCCGATGACGGCAACCGGGACGATCGGTGTCGTCGTCTCGAGCGCGAGGCGGACGAAGCCGAGCCCAAAGTCGGTGAGCTGGTAGCGCTGATCGAAGGTCTTGCTGATGCCCCTCGCGCCCTCTGGAAAGACGATCAGGCATTCCTCCTGGCGAAGGAGCCGGCGGGCGTTCTCGGGTGACCCGACGACCTGACCGAGCTTGGGATACAACGTGGAGATGAAGGGAAGCTCTGCCGTCCAGGTCTCGACCATGCTGCGGGGAAAGCGGGGCGGCGTCGCATCGAGCATCAGCGCGCTGGCGATGAGCACCGCATCGAAGGGGAGTTGGCCGGAATGGTTGGCGACGATCAGCACCCGGCCGGCCGGGATGCGGTCGATGCCGTACACCTGGGTTCGGAAGTACCGCCGGTGGAGCAGAGCCGCCAGGGCCAGCGCGTAGCGGCTCGTCTCGGGATCGAAGCCAAAGGGGTCGTGACCCACCTCGTTCGGGTGGGTCTTGATGCCCGCGATGCGGGCGTCGAGGTCCTGACCGACCACCTCCTCGGCAAGCCGCACGACGCGGTCCCCGACCGACCGAATTGCCTGCCGAAGGGGAGACTCCCCCAAGAACCGCGCTCGCCGCCACCCGGCGAATGGCACGATGGACCCCCGCTGCGCCACCATGGGCTCATCGTGTCGATAGAAGCCGCAGGCGTCAATCGGAAATGGCGCGACGAGCTTGCGACGTTGCGGCTTCACGCAAGGGGTTGGACAGGTCATGCTTTGCGCGTGAATAACTTCGACATCGATCGAATCGGCGGCTCGAGCGGCCTGAAAGCGCTGGAGGAAATGGTCATCCGCGCGGGCGATGCTGCAATGCAGCGTTTCCGTGAAGGCGTCATCCCGGACAAGAAGCCGGATCGAAGCCCGGTGACCGCGGCCGATCGCGAGGTCGAGCGGACGATCCGCGACTACGTGCTCTCCGAGTATCCGCATGCCGAGTTTTTCGGTGAGGAGACGGGGACTCATGGGAATAATCCCGACCTCCGGTTCGTTGTGGATCCAATCGATGGAACGCGGGCGTTCGTGCGCGGCTTGCCGACGTGGTCGGTGTTGCTCGGCATCGAAGCGGCCGGTGTCCCGGTCGTGGGCATTGCCTACATGCCCGCCTGCGGCGACTTCTTTTCCGCGGTCCAAGGTCACGGCGCCACCCACAATGGACGGCGCGTGCGCGTGTCGAAGGTCGGGCCTCTAGCGGACGCAACCGTCACCCACGGCTGCCTCCAGCAGTTCACCGAGAGCGGGTTGGCGGCGGCTTTGGTGCGGCTC
>Ga0209536_100000779_pt1 | contig 52626 bp, 43 predicted proteins | sample DeeMarSeWOR28_12_FD_187461 | JGI IMG/M metagenome (GOLD analysis project Ga0209536, IMG submission 187461) | Marine sediment microbial communities from White Oak River estuary, North Carolina - WOR-2-8_12 (SPAdes) (version 2) | ecosystem: Environmental > Aquatic > Marine > Intertidal zone >... | reverse complement strand
CCTGGGCCGTATCGGCGATGGAATCCTGCATCTGCAGGACTTCCAGCAGGTCACGCCGGTCCACCGGCATGAACAGGCTTTTCGGCAAGCGATTACGCAGCTCATTCTTGATCCTGTCAGCCTCTTCTTCCTTTTCAAAGATAATTTCCTTTACGGCTGCAACTTCATTGTGATCGCCACTGGCCAGTGCCACGAAAAGTGCGGGCATCTGATTCACGCATTCCAGCACCACGCGCATATGGCCCTGCAAAGCCGAGAAGGGTGATTTGCCAAATAGACTGGCGAAGGGATTGGTAGACGACATGGTTTCTATCTCCTTAAGAACCAAAAAGTATATACACCTTTTTTCAATAACTTCAAGACATAGATCAAGAATCCAGTACATTGACACTCAAGGGTTTCAGACAAGCAACACCCCAGGCTGATTCCTCAAGTTGGCCATCAGGTCGTGGACAGGTTTATCGGGTCAGCATGTTGAGTGGGTGATCACCAGACAACATTTGCCCAATACGCGGTTCACTCACAATCAGGCATAGAAGCATGAACGAACTATTTCTATTCCATAACGGAGTCATGTAAAAAAGTTAACCAGGTGTCATCGAGGTGGCTCCAGTAGTGGATCATCAAGATATTTGTGCCTGGCTTATAACTTTCTCACTACTCAAGCATCGAGTAATCAAGTTAGAATATGACGAAATTATTAAAAATTTATTACAGCGTGGTATAACAACGCGTCGACAATACAGTTACACACTGGCCGCCTATTGCACGGATGCTTATCATGTATCAGTAAATTCGCCGATTAAACACAGTCAGCCACCAACTACCAGGAAATCGATATGCCGGAAACCCTCTTCAAATTTACTTTTGATTCAAGAGCAAGACTTGTTTTCATCCTGCTGGCCGGAGTTTTTACCACCCTGGCGGCCCTTCCGGTACTCGCTGCCGTTGAATCGGAAGAGACGATCAACTGGGGCGTGATGGGTATGCAGTTATTTGGCGGTCTGGCGCTGTTCCTGTTCGGCATGGAGCAGATGGCAGATGCATTGAAGGCAGTCGCCGGCAACCGCATGAAGACGATTCTGGCCAAGTTGACCAGCAACCGCTTCATGGGGGCGATAACCGGTGCCTTCGTCACCGCGGTGATTCAGTCATCCTCGGTCACAACGGTGCTGGTGGTGGGCTTTATTACCGCGGGCCTGATGTCCATGGCCCAGTCGGTCGGTGTCATCATGGGTGCCAATATCGGCACGACCATCACCGCGCAGATCGTCGCCTTCAAGGTGACCAAGGCGGCGCTGCTGATGATCGGTGTTGGTTTCTCGATGCTGTTCATCTCTAAATCCGAACGTACCAAGCAGTACGGCGCCATGCTGATGGGGCTGGGCCTGGTATTTTTCGGCATGAGTGTGATGAGCGACGCCATGAAGCCCTTGCGTAGCTACCAGCCTTTTCTCGATTTAATGATCCATATGGAAAACCCTCTGATCGGTATCCTGATCGCAGCCCTGTTCACCGGTCTGATCCAGTCTTCCTCGGCGACAACCGGTATCGTGATCGTGATGGCCAGCCAGGGCTTTATCACGCTCCCGGCCGGTATCGCCCTGGCTTTCGGCGCGAACATCGGCACCTGTGTCACCGCGATGCTGGCCTCGATCGGGAAGCCGAGGGAAGCCGTACGCGCGGCCACCGTGCATGTGTTGTTCAATGTCGCGGGTGTGATTTTATGGTTCATGTTTATCCCGCAGCTTGCCCACATGGTAACCTGGTTATCCCCGGCACACCCCGAGCTGTCCGGCGTGGATCGTCTCGGCGCGGAGACGCCACGGCAGATCGCCAACGCCCATACCATCTTCAATGTCGCGAATACACTTATCTTTATTGGCTTCTCAACACAATTTGCAAGACTGGTGGAACGGCTGATACCGGACCGGCCAATCGAGGAAGAAGGGCTCTTGGTTTCCGCCAAATACCTCGAACCGGAACTGCTCAGCACCCCGGCCCTGGCGCTGGACCGTGTCCGCATGGAAGTGCTGCACATGGGTGATGTCGTACAGGTCATGCTCGATGAAATCATGCCGGCGATCCTCAGCGGCAACAAGGAGGCCCTGGCGTCGGTCCGGCGCATGGACGACGAGGTCGACATACTGTACGCCCAGATCCTGGAGTACATGGGAAAGATCAGCAAGGGTTCGCTGACGGAAGAACAGACCCAGGAATTTCTACACCTGATGGAAGCGCTGACCGATCTCGAAAATATCGGTGACATCATTGAAACGAACCTGGTGGATTCGGGATACAGTCGCATTAAACAGAGTGTCTCGATCAGTGTGCCGACTCAAAAGGTGCTGACCGGCTTTCATGAGCTGCTGAAGAGGGCCTTGAGCGGGGCAGTCCAGGCGGTCTCGCAAGATAATCGTGAGGTTGCCAGCATGGTGATCGACATGAAAGACGAGATTACCGCCATGGCCAATTCGGCCGCCGTACATCAGGCCGCGCGCCTGGTAGCCGAAGAACCCAACCGCATTCCTGCGTATACGATCGAGATCGATATTATCGAAAAGCAGAAGAGAATCTACTATTTTGCCAAGCGCATGGCCAAATCCGTGATGCCAGTCGATGAGCAGATAGAGCTGGACAGCCCGGTTCAAGTCGGCGTATAAGTAACCTGCGTTCGCCACGAAGCGCACAGCAGTGTATCGCGGTCACGGCCATTGCATTTTCAATCGCTCGGTAAGTTGCCTGAGCTAAACGATGGAAGCAAAACCATGGGTTTCAAGAAGTTAATCAAGAACGTGCAGGAAATTTTCTCCACTGAGGCAGAGAGAACAGAAGCATCCCGCGAACGCATCGAGGAACTGCTCGGCGAACTCGAACAAAAAGAGAAAAAGCTGAATCACAAACTGTCGGAAGAAGATGACTCGAAGAAGCGCAAGGATCTTAAGCTGAAACTGAAGATCATTGCTACACAGCGCAACAAAGGCATGGACATTCTGGACGGAATGGAGAAAAAGTCGGACTGATTCGCTCACCGAGCGCAGCTTCAGGTTGTGGTTATATGTGGTAGATTGAATACGATATGACCATTTTCAAACGTTAATTTCTATATGGTCTGACAGTCAAAAACTAAAAGCTATTTCACCACAGAGGCACAGAGGGCACAGAGAAAAGCATTATTTTGTTAACTACGCCACAGGCGCAGTTAACAAAGTAAAACCCTGTGTTCTCTGTGCCTCTGTGGTGAATAGTTTTTGAATTTGTTTGGGGTGTGTCAGTTCAAATCTGCCCCAGGTTTGTTATCCGTCAGACCGAGTAGCTACTGGTACAGATGAAACAGTATCATCGTTTTCATTCTCCTGTGTGCTATATACGGCAACACCCCTGGATGATGATTACTTTGAAGGCTTGACCGGTTCTTTTACGATCATGATAGGCACAGGACAAAGTCGCACGACCTGCTCGGCTTTTGATCCCAGCATGATGTGTTTCATCCCGGTTCGCCCCTGGCTTCCCATCACAACCATGGACGCTTTTGTGATATCAACCATCTCCAGGATGCGGTTAACTGGCAGGCCGATCACCAGCCTGGTCTGTGCATCTTGCAGGCACTTGATATTCGGATACCGCTTTTTTGCCTCTTCCACGAAGGCATCGAATGCTTCCTGCGCCAGGTCATCGATATGCGAAATTTTCTTTTTCTTGGTTACAAGGTTGTAATAGCCCGGCATTTCCGCGGGATCATGGACGACGTGTAATATGATAACCGGTTGCTTTGTACAATCGGACAGTTCACAGGCCTTGAGCAAGGCCGCCAGCGAATGGCCGGAAAAATCTACCGGCACGAGAATCGGCCGTTTACTGTCTTTATCTGCCATCGTCAAATTCCTCGCTGTTAGCCCTGTCAAGTTCGAAAGTAAACTGCTTGCATATGAAGATTAGGACATATGCCCCGATATTTCTCTAAACTGGCTTTGTTTGCAACCCAATCCGGTCGTTAGCGCGCATTGTACGAAGAATTCGGGTCTTGATCGACAGTTTGTCGCCTGCTTACGACCTTCAGCTTGCGGCTGCCATTGAGCAAAAAGGCGTTCTGTCCCGCACCGGGTACACGCCGGATGATTGTCATAATTTCGTAATTATAAAGTCATATTCCTTATATATAGTCAGCATTTTCCATGATAGAAACAGGAGAAGCATAAAATGATGCTCTCAACAATGGGCAGGAAATACCAGATCGACTATATGTTCGGTTTGCGCTATGTTTTCTCATCAACTTACAGAGCTAAAATACATCATACCTGGGGGCAGAGTACCGGGATGAGGCTGCTGTATATGATCGGTAGTCTTGTCAGCATGGCTGTTGTGATATCTGCATTGCTGTTCCTGGCGCTTGCCGTAGAGGGGCTGTTACGCTAACCACCTGAAAGCCCACGCTGAGCTTTCTTCGACATCCGGAGTGCTGGTATCGCAACCACATTCCGGGTTATCTTTATGCCGTGAACGGCGTTGCCTTCTCCCTGCCAAGGGCTAATCAGGAATATACACAGATATGACTGATTAGCCGCTTCTGCATTTGTTCCCTGTCCCTCGACCCTGCCACTCGCTACTGTCAATATGTCGGAGATTCTATGGCTAACATGCGAGAGTAAATAAATGTATATTCAGGCTCTGATATCGGTACACATCTCAAAATCCTCAATTTTCCGGATTTCAGGTAAGGGTTACCATGCAGGCGGCTGAAGCAGCGAATTGCCCAATGTGGCGAAAATGTCGCGTAAGTAAGGCTGCTGTGGGCTAAAATCCTGTAACGCGATATAAAAATACAGATAAAGAATTCGTGTCATATCAAACAACCGTCATCGAAATAGCCGATCTGCGCTTCGCCTGGAAGAAACAGGCGCGGCCGGTGCTGAACATCGCCTCGCTGCAGGTCAACCGCGGCGAGCGTGTGTTTCTGCGTGGTCCCAGTGGCAGCGGCAAGTCGACGCTGCTGAATTTGCTCGCCGGTGTGACCACGCCACAGTCCGGTGTGCTCACAGTGCTGGGACAGGATTTGACTGCACTGGGCAGTGCGCAGCGCGATCACTTTCGAGCTCATCACATTGGTTTCATCTTCCAGATGTTCAACCTGATTCCGTATCTGTCTGTGGTCGAGAACGTGACGCTGCCGTGCCGCTTCTCCGACAAGCGCAAGCACAAGGTGCTGGCACAGGCCGACAGCCTGGAAGACGAGGCGATACGTTTGCTCGATCACCTCGATATGGCGCATGCCGATGTATTGCACAAGCCGGTGAACGAGCTCAGTGTCGGCCAGCAGCAGCGGGTTGCTGCGGCGCGTGCACTGATCGGCGCACCGGAGCTGGTGATCGCCGACGAGCCGACTTCATCACTGGACGCGGACCGCCGCACCGCGTTCATCGACCTGCTGTTCCGCGAATGTGGCAATGCCAACGCGACATTGATCTTTGTCAGCCATGATAATTCTTTAGTTGCGCCGTTCGAACGCACCATCGAGTTTGAGCAGCTGAATAACGCAGCTTTAACTGAACAGCCGAAACTGAAAGCGATAAAGTAATGGCAATCCCTGGACTGGCAATAAAAAGCTTTCGCAACCGCAAGTTCACCACCGGACTGACTGTGCTGTCGATTGCACTCAGCGTAATGCTGTTGCTCGGCATCGAGAAAATCCGCCAGGGTGCCGAGACCAGTTTCACCAGCACCATATCCGGCACCGACCTGATCGTCGGTGCGCGCAGCAGCCCGGTGCAGTTGCTGTTGTATTCCGTGTTTCATATCGGCAACCCGACCAACAACATCAGTAAGCACAGCTATGAAGATATCAGCGAACATCCCCAGGTAGAGTGGGCTATACCACTATCACTTGGCGATACCCACAAAGGCTATCGCGTGGTTGGAACGACAACACAGTTCTATCAGCATTTTCGATTTGCACGTGGACAAAAGCTGCAACTCGAGCAAGGGGAGTGGCCTGGTCAAACATATGATGCGGTTGTGGGTGCGGAAGTTGCCGCTGCACTTGGTTACAAGCCGGGCGATAAAATCGTCATTGCTCACGGCAGCGGCGATGAAAGTTTCATTACCCACAAGGACAGGCCATTCAAGCTTGCCGGCATAATGAAGCGTACCGGTACGCCGGTTGACCGTGCAGTTTATGTCAGCTTGAAAAGCATCGATACGATCCATCAAGCTTATGCCGGTGACGTGCATGACCATGATCCATTGATGGCGCATGGTGAGCATGCGGGTGGCAAGGAGCAGGGTGGCCTTAGTGCTATACTGCTTGGCTTGAAATCACGCGGCGCCGCAATCTCGATGCAGCGCAACATCAATGAACATGATCACGAACCGCTGACTGCGATCATGCCCGGTGTGGTATTGCTTGAGGTCTGGCAAATGATGAGCGTGGTGGAGCGGATACTGATGATCGTTTCCGGTTTCGTTGTCGTTGTCGGCCTGTTCAGCATGCTGATCATCCTGATGACCAGCCTGAACGAACGCCGAAGGGAAATGGCGATACTGCGTTCGGTGGGTGCACGCCCCGCGCATGTGTTTATACTGATCATGGGCGAGGCCGTGTTTTTGACCCTGCTGGCCATTGGTCTGGGCGTCGCTATGGTTTATGGCCTGATGGTATTGATGCAGCCGTGGCTGGAATCAAGCTTCGGTTTGTATGTTGTCATAAGCTGGCCAAACACGACCGAGCTGATGCTGTTGATGATCATTGCATTGTGCGGCTTCGTGGTCGGGCTGATACCGGGCATACGCATTTACCGTTATTCACTTGCCGACGGTATGACGATTAAAATTTAAGAACTTGAATTTTTGTATGGCTGTCTCAACTTTACGTCATCCCGGCATGTTCTTAGCCGGATGAAATCGGCCTGGAGCCGATTTAACAGCCGAAGGCTGGCCCGCAAGGGTAGAATACATGGATGTATTCTGTAATCCAGTGACATATGACACTGGATGCCTGCCTCCGCAGGCATGACATGTCTACGTGGGTCAGTTTTGAGGTGATTATGAAATATCGTTTAATCCTGCTGCTTTCTGCATTAATGCTGTTGACGGGCATGCAGGCTGGTGCCGGTGAAGTCCGCGAAGTAACATGGGATGACCTGATACCGGCCAACCTGGATTTTGAAGATCCTTTCGAAAAATTAACAGATGAGCAGTTGTACAACCTGGGAACGGTTGCGCTATACAGGGAAAAACAGGCCAGCAAGGAAGAAGCAAGCGATCCATCCAAAGACTACTACGATGAAGCACTGGCCGAACTCAAGGCCGACAACATTGATATTGATGGCCTGCTTGCAATCCGGGAAGAGATCACTGAAAAACGCCGTGCACGCGGACAGGAAGCCAATAAAGAATTAAACGGCAAGAACATACGCATCCCGGGTTACCTGTTACCGCTGGAGTTTGAAGACAGGAAGGTCGTCGAGTTTCTGCTGGTGCCATGGGTGGGCGCCTGCATCCACACGCCGCCGCCACCGGCAAACCAGGTCGTACACGTCAAACTGAACAGGGGTTTTGATGTCGGTGATAACGCATTTACGCCGGTTTGGGTCAATGGCGTGATCAAAACCGAGAAAAACAATCCAGAACTTTCCTTCGTGGATGGCAAGCAAAACATCGATGTGAGTTATGTGATGCAGGCTGATGCGATTGAGTTGTACCAGGAATAAAGCCAGTCCGGTCTGCGAGGCTGCACATGTCTATGTTCTCGCAGTCATATGTGTATCTATCTCTTCTTCATTAGTAATACAATTGAGCAATCAATAACGACAGGGGTGATGCGCATGAAACGCGTGATTACTTCTAAAGCCATAATATTATCGTCAATATGTGACGCATGGCTGCTGCTACAAAACAATTTAACCGGGATTGCGACTGATGACGTCAGCAGTGACGAGTAAAGCGGTATCTATATGGACAGCTGCAGCTGTTTTATGCGTCACAATGGTGTGTGTGGCTGCGGCGGAACAGGACTCAGTCGAGTCACGGGTGGCGGCAGAGATTACCCAGAAAACCATTGAATCAAAAGTTGCCGAGGTCGAGGCCGCAACCGGCATGGATGAGCAGGCAAAGGAAAAGCTATTACAGCTTTACCGCAAGGTCCTGGTCAATCTTGAAACAGCGGCCTCGAATGAAAAATCTGCACTGGCTTTCCAGCAAGCATCGAAGGATGCACCTGCGACCATCAAGCGGCTTGGCAAAAAGACGGATGAAGTTAACACTGAGCTTGAAAATAACACCTTAATCAGGAAGCTGCCCGGCAATCTGCAGGAAATTGAACAGCTGTTGCAGCAGGAGAAAGCCGAGCTTGCCGCGCAGGATGCGAAGCTTCTGGATGTCGAGCAGCGTCTCCAGGAAGAAACGGGACGGCCGGCGATAATCAGGCAGCGTCTTCCGGAAGCGAAACAGCAGCTGGAAAACGTGTACAGCGAACTGAAGCAGCCTCAATCCACCAAGGATGATGCAGCGAAATCACAAGCCAGGCGTTGGGTACTGGAATCCCGCGTGCAGCGCTTGAATACCGAGATCAATATGCTGAACCAGGAGCTGCTGAGCCAGCCGCTCAGGACCGATCAGCTGGAGGCTGAAAGGGACAGGGCTCAAGCAGGCATTCGATGGTCAACTGCGCGAATCAGCGCTCTCGAAAGCCAGGTCACCCTCAAACACCAGGGCGATGTCAATCAGGCAAGGTTGGAAGCGGAGGTTATTCTGGATGAATCGGAAGGCAAGCATCCCCTGGTGGTGCAACTTGCCGGGAAAAATGCCGATCTTTCCAATCAGATTGCCAGCATGGTGTCCAGGCTGGGCGAGCTGACGCAGCAAACGGGACAGGTAAACAAACGTGCGCGCCAGATTGAGGAAGACTATAAACGAGCGCGTGAGATCGTCGAGATCGGCGGCTTGAGCAAAGGTATGGGGCACATGCTGTTACAGCAGCATTATGCGTTGCCAGATCCGAATTCATTACGCCGCCAGGCTGAGGAGCGTAAAGAAGCGGCCGCAGAAATCGGTGTCAATCGTTTGCTCCATCGGCAGGACAGAAGGCGTGTGCGAGATTTCGATGTGTATCTCGACGGAATCATGGCCGGGGTAAGCGAGCAGGAGTATCCATTGCTACGCGATGAGCTCAATGAGCTTGCACAGGAGCGACTGGCACTGCTGGATAAGGCGCTCGAATCGGATGATTTCTACCTGCAAAAGCTTGGCGAGCTGGAATTGGCCCAGCAGCGCTTACTGGGAGCGATCGACGAATTTAACGGATACCTGGCTGTGCACCTGTTGTGGGTCCGCAGTGCGACGCGAGCTGAACTCCAGGCGCTGGGCGTCGTGCCCGCGCAGGCGTGGCGCATACTCTCACCGCACGGCTGGCTCGAGGTGATGCAGGTGCTTGAATACCAGGCTGTACATTCGGCGGCTTTCGTCCTGCTTGTGTTGATACTCGGTGCCCTGATCTGGAATCGTAAACGCATGATCACGGCGATTCAATCCATTGGCAAGGTGCTGGACAGGCCTTCAACCGATACTTTCCTGTTTACCATCAAGGTTGTTCTGCTCACGCTGATCACCGTGGCTGCACTGCCTCTGGTGGTGGCGGTAGCCGGCTGGCAACTGAAGGCATCGTCGCAAGCGACCGTTTTTTCCATCGCGGTCGGCAGTGCATTGCTCGCGTTTGCAACACAATTCTTTTATATACGCGCATTGCGCATGATCTGTATGCCGGGTGGGCTGGCAGCAGCGCATTTTCGCTGGCCCAAGTCGAGTCTGGTTTTATTGCGTCACGAAATGGATCGGCTCAGCTGGATATATCTGCCGGCTGCATTGATCAGCTTCGTGGTGTTTTACCTCGACCCACTCAATGCGGGCTGGGAGATCGGGCGTATCGCTTTCATGGTCATGATCGGTTCGCTGGCCTTTGCATTCTATCAATTGCTGCACCCTGTTCGCGGGGTGTTTGCCGGCTACATGAAACAGTCGGGCCGTAACAAGGCCAGGCGACTGCTATTGCCATTCTACGTGGTGCTGGTCGTGGCGCCACTTGCGCTCGGCGTGCTGTCATTGACGGGCTATCTGTACACGGCTGGAATCCTGCAATCGCTGCTGCTGCAGACCAGCTGGTTGATTGTGGGGCTGTTTATACTTGCCGAACTGGCCCATCGCTGGCTGCTTGTTATACGCCGCCGTCTTGTCTACGATGCCGCTATCAAGGAGCAGGTTCAGCAGGACACGGAGGTTTCACAACAGCAAGGCACTGCACTGGAAGCGGAAGAACCGGAAGTTGATCTTGTCACCCTCAGCGGCACCAGCCTGAAATTGCTCAACACGTCTGTACTAGCACTGGGCTTCATCGGATTGTGGATGATCTGGCATGAAATATTCCCGGCATTGCGCATATTCGAAGATGTCACTCTCTGGCATCACGCAATGATGGTGGATGGGGTGGAAAAACAGCTGCCTGTCACGCTGCTGGATATCGGTATCGCGTTGATCTATGGCATCGCTACCATGGTTCTGGCGAAACAGTTGCCGGCAGTGCTTGAGATTATTCTGCTGCAAAGTACCGGCATGGCGTCGAGCAGTCGCTACACGGTGACCACGCTTACCACTTATGTCATCGTGACTTTCGGTATCGTGCTCGTGTTCAACACGCTGGGTGCAGACTGGTCGAAGCTGCAGTGGCTGGTAGCCGCGCTGGGTGTTGGTATCGGTTTTGGACTGCAGGAGATCGTGGCCAATTTCATCAGTGGCATCATCATCCTGTTCGAGCGCCCGGTCAGGGTCGGTGATTTTGTGACCATCGGCGATACCGATGGCTTTGTCACCAAGATACGCATACGTGCAACAACCATCCGCAGCAGGGATGCGCACGAACTGCTGGTACCCAACAAGGAGTTCATTACCGGCCGACTGCTCAACTGGTCGCTGACTGACCAGACATCGAGGCTGGTGATTACTATAGGTATCGCCTACGGATCCGATGTTGATAAAGCCATGCAACTGATGGAGCAGGCCGCCCGGCAGAACAAAAATGTTCTGGATCAACCATCACCTACTGTGATATTCCAGAGTTTCGGTGACAATTCTCTGAACATGATCTTGCGCTGCTTTGTTTCTTCGGTTGAATATCGCGAAGGTACAATCAGTGAACTGAACCGGGCAATCAACCAGAAGTTTAACGAAGCGGGCATCGTCATTGCCTTCCCGCAACGCGACCTGCACATCGATGCATCTGCACCGTTACCAGTCAGGATCGAAGGTGGCCAGCAAGATCAGGTCAGGGAAGATAAAACACCATTTTCTCCTTCCGTCTGAAACGTTACATCCATTTCTTGTGCTTGAAAAACCAGATTTGAAAGATAACCAGTATCACCAGGACCAGACAGAAAATTAAAAAGGAGCCGGTGTATTCAGCTCCCGGAATGCCGCCGACATTAATGCCCAGCAGGCCGGTTAAAAAACCCAATGGCAAGAAGATAGCAGCGACGATCGACAGAACGTACATGGTACGGTCCATCTTTTCGGACAGGCGACCCAGCAGTTCTTCCTGTACCACGACTGCTCTCTCCCTGGCCATGTCCAGGTCTTCAACAAAGCGGGTGGTTCGGTCAGCGCTTTCTCTAAGGCGTAACCGGTCCATGTCGCTCAGCCATTCCACCTTTTCGCTGAACAGTCGAGACACCGCCTCTCGTTGCGGCGCAAGATATCGACGCAGGCCGATGGCATTACGGCGTAACTCCGCAATGATCGGGCGCAATTCGTAGGATTCCATGGTCAAAACTTTTTCTTCCAGCTCGTCGACCTCGTCACTGATTCTGTCGACGACATCGGCCATACGTTCGACCATCCTGTCAGTGAGTGACTCGACGAACTCTCCGGCGTTGCATGGACCGTTGCCTTTCACGAGTGTATCACTCAGTTCGGAAGCAGCCAGCAGACGCCGCCTGCGCGTGGTAATAATACGCGTGCCATCACTCCACAGACGCACAGCGACCATGTCTTCCGGGTCTGCTTCCGGATTTGCGTTGATTCCCCTCAGCGTTAACAGCAAGCCGGTGCCGCTGATCATGCTCCGGGGCCGTGTCTCTTCGGACAACAAGGCCTCGGCTGTGACCTCGTCAAGCCCGCTCTCGTTAAGTATCCATTGTTGTACAAACGGGTTACTGTATTCCAGGTGCAGCCATAACACCCCTTGTTCCGGGCTCCATTGTTTAATACTGTCCCAGTCCAGTCTTTCGCCACCACCCTGGCCGTTTAACAGATAGGCATGCAATAAACCGGTATCATCAGTCATCATTCACTCCTGTATCGATAAGTAAAAAACGGGTCGGTGGGGTTACTGGTTAAGCATTTCGATTTTCTGGCCGACATTGGAATTCACCGCCTTCTTTAATGTTTCACTTTGGGTACAGTATACTCATTTAATCACAGCAGGGCTTCCGTCAAGCAAATAAGTATGCTGTCCCCTGAATTCGTTCTTTGACAAGCTCAGGATCTGTAGGGTTATAGGGTGCCGGGAATGGCAGGGCCTTGTCCCGGTCTGCAATTGTTTTTCTGGTGAGAAATGCGGGTTAATATGGTCACTGGCAGGATGCTGCTGTTTATCGTTGTCCTGCCGTTTCTGTCTGGCAAGGCGTGATGAGTCCAATCCAACCGGAATTTAGGTTATGAATCAGGATGCAGTAAACAAATCGGTTTTAATGCTGATGGTGATTGCTATATCAGCACTGTTCTTCACCATGATTAAACAGTTCCTGATGGCCATCTTTCTTGCCGGGCTTTTCAGTGCACTGGCGCGTCCCGTTTATCGCCGATTGAAAATCAGTTTCAAGGGGCACAGGCATCTGGCATCCGTTACCACGCTGTTGTTGATGATCGTTGTTGTGTTGATTCCACTGATGCTGTTGATCGGTATTATCGTGGGGCAGGCGATTGATGTCGGCCAGTCAGTTACCCCATGGATCAAACAGGCTATAGAACAGCCTGACAAGCTCACGGCTTATCTGCAGCACCTGCCGTTTTATGAACACCTGGAGCCCTACCGTGGCGTCATCCTTGAAAAAGCGGGTGCGCTCGTTGGTTCTGTCAGCAAGTGGATTGTGGGCGGTCTTTCCCAGGCAACGCTTGGCACGGCCAACTTCCTGTTCATGGCTTTCGTCTTCCTGTACACCATGTACTTTTTCCAGATGGACGGCGCCAAACTGATTAAAAAAATTCTTTATTATCTGCCACTGAACAGCGACGATGAAAGCCTGATGCTGAACAAGTTTACCTCGGTCACGCGGGCTACGATAAAGGGAACCATGCTGATCGGCATACTACAGGGCGGCCTTGCCGGTGGTGCTTTTGCGGTTGCAGGCATAGACAATGCCGTGTTCTGGGGTACAGTCATGGCGGTACTCTCTATCATACCGAGTGTCGGTTCAGCACTGGTGTGGATCCCGGCGGTCATCATCCTGATCATGCAGGGTAATGTCGGGAGCGGAGTAGGGCTATTGATCTTCTGCGCTGTGGTAGTCGGCAGCCTGGACAATGTGCTGCGCCCGATACTCGTGGGCAAGGACACGAAGATGCACGAACTGATGATCTTCTTTGGCACCCTGGGCGGCATCATGATGTTCGGCATCGCCGGTATTTTCATCGGTCCGTTGGTTGCATCATTGTTCGTGACAATATGGGAGCTTTATGGAGAAGCTTTCAGCGACTATTTGCCAGAGGTGCATTACAACAGGAGTCCCGTTGAAGCAGGTGATTCAGATGCAAAGAAAAAACCCGAAGGTTGATATGTAATAGCCAGGATTTAAGCTGACGATGAGTGCCATATTAAATCAAACGTCGACTATGATCATTTATCAGTACAGCAGGGGGTGGCCAGATCGAAGAGGATATAGAAATTTACTCTCGCCAAGGCGCAAAGTACGCAAAGGCGCTTCGTATAAGAACAATATAAAAATTGAAGTTCTTAGCGACCTTGGCGTCTTTGCGAGAAACCAGGATGTTAAAACCCCAACGCAGGCATATTTCACTGTGATTCGAAAATCGACAACAACGATCAGATCTGGCCTGAACTACTACAACTAATAATACCCTTTGTAGTCGTTAATCAGTTTATTACTTTTAAATTTGATTATATAGAATTCACTCGCTGCGATTCACCAGGACGATGCCATTTCAGTACGCAGGGGTCTGGCTGCCTGAAATATACTTGTGCCGAGACTGCTAATGCTGCCACAATAAGTTGTTGATCATCGCCTGAAGGAGCATGCATGACTGCTTCAATTACCACCGCACCCGCACCTGTGCAGCCACCGCCCCTGAAGGATATCGGCGCCAGCCTGCTTGAAAATCCCGGCTTGTGGCTGGAGCAGGTAGTGACAGAAACGTCAGATGCAATTTTTACCTTTCTGCCTGATTTGCTCGGCGCAATTGCCCTGTTGCTGGTTGGCTGGGCGGGTGCTTTCATCCTGCGCTGGCTGATCCACCGGTTTGGCAAGGGGCTGGATGCGATCATGAATGTGGTGCACCGCTGGCTCGGACACAAGGTTGCCCGGCCGCGCTGGTCTATGTCGACATTGGTCGGGGATATTACGTTCTGGATTATGATCGTCTGGGTGTTCAGTGCCGCCGCAGAACAACTGGGGATGGTGACCCTGGCCAACTGGATTCTGGGCTTGCTGGGTTACCTGCCACGTGTGGTGATCAGTATTTTCATCCTGATGATTGGTTATCTTGTCAGCGAAGGCGTGCGTAAGTTCATCGTCTCACTGGCTGAATCCAGCGGCTATCAGCATGGCGTCACACTTGGCTACCTGGCAACAGGTCTGGTGCTGGCCTTTACCTTGCTGCTGGGTCTGGCCCAGCTGGGACTTGATGTCACTGTGTTCGCTAATATCATTACCCTGGCCGCTGCCGCCCTGTTCGGCGGCATTGCCCTGGCTTTTGGTATCGGCGCGGGGGATTCGGTGCGCAATGTAATGGCATCGCACTATGTTCGAAGGGCGTATCGCCCGGGTCAACGCCTGCGTATACAGGGGATCGAAGGTGAGGTGCTGGAAATGACACCGGTTGATGTGATTATCGTCACCAGTGACGGCGAGGCCCGGATACCGGCACGCCATTTTATGGACAACGTTGCGCTGATTATCGATAGCGAGGAGAACGCGAATGCTTGATCCGGTCACCAAAGCGTATCTTACCAGGCGCCCGGACGCCGCAGCCAATACTTTGCTGCGGCTCGAGGATCATGATATCCACGGCATCTTCGAGGCCATGCCCCGGGCAGTGGCTGCCGGCGTACTGGAGCATATGCCGTCGGCGTCGGCCAGCCGTTGCCTGGCGGTTCTGAACAATAAAGTCGTCAGTGAGATACTGGCGCAGATGCCGATACCTTCTGCCATTGCGGTGCTTCGGCATATGCAGCAAGACCAGGTCAAGGAGCTGCTGGAAAGCATGCCGCGCACCCTGGCTGTACGGCTTCGTCTCGGGCTGCGTTATTCCGATACCATGGTCGGTGCTTTTGTCGATGCCAAGGTGATTACCTTTACACCTGAACAACATGTCGGTGAAGCGTTACGCCAGTACCGGCATGAAGGCCAGTACACCAGGCACATCATCTATGTGCTGGATGAACAACGTCAGCTCGCCGGCCAGGTGCACCTGGATGACCTGCTCAGCGCCCGCGATCGCAGTCTCATCCGACGCCTGATGCAACCGGTACCGGCCGTGCTCAACACCCGGGCAACGATGCAGTCAGTCGCCAGGCATCCTGCCTGGCTGACCAATGACAACCTGCCAGTGACCAATCGAAACAACATCTATCAGGGCGTACTGTGGCGAGATAAAGTGATGGAAAAAGATCAACAGCTGGTGCGCACCGTGACAGAACATAGCGAACTGGCATCAACGCGCACTGCGCTGGCGGAAATTTTCTGGTTGGCTGTGGGTGCGCTGTTCGTCGGTGGCGTAACTGAAACAGAACACAACGAGCAGGACGTCTGAAATGAAGCCCGGACTCGAAAATGCATCCCACGTATTACAGCGCGATTTTATCGAGCATCACCTGGAAGATGCCATACAGCTGGTAGAAAAAATGTCGGCACGGGATATTGCGGATGTGCTGTCACAGCATGCGATCACCATTACCAAACCGCTGTGGGAGCGTCTGTCGCCGGATATCGGTATGAAGGTCATTGAAATGTTTCCGCTGGAACAAGCGATCACGGTTTTACGAGCGCTCGATCCGACCCGGGTGGTGGCGATTTTATCCATGCGTGATGCTGCCATCCGCGAAAAGTACCTGGAGCAACTGCCCGAAGACGAGGCTAATGAGTTGCGCGCCATTCTTGCCTACCCGCGGGATTGTGCGGGCGCGCTGATGGATCCGCGCGTGCTTCTGTTTCGCGCTGAGACCACGGTGCGAGAGGCGCTGGCGCGCATCCGTGCACTCGGCCGTCGCCGCATGCGCATGTTGTTTATCGTTGATGCCGACAGCCGCCTCAAGGGCAAGGTGGATATCCAGGACCTGGCGATGGAATCCGCCTCGACCCGGCTGGAGGAAATCCAGACGCCGGTGCAGGCGATGGTGAATGCGGTGGCGCCACGCCAGGAAGTTGTTGAGCTCCTGGAACGCTACCGCCTGACCGACCTGCCCGTGGTCGATAGCGATGAACGCCTGATCGGCGTGGTGCGTTACAGCAACCTGGTGGCAGCGGCTGAAGACCTGGCTACGGTGGCGATGCAGACCATGGTGGGTGTCAGCAAGGATGAACGCGCCCTGTCAAAGGTTTCATTTGCCGTGCGCAAGCGCCTGCCCTGGCTGCAGATCAACCTGCTGACTGCATTTCTGGCCGCTGCGGTAGTCGGCCTGTTCGAAGATACCATCGCCAAATACACCGCCCTGGCGATACTGCTGCCGGTGGTGGCAGGGCAGTCGGGGAATACCGGCGCACAGGCGCTGGCGGTGACCATGCGCGGCCTGGCCTTGCGGGAAATCCGCGCACGCCAGTGGCCACGTGTCGTGTTCAAGGAGATGGCCGCCGGTTTCTGGAACGGCATTGCTATTGCCGCCACAACATCGCTGGGGGTCTGGGTATGGAGCCAGTCATTCGGCCTGGCCGCCGTGATTGCTGTCTCCATGGTGTTGTCCATGGTTATCGCCGGTATCTTTGGCGCCGCGATCCCGCTGGTGTTGACCGCGATTAAACAGGACCCGGCCCAGTCCTCGTCGATCGTGCTGACCACGGTGACCGATGTCGCGGGCTTCTTCAGTTTTCTCGGCATAGCGACAGCATTCTCGGCGATGCTATAACAACAGGTGCGAGAGATGAGTAACGCGCGGCCAGTAACAAGTAACAAGCGGCATGGTTGGGCTAAAAATACAACGTCACTTCTGTCCCTGCTGGAGCTAACAGGTGAGATAGCATCTTGCTGAAAAAAATCCTGCTTCCGACCATTCTGCTGGTGCTTGCCTACGGTTTCTGGGTGAGCCCCAATTTCAAGACCATTGCCGCCGGTATCGCTATATTCCTGTTTGGCATGCTGTCGCTTGAACAGGGCTTCCAGTCCTTTACCGGTGGGGTCCTGGAACGGCTGTTACGGCGCACCACGTCGTCGACTACAAAGAGTGTGCTGTTCGGCGTTGTCAGCACCACGCTGATGCAGTCCAGTTCGCTGGTATCGGTGATCACGATTTCCTTTCTGAGCGCGGGGCTGATTACTCTGGCCGCCGGCATCGGCATCATATTTGGAGCCAACCTGGGCACTACGACGGGGGCGTGGCTGATCGCCGGCTTCGGTCTCAAGGTCAATATCGCCGCCTATGCGATGCCGATGCTGGCGTTTGGCGTGATCCTGATATTTCAGTCGTCGAGGTCGCTCAAGGGTGTCGGTTATATCCTGGCAGGACTCGGCTTCCTGTTTCTCGGCATCCACTACATGAAGGATGGCTTCGATGCCTTCAAGGACACCATCAATCTGGCCGAGTATGCAGTTGCCGGATACCCGGGCGTGCTGCTGTTCACGCTTATTGGCATATTCGCCACCGTGGTGATGCAGTCCAGCCACGCCACCCTGGTATTGACTATCACCGCGCTCGCGGCCGGACAGATTACCTATGAGAATGCACTGGCATTGGCAATCGGCGCCAATGTCGGCACCACCATCACCGCGATTCTTGGAGCCATGAGCGCAAACGAGGCGGGCAAGCGCCTTGCTGCGGCTCATCTCGTCTTCAACGTGGTGACCGGCATCATCGCAATCGTGTTCATCTACCAGCTGGTTGCACTGGTGAATGGTGTATCGGCCCTGGTCGGTATCGCGAATGATGACTACACCCTCAAACTCGCCGTGTTCCACACGGTGTTCAACGTTCTCGGCATTGTCGTCATGCTGCCGTTGCTCAATGTGCTGGTTGTGAATCTGGAGAAGTTCATCCCCGAGAAGAAGCCCGAAGTGGACCAGCCGAAGTACCTGTCAGATTCATCGGCTGCGTTTCCTGGCACAGCGGTGGAGGCGGTTCGCCTCGAAACCTTGCGGGTGTATGAAGCCGCACTGCGCATCATCATTAACGGACTCGGCATGAAGAACGCGGATGTGATATCCACTACTGACCTCAAGCAGGTGGTTACGGCGCAGAACCTGATTCATCAGTTCGATATCGACGCCATGTATGAGCGCCACATCAAGGGCATCTACAGTGCCATCGTAGCCTTCATCAGCGATACCGCGTTCTCACGCCGGGAGGAGCAGTCAGCTGATTTGCAGTGGCTCAGGGAAGCCAGTATTCACCTGGTGGAAGCCGTCAAGGATACCAGCCAGCTGCAGGGTAATCTGATTTACTATGTAGGGTCCGAAAACCGGAAAATGCGTGAACTCTATAACGGAATCCGGCTGCAGATCGGGCTGATCATACGTGACCTGGAAGAGATGCGCGCATCCAGCGCCGGTGTAATGGATGTACTGTCACTTGATGCCTTGAAGCTGCTGGTGGACGAAGACCAGAGTCGTTTAAATCAATCCCTGGCCGAACTGATTGGCAAACGAAGCATTACACCATCGATGGGGTCATCGCTGATCAATGACAGCGTATTTGCACACGATATATGCATGAATTTAATCAGCGCTGCGCAGACCCTGTTTGTAGCCGGCGTACAGCATCCGACCCAGGCGGCACACGATGTCGTGCTCGACAGGAGTGACCTGACACAGATTGGTACACAGGTCGGTACGCAAAACACAGGCGGTTAATCCTGAAGTGGAGAGCTTCTGATGAAAAGAACAAAACTGTTGAAGTCGCTTGCCAGAGTCCTGGACATGGATGGACGCAAACAGCGTAAACACCGCGACGAATTGAAGGCATTGCTGAAGGAACTCAAGAAAAAGAAGATCGAGCTGGAGCAAAGGATGCTGCATGAGAAAGACGAACGCAAGCTGAACCGACTGGGCAAGGAACTCGAGATAATCAACGCGCAGCGCCTGAAGGGTTTGAAGGCCCTGCAGGAACTCATGAAGTTATAACAATGCCAGCTTGCGCAGGTGTAAAGTGACTATGCGAGTATTATCAATTTTAATAGTCAGGATTTCTTCTAACAGTCTGTGTCCGTTTCACTCTAGCCGGGAACTATTCATCGGCAGAACCGGATTCGGTTTCAGCAGTACAGATACGCGGCGACATTGCGAGATATAAAAATGCTGTGATGGGTCCGCAACGTAACAGCAGGGGGCGATAACCAGGCATTCAGCAGTTGTCATACACCTGTCACGTCTCCATTATATTCATTGCCCTGTTTTTATGAATTTACGCATCAGCATCTTTTCAAGCTCTACCAGAAACAGAACTGATGAGGCCACGGTGATGACACGAAGCCAGGAATCGGCGCTCATAGCGCTGGTTGCAAACAATGTCTGCATGGGGCCGGCGTAAGTGAACGCAAGCTGTATTACTATCAGCAAACCTATGGCATACAGTACATACCTGTTTCCGGACAGTCCTTCAAGAGTCAACGCGGGCGCCAGTAAATATCTGGCACTGAACAGATAGAAAATTTCGAACATGACCAGCGTGTTGACAGCAACAGTGCGCGCCAGCTCAATCGGGGCGCCGTGTTCGCGTTCCCACAGAAACAGTCCGAAGGTGCCGGCGACCAGGATCAGGGAAACAAATATTACGCGCCAAACCAGGAAACCGGACAGCAGCGGCTCTCCCGGGTTGCGTGGCGGTCGCTGCATGACTTTATCTTCAGGTGGCTCGAACGCGAGCGTTAATGCCAGTGTTACGGCGGTTATCATATTGATCCACAGGATCTGTGCGGCTGTGATCGGCAATTGTCGGCCAAAAGCGATTGCTGCGATAATGGTAAATGCCTCGCCACCATTGGTGGGTAGTATAAACATGATTGACTTTTTCAGGTTATCGTAAACGGTACGTCCTTCTTCCACGGCATTGGCGATAGAAGCGAAATTGTCATCGGCAAGAACCATTTCCGCAGCCTCTTTGGAAACCTCGGTGCCTTTAAGCCCCATGGCTACACCCACATCCGCGCGTTTCAATGCAGGCGCATCGTTGACGCCATCACCCGTCATCGATACGACTTCACCACTGGCCTGAAGTGCTGTGACCAGTTGCAGCTTCTGCTCGGGAGATACACGGGCAAAAATATCGCAACGCTGTACTGCATCTCTCAGCTCATCTTCACTGAAACTGTCAAGCTCGGTACCCTTGATTGCCGTGATGCCGTCACCAATACCCATTTGTGCGCCAATAGCCATGGCTGTGACAGCGTGATCTCCCGTGATCATCTTTACGCGTATGCCTGCCGACTGGCAAATGCGGACTGCCCTGATAGCCTCTTCACGCGGAGGATCGATGATGCCCGCCACACCCAGCAGGGAAAGTTCGCTTTCGACGTCGTTAAAGCTCAGGCCCTGTTGTTCGGCTAGTGCCGGTTTGAAAGCTATAGCCAGTAGACGCTGGCCACGACCGGCCAGCGTTTCCATACAGGTTTCCCAGTAGGTTCTGTCAATAGGCACATCCTCTCCACGAATGCGTTGCCGTTGGCACATTTCGAGTACACGTTCCGGGGCGCCTTTTAGATAGATAAAGCCATGCCCTGCGTGGTCATGATGCAACGTGGCCATAAAACGATGTTGAGATTCGAAGGGTATAGAATCGGTACGCGGATACTGTGCCTGGCAGTAGTTGCTATCAAGACCGGCTTTCAGTGCCAGCGTTATCAGTGCCCCTTCCGTAGGATCGCCGTGCATCTGCCACTGCCCTTCGGTTTGTGTAAGACTGGCATCGTTGCATAGCAAAGCTGCCTGGGATATTTCACGCAATAGCGGAAATTCGTCGGCCGTGATGTCACTGCCATCGAGAACAAAGGAGCCATGAGGATCGTAGCCGGCGCCGCTGACTTCAAGCGTGCCGGCAGCTGTTGCAAGGGTCTGCACCATCATTTCATTTCGCGTCAGTGTGCCGGTCTTGTCTGAACAGATGACAGTAACAGAACCCAGTGTCTCGACAGCCGGCAGGCGGCGGATAATCGCATTTTTCCTCGCCATTCGTTGTACGCCAATGGCAAGCGTGATGGTCATGATGGCGGGCAAACCTTCAGGAATGCCGGCAACTGCGAGTCCTACAGCGGCGAGGAACATTTCTTCGACAGAAAAGTTCTGGATGAATACGCCAAAGGCGAAAGTCATGGATGCAATCAGGCCGATGGCGATTGTGAGCCACCTGGCGAAGCTGGCGATCTGGCGCAGCAGCGGGGTAGTGAGCATCTGCACGTGGCCAAGCATGCTGCTGATTCGGCCAATTTCGGTATGGTCGCCGGTGGCCACGACCACGCCCTGGCCCTGACCGTAGGTGACGAAGGTGCCAGAGTAGGCAACACACCTGCGATCACCGATAGAAGCAAGACCAGCGACTGGCGTTGTAGTCTTTTCTACAGGCACCGATTCACCCGTCAGCATGGCCTCTTCGATGCGGAGCTCCCTGACCTTGAATAATCGCAGGTCAGCCGGCACCTTGTCACCGGACTGGAGTAATACTACGTCACCCGGCACCAGTTGGTCGGCTGGCAGACTGATGTATTTATTGTCCCGTTTCACCATGGACTGGTGGGAGAGCATATTACGGATTGCATCGAGGGCTTTTTCTGCCTTGCCCTCCTGTATGTAACCGATGATGGCATTGATTATCACCACGCCGAAAATCACGCCGCTATCCAGCCAGTGCCCCAGCAGGGCTGTAACGCAGCCGGATCCAATCAGCACATAAATAAGTACGTTGTGAAATTGAAGAAGAAAGCGTGCCAGCGGACTTTTTTTCCTGGCAGGTCGTAACCGGTTCGGACCGTGCTCCTCCAGCCTTCGCTGCGCGTCCTCCTGGAGCAGGCCGTCTTGTGAAGACGACAACTGCTGGAGAATATCCTCTGCTTCAATGTTGTGCCAGAGCGGTGCTGCTGCTTCACTATGATTGCCCATGCTGTGACCTCGTTGCCCGGGAAAAGAAGGCGCCTGGACGTTTTAGTTTATTGCACGTTGCCAGCCTGATAAGCGTAATCTACTGTAGTGTGTCATAGTCATAGCTTCAATGAAAAATTGAGTGTGATTATTCATTACGCTGCGTCAATGGTCGACCAACGCTTTTAAAAGTGATGCTCATTCCTTCGTGAGATCCGTACATGACTGCATCGATGATGGGTTCATAAACGGGCGCATCGGATTTCCATGTGATGATGAAGTTTGCTGCCGAGCTTCCGGCACGGATATTTCTTTTGTTCACAAAGAATGTCCTGGTATCGAATGGGGTCAGTTCCAGATCTCCGTCCAGATATTCCTTGACGAGATTGCCTCTGCCATCGTAAAAGTTTACAGATGTAATAATAATGTTTCGCTCTGGGTCGGAGTTCCTGATGCCGAGTATGGAATAGAGAGGGTAGGTCCTGGCTGTATCAGTTTCGATATGTGAATAAATCGGAACATAGACAACCTGTCCTTCCGCGATATCTATTCCATACGTCGTTTCTGCACTGCGATGCATTAGCCCGTCTTCAATGGTGCGCAGCTGTTTGCCGAGATACATGATCAGTAATAACAGTATGACGAAAGCAAACCCACCCACAAGAGCCATGCCGAGAGCTTGCTTGTTGTTCTGGTTTTGGCCTGTGTTTGATTTGTGTTCTGTCATATCCTGCAACTCTATGCCGGTGCTGTCTTGATATCAATTCAGTACGTCATTCATCACTCTATCATTATTATAAAATTTACCCAACTACAGTTCGAGGCGCATTGCCAAAAGCAGAATGAAGCATAGTGGTTTTTACATAAAGGCGATGTGTATAAATTCCGCGCAGGACGAATAACAGCATACTGCGAAGATGTGTTTCGTAACCAGGTGTTCATCCTGAAAGAACAGGAAACAGGCCGCGCAGTCCATTGGCCATGATCTCAACAGCAATAGCAGTAAGAATCAAACCGAACAAACGATTCATAATATTCAGCCCGATCGGGCCGAGCGCGCGGCCAATGGGTGCTGCCAGACGGAGCACGGCCCATAACAGCAGTGTAAGTATCAGGATAACTGCAATCACCCAGAGCAGGTGATATTCCGCACCCGGTCGGTGCATCTGGATGATAACGGTACTGATCGAACCGGGGCCGGCAAGCAGCGGAATTGCGATCGGGACGATGGCGATACTCTCGCGGTTCTGTGCTTCTTCTTTTTCAGCCGATGTTGTGCGCATCTGGTCCGGTTGTGCACGTAACATCGTCAGGGCCATCAGCAGTAAAACGATGCCACCGCCTACGCGGAAGGAAGGCAGGCTGGTGCCGAGAGTGGTCAGCATGGCTTCACCAAAAACGGCGGACAGGCATAACACCACAGCAACAGTTATGGCCGCAAGGGCCACTGTGCGGCTGCGTTCTTCAGGGGTATAGCCCTGGGTCAGGCTTAAAAAGATCGGGATGGCGGCGAAAGGATCAAGAATCACCAGCAACGCGGTAAAAAAACGGGAGTACTCGGTCCAGTATTCCATCACAATGTCGCTTTGAATGTCGGCTAAAGTAATTGTTTAATTGATGTATCCTACTACTAAATCAATCGGTGTGTAATGCCAGGGTTTGCGCGGGGTAAGCATGAGCGAAATATGGGGTAGTGAATGGCTGGTATGGCTGGGGATCGCATTTTGCCTGAGCCAGTCGGCGATGTTCTCCGGGCTGAATCTTGCGCTGCTGGGTATCAGCAGGCTTCGCCTTGAAGTTGAAGCGACAGCGGGTAACAAGGCGGCTAAACGGATTTTACTGATGCGGCAGGATACCAACTTCCTGCTGACCACGATACTCTGGGGTAATGTAAGTATCAACGTGCTTCTCACCCTGTTGTCCAACTCGGTGCTGACAGGCGTGAGCGCCTTTCTTTTTTCGACGGTTTTCATAACCTTTTTTGGTGAAATAACACCCCAGGCCTATTTTTCCCGTAATGTGTTGCGCATGGGCGCACTGTTTGCCCCGTTATTGCGTTTCTACCAGTTTCTTCTCTACCCCGTGTCGAAGCCCAGCGCGCTGGTTCTTGACTGGACGATGGGAAAAGAAGGTGTGCAGTATTTTCGCGAGCATGACTTGCATACCCTGATACAGAAACACATCGATGCTGCTGACAGTGACATTAATCGGCTCGAAGGCGTGGGCGCGATGAATTTTCTCGCACTGGACGACCTTATTGTGGCCCACGAAGGTGAAACGGTAGATCCGCTCAGTATAGTTGTTCTTCCGCACCATGAAGGTTCTCCGCTGTTTCCGCCGTTTGAATCCTCCATCGAGGATCCGTTTATACAGTCGCTCAATGCATCCGGGAAGAAGTGGGTAATTATTACTGACAGTGACGACAAACCTTCGCTGGTCATCAATACGGACGAATTCTTGCGTGCAGTACTTTTTGCGAATGAGCCGGTCGATGTCAATCAGTTTTGCCACCGCCCGGTTGTCGAAGATAATACCCGGGTATTGCTCGGTAAAGTGCTGTCGCAACTTATGGCAATGGATGATGTGATGGAATACAGCGTAGTGCTGGTCTGGGCCGAACAGCGGCGGGTTATTACCGGCTCGGATATCCTGGAACGGCTGCTGCAGGGTGTTGCGCCTTTAACACCTGTCGCTGCGTGAGATTAAAATGCTATGCTGAGTAAACGCCTGAATAACTACAGCTATTAATGGAAAGCATCCTCCAGCAAATCGTTGAATACTGGGACAGGCTGCAGCAGCTGCTGGTCTTCGATATGACGCTGCTGCAGGACACCGAGATCGTGCTGCGTCTGGTATTGCAGTGTTTTCTGCTGATGGCTTCCGCCTTCTTCTCCAGTTCCGAGACGGCTCTGTTTTCCCTGTCGAAGCTCGAATTGCGTGAATTGCGGCGCAGCCGTCATCCCGTGGCCGAAACCCTGTTTTCACTGCTCGAGCAGCCGCGCCGGTTAATCATCTCGATCCTGTGCGGCAATGAAATCATCAATGTGGCGGCGGCAGCAAACATGACGGCGATCCTGGTGCACCTCTATAGCGGCGAGCAGGTGGTGTTGCTCAATATTCTTATCATGGTGCCGTTTTTGCTGTTATTCGGCGAGGTTACGCCGAAGACGATCGCGGTCACGAACCCGGTCAAGGTCAGTACACGTGTAATTGCCAGACCCATGGCTTTGTGGGTACGCCTGGTTGCGCCTTTTCGATGGCTCATCCGCTTGTTGTCTGAACGGGTTACTACCTTGCTGGTGGGACATGAAAAAGTGCCGGAAAACATACTCAATCCGGATGAGTTCCGCAGCCTGATCGAAGAAGTGGTAGCCAGTGGTGAGCTCAAGGCGACCGAGCGCATTCTTATCGATAATCTGATGGCGGCCGGTTCAACCGAGGTCGTGGAAATCATGATTCCACGCACCCGTGCCGCTTATATCGATGCAAACCTGAGCTTGCCGGAGATGGTGGAGGAGGTCAGGCGATTGCGCCACAGGCGCATTCCCGTTTGCCGTGGCAACAGGGATACGCTGGTCGGCATGATCCATGCCGAGAACCTGATGAAGATGGCGCTGGATGATGTTGATTTCAGTCTGTTACAGCCCGGGGATGTGCTGCAGCCGGTCATCATGGTGCCGCCAACCAAGAAGGTCGACGAAATGTTCGAGTTCTTTCTTGAGCATAATGCCCAGGCTGCGGTTGTGCTCAATGAATTCGGCGGCATCGATGGCCTGGTGACCCTGAAGCGGGTCATCAACTTCATCTTTGGACATGCCAGCGGCGAAGAACCCCTGAGCGACATGTTTACCGAGCCTGTCCCGGGCGTGTTCGAGGTTGATGGCAGTTTGAAATTAACCGATTTCAACACCATCACCAACTTCGGCCTCTTCGATAGCCGCATGACGACAATCAGCGGCGTACTGCTGCGCCATCTCGACCGTTTGCCCTCGGTGGGTGACGAGGTGGTGGTCGAGGGCGTGCGCCTTCAGGTTCTGGCAGTGGAAGGACATCGGATAACCCGGTTGCGTGCCATGCATGTTACTGAGAAGGCTAAAGTGGTTGCTGCCGATACTGGCGAACCGGCTTCAAACGATACGACAGCTGTAGAGGAAGGAGCACAAGAACAGCCCGTGCAGGAGGATGATAAATAATGGATAGCCTGCTGATCCTGCTGGTGATGGTCCCGTTAATGTTATTGCAGGGATTTTTCTCGGGTTCCGAAATTGCACTTGTGAATGCGGACAAGTTTAAAATGAAACATCTTGCCAGCCTGGGCCATAAGGGGGCGCAGCTGTATATGAAGATGTTCCAGCGGCCCGAGGTTATTCTCGGTACAACACTGGTTGGAACCAACATATCGATCGTGGCACTGACTACCCTTGCGACATTGCTGATGATACAGCTTTTCGGTGCTTATGGTGACCTGTTGGCTTTCTTTATTTTTACGCCCTTGTTTCTTGTGTTTGGCGAGGTTGTTCCGAAGAGCGTGTACCAGCAGAAAGCAAATACGCTGGCCCCGATCGTCATTTTTCCACTGCGGTTTTTTTCGCTGTTGTTTTACCCGCTGGTGTTTATCTTTTCGCGTTTGGCTCGAATTGCGGCACGCCTGGTTGGAGTTAAGCCATCGCACAGCAGTCTCTTCATCACACGTGAACAGGTGCGGATGATACTGGAGGATACCGAACAGATGGCTAACGTTGATGTATTCGACCGGGATCGCCTGATCCGCGCCGTACGTTTTGCCGAGACTACCGTTGCTGATGTGATGATACCCATCGCCGAGGTCACCATGTTGAGTCATCGGCAGAGTACAGACGAGGCCATCATGATTGCACGGCAACACGGCTATTTTCGCCTGCCGGTGTACGAAGATGAACCCGGGAATATACTCGGGGTGGTCGTGCTTGGCATCTGGGAGCTGATGGACCCGCAGCTGAAGTCCAGGTCACTGGAGGAGCTGCGTACCCCGGTGTGGTATGTCGTGGAGAACCAGCCGGTTGATGAAATACTGGATGAATTGCAGCAGCGTAACGACCACATGGCTATCGTCGTCGATGAATTTGGATCCGCCATGGGGATTATCACACTGGAAGATGTGCTGGAGCGAGTTGTCGGGGAAGTAATTAATATCGGATACGACTATGAAGCTTACATACCCAGGCAAAAGGGAAAAATAGAAAAGCTGGGCAAGGAACGTTACAGAATTGATGGCAGGGTGCTGGTGACCGATGTGGCCAATGCTACCGGTATTCTGCTTACCGATACGATGATGCATACCATGGGAGGTATGTTGATCGATGAACTACGTCACCTGCCTAAGCCAGGTGAGTCTGTCATTATTTCAGGTTATCGTTTTATTGCTGATGAGGTTACCGATAAAAGCGTGCAGAGCATTATCGTAGAGTCGGCATGATGCTGTTGACGGCAACGGGGTAGAGGTCTCAAGACTAAATTGAAATCACATCGCCCATCGCCGGGATATGAACTTCCCATTGATGCTCTTGAATAAAGCGTCGCTGCAGAGATTGCATCGCATCAGGCTCACCATGAACAAGATATAGACGCGGTTTCGGTGCCTGGAAATTACCGGCCCAGTTTAGCAGCTGGTCCTGCCCGGCATGAGCAGAAAATCCACCCAGTGTGTGTATCTGTGCCTTGACGGCAATCTCATCGCCGAAGATTTTTACCCTGGTGGCACCGTCAACCAGTACGCGCCCCAGCGTGCCCATGGCCTGATACCCAACAATAACAACATGGGTTTTTTCGCGCCACAGGTTATGTTTGAAGTGATGCAGAATGCGGCCACCTGTGCACATGCCGCTGCCCGCAATGATGATTGCGCCCGCGCTGACACGGTTAAGCGACATCGATTCTTCGGGACTCTGCGTATAGGTTAAACCTGGCAGCCAGTTGTCCCATCCCTGTTTCATGAATTCACGGAAATGCGGGTCATCTTGATTGAACAGGTGGTGATAGCGTTCATAGACGTTACTGACTTTAATGGCCATGGGGCTGTCGATAAAGACTTTTTGCCCGCGCAGGCAGCCTTCGTGGTAGAGCAGGCCTAGCCAGTAAATCAGGTCCTGGGTGCGGCCAACGGCAAAGGCGGGGATCAGGATGTTGCCGCCCGTGCTGGCGGCAGCTTCAATCACGCCGTTGAATTCTTCCAGGGTATCCTCGAGTGGACGGTGGTTACGGTTGCCGTAGGTGGATTCAAGCAGCACGATGTCCGCCTCGGAAACAACAGCCGGATCATTCAGCAGGGGGGCGCAACTGTTACCAAGATCGCCGGAAAAGACCAGTTTGCGAACTGTTTCACCTTCGTTCAAGCAGAGCTCTACAATGGCGGAACCAAGAATATGCCCTGCATCGAGGAACCTCAGTTCTATGTCGGGAAATATCTGTTGCTTGTTGCCATAGTCAATGCCTGTGACCCGGCCTAATGCCTGTTCAACATCCTCGATGGTGTAGGGTGGTTCAACGGGCTTCTTGCCAGCCCTCAATAAGCGACGGTTTTTGCGCTCATAATCACTGCGCAGCAACGAAGCCGCGTCCCTGTACATGATTGGCAGCAAGCCGTGAGTAACACTCGTGGTATACACAGGGCCGCTGAAGCCGCGTTTAACCAGTAGCGGAACGAGTCCCGAATGGTCAAGGTGCGCATGTGATATCAGAACCGCGTCGATAGTGGCTGGATCAAAATCAAACGGTTCTTCATTCTCATTGTCGCGTTTATCACGTCCCTGCCTGATGCCGCATTCCAGCAGGATGCGGTGATGCGCTGTTTCTATCAGGTAGCAGGAACCTGTGACCTGCTGAGCTGCGCCATGAAAGGTTAATGATGCCATTATTGTATTCCTTTTATTAATAACTGGATTTATATGCTTGCTGAGTTGTATTTCGGTTCAGGTATACCGTGATTAAGTTCCCGGTGATTTGTTCTCCGGATCACGATCAGCTGCAAAACTGGAACGGGCCGGAACTGAGCAAGGTAACACACCATGCAATGAAAGTTTTTACCTAGACGCCCCGATCGAGTCGATAAAGGACGGCAATCAGCAAAATTGTTCCTGACAGCATCCATAGTGGGCCAAACAGCCATAAGGTCAACGGTATTGCCAGGTAGTAACCGCGCATGCCAAGCGTATAATGCGTACCGCCGCGATCAAGGAATTCGATTACATCCTCGACGCTGACATTGTCGCTATCCTCAGCGGGCAGGTTTATCATGAAGCCGGTGTGATTATAGTAGCGTACCGCAAGCGTGAAGTTGAAAAACACGACAAGAAAGTCGATGCCCAATATGACGAGCTTCGTGGTCCACAGTACAGGATGATCAATACTGAGAGGGCCTATCAACAACGACAGCTCGCCTTGTTTATCAGCTGTCAGTGCAAGATTGAATACCCCCAGGCCGATGATGATGGCGGTAGAAGCAAGGAATGTTGATGCCATGGTCCAGTTGCGCAGGGTCTGTACTGCCAGGATGTCTTTATTGTTTTTCATGATTGAGCGTACCCACATCGCCCGGGTACGGCGTGCCAGTCCCACCGAAGTGCTAAAGGGGTCGCGGTTTGTTCGGTAGAACAGGTATATATGGTATGCAAGCAGAAGAAGGATTGCTGCCGGGCCGAGGCCGTACTCGATAACTTGCAGATTATCCATGATGTATTGTCCGGTACATTTGGAAAATTCCATGATAAGCGCAAGCAGGTATTTTGGCTAATATATGTATGTCTGAAATAGAAAAAAAACCCCGTTACCCCGTTTCAAGTTTGTTTGATACGTGTTTAAAACCCGTGTCTGCTGGATAATTGTTGATATACACCATAATCGAAATTACATATACTTGATGCGAAGGCAGTGATCAAAAGTGTAAAGGTTTTAACTGTTGCTTGTCCTCTTTTTATCAATTGTATGTCCCGGTCTATGACTTTTTGAAGCACTGGATGAAGCTCACTATCTGTATATGATTACTTCGGCTCAGCAAAGCATTGCTCGTCAGCGTGACGCACTGGCGATTTTTCTGCAAGCACCGCTGGCGCAACTGGCGTTATCCTGCGCACAGGTCTGGGATGACATCGAAACGCTGGAGAAGGCATTGCGCAAGGGTCTGGTGGCATTGCCTTATTGCAACTTTATATCGGCGTTGAACCTGGAAGGCATCCAGATATCGGCAGATGTGAGTGCCAGGGGCGATGACCGACACTACGTCGGTTCGGATCGTTCACATCGACCCTACATGAAGAGCGTATGGCCATTGACGGATTTTGTTCTTTCGGAGTCATATATAGGCGAACGAAGCAAACGCCCGAGTATAACTGCAGTGCAGATCGTCAAGCGCAATGAAAATCCAATCGGTTTTATAAGCGCGCATTTTGATCTGCATGACCTGCCGCTGACCGCACCCCTGTACGAGGAGTCACACGACTGGCGTCAAATGAAAGGTGATCCGTTGATTCGCAGCGCACTGTTCTACCAGCAACATGTCGAGAGCGTGCTGGACCAGCATATAGATATCGTCATCTCCGTGATTGAGGAACTGGTGCTCGACCACGGTATATTTCATTGTGATGTATATTTTTCGAGTAATCGCGCAACCGTATGGAGCCAGGCAGACCCATACCGTTACCGCATACTCGCAATCGATGAGCTGATCGATCCTGATGTGTGTCTGACTTTCCCGAAGTCGCCTTATCCTGAAACGGCCATAATACAGACAACCCAAGTACGTAGAATACTTGAATCGTTTCGTGATCTGCGCTTCGCTGATGAAAACATTTACCTGCGAATCGGATCGCTCAATATATACAACGGTATGGTTGGACTGACGTTTTCCTGTGATGGATCGCACAGTATCTTTGCGGATGAGTTTCTGCAGAAAGGGCTTTCGTTCTGGATAGGTTGTGCAGCGGCAGGTACATCGACAATTCCCTGTGTGAAATAGTATATATAATTGCAGTACTGACGATTTCGGCCAGCTGTATAATCAGTTCAATATTAAATAAATAATCATGTCGATATCCTGTAACGGGTTATTAATCAAAAAAATTGTAACTGGTACAAATGTATTTATATGTCTGCTATTGAATTAGCAATCGTTGAAAACATGCGATTCACGTTTTGAGTATTATCCATGTGCGTACAGGGTGATACATGAACCTGTAGTCTAATGCCATGCAAACAAACCAGGTAATAAAAAACATAAAAAGGTATGCGTTATGGTTTCCATAAAAAGAATCATGCTGGATGTTCTCAAGCCCCATAAACCGGATTCGCTGGAATTTTCCCAGGCCATTGCCAGGGCGGGTGAAGATTATCGTGTCTGCCTTACGGTTATCGAGATGGATGAGAACACGGAAACACTGCAGCTTGAAGTCGAAGGCAGCTCGATTGATTTTACAGCTATTGAATCCGCCATAACCAGTATGGGTGGTTCGCTTCACAGTATTGACCAGGTTGAAGTGCAAAACGAAGCAGATAAGGGATAATGACTCGTGAGTCTGATTGAGCAGGGCAGGCTTCTACTGGGTATTTCCCGCACCAGTGGCATTGTGCGCCGCTACTTCGTGGTAAATGGTTTTGATGGTGCCCTGACCATGATGGGTATGATTATCGGGTTTATCATAAGTGCAACCGATGATCTGTCCGTCATTACCAGTGCGTGTCTGGGTGCTGCAATTGCTCTGGGTATGAGTGGTCTGAGTAGCGCCTATGTCAGTGAGGTGGCAGAAAGAAAGCGTGAGCTAGTAAAACTGGAGGAGGCCATGATTGCCGATCTCCACCAGACTGCACATGGCGATGCAGCACGCTGGGTGCCTTTGTGGATTGCACTGGTCAACGGAGCATCGCCACTGTTTATCTCATTGCTGATCCTGCTGCCGCTCTGGCTGGCAAACGCCGGTTTGGCTCTGCCGTTAGCGCCACTTTATATGTGCATTATTGTGGCGCTGGTACTGATTTTCCTTCTGGGTGTACTTCTGGGCCAGATCGCGGGTATTTCCTGGCTGCGCAGCGGAATTCAAACCATGCTGGTCGCCGCCATCACCGCGATTTTGATTTATTTATTGACTGGTTTTTAATTGTGCACGCTGATGCATGGCACAGTATTGAAGCTGATGAAGTATTGCGGCGTGTCGAGTCTTCAGCGCAGGGTTTGACCGCGGCTGTTGCACAACAACGGCTGGCCGAATACGGGCCAAATATCATCCCCGAAAAAAAGCGGCGCTCGCTTTTTAAAATTCTGCTGGGGCAATTCAGTGATTTCATGATCCTTGTGCTGCTGGCTGCGGCACTGATCTCCGGTTTCATCGGTGATCCCCAGGACACGATTGCGATCCTGGTGATCGTGTTGCTCAATGCCGTCATCGGCGCGATACAGGAGTTTCGTGCTGAACGTGCAGTAGCAGCATTGCGGGAGATGTCAGCGCCCGAAGCACATGTCGAACGTGATGGTCAGCGTGTTACGCTTGCTGCAGCTGATCTCGTACCCGGTGATATGGTTATATTGCAGGCGGGTGATATCGTGCCCGCGGATCTGCGTCTACTGCAAGTGGAGGAGATGCTGGCCGATGAATCAGCACTCACCGGTGAATCCACGCCTGTTAACAAACAGTCGGGCGTGATCAGCGAAGCTGACCTGTCTGCGGGTGATCGCTTGAATATTGCTTTCAAGAGCAGCCTGGTTACCAGTGGAGCCGGCAGGGGGGTGGTTGTCGCTACCGGGCTGGACACGGAAATAGGTCATATTGCACAGCTGCTGCATGCCGAGGCAGGTGTTAAAACACCACTGCAGAAGCGCCTGACCCGTTTCGGGCGCTATCTCGCCCTGGCTGTGCTGGCAATTTGCGCCGTGGTATTTACCGCCGGTTTGCTCCAGGGCCAGCCGGTATTGCTGATGTTCCTGACGGCGGTAAGTCTGGCTGTTGCTGCGATACCGGAAGCCTTACCCGCCGTAATCACGATTTCACTCGCACTCGGGGCACGCAAACTGGCGCGCCATCATGCCCTGGTACGTAATCTGCCGGCTGTCGAAACCCTGGGATCGGTCACATGGATCTGCGCAGACAAGACAGGCACATTGACGCAGAATCGCATGACCGCCGAGCTGTTCTTTTTCGCAGGCGAACAGCATGAGTCTTTGCCCGGGCCCGAGGCTGATGGTCTCTCGACAGAACTGGGGCAGGCCATGGCGTTGAACAACGATATTGCCGAGAAAGATGGCAAACCTGCCGGTGAGCCCACCGAGCTGGCATTATTTGAAGCTGCATACAAGGCGGGTTTTGATAAGGATGAACTGCTGCAAATAAAACCCCGCCTCGACGTGATTCCATTCGACAGCCAGCGCAAGCTGATGACGACCATGCACCAGTCATCCGCAGGAGTGATCGCATATATCAAGGGTGCGCCTGAAAGTGTGCTGCCGCTGTGCAGTAATACACCGGAACCAGGAGAAGCCGCTGCATTCGATGCGGAAGCCATGCTGGTTGAAGCATCGCGCCTGGCCGATGAGGGTTACCGTGTGCTGGCCTTTGCACGGCGCGAATTTGGCGCTATGCCACAACAGCTCGATGCAGCAAGTATCGAAAAGGATTTGACCTTTGTCGGACTGGTTGCGCTGATCGACCCACCGAGGCCTGAAGTGCCGCAGGCCGTCGCCGATTGTCAGACCGCGGGCATCACGCCCGTCATGATCACCGGCGATCATCCGGGCACGGCCATGGCCATCGCCAGGCGCCTGGGTATCACGCAGGATAAAGCGGCATTGCTCAGCGGCGATGATCTGGCGGATCTTTCCGATGAACAGTTCGCCCTTGTCGTCGAATCAATACGCGTGTATGCACGCGTTACTCCGGAACAGAAACTGCGTATCGTCAAAGCCTTGCAGTTGAATGGTGAGTTTGTTGCGATGACCGGCGATGGTGTGAATGATGCACCGGCATTGAAACGTGCCGGCATTGGCGTGGCCATGGGACAGAAGGGTACCGATGTTGCGCGTGAGGCATCAGACATGGTTTTGCTCGATGATGACTTCACAACTATCGTGCGTGCGATAAAGGCAGGGCGTGCGATATTCGATAATATTCGCAAGTTCATTAAATACACGATGAGCTCCAATTCAGGCGAGATCTGGACACTGTTCCTGGCGCCATTTCTGGGTTTGCCGATACCACTGTTGCCCATTCACATCTTGTGGATCAACCTGATCACGGACGGTCTGCCTGGTCTGGCCTTGACGGCGGAGCCCGCCGAGAAAGGCATTATGCAACGTGCACCACGTCCACCGGAGGAAAATATCTTCGCACACGGCATGTGGCAGCACATCGTCTGGGTCGGTCTGTTCATTGCAGGCATTTCTATAGCCGCCATGGCCTGGGCGATCGCCCGCGATGTTGCTTACTGGCAGACCATCGTGTTTACCGTGCTAACCGTGTCGCAGTTATTTCATTCGCTGGCCGTACGTAGTGAAACGGAGTCGCTGTTTCGCATCGGTTTACTCAGTAATCTGCCAATGCTGGGGGCGGTGATAGTGACATTGCTGCTGCAGCTGGCTGTAATTTATTTGCCTGCACTTAATGACATCTTCCATACCCGGCCTTTGCCGGTATTTGATCTTGCAGTCTGCCTGGCATTATCTTCGCTGGTTCTGTTCGCGGTAGAAATCGAAAAGTGGCTGCTACGTCGTGGTATGATTTACCGGAATTGTTAATATGCGAGAGTCAGATATCAGTTTCATCCGGCCCGGCTGCGTTAAATGATCTGTAATGCAGCATGCAACACCAGTCAAGGCAAATTAGCAGTGATCGACAGTGGAATTTTCTGATTAAGAAATAGTTACATGGGTTTCATATAATGATTCGTCCTGTTACGGGCAATTTTCGTTGTTGTGGTTTTCGATGGTCTTTTATCGCCGAAAACATCTTTAGTGCATCAGTCAAATTGTTGAGAATCCTCGCCTTGTGCGCCCTGCTGGGCGCAACTGCAGCCGCAGTTGCGGATGAGCAGCCTGTAGACAATAAAGCCAGTAAAGTCGAGACAGCGATCAAGCTGGAGAATCCCGTTGACAGCCTGACAATTCTCCAGCAATCCATCGCAAAGAAGCGTGACTCGGTGCGCGAGCTCAATGAGCAGCTGAAGCAGAAGATGGATCCAGCTGAAAGGCTGGAGATCGAGCAAAAGATCGGGCGCGTCACTAACGAAATCTTGAGCCTGCAGAGATCTTTCGAGCACATCGCGCTTGGCGGAATTAATCAGTCAGTTCTGGCCGATCAACCGGAACCGGTAGTAAACTGGAAAGATGAGCTTGATCAGATCAGCAGGCCCATTATTTCCACATTGAAGGAAATCACGGCCAAGCCTCGACAGATGGATGCCCTGCGCAGGGACATCGAACGACACAAGGAGCAACTGGAAGAAATCGAGAAGGCGCTGGAAGCGTTACGCTTCTTCAGGGAGCAGCCGACATCCTCTCAGGTGGCGGAACGTATCAACCGGCTGCTAAGCGACTGGGAAATACGCAGGGAAGACACTCTGAGGGCGCTGGAAATAGAGCATTTCAAACTCAACAGCTTGACTACGGAAAGTGCCAGCTGGCAAACAACGGCCTGGGAAGCGGTCACGAAGTTCTTTCTCGGTAGAGGCTTAACATTATTCCTGGCTGTCGTTGTCGGTATAGTGGTATGGCTGGTTTTAAAGGGATTGCTCGAGCTGTACTGGCGCACGCTGTACCGACTGAAGCATGATATAGGGACAGCCCGCGCGCCGCTGATTCTTTATTCCTATCGCCTGCTAACGGCTGTTTTTATCGTACTTGCTGTCCTTATCGTGTTTTATGTTCGCGGCGATGTGCTGCTGATCACGCTTGCCATGGTCGCACTCGCCGGTGTTGCACTCAGCTTGCGGCAAACGCTTCCCCGCTATGCGGCCGAATTACGGCTCCTGCTGGGAATCGGACCCGTTCGCGAGGATGAGCGACTGGTCTACGATGGCGTACCGTTGGTAGTGAATTCACTCAGCGTCTACTCGATCCTGCGCAACCCTCTGCTCGAGGGTGTGCTGCGCCTGCCCCTGCATACTATGAGTGACTTCACCTCGAGGCATGCGGGTGAAGAGCCGTGGTTTCCCTGCCGTCCCGGTGACTACATCCTGCTGGCCGATGGCAGCCTTGGAAAAATATTGCGCCAGTCTATCGAGCTTGTCGAAGTACTGGTTCGAGATGCCAGGGTGCAGATCCGGACCAGGGACTTTCTGAGCCAGAACATTCGCAATCTCTCACAGGAAGGCTTTGGTATAGCAGGCACGTTCGGTATTGACTACCAGCATCAGGCATTTTGCCTTGACAAGGTTCCCGAACTGTTTCGCGAGGCGATAATCACTCGATTTGAACAAGCCGGACTGAAAGAAGATATCCAGGATTTAATGGTCGAATTCAAGCAGGCCGGCGCCAGCTCACTCGACTACCAGATTTACATGATTCTTCATGGTCGCGCAGCAAAGGCGTATTTCAAGGCGCAGCGCCTGATACAGCAAGCCTGCGTGGACACCTGCAACCGCGAAGGCTGGGTTATTCCTTTCACCCAGATCACGGTGCACTCGGCTGGCACAGTCGAAGAAGCCGATAATGACGTTGCACAGGCAGCGGGCAGTGTCGCGCCGATGGCGGCTGAGACTCCATAGATGTACGGGTCATGAGTTGATCAGGCAGTGTCATCTGATTTTTACTCACCGATATAATCCTGAATGGATGTTAAGAAAGTCCACAGATGAACGCAGATAAGAACTATATTGTCCGCCTGCCGCCACACGCCATCCGCAAGAGACGCGAATAAAAAATAAATACTGTTTTCATTGCGTTGTTCGCGGACAAGAAATAACAATTAGTAATTTGATGCTTGACATTAATTACCAGCCGGATATTTTCATGGCCATGATGGTTGCTATACTTCGCGCGCTTTTTACAATCCATTAAGGTGTGACTGCATGTATCTCGATCCGGTTTTGCCCTATACGGTCGGTGCGCTTCTGGCGATACTGGTTCTGGGTTTATTGCTTCGGTCACTGAAGCAACCACATGTTGTTGGCTATTTGATCGCTGGTGTCATACTGGGCCCCCATGGTATTGCTCTGGTACAGGACGAGGTGACCCTCGGCCGACTTGGCGCCATCGGTGTTGTACTGTTGCTGTTTTTTATCGGCATGGAGGCTTCACCGAGAAAACTGATCGATAACTGGAAAGTGGCTGTGCTGGGTACGCTGCTGCAGATTTTTATCAGCATAGGCTGTGTCTGGCCATTGGGGCTTATTCTGGACTGGCCTGTTGAGCGCATTATGCTGATCGGCTTCGTCATCAGCCTCAGCAGTACCGCGGTTGTGCTCAAACTGCTCCATGACTGGAAAGAGTTTGATACTAAAGTCGGTCAGAACGTACTGGTTATCCTGCTGGCACAGGATCTCGCTGTTATTCCCATGCTCATCATCCTTGCGATGCTCGGCGGCACCGATGCGGAACACGGTAATATTTATTTACAGGCCGGTGGTGCGGTTCTGATCGCTGTTATTGTTGGTTACATTGCGGTAAAAAACACCATACATATACCCCTGGGCAGAATTCTTGGCGAAGACCTTGATATGCATGTGTTCGCGGCATTGGCTATCTGCCTGGGATTGTCATTACTCACGGGTCTGGCCGGGCTGTCTACTGCACTGGGCGCATTTGTGGCGGGCATGTTGATCGGTGCAGCACAAGAGACTCGCTGGGTGCATCAAAGCCTGGAGCCATTCAGGGTGTTGTTTGTCGCATTGTTCTTTGTCTCTATCGGCATGCTGGTCGATCTTGGCTTTTTGCAAAACCACTGGTACCAGGTGGGTGCCTTGATAGTCCTGGTGCTGATTACCAATACCTTCATCAACGCTGTGATTCTGCGCATGCTGGGTGATAACTGGCGGGACAGCATCTATGCAGGCACTCTGCTGTCGCAAATAGGCGAGTTCAGTTTTCTGCTGGCAGCGGTAGGTATTCAGGCGCACATTATCTCTGACTATGGTTACCAGATGACAGTCGCGGTTATTTCCATGTCACTGCTGCTGAGCCCGGCGTGGATTATGATGGTGAAGTACGTGTTGAAAATTGAACAAAGAAAAGTGATGACATAAGTGCTCAGGCGAGTACAGTTAGTAAACTCTGCAGGTGATAATTGATAATACAGACGCAGATGTCTATTTCATAAAAAGACTGCGTAATGCCAAAGGCGTAATAATGGTTGTCAACAATGCCATCAATACCAGGGCCACGTAAGCCGGCTGCTGGATTATGCCCTGATTCAAGGCGAGTAAGGCGACAATCATTGCGACTTCTCCGCGTGGCGCCATGCCAATACCCAGGGTCGTAGCGTCACGCCAGTTCATGCCCATGAATTTTGCAGGCAAACCACAGCCAACCAGTTTTGTGATCACGGCCACTATGGTGATAACCAGCACAAATTCCATTAATTCCCAGGTCATGGCCCTGACGTCGGCAAGCACGCCGAGGGAGACGAAGAACACCGAAGCGAAGATGATGCGCAGATATTCAGCGCCCTCTTTGAACGACTTGCTGTTTTTCAGACCAATCCCTTCCAGGGATACGCCGGCGACGAAGGAGCCGACAATTGCAGAGAGTCCGATCAGCTCTGCCGTCATGCCGTAGAAAAAAGCCACCATCATGGCGAATATAAACACGATTTCCGGGTATCTTGGGGCCAGGGTTGAACTGTCAATGCGCAATATCATACGGCTCAACAGATAACGTCCTGCGAGGGAGCCGATAGCGAGGAATGCCATGGCCTTTAATAAAATCATCATCGAGGACACCACGGTTATGGAACCGGTTGACATCTCATTGGCAATAGACAGTGCTGCCAGTGCCAGAACATCATCGATCACCGCGGCGCCGATAATCGCTTTAGCCACATCACTGTTAAGACGACCCATCTCGCGCAGGGTGTCTGCGGTAATGGCGATACTGGTGGCGGTCAGGGCTACACCAATGATGACAGCGCGATGGTGTTCAAACTCATAAGCCGTCGCTACCAGATAGCCTCCGATCCATGGGATGATGACGCCCAGCAAACCGATTACCAGGTACTTTATGCTGGAGATGTCCTTCAGCTTGAACTCCAGGCCAACGACAAACAGCAAAATAACTGCCCCGAGGTGAGCGATGCTGCTGACAAAATCGGTATAAGTTACCCATCCCAGCACGCTGGGGCCGATGACCAGGCCGACCAGGATCTGGCCGACCACGGCAGGTTGCCCGATACGTGAGGAGATAAGATATCCTGCCAGGGAAACGAACAGCAGTAAGCTCATCTGAAATTCGATGGTGTTGGTCAGTACATGCACGTCAGGTCTTCCTGTTGAGTGTAAGCGAGCTATTTAGAGCATATGAATGTGGTGGTCAATAGATATTCTTAATGTCAGGAAGAAATTCCGGCAAGTGTGCGATCCCGGCGGGTTCCCGGGAAGCTGACAGATCCGGGAGTTGCGTGAAATTGTCAGCCTGCAGTAATTCGATAGCGGAATCGATTAACCCGGTGTCATGGTCTATAAAAGCATTATCGTCTGACATTGAAGAATTTCCTGTAAAGTTTTTTTCCAAGGGTAGAGTGGTTTATACTTTGTCAGCTTGTTCGCGTCCAACATTGCGCTATACGTGGGCTCTATGTGCAGGTAATAAACATATGCTGGATACTGTGCTGTTTACAAAAAATCAATTGAAGTTCACGGCGGCTGGCCTGATGCTTGCTTTATCCTGTCTTCAGGCCGTCGCATCTGAATTGCTCAGGGTCGGCTGGGTGGAAAAATCGGTTCTATACCCCCAGGGGATCGTGCTGCATGCAAAACTGGATACCGGGGCACAAACCTCATCGCTGCACGCGCCTGACCCCGAGTACTTCACTCGCGATGGCAAAGAATGGGCGCGTATAAGTGTCACCAACAAGAATATTGAGACGGTGATATTGGAAGTGCCGGTAGTGCGTAGAGCAAAGATAAAACGACATTTCGGTGAAAGACAGACTCGGCAGGTCGTCCTGCTGGATATGTGCATAGGTAATGTGCGAAAAACCGAGGAAGTGAACCTGGTCGATCGCACGGGATTGAACTATCAGCTGCTCGTTGGCCGTAATTTCCTCAAGGAGTCCTTGCTGATCGACTCCGGTGCGACCTACATGATGTCACCAGACTGTTCGGGTTGAGGCGGGTCAGTCTTTCTGTTGCGCAGTTCCCTGCCAGGCTCCTGTAACCATTTGAATGCTGTCAGCTGCTTCAGCCTGGGGCCGTTGTAGAGGCCGATCATAATGACAATAGCCAGTGTGATGGCGTGCGCTTCCGGATAAGTAACCAGCCACGCCCCCCAATGAGCCTGCAACAGAACGAGTAGAGCAGCTATTGCAGCTATCACTGTCCAGGCTAAACGCACAACCGCAGTATGCAAACCCCTTTCGTCGTATACGGTATATATTCGATCTACCAGCATTGTAAGAATCACAAGAGGCAGCAATGTCACGGTGTTGTCCACACCGGGGTCGAAATAGCTGATGCCGGAGACAACGATGGACATGCTCATGGCGACCAGCGTAAACACGATGGCCAGGCGGGGTGTTCGCTGCAGGTTCAGATCGGGCATTGCTGACCTGATGCTGACACCGATAACTGTAACCAGTAGCAACACGATGATCGCCGTTACCCAGTAGACATGTGTGATGGCGAGGGCCAGTAATGTCGGTGTGAAAGTGCCATAAGTGCGAATGCCGGCAAACTGGCGAATCAGTTCTGTGGTTAGCACGCCGAGAGGCAGTAACAGCAATGTCGATAAAATCTCTCGACTGGCGGGGGAAAGCCGTGTCAGATCGAAGATGTCAGTGGGCCTCCTGGTATCGCTCGTTAACAGACCCTCATAGGCAGGCAGCGACCTTGTTAGCCATTGAGTCTCAGTAAGCTTGACGTTCTCTGTCCTGAGTAACTCGGTATCGCCTTTGCGCAGTGGTATGTAGTGTATCGGCAGTTCCTTCAGGTAACCCTCGACCGGGTCCAGTGGCAGCCAGCTTTCGCCATCGTATACTTCCGCCCAGTAGCGTGCCTGTTGAGAAGAATTCAGTAAATCTACGCCTGTAACAATGCGCGCGGGCAAGTGGGCGCTTCTGAGTAATGCCAGCAAAGCTCGTGTTGAACCGAGAGCGCTGGCGCGTTTGCTGGTCAACGCTGATTCCGAGGCGCTGCTTGCGCCGGGTACGATGCGAATATTGTTGCTTACAAAGTTGAATAAGGACTCGATGAGGTGTTGTGGATCATTGCTGTCGTACGCCAGGCCGCCGACGATTCTGTCTGTTGTCGGGGTGTTGACTTCGATACCGCTGGAAGCGGAAAGCCAGGAGGCGCGGTTCTGTTCTGACAGTCCAGGCCTCCTGGGTTCCGCCTGTGGAAGATATGACACATATATTTTGAATATGGATTCAACGGTGTAATGCCCGGCCTTCGGTGCAGTCAGCACGATGTCACGATCCTTCTGGTCCGTTTGGGTCCTGCGCTGGCGTAAGCCGGGGTGTGACAGGGACTGGGAATACAGTCTTGCGTGCCGTGTGTCCCATGGCGGTGGAATAGATACCACGGCACCCTTGTCCAGCGCTTCTATTGTATGCGATATGCTTACAGACCACGCAGTATCCCCCGCGGGCAGGCCATCATCGCTTCGCAAGAACACGCGCAGTGAAATAGATACAATGGCAAATGCCAGGAGAAAAGATATTGTCAGGTATGGCGTTTTTGATTGGGGTTGAGTGCGGGTTATCATGGTGTTGTCGTTCAGGTGTCAGTACTCTATACGGTTTGTATGATTATCCTGTTTGATCCGCCACGACCGGCAACAAGGCAGGCAGCATTATTGCCATATTGATTTGTTCTTGAGTATATCGATTACGAGGGGATTATACTTTGTTTGATGCACTGCCGATATGATAGCAATATATATCAAGCGAATTTCGACAATGCCGATAGCCCTGTTGTCGTTCGTATCTGTTGAAGCGCATGAATTAACGGAAAAGTTATCGCTGGATGGTGTGCTGTCAGGCGCCTTGCAGTGCCAGCGTCTGTTGGATGGTGCCGCTGGAGATGATACCTGTCAGGCTGCGGTGCCTTTGCAGCCGGAGCTGACATACCGCCCGGCCGGGCGTAACAGAATGTTTCTGAAGCTGGGTTTTGCAGCAGGTAACGGCCTCAACGAAGTGTCGCCGTTTAATATCCCTTCATGGGGCGCTGACCTGGAAGATGATGTAGAGAATATTAATGGCAGCGGCAGGGATTACGTGCTGGAAGCCTGGTACGAACATGTTTTTGAACTGGATCGTAGAAACCGGCTGGGCATTACCCTGGGTATTATTGATGCCTCGCAATACCTGGACCAGAATGCATATGCGAATGATGAATATGTCCAGTTCATGAACCCGGCACTATCCAATGCACCAAATGCGTTTTTTCCATCGTATGATCCGGGTATCGCCGCCAAATGGTATATCAATGATTGGGCCTTTTCAGGCGTGTTCATGGATGTGCATCAGCTTAACAGTGAGGACAAGTACAGCTTTTACGGATTACAAGTCGGTTACAGGCTGAAAACAAGGCTGGGTACAGGAAATTACCGCATTTCGCTCAACGGTGACAGGGACTTTGTTGACGAGGCCGGTGCGAGCAAACAGGAAAATGACGTATTGATAATCTCAATTGACCAGCAGTTCGGTAATAAAACAGGTGCGTTTACGCGTCTGGGCTGGCGCCTGGACGATGAGTTAATCAATTACCGCGCAATCTATAGCGGTGGTATTGATATCAGGGGCGCGACATGGGGCCGGATACTGGATAACATTGGACTGGGCCTGGTTTATCTGGATGGTGGCAATAATAGTATTATCAACAGCAGAATTGCAGAAGCTTACTACCGGATGGTGGTAAACCCTTATCTGGCATTCACCGCTGATATCCAGTACATGCGCGATGAGTACTATCAGAGCGCTGGTGCTGAAGGCATGATTTACAGCCTGAGGGCAACCGTTAATTTCTAGGGAAGCCCTGAATAATTCATCCATGAATTATCAGAACACGAACAAGTTAAAATGCGATTTTATCTTGTTCTTCATTGTCAATGGCTTATCAGCCACTGACAATGGCAACACATCCATGTGTTGCGGAAACTCTGAATTAATCAGAGTTTCCCCAGGCAAGGTAAATAAACGGAGGGCATCGGCTAATGTGCTTGTGGAAACTACATAAAATAACGAATTAACATGGAACTACTCGAATCACTTTATTCTTTTGCGCTTAAATGGATCAAGGAATTCTCCACGATTCATGGGGGTCTTCAGCTTGCAACCGTGCTTGGTTGCGCTGCGCTGGCCGCGTTGACGCATAAACGCTGGCAGCAGTTCATCACTCGACTCGTGGGCGATCTCGAACAGCAGGGCTTTGTCCGCTTTATGTTGCGCGCGACCAATCGCATCGCTTTTCCAATGAGCATGCTGCTGTACCTGATCCTGACCCGGTTCCTGCTTGATCAGTTTGGCGTCAATACCGCGGTACTCGATATTTTCACACCACTGCTGCTTTCGCTCGCAGGCATAAAACTGGGTGTATACATACTGCGCACAGGCTTTACACCAAGTCCCGCCTTGCGTGCATGGGAGAACGTATTCAGCTTGCTGGTCTGGGGTGTGCTCGCACTGCACCTGCTTGGCTGGCTGCCTGAGGTCATCAAGGCCATGGATGAGTTTGCATTCACTTTTGGTGAATCGCGCTTCTCGGTTCTGTCATTAATACAGCTGACAACGTCCATTATTATTTTCATTGTGCTGGCCAACTGGCTGACGCGCCTGATTGAGTCGCGCACCAGGCGTTCGCAATATCTCAACCCGAGCATGCGGGTCGTGCTGACCAAGACCAGCAAGTTCGTCATCTACGGCCTGGCAATTCTTTTCGCCTTGAAAGCCGTTGGTATTGATTTCACCGCGTTTGCCGTATTCAGTGGTGCGGTCGGTGTCGGTATCGGTTTTGGCCTGCAAAAGATTTTCAGCAACTTCATCAGTGGCTTCATCCTGATATTCGACCGCTCGATCAAGCCCGGTGATGTCATCACTATCGGTAATCGATTTGGCTGGGTGCAGGAGCTGAATGCGCGCTATGTGGTGGTGCGAGACCGTGACGGAGTAGAAGCGCTGATACCTAACGAGAACCTGATTACTACTGAAGTGACAAACTGGAGCTATTCAGACCGCAGTGTGCGCCAGCGTTTGCCGGTATCGATCAGCTATCATGATGATCCCGAACTCGCGATGAAGCTGATGGTTGATTCCGCACTCGAGCTGCCGCGTGTATTGATGACGCCGGAACCCGTGGCCCGGCTGCTCAGGTTTGGTGATAACGGCATCGAGCTTGAATTGCGCATCTGGATTGAGGATCCGGAAAACGGAATTGCAAATGTCGTCTCCGACATCAACCTGGCATTCTGGAAGAAATTCAAGGAGCACGGCATTACCATACCGTTCCCGCAGCGGGATATTCATATTCTTGAGAGCCCCGGGTCAGGCATGCAGGACTTCAGGGCCGCCGAGTGATTCAGTTATCAAAGTTGCATGTTTGTAAAGACAACCGGAAGCAGAATTGTATCAACTGAATGGCGCAGTGGTGGAAACTCACAGCTGATTCAGAATGAGAAAAATTATTACTGTTCAAGGAAAATTGTCTGTGGCATTCTCGCTGGATGAATAATAACGCAAAAAATTTACCGGCTTTGGGGTGGCGGGAATGGCTGTCGCTGCCTGATCTGGGGATTAAACATATCAAGGCCAAGGTCGATACCGGCGCGCGCACCTCGGCATTACACGCATACTTTGTCGAACCGTTTCAGCGCGAAGATGAGCAATGGGTGAGATTTGGCATTCATCCAAAGCAAAGAAATACCAGCTTTGCTGTAGAATGCGAGGCACCGGTTAAAGACCGGCGTGTGGTGACTGACTCGGGCGGGCATAAAGAGTATCGTTATGTCATAGAGACGACACTGACACTGGGGCACAGAACATGGCCTGCGGAATTGACACTGACTGATCGTGACAGCATGAAGTTTCGCATGTTGCTGGGCCGCACTGCGCTGGATGCCCGGTTTCTGGTTGATCCGGCGGCCTCCTACCTGCTGGGTAAAAAGCCGGCGAAACACAAGACAAAGCCACATCCGACAAGGAGTATCTGATTTTATGAGGATTGCTATACTTTCACGCAACAAGAACCTGTATTCCACCCGGCGCCTGGTAGAGGCCGCCGAGGAGCGTGGTCATCAAGTCAAGGTGATCGATGTATTACGTTGTTACATGAATATTACTGCGCACAGGCCGACAATCCATTACCGGGGTGAAGTGCTGGACGGATTTGATGCCGTCATTCCCCGCATCGGCGCTTCCGTGACATTCTATGGCACAGCCGTGCTGCGTCAATTCGAGATGATGAATGTGTTTCCGTTGAATGAGTCAGTGGCCGTGACACGCTCCAGGGACAAGCTGCGCTCTGCACAATTGCTGGCACGAAAAGGCATAGGCATGCCGGTAACCGGTTTTGCCCATAACCCGGATGACATCCAGGACCTGCTCAAGGAAGTTGGCGGTGCGCCCCTGGTTATCAAGCTGCTGGAAGGCACACAGGGTATCGGCGTGGTGCTGGCAGAAACCCAGAAAGCTGCAGAAAGCGTGATCCAGGCGTTTATGGGGCTGAAGGCCAACATCATGGTGCAGGAATTCATCAAGGAAGCCGGCGGCTCGGATTTACGCTGTTTTGTCGTTGGCGATAAGGTGGTGGCATCGATGAAACGCCAGGGCCCGGAGGGCGAGTTTCGCTCCAACCTGCATCGTGGAGGCAGTGCCAGCCTGGTGCGTTTGACGCCGGAAGAGCGCTCTACGGCAGTGCGTGCAGCCAGGGTCATGGGGCTCGGGGTCTGTGGTGTTGACCTGCTGCGCTCCAACCATGGACCGGTGGTGATGGAGGTTAATTCCTCCCCCGGCCTGGAAGGCATCGAGAAAGCCAGTGATAAAGACGTGGCCGGCATCATTATTCAACACATGGAAAAACGCGTGACTGAAGTAGCGCATCGGGGTTCACGCTCCAAAACCCGGGGTAAGGGCTGATCCTGGATGAACGATAACTTTGTTATCGGTGGTGAGATCATCCCGCGTCGCTCGCGGCGTTTGATCGAGCTGGAACTGCCACCCCTGTATACACATGCACCGATGAACCTGCCGGTACACGTGATACGTGGTTCAAAAGACGGGCCTCGGTTGTTCATTAGTGCGGCTATACACGGTGATGAGCTCAACGGCACCGAAATTATCCGGCGTTTGCTCAAACAGCCCGCGCTGAAACGCTTGCGTGGAACCCTGGTGGCGGTGCCTATCGTCAATGTGTACGGGCTTATTCACCACTCCCGCTACCTTCCTGACCGGCGCGATTTGAACCGGTCTTTTCCGGGCTCGGAGAAGGGTTCACTGGCGGCTCGTCTGGCCCATATTTTTATGACCGAGATCGTGCATAACTGCAGCCACGGGATCGATCTGCATACCGGTGCGATTCACCGCACCAACTTGCCGCAGATCCGTGCCAACCTGGATGACCCTGAAACCGCTCGATTGGCAGAGGCCTTCGGTGTTCCGGTACTGATTAATGCCAATATACGCGATGGCTCCCTTCGTGGCGCAGCTGCAGAACTCGGTACGCCCATGCTGCTGTATGAAGCGGGAGAGGCTTTACGATTTGATGAAGTCTCTATTCGCGCCGGCGTAAAAGGCATCATCAAGGTCATGCGAAGTCTTGAAATGCTGCCGCCAACCCGCTCCAGGCGTAAAATTCTGCACGAGCCTTTTGTTGCACGTTCTAGCAGCTGGGTCAGAGCTTCGGCCAGTGGATTGTTCAGAAAAGTCTATGGACTGGGGAGTCGGGTCAAGCGCGGAGAAGTCCTCGGCCTGATCGATGATGCTGTAGGTGGAGAAGAGTCTGAAGTCATTGCGACGGCCAGCGGTATCATCATCGGCTGTTCGGTGATACCGCTGGTGCATGAAGGCGAGGCCCTGTTCCATGTCGCACGATTTGAAGACATTAAAGAGGTGGCGGACCATGTTGAGTCTTTTCAGTCAGGGCTCACACCTGATGAAATGCCGGCAAACATAGAGCAGGAAGAGCCGCCTATCGTTTAATGCTGATTTTGGGTGTTAAGTTTATGTAGAAGGCACGCTCTTAACGCTGTGCAGTGCCCTGAATGCAAACGTGTTGTTTAATTCAGCCACAAACAACGCAAAGGACGCGAATGTTGTTTTAATATAAAAATTTTGCGTTTCTGGCGTTATTTGCGGCCAGGTTTTTAAATGGTGGGCGGAGCCCCCACTGCGTGTCTATACCAAACATTTTTTATTGTTTGCTCTGCGCCCTTAGCGCCTTCGCGCCTCTGCGTTGAAATCGATCTGTATTTGTCTTTAAGGCTATCACCACCGCGGCCATGGTTCCATTGGGCGTGCCATATACTGGTTATGTTGCGGCTGACTGGACGTGCTCGTGTTTATCTTGCTTAAATCACTTGCCACCTTGTTGACGTTTTGATTTAACGTCGTGACGTCGGCTGTTAACTTGTCAAGGCTGGTGTTTATCCTGTCTATATCACTGGTCATTGACTGCATGGATGTGTCCATGGTTGTTATGCGTGACGCCATCTTGTCCATACCGGCCGGGTCAATGCCTGTGCCTGTGTTTTCATTCGTGCGTGAATTGATTTTTACGCTGCTGTATCCGACAGTAACAATGCCAATAGCCAGTATGATGGTGATGACCTTGAGTATCGTATTCTGTGGCTGAGGTGCTTTCTGGCTCTGTGCCACCTGTTGCTGCAGTAACTGATTGGATTCGTCGAGCCTGTTGATGTCCTGGCTGAGGGTGTTTATCAGCTCCATGACATCGGCGGCAGTGACCTGTTCAGCGTACTGAATGCTCTCGGCCTCAGACTCAACCTCGACTCCGGCCTCGATTGCAGCTGCTGATTCGGATTTCTTTTTCGATTTAGAAGCTTTGTCTTTCTTTTTGCCCATTTAGATACCCCCACTGTTTGCTTATAAGTAATTACATAATTCGTTACATGGTAGTAATTGCAGGATTTATTTATATCAATTCCGTGTTTATCCGGGACCGTCTTGATAAGATTGGCTCTCGTTGGAATCTGGATAACATAAAACCTGGAGCTGCTTCATGCCGGAATCAATATCCCGTCAAAATAACACGGATTTCACTCAAAACACAATTGAGGCTGCAATACGGCTGGGACTGCTGTTGTTACTCGCGGCCTGGTGCTTCAGGATCGTGTATCCGTTTATCGAGCCGGTGATGTGGGGCGTGATCATCGCCGTCGCGATTTATCCTGTGTTTGTAAAACTTAGATCTGCACTGGGTGAACGAAACAAGATGGCTGCCGCGGTTTATACGCTGCTTGCGCTGGCATTGCTGATTACACCCGCGATGATGGTGTCTGATTCGCTTATCGAAACTTCACAGCTGCTCTCCGATAAATATCAGCAGGGTCAGTTACAAATACCACCACCCGATGAAGCCGTTAAAGAATGGCCGCTTGTCGGAGGCAAGCTCCACGCTTTCTGGTCACAGGCATCAACGAACCTGCAGGGAACAATCGAGAAGTACGAGCCGCAATTGGAGCAGGCAGGTGAAAAAATTCTTGCCATTGCAGCAGGGGCGGGCGGCGGTATTCTGCAATTCGCCATATCGATCATCATCTCCGGAATTCTGTTGGCAAATGCACCGGGAGCTTATAACGTTACGCTGAGGACCTTCTCGCGCCTGACCAGTGACAAGCAGGGTGTGATGTTTACCCATCTATCGAGAGATACCATTCGAAGCATTGCACAGGGTGTTATTGGCATCGCCCTTATACAGGCATTGTTGAGTGCCATAGGCATGTATGTCATGGACGTCCCTGCGTGGGGCTTGTGGACTCTGATTATACTGGTGCTGGCGATTGCACAGTTGCCGCCGCTGCTGGTGCTTGGATTTGTCATCGCCTATGTCTGGTCTGTGGCCGCTACGACTCCAGCAGTCATCTTTACCGTATACGCCCTGATTGTCAGTGGCAGTGACAGTTTCCTCAAACCGCTGCTGCTCGGTCGCGGGCTGAAAACACCGATGCTGGTGATATTGCTGGGTGCTATCGGCGGTATGATTATGTCCGGTATTATCGGATTATTTATCGGTGCGGTGATACTGGCGTTGGGGTATGAGCTGTTTATGGAGTGGCTTGCTCTTGGAGATAAGGCCGCTGAAGAACAGTAGCGTAAAAACATTATTTTCACCGCAGAGGCGCAGAGTACGCAGAGGTTAATTAAGTGTCGTCATTCCCGCGGAAGCGGGAATCCAGTGGCTTTACGATTCTAGTTTCCCGCTTCCGCGGGAATGACGGGCTATCGCTACTGTCATCTCGAACGAATGTGAGAGATCTCCTGATATTCGCAAACACGTTGGGAGATCTCTCCTTCCGTCGAGATGACAACAATATGATTCCTCTGCGTACTCCATGCCTCTGCGGTGAAACAAACAAATAACAATTAGGCTAATTACTATGTCTGAAGAACAAGATACCAGTAACGACAACGCACCCGATCCGGTTCGCAGGATTTCCAAATACGTATTAATTGTCGTAGCCATTCTGTTTGTCTGGTACGTGGTCGCTGACCGCATCGCGCCATGGACAGACCAGGCGCGCGTGCAGGCTTATGTCATTCCCATTGTGCCCCAGGTGTCCGGGCGTGTTGTTGAAGTTAATGTCGTCAAGGACCAGGTCGTCGAGCCTGGCGATGTGCTGCTGAAAATTGATTCTTCGGATTATCAGCTTGCCGTTGAAGCTGCTGAAGCAGCGCTGGAACTCGCAGGGCAGGAAATCGGTGCAGGTACTGCAAGCGTTACAACGGCACAGGCCAAACTGGTAGAAGCAATTACCAATCTTGAGCATATGAAAACACAGAGTGCCCGTGTGTACGAGCTGGAGCAAAAACAGATCATGTCCCGGGCGGAAGGTGATGCGGCACGTGCTGTAGTGAAACAGGCTGAGTCACAGGTTGACAGCGCCAGGGCCGAGCTGGAAAAGTCGAAGCAGGCCCTGGGTGTTCAGGGTGAAGCCAATCCGCGTATACGCTCAGCCATTGCTGACTTGAAGAAGGCGCAGCTCGATCTTTCAAGAACAACTGTATTGGCGCCCTCAAAAGGCGGTATAACCAATTTGCTGGTTGAGCAAGGTTATTATGCCAGTTCCGGTGTGCCCTTAATGACCTTCATTGAATTCGATAACGTCTGGATCCAGGCGAATATGCGTGAGAACAATATTGCCAATATCGAACAGGGCGATCCGGTTGATATCGTACTGGATGTTGCACCCGGCAAGGTATTCAGGGGCCGGGTCAGCAGTGTCGGTTTCGCGGTGGAAAGTGCTGCAACGGGTGAGGTCGGGGGTCTGGCAAGCGTCGAGGGCAAGAGCGGCTGGTTGCGCGACGCGCAACGCTTCCCGGTCATTATTGCCTTTGACGATGACAGTGCCTCCGGACTGCGGCGGCTCGGCGGCCAGGCAGATGTGCTTGTCTATACCAGCAACAACTGGATCATAAACCCGCTCGGCTGGCTGTATATACGCCTGTTGAGCTGGCTGTCGTATGTCTATTGAGACAACGGCAAGAGTCTCATCCCTGAAAGCCTGGCTGCGTGCACTTGGCCAGGACCAGACCAGTGTTCGTATTATCAGGTTTACCCTCGGTGTAACACTGGCTGTTGCGCTGGCCTATGGCATTAACTGGCCGTTATCTTTTCTGCTGCCGATACTGACATCGTTTATGTTATCTCTGCCGTTGCCGATGCCATCGCTGCAGGCAGGCTTGCGCAATATGTTGCATACGCTGATGGCGTTTGGTCTCGGTCTGATTTTCTCCCTGTTTTTTCTGCAGTACCCGTTTGTGTATATCGTGATGCTGGGGCTGGTGCTGTTTCATCTTTATTACTATCTCAATCGCGGCGGCTCGCTGTGGCTGGCCCTGTTGAGCATCGTTGCCATCCTGCTGCTGTCCATGCTGGGTAATTCTCACGAGGGCCTGGCTACGGGTATCTCGCTGGGTTTTATCGGCACAGGCTGGCTGACCATGATGATGGTATGGATGGCGCACCTGCTGGTGCCCGATCCCCGGGCTGCACCGTTCCCGCAGTCAGCCGGCTTCCAGCCGGGTTATTCCCGGCCTGCCGCCCGGGCAGCTCTGAAGAGCACCATCGCCATCCTGCCGCTCGCCAGCCTGTTTATGATCCTGGATTTGACCAGCTACATGCTGGTGATGATTTTTGCCGCGCTGTTCATCCTCAAGCCCGAATTGAGCGCAGGCAGGGAAGCGGGGATGAATTCACTGATTTCCACCTTGCTCGGCGGTGTGCTTGCATGGCTGTTCTTCTGGCTGATCGTGGCGGTTCCCGAGTACCATTTTTACGTTGCCCTGATGTTTTTGACCGCACTCTATATCGGTATGAATGTATTTTCTGGCAAGCCAACCGCGAAATATTACAACTCTGCATTGATTGCGTTATTGATTCTCGTAAACGGCAGCATGGGCGAAGGCGCGGAGTTCACCGAGAAGTTCATCATGCGCATAATTCTGATAACATTGGCCGTGATATATATCGTTGCAGCTTTGAGGGTGCTGGACAGTTTCTGGCCAGTACAGCAACCTGATGAGGAAAGTGGCAGATAATGAATAGTGAATAGTGAATAGTGAATAACGAAAGGCCTGAGTGAGCGCCTTAATTGGGCAGGCCTCAATAAATCAAGATTACTGAGGATTCAAAATGAGATTCATCAAGCTTTATACAAGATCGGTGGTCATGTCGTTATGTGCCGCCATTGCATCTACCTCCATAATTAATAATGCCATTGCTGATGACGAAGCCCCGGTCTATGCATTTCCTGATCAATGGATGATTCGCCTCGGCGCCTATATTGTCGATGGTTCC